>Ga0268299_1000843_pt1 | contig 74979 bp, 52 predicted proteins | sample NOBtaG_FD_193484 | JGI IMG/M metagenome (GOLD analysis project Ga0268299, IMG submission 193484) | Activated sludge microbial communities from bioreactor in Nijmegen, Gelderland, Netherland - NOB reactor | ecosystem: Engineered > Bioreactor > Aerobic > Activated sludge | place: Netherlands... | reverse complement strand
GCCAACGCTCGACCAGTTGGCGGGCGGCCTTGGCGCTGAGCAGGGAGCTGGAGAGGTGATCGAGACGGCCGATCAGTTCGTCGAGCGGAGGCGGATCGTCCGGCTTGCGGGGGACCTCGATGAGGATGTGGAAGTGGTTGGAGAGGATGCACCAGGTGAGGAGGCGCACGCCGCAGAAGGCGGCGTACTCGCAGAGGAGTTGTCGGAACCTCTCGCGTTCGCGGTCCTGGAAGTGGAACTGGCGGTCCACGACGCGGGAGAGGCAGTGGTAATAGCCGGCGGGCAGTTCGGGCGGGGCCTTCCATCGGGGATGTCGCATGCGATCAATGGGCCAGAACACCGGCCGGCCGGCCATCGCCAGATTTCGTGATAAAGCGTGATAAAGAACCTGGCACATTGTCATCCGATAGAGAGATTTCGCGATAGAGGACCTGGCACGTTGTCTATCCGGGAGAAGAGGATTCTCCTTAACGTCGGTTTCGTCCCGCTCTTCGCCGCGGGCGGGCAAACTGATAAACCGATGACCTGGCACTCTGTTTTCAACCAGATCAGCTCCTGCCAAAAAACCTCTGTCCGCAGGCCTTCGACTTGGCGGGTAACTCACTGGCCAGTCTAATGGATTTCGCGACAGAGCGACAAAGAGCGACAAAGGACCTGGTCCTTTGGGATACGTATGCCGCCCGCCTCAAACAGCAGGTCGCCACGGTCCCGTGAAATCCATTCATCGTCTTCTTGACCGGACAACCTCAGATTCCGATGCAGGCGCAGCGCAGAACAGCACCCAGATTCCCGTTCCGATGCCCGGCGACTTGGTCAGTGGCTCCGCCTTCCTGGGTGCCTGGGGACTGAGTTATGAAATCTCATCAGCGCGTATTCGGTAGGGCATGGCCCGAGAACACCTCTACCGTGGCCGTGGGAAACCCCCTTATTTGAATCAACAGGCCACGCCTTCCAAGAATCCCAACCGGCTCACCGGCGGCGGCGGGGGCGGAACGTGCGGCCGCTGCGATTGAAGACACCCAGGATCTTTTTGGCAGGACGAGGTTTTCCGGATTCGTTGAACAGGACCGACTTCTCGTAGGCAAAGCCTTCCAGCACAGTCTGCTCGATGCGGCGCCCGATGAAACGCTCGATGTCGGCGACATGCCGGCGGTCCGCCACGCACATGAGGGTGAAGGCGTCGCCCGTGGTGTTCGCGCGGCCGGTGCGGCCGATGCGATGGACATAGTCTTCCGGATGGGTGGGCACATCGTAGTTGATCACGTGGCTGACGTCCGCCACGTCGAGTCCGCGCGCCGCGATGTCCGTGGCCACCAGCACGTCGAAACGTCCGTCCCGGAATCCTTTGAGGGCATCCTCGCGCTCCCGCTGGGTGCGGTCGGAATGCAGGATCGCCACGGCATGATTGTGCTTGCGCAGAAACGTGCCGATGCGGTCGGCGCGATGGCGGGTGCGGCAGAAGATGATCACCGATTCCCAGTTCATCCGGTCGAGCAAGGAAAGGAGCAGGTCGGATTTTTGATCGTCCTCCACCGGATAGATCACGTGCTTGACCGTTTCCGCCGGGGACCGCCGGGAGCCGATCTCCACCACCTCCGGCTGGCTCATCGCCCATTGGATCAACGAGGCGATATCGGGCGGCACCGTGGCGGAGAACAGGCAGGTCTGCCGGACCTTGGGCACCCGCTCGATGATCCGCCTCACGTCGGGAAGGAACCCCATGTCGAGCATCCGGTCAGCTTCATCCAGCACCAGATGTTGTACCCGGTCCAACCGGACGGCGCCGCGCTGCAAATGATCGAGCAGGCGGCCCGGCGTCGCCACCAGCACATCCAGTCCGCGGCGCAGTTGATCGGTCTGCTCGCCGTACCCCACGCCGCCATAAACCACACCGATGCGCAGGTTGGTGAACCGGGACAGATCGCGGAAGGAGGTCTCGACCTGGGCGGCCAGTTCACGGGTGGGTTCCAAGACTAAAACCCGCGGCCCGGCGGCGGCGTGGGCTCCGAGTTTCGAGAGGATCGGCAGGGCAAAGGCGGCTGTCTTGCCGGTGCCAGTCTGGGCGCTGCCAATGACATCGCGTCCGCCCAGGATGAGCGGTATGGCGCGCAACTGAATCGGGGTGGGCTCCGAGTAACCCATCGCCCGCACGCCTTCGATAATCGGGGCTGCCAGCCCCAGGGTGGTGAATGCCATTGCCGGTGAGGATAGCCCCGGCGGGAATTCGGGGGAATCGTTTCCTGCCGGGTTCTTGCCGGGGGAAGCGGATCTCCTTCGGACGGCGCTTTGGCTGCGCTGGCGACAGGTGGGAGACAGACCGGACCCGGATTTCACGGAGGGACACGGAGAAGGCCCCTCTCTCTCCGTGAGAATCCGCGCGATCCGTATCTCGTCTTCCGCCAGAAGTCCGGGCTTGGACGGTAATCCTGCGATGATACGATCCGCCCGCCATGATTGATGGAATTCGCCAGGCGCTGGGCAACCAGGCCGATTCGCTGCTCAACTTCAATTCCCCCAAGATCCCCAAGGCCCAGCTCCATCTGCCGGGTCCCGATTTCGTGGACCGCATCTTCGCGCCGTCCGACCGCAACGCGCGGGTGCTGGCGAACCTCCATCGTCTGCACCACACCGGACGCCTCGCCGGCACCGGATTCCTTTCCATTCTCCCGGTGGACCAGGGCATCGAGCACTCCGCCGGCGCCAGCTTCGCCAAGAACCCCGCTTACTTCGATCCCGAGAACATCGTGAAGCTGGCGATCGAGGGCGGTTGCAATGCGGTGGCCTCCACCTTCGGCGTCCTCGGATCGGTGGCGCGCAGGTATGCTCACCGCATCCCGTTCCTGGTGAAGATCAATCACAATGAGCTGCTCACCTATCCCAACAAGGCCGACCAAATCCTGTTCGGGACAGTCCGGGAGGCCTGGGACATGGGCGCTGCCGCGGTTGGCGCGACAATCTATTTCGGATCCGAACACGCGGGCCGCCAGATCGTCGAGGTCGCCCAGGCCTTCCATCATGCCCATGAACTGGGGATGGCCACGGTATTGTGGTGCTATCTCCGCAATCCAGCCTTCAAGAAGGACAAGGATTATCACGTCTCCGCCGACCTCACTGGCCAGGCCAATCATCTCGGCGTGACCATCCAGGCCGACATCATCAAGCAGAAGCTGCCGGAGAACAACGGAGGGTTCCTGGCGTTGAACACCGGCGACTCCAGCTACGGCAAGCTCGACAAGCGGATGTACAGCGAACTGTGCAGCGACCATCCGATTGACCTATGCCGCTACCAGGTCGCGAACTGCTATCTGGGCCGGGCCGGGCTCATCAACAGCGGCGGCGCGTCGGGCGCGAATGACTTCGGCGAGGCCGTCGCGACGGCGGTGATCAACAAGCGCGCCGGCGGCATGGGGCTGATCTCCGGACGCAAGGCCTTCCAGCGTCCCATGGCTGAGGGGGTCAAGCTGTTGAACACCATCCAGGACGTGTATCTCTGCAGCGAAGTCACCGTGGCGGGGTAGCGGGAACGAGGAATGATGAAGTCCGAATGCTGAAGTGGTGGCTCCGCGGGCCATTCGCATTCATCCATCGCAGCCCAGTCGAGGCTTCACACGGCCGGAGCGTCCGCCTCCTCATGGCCGGGGCATTTGTGCTTTGAATTTCAACGGGCAACCCGGGAACCTCCCCGGGCTGCCTATGAATCGCCGTGACTTCCTGATCCAGTCCGCCGCTGCCGCCGCCGCCCTGTCCTCCGCCTCCGCGCTTGCCGCCTCGCCCCGCCTGCTCGATCGCAACGGAAAGCCCATCCCCCTCGGCATGGATAATTTCGCCGTGCGGGCCCTGGGGCTCAAAGGGCGCGACCTCGTGGACTATGCGGCCGGACTGCGTCTCGACACCTTGTTCATCACCGACCTTCCGGCCCTGGGATCGCTTGAAATTTCGGACGCCCAGGAATTGCGGAAGTATGCGGCGGACAAAGGGCTCGCCCTGCTCCTCGGCTCCTGGAGCATTTGTCCGACTTCGAAGACCTTCAAAAAGGACTGGGGCACGGCCGAGGAACATCTTGCGCTGGGCATCCGCTTGTCGAAGGCGGTCGGGTCCCCGGCCTTCCGCGTGGTGCTCGGCAGCCGTGAGGATCGCCGCACTCCGGGCGGGATCGAAGCCCGGATCGCGGATACCGTGGCGGTCCTGAAATCCCAGCGCAGCCTGGCGATGGACTCCGGCGTGAAGCTGGCAGTCGAGAATCACGCCGGCGACATGAGCGCGACGGAACTGGCCGGTCTGGTGGAGGCGGCCGGGCGCGACTACGTGGGAGTCAACCTGGATTCGGGCAATGCACTCTGGACCCTGGACGATCCCCTCGAATCCCTGGAAAAGCTCGGTCCCTACACGCTCACCACCAGCCTGCGCGACACGGCGGTGTGGGAGACGGACAAAGGTTGCAAGGTCCAGTGGACGGCGTTTGGCGAAGGGGGATGCATTGACCAGAAGAAGTTTTTTGAGCGCTTCGGCCAGTTGTGCCCGGGAATCGCGGTGAACGTCGAAACCATCGGCGGATTCGCGGTCGAGTTGCCCTACCTCGATCCCGACTTCTGGAGCGCCTTCCCAAAGAAGCCCGCATCGGAACTGGCGGGCTTCCTGGCGATCGCCCGCCGCGGCAAGGCTGTGCCTCCCGATGGCCTGTCCGACCGTGAGCGCCAGGAAGGCGAACTCAAGCGCAGCCTGGCCTATCTCCGCGACGTCATCGGCCTCGGCACCCGGGCGTAGCTCCCTCCCGTTCGAGTCCCGCCTTCAGGCGGTTGCGCCTTGGCCGACCCTGGCGCCCCAGGGATCCTCTGGCGCAGTTTGCGGGGAGCCCGCTCGCACAGGAATTCCGCACCGACAGGCACACACAAAAAGGGCGTCCGCCCCACACAAAGGCGCCCCCGGACAACTGAGAAATTTCACCGCTTTCCAGGCTTCGCCCGCATGCCTAACCTCGGGATTCCGCACTATGGCGAAGCGTTCCTCAAAGTTCTTTCCGAAGATCGGGTCCATCCGTTTTGAAGGCCCCGACTCGAAAAATCCCCTCGCATTCAAGCACTACAATCCCGACGAACTGGTCGAGGGAAAATCTATGCGGGACCACCTCCGGTTCGCCGCCGTGTACTGGCACACCATGCGCGGCACCGGGAGCGACCTCTTCGGGTGGGGAACGGCGCAGCGTCCCTGGGCCACCGGCGAATGCAGCACCCGCGAGGCCATTGAACGGGCGCATGCCTTCTTCGAGTTCGCCTCCAAACTGGGCATCCCCTTCTACGCCTGGCACGACCGCGATCTCGGATCGCATGGACGGTCCCTGAAGGAGGCCAACGCGCAATTGGATGCCGTCGGACGCGAGTTGAAAAAGCTGCAACGCGACACGGGCATCCGGCTCCTCTGGGGGACGGCCCAGAACTTCGTCCACCCCCGCTATATGCACGGCGCCGCCACCAGTTGCCAGGCCGACGTCTTTTGCTTCGCTGCGGCGCAGGTGAAGAAGGCGCTCGAGTGGACCCATGAGCTCGGCGGCGAAGGCTATGTATTCTGGGGCGGACGCGAGGGGTACTCCTCGCTGATCAACACCGACCTCAAGCGGGAGATGGATCACCTGGGCCGCTTCCTGCACATGGCGGTGGCCTACAAGAAGAAGATCGGGTTCAAGGGGCCGTTCTGGATCGAGCCCAAGCCCAAGGAGCCCACCCGTCATCAGTACGATTCGGATGCCGCGGCGTGCCTGAACTTCCTCCGGGAGTATGGCTTGCTGGAGCACTTCCAGCTCAACATCGAGGTCAATCACGCGTGGCTCGCGGGGCACACCATGGAACACGAGCTCGAAGTGGCGGGTGCCGCGGGCGCCCTGGGATCCATTGACGCCAACATGGGCGACTATTTCCTGGGCTGGGACACCGATCAGTTCCCGACGGATCTCTACCTGACCGCCAAGACCATGCTGACTGTCCTGAAGTACGGCGGCTTCACGCGCGGCGGCGTCAACTTCGACGCCAAGGTGCGGCGCGAAAGTTTCACCGTGGAGGATCTCTTCTATGCCCATATCGCCGGCATGGACACCTTCGCGCGCGGTCTGAAAATCGCTGCCCGGGTGCGCGCCGATGGGCGGTTGGAGGCCTTCGTCAAGAGCCGCTATCGGAGCTGGGATACCGGCATCGGCGCCAAGATCGAGGCCGGCAAGGCCACCTTCGCCGACTGTGAGCGCCATGCGCTTGCGCTGGGCGACGTCCGCGATCTCGAGAGCGGGCGCCAGGAACTGCTGGAAGCGATTTTCAACGAGTTCATCTGAGCGAGGCCGTGGCGTCGGAACTCCGGGCACCGTGGACCGGATTGGGCCCCGCGCCCCAGGGTGCGGTCGCCGGGTCGCAACCTGCCGGTTGGCTTCGGCAGAACACCGGCCGCCCCCATTCCCTTTTCTGTCTGGACCGGGATTCCTATGGCGTCCGGGCCATGGCCTCTGTCCGTTCGGCCCAGTCGAGCGCATCGAGAACGAGTCCCGTGGTCAGCAACTCCGGCAGCACCCGCGGCGCCGCACCGGGCCGGCCCGGATACACCAGGACGAGTGGAACCCCGGCGCGTTTGAACCGCTGCAGTTCCTCCGAAATGGCTGGATCCTCCCGCGTGTAGTCGCCCCGGAGCGTCACCACGTTCAGAGATCTGAGACGTTCCAAAACGGGGTCCGTCTGGATGGCCTTTTTCTTGTTGAACTGGCAGGTGGCGCACCACTTCGCGGTGAAATCCACCAGCACCGGATGCCCTTTCGCCTGGGCCGCCTGAATCGCCGCCGGAGACCACGGCGCCCAAGCGATGCCCCCCTCCACGACGACGCCGGAGGCGTCTCCCTTGGCAATCGGCGGCGGTGACCGCCACTGCAACTCACCCTCCAGGATGAATACCAGTCCTGCGACCAGGGCGGCGGCAATCCCGGTCCAGGCAACCGTCCGATTCCCCTGTCCCGCCTGGATGGAACGGCCGTACAGCCAGGCGGCCAGCGCCACGAGCAGGAGGAACATGCCCAGCCAAAAAACCCCCTTCGGACCGAAATGATCCGGCGCCAGGGTCAGAAGCCAAATCGCGGTCCCCAGCATGGGAAAGCCCATCAACATCTTGAAGGTGATCATCCAATTCCCCGGCCTCGGCAGAAACTTCAGCCAACCCGGTTGGACGGACAGGACCAGGTAGGGCGCCGCCAGGCCGAGACCGGCGGTGAGAAACATCAGCAGCAGCAACGCCGGGGGCTGGCTGAAGGCGAATCCCAACGCCACGCCAAGAAACGGCGCCGTGCAGGGCGTGGCCAGGATAGTGGTGAACACGCCGTTGAAAAACGCTCCCGGCACGCCCCCGCGCGATGCCAACCCCGACGCAGCGCCCGTCGCGCCGGCGGTCAGGGTGATTTCGAAGACGCCGAAAAGATTGAGGGCCACCAGGGTCACCAGCGTGGTGATGAGCACGACAAACACAGGATTCTGAAACTGCATGCCCCAGTTCGCGGACCGCCCCGCGCTCTGGAGTCCGATGACCACCAGCGCCAGGACGGCAAATGAACACAACACGCCGAGCGTATAGACCAGGCCGAGCACGCGAACCCGGCGGGGCTGCTCCTGACTCTGCTTCACGAAGCCCAGGATCTTGAGGGCGATCACGGGAAGCACGCAGGGCATGACGTTCAGGATGAGCCCCCCGAGAAACGCGAAGCCCAGCATCCACAGCAGGGAGGGTTTGCCCGCAATATCCGATACAACCTCCGGCGTCGAGCCGATCGTCGCCGGCGCGATGGGCGCCTCGGCTTCGACCACCCGGCCGCCTTCAAAAGCAAACAAACCCGCCACCGCCGCCGGCCAGTCGGCACCCTTCCTGATGACGTTCACCCGCACCAGCGCGGACCCGTCGCCGGCCGTCACGCTTTCCGGATTCGCCCCCAACTCCGCGTCGGAATGCTCGTACGGAAGGAAGGCCTTGAATCCGGAGGCTGCGGAAGCCGGAAGGGACATCAGCAATGGACGCTCGTCGCCGCTGGCCGGTCCGTCCCAGGCCGCCGTGGGACGCAACCCAGGGTCCGGTTGGGGCAGGCCGGCAATGGCGGACTCAATGGCCGCGGAATCCGGCGACGCCACCCGGGCTGGGCCCACGCGAACCGCGCCCTTGACCGTGGCCCTGCCTGGCACGCATTCCTTTTCGCATTCGAGCCACGACACCCGCGCGGAGAGCGCGAGCGGGCCCGCCGGAGCATTGGAGGCCACGCGAAGGCGCAAGGGGAGCAGCACACGCCCCTCGTACACATACGTGGTGAGCCCGCCATCGCTGTGGATCGCCGGCGCGGGCCACAGCAGGTCCCCGGCGGTGATCCCGTCGGGCAGCGTCCACTGCACCTTGGTGCGCTGGCCGGAATCGCCCGGATTCCTCCAGTAGGTATGCCATCCCTTGGGTGGAGTCAGTTCGATCGCCGCGAGCACCTCCGATCCCGCCGGTGCTTCGGAGTCCGCAACCAGCAACCGGACCGACGACTTGCCCTGGGCCATGCCGGTCCAGAGGATCGCCAACTGCAGGAACGTCAGGAGACACCCTCGCACCTTCATGGTGCCGAGCATCGTCACCTAAACCTCCCGCGCAACGGGGAAAGTCAAGGACTCGCGCAGCTCGCCCCTCCTGGAGATCCTCACCGACTTTCCGCCAGAGGAGGGCCCAGCTTGTGGAACGTGCCGATCACTTCCGACCGCAGATCCGTCCCGTCAGATGCCTTGATCGAGTAGCGAACACTGTACTGATCGGCCGGTTCCAATCCCTCCACCAGCAGGCGAAGCGACTTCCCATCCGGGGACAACTGCACCGACTTCACGGTCAGCTTGTCGTGCTTCTGGACGTCTGGGGTTTTGACCGAAAACTCGGGGGACCCGTATCCGCCGCTATAACGGTAGTTCCACAACTCGACCGCATAGTTCTCCGGATCCTCAGCCGTGGCGCGGTCGAGCGGACTGGCGAAGGCCAGTTCGATTCCGTTGGCGGCGCCGTGGGCCTTCACGGGCATGTGGACCGGCTTGCCCGTGTAACGCACCCGGTAGAAACCACCGTCGCGGGTGGCGGCATTCTGCCAGCCCTTGAGCCCCGCCACGTAGAGCTGGCCATCCTTGGGATTGAACCGCCCGCGCATGATGCCCGAGGCAAACTTCAGTCCAAAGGGCACCATCGAGGCCTGATCCACACCCTCCACCTGATCCATCAGCACGCCGTAGAGCAGGCATTTGCCGTAGCTCATGAACAAGGGCGCCCCCTTCCACGGCCCCCACCGGTCGCTGGTCACATAGACCTGTCCGCCGCTGGAATTGTCCCAGCGCATGGGCAGCCAGCAGATGGGCTCGTCATAGCGGTCGGGAATGGGCATGGCCACATCCCAGCCCTTCAACTGATGGGCCTTCCGGAATTCGGGGTCGCTCGGGTTTCCTCGAAGCGTCGTTCCATTGGTGGACACCAGGGACAGTTCCCGCTGCGCAGCCGGCACCATTCCAAGGAACGCCCCGGACTTCACCAGGCTGAGTTTCGACGACGGCATCCAGTGGCCCTGATTGTCCCCCACCAGCACCGTGTCGTCCGGCCCGACGGTCATGCCGTTCGGCGCGCGGAGGCCGGTCGCGAAAACCTCCAGCGTCTTCCCGTCCGGAGACACCTTGAGCAGGGTGCCCTGATGGGGCGAAGTGACGTTCGGCTCCCAGGGAGCGCCTTTGCAGTAGTAAAAGTTGCCCTGGGAGTCGGTGTGCAAATCGAGCACGAACTCGTGGTAGTTCGGGGTCACCACGGTGTCGTTGTTGAAGTTCTCATAAGTGTCGGCCTCGCCATCGCCGTTCAAATCCTTGAGCCGCGTGATCTGGTCACGTCCGGCGACGTAGATCTCGCCATTCTGGACTTTCACGCCCAGCGGTTGAAACAGGCCCGTGGCGAAGCGCTTCCAGGTCAGCTTGCCGGAGGGATCGTCCAGTCCGGACACCACCCAGACATCCCCGTGAAACATGGCCACCACGGCGCGGCCATCCGGCAGGAAGTCGAATCCCCCGATGAAGGTCCGGGTGCGGTACGGGTTGGGAAAGGGCTCGGTGAGCGTGTCCACGACGTAAGGGCCCTCCTCGCTGCCGCGCTTGAGTTCGGTGACGACGGTCTCCGTCCAGCGGGCCCGACCGCCACGCGTCAATGGACGCAGATCCTCGGGCTTCAGCGTGAGGGCGACCGACTGCTTCGGCTCCTCGCTGCGAGAAAAGGCCAGCGTGAAAGGTTCATTGGCCGCGACCCGCGGCAGACGCAACGTCAGCCCCCCCCCGCGAACCTCCAGGGACGAGCCCTTGGGCACGGAGGATCCGGAGACCGTGAGATGGCCGCCCTCCTTCAAGGCATAGGTGCTCGTGAACGACGGATCCCCAAGCGCCAGGTTCGCCGTCTCTACGGCCAACCCTTCCGCCAACAGCAAGGCCACATTCGAGGCGTCCTTAAGGAACTGGAACGTGCGGGTGAACGCTCCGCCTGCGGATTCCGTCCGGTACCCGGGCAATTCCAGCACCGGCACGGATCCCACCGTGTACTGCAGCACCACCTGGTCGCCGTTCACGAACAGTCCTTCGTAGTGCGCCCAGTCCTTGGGCAGCGGCCCCTGGTGATCCTTGCGGGGATCCGTGAAGCGCCCGTCCGCGTGGCTCCAGCCCGGCCCGGACTCGGTGCTGATCACCCGATTGGTTCCCTTCACCGACGGCGGCGGCGGCCACTCGATCTTGGTGAGCGTGTTGCCGAATTCGAGGAAGGGACCCGACCACGCCGCGGCGACCCGCAGCGTATCGAGGTCGTACACCAGGTAGTTCCTTCCATCGGCGCCCACGGTGACGGCGAGCCCCTTCATGGCCGCCGGACGATCCTTGGACAGCATGATGGTGCCGGACCAGAACGGGCCGCGAATCGGTTCAGGCTCCGGAGCCGGTGCGGGCGGTTGCTGCTGGGCCGTCAGGGACAGCGGCGCAAAAACCGCAGCGGCGCAGGCCAGGAGAGATTTCCGGGAGAGGCGTGTCCAATGCATCGAAAGAATCGGTGAGAAGTCGCGCCAGGACGATGGGCGAGCGCGCCTCCCACGACAAGCCGCATGCGGCGCGGAATGCCTTTCGATGACCGGCCCGCCGGAAGATTTTTTCTGCGCAACGGGCGCTCACGTCTGAAAATTTTTTTCGAATCCGGGCAAAATGTTTGGCGGGATCCGCCGATTCGCGGCTATGATCCCAACGTTCACTCCCGCTTCGGGGAGCGCAGAAGGTTCGGCGTCGTGGCACCAATCCGCCACAGCCTGTCGTTGGCGGTTTACCGCCCCTCTGCGCGGAAGCGGGATTCGTTGTCATTACTCGATGCGTTTGGGTCTCCCACATCTCACGGGAGCGGCGGGCATTGCCTTGCTGCTCGTGTTTCCATTGCTTCATGTCGCGCTGGTTGCGGTCAATCTGGCCGCACATCTCGTCGTGCTCGGATTACAACTGGCAACGTCATGCCTCGGACGCCGCGCCGTGCGTCGCGTGCCGGCGCCCGGGGACGAGCCCTTCGTGACCCTTCTGGTCCCAGCGCACAACGAACCGCCCGAGGTGCTCGCCGAAACGCTGCGTTCGCTGCAGGATCTTGACTGGACCCGCTACGAAGTGGTGGTGGTGGACAACAACACTCGCGACGAGGCCGTGTGGAAGCCGGTGGAGGCGCTCTGCCGCGCGCTCGGTCCGCGGTTCCGTTTTCTCCACGTCGAAGGACTCGAAGGCGCCAAGGCCGGCGCGCTCAACTGGGCGCGCCCGCAGGTGGATTCCCGGACGGAGTTCCTTCTGGTGGTGGACGCCGACTATCAGGTGAAACCCTCGGCGCTGCGGCGCGGCATCCGGTACTTCTCCGAAGACGGAATCGGTCTCGTCCAGTTCCCGCAGGATTACCGGAACATCGGCCCTGCCAACCTCGGACTCGCGCTCGACTTCAAGCATTTCTTCGCCGGGTACATGAACATGGCCAACCGACTGGGCTGCGTGCCCTCAACCGGCACGTTGAGCCTGATCCGACTGAGCGCGCTGGATGCCGTCGGGGGATTCCACACGGATGTGGTGACCGAGGACGCCGACCTCGGGTTCCGGCTGAACGCCCGGGGGATCCAGTCGGTGTACGCGCCGGAGGTGGTCGGCCGCGGCCTCATCCCGCACGATTTGGAAAGCCTCAAAAAGCAGCGATGGCGATGGGCCTTCGGCAACGCCCAGATTCTCAAACTCAACTGGCGGCGCCTGCTCTTCGGACAGGAACTGAGCTTCCGGCAGCGGCTCGGCTATCTGGTCCACCTGACCGCCTGGTTCAACTTCAACCTGATCCCCAGCCTGACCCTCATTCTCATGGCGTCCCTCGCCTTCTGGAACCGGATGCATCCGCTCCATCCGTATCTGGTCGTCCTCTCCGGCTTCACGCTGATAACGTTCCTCATCCTTCGCTTCGGCACGCTCTACTTCAGCCTCAGCCGCGAGGGGCACAGCATTCGGGAGATCGCTCTCGCGTTTCTCAGCCATTGGAGCCTCGACTGCCTGCTGGGAATGAGCTGGGTGCGATGCCTTGCGGACCATCGGGCGCCGTTTGTCCGTACCAATAAGTTCCTGGGCGGACCGGTATCCGGCCTGCTGCAACTGACGCTGATGGAAGCCGTCACCGGCGTCGCCCTCCTGGCCACCTGCGCCGTGCTGACCGTCGCCGGCTTCCTCCTCGGCCCCTTGGCCGCCTTCATCATCGGCGGCGGACGATTCCTGGTGTACTGGCTTTGGTGGCAATCCAAGAACACCTTGAAGCTCACCGAGGCGCTCAGCCAGAAGGCGGAATCCGGGTTCCTGACCGAGATCGAGGCGCTGTCTGACATCGAAGGCCTGTCCGCCGCCGAACCGCTGGGAGAGCCCTCGCTTGAAGTGAACCCGGGCTGAAGCCCGCCCGCTCACTGCTTCGGCTTCAACTGCGGAAACAGGATCACGTCGCGGATGCTCTCCTGCCCGAGCAGCATCATGCACAGACGGTCAATGCCAATGCCGATGCCGCCCGCCGGCGGCATGCCGTGCTCGAGCGCGACCAAAAAATCTTCGTCCAGCTTTTGCTGCTCCCCGCCCGCCTGGTGCTCCAGCGCCTCCCGCTGGGCGATGGGATCGTTCTGCTCGGTGTAGCCGGGCGCGATCTCCTGTCCGTTGATGCAGCATTCGAAGACCTCGACGGTCGTCGGATCGTCGGGAGACAGTTTCGCCAGCGGCACCAGTTGCCGGGGCAGATGGGTCACGAAAGTGGGTTGGATCAACGTGGGCTCGACCAGTTTTTCAAACACGGCGCCGGTCACCTCGAAATCCTCGTATCCGGCCGCGATATCGCCGCCCAGCTTGAGGTCCTCGATGGCGCGGCGACGGCGTTCCTCCGGTGTCACGTCGAACCAGTCCGCTCCGGCCTTCTCCCGGACCAGATCCTTGTACCGCGCCCGGCGCCAGTGGTTCAGATCGATCGTTCGAAGCACCTGTCCCTCGGCACCGCGATGCTCGATTTGCAGGGTCCCCAGGACCCGCTCGGCGACCCGCCGGATCACCGACTCCACCGTCGCCATCATGCTCTCGTAGTCGCCGTACGCCTCGTACGCCTCGAGCATGGTGAACTCGGGATTGTGCCGCCGGGACAGTCCTTCGTTGCGGAAGTTGCGTCCGATCTCGAACACCTTGTCCATGCCGCCGACCAGCAGGCGCTTGAGATACAGTTCCAACGCGATGCGCAGGTAGAACTCGCAGCCCAGGGCGTTGTGGAAGGTCTTGAACGGCTGCGCCGCCGCGCCGCCCGGAATGGCCTGCATCATCGGCGTCTCCACCTCGACGTAGCCGCGCTCGTGAAAAAAGGACCGGATCTCCCGGATCACCGCCGAGCGCAACTGAAAGGTCCGCCGCACCTCGTCGTTGGCGAGAAGATCCAGATACCGCTGGCGGTAGCGGATCTCCGTGTCCGCCAGCCCTTCCCACTTCGCCGGCGGCGGACGCAGGGCCTTCCCGAGCACGGTGAAGGACTCCAGCTTCACGCTGATCTCCCCGGAGCGTGTCTTGAACAGGGTGCCGCGGGCGCCGATGAAATCCGCGAGGTCGAGGTGGCGAAAGATCTCAAACGCCTCGTCGCCCAGCGCCGACTTCTGCGCATACACCTGAATGCGGCCCGTGGCGTCACGCAGGTCAATGAACTGGCTCTTGCCCATGTCACGGTGCGCGGTGATCCGCCCGGCGAGGGCCACCGGATGCCCCTCCCCCAGTTCGCCCCGCTCAAAAGCCGCCCGGGCCGTCCCGCAGCCGGTGTCCGGGGTAAACTTGTTCTGGAAGGGCCGGATGCCCTGGGCCTCCAGAGCCGCCAGCTTGGCGCGCCGCTGCTCGATCAGTGAATTCGTCTCCTCCATACCGGAACCCGGACTCAACCACAGTCCGCGCGCCGTTCACAAGGATCGAGCCGGGCGGGCGCATCTCAGAATTTCTGGGGGACGCTTCCCGGAGCCATCCGCGCGTGGCGCGGCAGCTCGCCAACTCGCGCGGTGGTGGAGGGGTCATGGGTGACCCATGACCCATGACCCGTGCCCCATCAACCCTCCCGCAACACCGATTCAACATTCGCTTGTCGAACTGTGACGGAAACGAAACGTTCGGCCATTCCACTTCAATGATTCCCACGCGCCATGGTCTTCTGTTCCTTCTGGGTTTGTGGATCTCAATTGCGGGGGTTCCCCCTTCCCTGGACGCCGCCGCGCTGGAATTCGAGGACCTGATCGGCGCCGACATCGGAGAGCCCGCCCCGGCCGGGTCCACCACCCGGGAAGGCGGCGCCGTGATCCTGACTGCCGGCGGCGCGGGCATCGGTCCCCGATTCGATCAGTTCCATTTTGCATCCACCGAGCTGACCAACGATTTCGACATCAAGATCCGGGTGGCCGCGCTGGACGCCACCTCCCTCCTGGCCCGCGCCGGGCTGATGGTCCGTGAATCGCAGGATTCCAACGCCCCCTTCGTGGGCGTATTTGCCTCGCCGTCCGCCGCCGGAACCCATCTCCTGCATCGCGCCAGTCCGGGAAGCACGACGGTTCAGACGGGCACGTACCCGCCCAACCTTCCGGACGGCTGGCTGCGCCTGCGGCGGGCCGGCGATCAGTTCACCGGATATGCGAGCGCGGACGGCGTGCAATGGTCTGCGCTTGGCACCGTCAGCGTCTCCTTCACCCAACCGCAGGCCGGGCTCGCCGCCACCAGCCAGGACACCAACCGGACCGTCCGGGCCGAGTTTCGCGACCTCGCGGACGCCGGGCCGGGAGATCTCGTCGTGCCGCTTGCATTTCCCGTAGAACCGCCGGGTCCCACCAGCCGCCGGGCGGCGGTGATCGTCAGCGAAATCATGTACCATCCGGTCGAGCGCGCCGACGGCCGGGTCGGCGAGTTTGTGGAGATCTACAACTCGCAGCCGTTCTTCGAGGACCTCTCCGGATGGAAACTCACTGGGGACTACGAGTTCACCTTTCCCACCAACACCATCATCCCCGGGGGCGGTTTCCTGCTGGTGGCGCCGGAACCGGCCGACATTCAGGCCATCCACGGACTGGAAGCCGTGATGGGCGGATTCACCAACCGGCTGTCCAACGGCGGGGGCATCCTTCAACTGCGCAACGAGCTGGGCGCGGTGTATTTCGAGGTGGAATGGAAAGACAAGCCGCCCTGGCCGCTGGCGGCGGATGGCGGCGGCCATTCCCTGGCCTTGATCCGGCCCAGCTTCGGCGAATCGGATTCCCGGGCCTGGGGTTCCAGCCGGAACGCCGGCGGTTCCCCCGGGGCCTGGGAAAGCTTCGATGCCTCGCCGATGCGCCAGATTCGCATCAACGAGCTGCTGACCCGCGGGGACGGAAGCGGCCAGGAGCCCTTCGTGGAACTTTTCAATCCTGCCCGCGTGTCCGTGGACCTGTCGGGATGCCAGCTGGGCTATTCGCCACCGTCCGCGGGATACTTCCTGCCCGAAGGCACCCGGATCGGGCCCGGCGCCCATCTGGCGATTTCCGAAGCCCAACTCGGATTCGCCCTGCGTGCCGACGCCGAAACGCTGTTCCTGCGAGCGCCCGCCGAAGGTCTCCAGGCCAACGTGGTGCTGGATGCCGTGCGGTTCGACCCCGCGGACCGCGGAATCTCCCGTGGCCGGTTCCCCGATGGGACGGACGAGGCGTACGCGTTGACCGCGCCCACGCCGGGATCCGCCAATGGACGCCCCCAGCCGGCGCCCGTGGTAATCAACGAACTCTTCCACTCCCCGCTGTCCGGCGACGACGACCTTCAGTTCCTCGAACTGCACAATCCCGGCGCCAGCGGAATCAGCCTCGCCGGCTGGCGCCTTGAGGACGGGATCCGCTTCGTCTTCCCCGCCGGTGCATTCCTTCCCGCTGGCGGCTATCTGGTCGTGGCCCGCGACGCCGGCCGGCTCCGGGCCGCCCGCGCCGAACTCACCAGCGGCAACTGCCTGGGAAATTTCAGCGGACGCCTCTCGGGACGGGGCGAGCGCGTGGTGCTGGAGCGGCCCGAAGTCATTCCCGGCGTCGGCGGCCAGCCGGCGCGGACGGTCTTCATCCCGGTGGACGAGGTGAGCTACCGCACTGGCGGGCGCTGGGGATTCTGGTCGGATGGCGGAGGCAGCAGCCTGGAACTGACCGACCCCCGTGCGGACCGGCGGATGGGGATCCACTGGGCGGACAGCGATGAAAGCGCCCTCGGGAAATGGGTGACCCTGGAAACCACGGGAGTCCTCGAACTGGGCGGCACCCCCGCGGATTCGCTGCACGTCGGGCTCATGGGAGAAGGCGAGTGCCTGCTGGACAATCTGGAAGTGATCGGCCCCGGCGGGACGAACCTCATTGCCAACGGCACCTTTGAAGCCGCCGCCATCACCACCTTCAACGCCCTGGGAAACCACATCCGCTCCTCCTTCGAGACGTCCGAGGGCGACGCCAGTCCCCGGTCGCTGCATATCCGGGCCAGCGGCAACATGGACACCGGCGCCAACCGCATCCGGTTCCGCCTGCTGAGGAATCTCCAACCGGGCGACACCGCCACCCTGCGGGCGCGTGTCCGATGGCTGAAGGGCTGGCCCGAGCCGCTGCTGCGTCTGCACGGAAACTGGCTGGAAGCCATCGGTCGCCTCGACACCCCGGAGGTCGGCGGCACGCCCGCCGCCCCCAACTCGAGGCGCGTCGCCAACGCCGCACCCGCGCTGGACAACGTCGCGCACACGCCGGTGCTCCCCGCCGCCGGCGAGCCGGTGGTCGTCACGGTCCGGGCGAACGATCCGGACGGCATCGCGTCGGTCCTGCTGAACTGGCGGCTGGATCCTTCCGCCGAAGTGACCGCAACCCCGATGCGTGACGACGGCGCGGACGGCGACCTGCGGGCCGGCGACGGCGTGTATAGCGCCACGATTCCCGGACAAGCCACCAATGCGCTGGTGGCCTTCACCCTCACGGCCACCGACGCCGCCGCGACCCCGGCGGCGCGCCACTACCCGGAGGCCGTCCCCTCCTACGAATGCCTGGTCCGTTTCGGCGATACGGCGGTTGCCAACGCCTTCGGCACTTACCGGCTCTGGCTCACGCGGAGCAATGCCAGCCGCTGGAGCGGGCGCCCCAACCTCAGCAACGAGCCCGTCCCGGGAACGCTGGTGTATGGAAATTTTCGGGCCATCCACGGCGCCGGCTACCGCTTCTCCGGCAGCCCGTATCACCAGCAGTTCGCCTCCCCCACCAACGACTGCCATTACGTCTGGCGCCTGCCGGGCGACGACCGGCTCCTCGGCTCCGACAACTTCAACAAGATTCACGCGCCAGGAAACGGGCCGTTTGACGACGAGACGATCCAGCGGGAACAAACGGTCTATTGGATGGCCCGCCAGCTCGGCCTTCCCTGGCTGTACCGGCGATACGTGAACGTGGTGGTCAACGGCTCCAAGCGCCGCAGGCTCATGGAGGACACCCAGGTGCCCGGCGGCGATTTCGTGGAATCATACCATCCGGAGGACGACACCGGCGACCTGTACAAGATCAACCCCTGGTTCGAGTTCGATGCGGGCACCGGCGCCTCCATTGGCTTCAACAACGTCGCCTGGGCGGAACTCAATGACTACCGCACCTCGGACGGAAGCCGGAAGGTGACGCGGTACCGGTGGAACTGGCAGCCGCGCGCGGCCCAGGGCACGGTCAACAACTACACCAACTTCTTCGCACTGCTGGACGCGGCCAACACCCCGGATGAAGCCGCGTTCGTCCGGGGCCTGGAGCGGGAAGCCGACATGGACCAATGGCTCCGGACCTTCGCCCTGAATCACGCCGTCGGAAACTGGGACAGCTTCGGGCATCAAAACGCGCAGAACATGTACACCTACCGCCCGACGCTCGGGCGGTTCGAGTTGTACATGTGGGATGCCAACATCGTCCTCGGGCACTCCATCGCCAACGGCCCCAACGAAAGCGACCTTTTTTGGTACAACGGAACAGACATCGTCATGGGACGCATCTATGCGAATCCAGGATTCCGCAGAAGCTATCTCCGATGGGTTCAACGGATCGCCGACGGCCCGATGCAGCCGGGTCCGGTGGGCGCCCTGATGGACGCCAAATATGCCGCCTTCCAGGCCGCAGGCACCGGCGGGTCGTCGCCTTCGACGATCAAGTCGTGGATCCGCAGCCGCGTCACCACGCTCCGAAACCTCATCCGCAATGAACTGGGAGGCGGCACCGTTTCCTTCACCGCGCAGGCCGATGGCGTCAGCGGCGGCACGACGGATTCCAACGTCGTCGTCCTCACCGGCACCGCGCCCCTCGGCATCCACTCCATCCGGATCAACGACGTGGCTCATCCGGTCACTTGGATCAGCGTCACCGAATGGCGGGTGATCGTCTCCCTGCAGCCGGGCAACAACCGCCTGAACATCGCCGGATTGGGCGTGGACGGCGCCGTGGTACCGGGAGCCCTCCGTCAGGTGAACGTGCGGTTTACCGGACAACTCGAGCGTCCGGAGGACCGCCTGGTGTTCAGCGAAATCCAGTACCGCCCCCTCCGGCCAGGCGCCGAGTACGTGGAACTGCTGAACGCATCGGCCAGCCACACCTTTGACGTGTCGGGGTGGCGTCTCGACGGACTGGGATACACCTTCCCCCCCGGCACCCTCCTGGCGCCCGGCGCCCGGTGGGTCGTCGCCGCCAACAACGCGGCGTTTCTCTCCGCCTATCCGTGGACGTTTCTTCCGCCCCAGGATGTCTTTACGGGCACCCTGTCTCCCGCCGGCGAAACCCTGCGGCTAATCCGGCCCGGCGCTCCGCCGGAGCCGGAGGCCGTCGTCACCGCCGTCACGTATTCTCCGGAGGCGCCCTGGCCCGGCGCAGCCGCCGGAAGCGGCGTCTCGCTCCAACTGGTGGATCCCGGACGTTCCGAGGATGAACGGGCCGGCAATTGGTCCGCAGTGCCACCGCGCGACCCCAACGCCATCGAATGGCAGTTCGCCACCGCCACCGGAACCGCCGGCGACGACGGCACCCTCCAATTGTATCTATCCAGCTTCCCGCCCGTGACCGATCCCGCGGACGTGGCGGGGCTGTTCTGGGGTTCGATCGCCTTCGGCGGAGAACCGTTCCCCTGCGGGATCCGCGTCAGCCGGTCCGGCGGTTCCCTTTCGGTCCAGTTTCTCTTCGATCTCAACGACCCGGCGAACAGCGCCCCCATGACCGGCGTCTCCTGGGATGGCACCACCCTGCGATTTGGATTCGACGCCGCCAATCGCTTCAGCGGACGCCTGGATTCCAGCGCTTCCCGGGTGACGGGAACCTATACCTCGGACTCCCTGCGCGCGCCCTTCGCCTTTGAACGGATCAATCCCGGCGGAGAAATTTTCGTGGACGACATCGTCCTGCTCGCCGGGTCGGGCGTGGACGCCGGGCCGAACCTGCTGGCCAACGCCGGATTCGAGGAACCCCTGGACGGCACATGGACCGCCTCGGGAGGGCATTCGGCCAGCGAACGGATCACGGATCGCGCACACACCGGATCGGCCTCGCTGAGGGTCCACTCCGAAACCGGCGGCAACGGTTCCAATGACAACGCAGTCCTCCAGTCCGTCGCCGGACTGACACCCGGGGCCACGATGACTCTGGGCTATTGGTATCTGGGCACCCCCAACGGGTCCGGGTTCATGGTCCGGCTGGGATCCAACGGCGTGGCCGCCGCCGTGACCGTCGCCCCGCCGCCGGATCCGCATCTCGAGGCCACGCCAGGGGGCCCGAATGCGACCGACGCCTCCCTGGCGCCCTTCCCCGATCTCTGGATCAACGAGGTGCTGCCCGATCCCATCTCCGGCGAGCCGTTTGCAGAGCTGTTCAACCACGGAACCCACACTGCGCTGCTCGACGGACTGTACCTCGGCGATCGGGTCGAGGATCCGTTGCGCGACGCGCTTCCCGCGGGCATTGCCATCCCTCCGGGCGGATTCCTGCGGATTGTCCTGGACGGAAGCGGCCGGCTGGACGATCCGGCCGGACCGCGCACGTCGTTCCGTCCGGCGGTGGCGAATGGCCTGTTGACCCTGTCGCGGCGCGACGAGGAGCGCGTGGTGTTGGTGGACTTTTTGCGCTGGAGATCTCCCGGACACGGCCGCTCGTACGGCCACTATCCGGACGCCTCGCCCCACGACGATCGCGAGTTTGCCACCCCGACCCCCGGCGCCCCCAACTCCCTCGCGGTGCCTCCGGCGGCGGTAGTGATCAACGAATGGATGGCCCTGAACACGCGAATCGCCGATCCCGCCGGCGGTCCGGCCAGCGATGAGTTCGACGACTGGTTTGAACTCTACAATCCCAACACCCAATCCGTGAATCTCGACGGCTACGTGCTCAGCAACCGGGTGGACGATCGGACCAAGTTTCGGATTCCCCCGGGATATTCCATTTCGGGACGGGGATTCCTCCTGGTGTGGGCCGACAATCAGTCCCGTCAGAACCAGGCCGGCGGACCCCACCTCCACGTCAATTTCCGTCTCTCGGGAGACGGCGAGGCGATCGCATTGTTTGCGCCGGACGGTTCGCTGGTGGACGCCGTGACGTTCGGCCCGCAGCAGCAGAACGTCAGCGAGGGGCGCGCCAGCGACGGCGGTTCCGGAGCCTTCGTGCGATTCTCCAGCCCGTCTCCTGGTTCCTCCAATGTCGTCCTTCCCACCCCGGCGACACCGCTGCTCTTTGTGCCCACCGTGCGGGCCGATGGGGCCATCGAGTTGCAATGGCGCACCGAATCCGGCAGGCGCTATCAAGTGCGCTGGAAGGAATCTCTGTCGGATCCGTGGCAGCCCCTCGGCTCGCCGATGGATGCCGGCGGAACCGGGCTCTCGGCGGTGGATGCCCAACCGGGCATCACGGCCCGCTTCTACGACGTTCTCGTGGTGGAATGAGGGCGGCAGCTTGGTTTCCGAAAACAATCACCCGCAAGGCGCGAAGGACACCGCGCCCCTGGCAATTGGAAGGCCGACCGGTTGCTCGGTCGTCTCCGGCCCGCCTTGTCCGCCCGATGCAACGCGTTACCCTGCGTTCCATGAGGTTCCGAAGCTTCTGTTGCGGACTGCTGTTCATTCTGGTTCTGCCGGTCGCCTGCTCCCATCGCCCCGCATCGCCCCGTCCTTCCGCCAATCCGGTGTCGGGCACCGTGCTCTTCGAGGGAGCGGTGCCTCCGGCGCGCAAGGTCTCGGTGCCCGACTCTCTTGCGAAGTTCGTTTCGCCCGGCCTCTCCCTGCAACCCTACCAAGTCGGGACCAACGGCGGACTCGCGGATGTCCTGGTGTACATCGCCAATCCCCCGGAGTTTCATCCCGCCCCATCCTCTGTGGATGAGGCCAGGCTCGTCATCTCCAACACGGTCTGCAGGCCGGCGTTCCTCGCTCTCCACACCAATCAGGCGCTCCGCATCCAGTTGCAGGGCGGTCCGCCTCTCAACTTCCAATCCGTGTCCTCATCGGGCCAAAACTGGAATCGCGCACTTCTCCCCAATACGGAAGCCGTCGTGCGCTTCCCGCTCCCGGACCTGAAGATTCGGCTCACCGACAGCAATGTGCTGTGGCTCGTGGGCCGCATTGCGGTCTTCGATCATCCCTGGTACACCGTGACCGACGCGGCCGGCCACTTTGCCCTGCCGCCCTTGCCCCCTGGCGACTACACGCTGGAGGCCGTCCACCGGCGATCCGGCCGACAGACCCTGCCGCTCCATCTCACCAGCCAAGGGACCAATCTGCTGATCCGCATGGCCGCACCCCTAATGGCAAATGAGTCTTGAGTCTTGAGTCTCATTTCGCATCGCGGCGTCCCCCCGGTTCTCGAGTTGACCACTGGGCAAGGTAAACGGCCTCTTCGGCCTGGAACGTCTCTGGCCGTAGGGCACAGCGCCTCCACACATGCGGGGAGAAAGAAGAAAGAAGTTGGGGACTCGCGAAGCTCGTCTCTCCAGGGGATCTGGTCATCACGGCCCGGGCACCAATCGGAAGCTTCCATCTTCGGAGTTGTATCGGAAGGCCTGGCCCCGGGGCGCTTGCGGAACGGACTGAAGATAGTGCTGCTGCACCAACTCGTTCAGGTCCCGCGGATACCGATCCTCCATAGCGTGAAACTTCTCGATCGCACTGGTGAGTTCGGCCGTGGAGGTCACGCGGAGTGCCGTCTGTTTCGCCTTTCCCTGCGCCGCGAGGTAGTCCAGCGGAGCGGTCGCTGGATTTGCGGCGGAGCCCCCCTCCGGTTTCTTGGGTTCCTTGGGACCGCATCCCGCTACTGACAGGATCCCAACGACCAACAGAGTCCATCCGGAAGGCGTTTTCATGAGGGACACGCTAGCCCGTCCCCGGCCGCTTTGCCAGAGTTCCAGGGCGCATGAGCTGGCTCTACCGCCACGTAGCCCGTCCCCTGTTGTTCCTCCAGGAATCCGAGCCGGCTCACAATCGCACCCTCGCCGCGCTGGCCGCCGCCAGCCGGTTCCGCCCGGCCCGCGCGGCTTTGCGGGCCGTCTGCCACACTCCGGGGCTTCCCGTCCAGGCGCTGGGACTCACCTTCCCCAATCCCGTGGGACTCGCCGCGGGCATGGACAAGCAGGGGGTGGCGGTTCCGATGTGGGAGGCGATGGGGTTCGGCTTCAGTGAACTCGGAGGCGTCACCCAGCATCCGCAACCGGGGAATCCGCCGCCGCGCATGTTCCGGGTGATCCCCGAGGAGGCGCTCATCAACCGGATGGGGTTCAACAATGGTGGGGCGGAAGCGCTGGCCGAGCGCCTCCGGGATTGGAGGCGCCGCAACCTCTGGCCCCGGCATCCGGTGGGCATCAATCTGGGGAAATCAAAAATCACCCCGTTAGAGCAGGCGGCGGAAGACTACGCCGCCTCATTCACCGCACTGCGACCCCTGGCCGACTTCTTCGTGGTCAACGTCAGCTCTCCAAACACGCCCAACCTGAGACAGCTTCAGGACAAGTCCGCGTTGGATGAGATCCTGTCGGCCCTGCGGGAACGAAACCCGGACGCAGGCTCGGGAACACCGAAGCCCGTCCTCGTGAAAGTCGCGCCCGACCTGACATGGGAAGCTCTGGACGAGGTGGTCGAGGTGGCCCTCCGGCATCGGCTGGCCGGAATCGTGGCCACCAACACCACCGTCGCACGCCCCGAGACACGAAATCCCGCGGTGCAGCGGCTCCACCAGGAAGCCGGCGGTCTCAGTGGCCGTCCGCTCCGGGCTCGGAGCACGGAAGTGATCCGCCACCTGTTTCGCCAAACTCGGGGCCGTCTGGCCATCATCGGCGTCGGCGGGATCTTCTCGGCGGACGACGCCTGGGAGAAGGTCACGGCCGGAGCCACCCTGCTGCAGGTGTATTCCGGACTGGTGTACGAAGGGCCCGGACTCGTCGCGGCACTGGTGCGCGGATTATCCGAACGGCTCGAAGGGGCGGCGTGGTCCGAAGCCGTCGGCCGCGATGCCGGCGCCTCGGGATGACGCGCCTGAAGGAGCGTTGTTCGCGGGAGACCCTATGGCTCCACCAGTCCGTTGTTGAGCCACAGGGTCTCCAGGCGGGCTACGCCACCCACCGGTGAATCACCTCGCCGCCGACATCGGTCAGCCGGAAATCCCGGCCCTGATGGCGGTAGGTAAGCCGCTCGTGATCGAGTCCGAAAAGGTGCAGCAGAGTCGCATGCAGGTCGTTGACATGCACCGGATCCCGCTCGATGCCCCAGCCGAGTTCGTCCGTCGCGCCGTACACCTGGCCGCCGCGGACGCCGCCGCCCGCCATCCACATGCTGAAGGCAAACGGATGATGATCCCGGCCGGAGACGCGGCCACCGAAAGCAGGCCGGTTCTCACCCAGCGGCGTCCGGCCAAACTCGCTGGTCCACACGACCAGCGTCTCGTCGAGCAACCCCCGCTGCTTGAGATCCCGGAGCAGCGCCCCCACCGGTTGATCCACCACCCGGCAGTTGAACAGCAGGTCCGTGTCGAGGTCGTTGTGGTGGTCCCAGGAAGCATGGTGGATCGCGACGAAGCGAACCCCGCGCTCCACCAGACGCCTCGCAAGCAGGCAGTTCTTGGCAAATCCCTGGAACGCCTCGGGACCGCCGCCGCGCTGGGTGGTCAACCCGCCCGCATCACGATCCACGCCGTAGGCCGCGCGCACCGATTCGGGCTCCCGCGACAGATCGGTCAGCTCGGGAACCGCCACCTGCATGCGCGCCGCCAGTTCGTAGCTGGCGATCCGCGCCGCGATTTCCGGATCCCCCACCTTCTTTCGGCGGAGCGCGTTGAGATCTCGCAGCGCTTCCAGGCCCAGGTGGCGCGCTTCGGCGCTCAGTTCCTCAGGCAACGCGAGATCTTGCACCGGCTCGCCCTGCGAGCGAAACAGCACCCCGGCCAGGTTGGACGGCAGGAATCCGCTCCCGAACATCGTGTTGCCGCCGCTGGGCGCGCGCCCGGCGGTCAGCACCACGTAGCCGGGCAGATTCTGCGAGGGGCTGCCCAGCGCGTAATTGATCCAGGATCCGATGCTGGGACGCCCGAGCGTCATCGAACCGCAGTACATCAATAGTTCGCCGGGATGATGATTGAAGGCGTCTGTATGCAGGGAGCGCACCAACACGAGATCGTCGGCGCTGGCGCCGATGCCGGGCAGTAGCCCGCTGATCTCGAGTCCCGAGGCGCCGTACTGGCGAAACGGATGCGGCGAACCCATCAACACGGCGCTGTCCTTCTGCAGAAAGGCGAACCGGACGTTGCGGGTGAGCGAGTCGGGCATCTTCTGTCCGTTCAATTCCCGCAGCCGCGGTTTGGGATCGAACAGGTCCACCTGGCTGACCCCACCCTCCATGTAGAGAAAGATGCAATTCCGCACGCGCGGGGCAAAAGTCGGAGGCACGGCGCCAGCCAGCAGCCGGTCCCGTTGCAGCAGCGATGCCAGCGCAAGGCCGCCCACTCCCCGGCCGGCGTTGACCAGAAAATCACGCCGGGTCAGTCGCACCACGTCTTCCGGGGTCATGGCAAGGGAATCCATGGCCATCAGTTCACATTGACGCCGACCGTTCGCCAAGCCTTCGAGGGAAGTCGCGCCGCCTGGCAACGGCATGCGCTCCCGACTCATCCGCTTCCCAGAGCATCCTCCGCGCCCACGGGGTGAGGCTCACGCAATGGACGCAATGAGCCAGGAGCCCGCATACCCTCAATTTCCCTCTGGCCTCCGCGTGCCGTTGTGTCCAACATCCAACGGTACCCATGAAGGCGCACACACGCACCACTGGCCCGACGCGGTCAGGATTCACTTTGATCGAATTGCTCGTGGTGATCGCCATCATCGCGATCCTTGCCGGCATGCTGTTGCCCGCCCTGGCGAACGCCAAGGAGAAGGGCAACCGAACCTCGTGCATGAACAACCTGCGGCAGGTCGGCCTGTTCATGCAGTTCTACACCGACGAATATCGGGAGACGTTCCCGGCGCACCGCAACCTGGGGCAAAGCGACAACCCCAACCAGGCTCTCACCAACTGGTGGGGCACCTCGATCGTCACTTACGGAAACGGCGCCTCCAACCTGTTCCGCTGCCCGAGCATCAAGGGAAAGCGCTTCGACAATGGGGTGCGCTGGGAATGGAAGTTCGACGCTCACAAGGTTGGTTACGGATACAACGGCTACTTTCTCGGACGCCATCCGTATGGGCCGGAAACGATCACCGTGGGAGGCGTCCGCTTCGATGTCGCCCCGTGGTTCAAGCGCACCGCCATCATCAGCCCCTCACAGAACCTGGTGATCGGCGACGGCATGCCCAAGGCGGACGGCTATTGGAGCAGCAGTCTCTGGTGGCCCTTCAGCGGGATGGCCCGCGGCCAGGGGCTTGAAGGCATTGACAACAGCCGGCACCGCGGCGGTGGTGTGGCCGGGTTCAACGACGGACATGCGGAAGCCCGCAAGAGCTCCCTCATCAACCCGCCGCTGGACCCGTCGTCCGGAAGTGCCCGGGCTCTTGAGAACTCCCAATATTGGGATCCTTTGAATCGGGCGAACCGCTGACGCGCGCCGATCCCCCCGTTGCTTCGCTGCCCGGCCCTCAGGGACGCAGCCGGCGTTTCCCCTCCCCCGTGCAATCCCGAATCGTCTTCTGGTCCATCACCTCCGCCCTGGCCGGGTTCCTGTTCGGTTTTGACACGGTCGTCATCTCCGGCGCCGAGAAGACGATCCAGTCCCTGTGGAACCTCAGCGACGGATTGCACGGCTTTGCCATCGCCTCCGCGCTCTATGGCACGGTCCTCGGCGCGCTGGTCGGCGGCTGGCCCACGGACCGTTGGGGGCGCCGGCCGACCCTGTGGTGGGTCGGCGTCCTGTACTTTGTGTCGGCGGTGTGGTCCGGACTGGCGACCGGGGTGTACAGCTTGAGCCTGGCGCGATTCATCGGCGGGCTCGGCGTGGGCATCTCGACGGTGGCGGCCCCGCTCTACATCGCGGAGATCTCCCCGCCATCCAGCCGCGGGCGCCTTGCCGGACTGTTCCAGTTTAACATCGTTTTCGGCATCCTGGTGGCCTTCGTGTCCAATGCGCTGCTGGCGGGGATTGGGGACAACGCGTGGCGCTGGATGCTGGGAGTGGAGGCGTTTCCCGCCCTGTTTTACACGTTCCTGTGTTTCGCCATTCCCGAAAGCCCGCGCTGGCTCATCGCCCGCAAGGGGGATCGCGAGGCGGGCATCGAGGTGCTCCGGCGGATCGAACCCGGCGCCAGCCGCGCCACGCTGGAGCAGCAGGCCGATCTGATTGCCGCGACCCCCTCAGGCGGAACCGCCGGGGACCCCTTCTGGTCCCGCCGACTCCGGCGCCCGATCCTGCTGGCGTTCCTTGTTGCCTTCTTCAACCAGCTCTCCGGAATCAACGCCGTCCTCTACTTCGCCCCCCGGATCTTCGAGATGACCGGTCTCGGCGCGCAGGCGGCCCTGCTGCAGTCGGTCGGCATCGGCGTGACCAACCTGGTCTTCACCTTCGTCGGTCTCTGGTTGATTGACCGGCTTGGACGCCGAACCCTGTTGTTCATCGGCTCCTATGGCTACATCCTGTCTCTCGGGCTGGTGTCCTGGGCCTTCTACACCCGGCATCTGGCCATTGTTCCCGCCTGCATCTTCGCCTTCATCGCCGCCCATGCGGTCGGCCAGGGCGCGGTGATCTGGGTGTTGATCTCGGAAATCTTTCCCAACCGGCATCGGGCCGCGGGCCAGTCGCTAGGCAGCTTCACCCACTGGATCTTTGCCGCCCTCCTGACCACGTTCTTCCCGGCAATGGTCAAAGGGTTCGCCCCGGGCGGTGTCTTCCTCTTCTTCTGCGGAATGATGGTGCTGCAATTGCTCTGGGTCTGGTTCTGCGTCCCGGAAACGCGGGGGGTGCCCCTGGAAAAGATTCAGGAACGACTGGGGCTCTCCCGGGAGGCCGCGTGAGCCTGAAGGTCGTCTCGATCGGCGAGGTGCTGTGGGATCTGCTGCCCTCGGGCGCTCAACTCGGAGGCGCGCCGGCCAATCTGGCGGCCCACGCCGCCGGTCTCGGCGCCAGCGCCGCGCTGATTTCGCGAGTGGGTGCGGACGACCTCGGAACCCAGGCCCGCGCGCAACTCGCCGCCCGGGGCGTGGATGTCTCCGCAGTGTCTACGGATCCCACCGCGCCCACCGGCACCGTGGGCGTGGACCTCGATGCCTCCGGACAGCCCCGGTTCACCATCCACCAACCGGCGGCCTGGGACTTCCTCCAGGCTTCCCCGGAAGCCATGGCCACCGTCTCCGGGGCGCATGCGTTGTGCTTTGGCACGCTGGCCCAACGGCATCCGATCGCGCGCGACGCCCTGCGAACCCTGGTGTCTGCCGCCGGCTCCTCTCCCTTGATTCTCTGCGACGTCAACCTCCGGGCGCCCTTCTGCGATCCGGAGGTCATCGAATGGTCACTGCGCGCCGCCGGGATCGTGAAGCTCAACGAGACCGAACTGCCGTTCCTCGCCGACCGACTGTCCTTGGGAGCGGACACTGACTCCCAGGTGCGAGGCTTGGCCGAGGCCTTTGCGCTCGACACTGTGATCCTCACCCTGGGCGCCAACGGATGCCGGGTATGGCACCGCGAGATCTGGTCCGCCGAGCCGGGGCGTTCGGTCGCCGTGAAGGACACCGTGGGTGCGGGAGACTCGTTCACCGCCGCATTCCTGATGGGCCAACTGCGCGCCTGGCCGATGCCGGACATCCTGCGGCGGGCCACCGAGATCGCCGCCTACGTGTGTACCCAGGCAGGCGCCATCCCGGAGCTTCCGGAAAAGCTGGTGGCACCGTTTCGCGGGTGATTTCACGGACTACCACGGCGAGGGCCAAACTGAGCGTCGTTCGGGAAGCGCGCGCCTTGCAGGCGCGGCGGATTCAAGGCCACCCTTCGCCATGCGACTTACCCGTCGTCGGTTTCTCCAGGCCGGTTCGGCCGCTTCCTCCGCATGGTTTCTCGCCGGCTGCGCCTCGGCGCCCAGGCGCGTGCCGCGGACCCTGTCTCCGAACGACAAACTCAACCTGGGCGTGATCGGGGTCACGGGACGCGGCGGCGAAAACCTCGCCGGCGTCGCGAGCCAGAACATCGTCGCCCTGGCGGACGTCAGCGGCACCAACCTCGCGACAGCCGCCGCCAAGTTCCCGGGGGCGCGGACCTACTCGGATTGGCGCCGGGTGCTGGATCATGCGGATATTGACGCCGTGGTGGTCAGCACTCCCGACCATACCCATGCAGTCATCGCCCTGGCGGTGCTGGACAGCGGGCGTCCGCTCTACCTGGAGAAACCCGTCACCCACACCGTTTCGGAGGCCCGCGCCCTGGCGGACGCCGTCCGCCGGAGCGGACTCACCACGCAGACGGGCAATCAGATCCACTCCGGCACAAACTACCGGCGTGTGGTGGAACTGGTGCGGTCAGGCGCCATCGGACCGGTCCGGGAGGTGCATCACTGGGCCGGATCGGTCTGGGACACCAAGCCGTGGCCTGCTCCGGCTCCGGTGCCTCCGGGCCTGAACTACGATCTGTGGGTTGGCCCCGTCCGCTGGGCCGACTACAGCCCGGAGTGGGTTCCCTTCAACTGGCGCCGCTGGTGGCATTGGGGCGGCGGCACGCTGACGGACTTCTGCTGCCATCACATGGACCTGAGTGTCTGGGCACTGGATCTCGGGCTTCCCCAGGTGATCGAAGCCACCGGTCCGGCGCCGGACAGATACTGCGCGCCGCCCTCCCTCAAGGTGCGCTACGAATTTGCCGCGCGCGGCGAACAACCGCCGGTGGTCATGTACTGGTACAGCGGCTCCGAACGTCCCCAGGTGCCGGGAACCCCCGACCTGTCCTCCTGGGGCGGTGGCACGCTCTTTGTCGGCGACCGCGGCCTGCTGCTGGCCGACTATGGACGCCGCATCCTGCTCCCCGAAACCACGTTCAATGACTTCACCCCGCCGCCGCAGACGATTCCCGATTCAATCGGGCATCACGAGGAATGGATTCAGGCCTGCAAGGGCCAGGGAACCTGCGGATCGCCGCTGACCTACGGCGCCCAGCTCACGGAGATTGGCGCCCTGGGCAATGTGGCCTTCCGGACCGGCAAGCGCATCGAATGGGATGCGTCCCGGATGAAGGCGCGCGGCGTTCCGGAAGCGGACGAATACATCCGCCATCACTACCGGTCGGGGTGGTCGCTTGGGTCTTGATTCTCTGCCATGCGCTTCCTGGGCCTGACACCCGAGGCCGTGACGGCCCGCAGCGGCGGTGCCGGCGTGTCGGCGGTGCAGGCCTCTGCCGGAAAGTCCACCGCGTTCGGAGCCGCGGCGTTTGGAGCGGTCAGCCTGCTGGTCTTCGGCAGTTGGGCGGCGGGCGGTCCGCTATTGTACCGCATCGGGGGTGAGCTGGGGGCGTATTGGATCTGGGCGGCCCTCTTCATGGGAGCGTCCGGCTGGGCGCTCGGGCCCCTGGTGGTGGGGCGCGGCCATGGCCTCCGCTTCGTGGCCGCCTTCGCGCTCGCCTTTGCCGCGTATTCGGCGGTGTGGATGGCGTCGTGGTTCGCGCTGAGAAACCGTTCCGGGGAAATGCTCGGAGCGATGGCCGGGACCGCAACCTTCGCCTGGTTGTTCTGCCGGACCTTCGGCCGGCCCGACGCCTGGCTGGATGCCGCCCTGTACCTCTTCATCGGAAACGCGGCGGGCTACTTTGCCGGCGACCTGGTCCACAGCCGTCTCGGCGGCACGGCGGGAAAGCTGGCCTGGGGACTCCTGTACGGCGCAGGGTTTGGAGCCGGCATCGGCGCCACACTGCACGCCCTGCAGGCGGAGATCCGCCGGCGGCTGTCGGGAACGGTCGAGAGATCCCTTTCCTCAACCGACTCTTGAAATGTCCGCTCCTTGCCGCTCGGGCCTCACGCAAAGGCTGGGAAGGATGCAATGGAGGAAGGCGGGGGTAGGACGACCCGATGCCTGCCACGAAACATCTTCCTGCTCCAGCAATTCTGTTTCCGGTGTAAGGGACACGCCGTCCTCCCTCCGTCCTTCGCCTCCTCAACGCCCTGTGCGCGAGGCACTGCATCTATCAACAGCCGCATTCCTACGAAGCGTGGCTGGCGTTGGAAGCCGCGCCATAGGCCCCCGCCCACTCACCCAGAGCCGCAGACACCAAGCGCAGCGCGCGGCCGCCGGGACGCCATTCCCAGCGGTCCAAGCATTCGCGCAGCGGATCGAAAAGATGTGCTTCGCTCCGGGCAACGCCGCCGCCGATGATGACGACTTCGGGATCCAGCACATTGCCAAACGAAGCCACCGCCGCCGCCAGTGCCCGGACCGAACGCAGCCACACCCCGGTGGCGAAGGAATCGCCCGCGGCGACGGCCCGGACCAAATCATGGGTCGTCTCGAAACGCCCGCCGCCGCGCTCACGCACGTTGTGATTGCCGATCGCATTCTCGAGGCTGCCCGGCGTTCCGCAAATGTCGGGCGGGCCGTCCGGATCGAGGGACACATGGCCCAGGTGCCCCGCCTTACCCGTATGGCCGCGCAGCAGGTGTCCGTCCACCATGGCCGCCCCGCCGACCCCGGTTCCCAGGGTGAGGAGCACCACATTCCGCGCGCCGCGCGCCGCTCCGAAGGCCACCTCCCCCAGGAGCGCCGCCTGGGCGTCATTGAGCACCGGCACGCCCTCCGGACGACCCAAAACCTTCCCCCAGTCCAGGCCTTCCAGTCCCTCGAAGCGTCCCGGCATGAAGGCGATGCACCGTCCGTCCGGAGAGGCGATCCCAGGCGCCGATACGCCAACCGTGGTCGGGATGCCCCAAGAGCCGGTGGCGCGATCTAACGCGGTCCGGACCGCCCGCACAAACCCTCCCCGTTCGCTCAGTTCGAACGACTGCTGGAAGCGATCCAGGGTCTGTCCCTGTGGGTCCACCGCCACCGCCTTGACGCTCGTGCCCCCCAGGTCGAGGCCGAGATCGTATGGGGGCGTAGCATTGGCCGACGAAAGAGAATCGGGAGCCATGGAAAAACAATCGAACAATGGAGAACCGCTGCCCGAGCGCCGCAGCCAAAGAGCCCTTCCGCGCCGTGCGTCTTGCCGAAGACTCCCCAGCCAGCCATCCCGGCGAAAGGCCAAAACAGAGTGCCAGGCCATCAGTCCAATCAGTCTATCCATCCATCCTCCAATTGGGTGGGTGGATGAATCTCTTTACGACGCTTTGCAGAATGTGCCCATGTCAAGTCCCCGCAGCCGGACAAAGGGGGACCGATGAGATCAGAATGCCGAAGTGATCCGTGGCGAAAAGGAACAAAGTACCAGGTTATTAGGCACCCCTTCTTCCCCCAAAGGACCTGGCACTTTGTCAGATTTCTCGCCGCATTTCTCAAATTCCTCCCGGGGAAACCCCCTCTTCTCTTAAGTCCGACAGGCTGCCAGGTCTTCTCCCGAAAGTTTGTCCCCATTGCGGAGCCAGGGGTCACAAAGCCCGTGCGGTAGCCTCCCGGGCGAAGCAAACGGCGGGGTCGCCCGGGATGGTCGCGCCGGAGGCCGAGTCCCGGGCCACGGCGACCCCAATGTCCCCACTTCAACACGACAAGCGGGAGCGACCGCGGGGAGGCCAAAACAGAGTGCCAGGCCATCAGTCCAATCAGTCTATCCATCCATCCTCCAATTGGGTGGGTGGATGAATCTCTTTACGACGCTTTGCAGAATGTGCCCATGTCAAGTCCCCGCAGCCGGACAAAGGGGGACCGATGAGATCAGAATGCTGAAGTGATCCGTGGCGAAAAGGAACAAAGTACCAGGTCATTAGGCACCCCTTCTTTCCCCAAAGGACCTGGCACTTTGTCAGATTTCTCCGACGACGGTGCGCCGCATTTCTCAAATTCCTCCCCCGGGGGAACCCCCTCTTCTCTTAAGTCCGACAGGCTGCCAGGTCTTCTCCCGAAAGTTTGTCCCCATTGCGGAGCCAGGGGTCACAAAGCCCGTGCGGTAGCCTCCCGGACGAAGCGAACGGCGGGGTCGCCCGGGATGGTCGCGTCCGCGGCTGAGTCCCGAAGGAACAAAGTACCAGGTCATTAGGCACCCCGGTTCCCAGGGTGAGGAGTACCACATTCCGCGCGCCGCGCGCCGCTCCGAAGGCCACCTCCCCCCAAGAGCGCCGCCTGGGCGTCATTGAGCACCGGCACGCCCTCCGGACGACCCAAGACCTTCCCCCAGTCCAGGCCTTCCAGTCCCTCGAAGCGTCCCGGCATGAAGGCGATGCACCGTCCGTCCGGAGAAAAGGAACAAAGTACCAGGTCATTAGGCACCCCTTCTTCCCCCAAAGGACCTGGCACTTTGTCAGATTTCTCCGACGACGGTGCGCCGCATTTCTCAAATTCCTCCCGGGGGACCCCCTCTTCTCTTAAGTCCGACAGGCTGCCAGGTCTTCTCCCGAAAGTTTGTCCCCATTGCGGAGCCAGGGGTCACAAAGCCCGTGCGGTAGCCTCCCGGACGAAGCGAACGGCGGGGTCGCCCGGGATGGTCGCGCCGGCGGCTGAGTCCCGGGCCACGGCGACCCCAATGCCCCCACTTCAACACGACAAGCGGGAGCGACCGCGGGGAGCCTGGCCAAGACGCGCGCCGCGGTCTTGCGCGTCATTGGATCGCGGGGGACCCTCGTGGGTTCCTGCTCTTCCTCTCCGTTCCCCGATGAAAAAGGAACAAAGTACCAGGTTATTAGGCACCCCTTCTTTTGTCAGATTTCTCCGCCAAAGGACCTGGCACTTTGTCAGATTTCTAACGTCTAGCCGCCGTGGTGAGTAATCTGCTCCCTAGGTCTTCTCCCGAAAGTTTGTCCCCATTGCGGAGCCAGGGGTCACAAAGCCCGTGCGGTAGCCTCCCGAGCGAAGCAAACGGCGGGGCCGCCCGGGATGGTCGCGCCGGCGGCCGAGTCCCGGACCACGGCGACCCCAATGCCCCCACTTCAACACGACAAGCGGGAACGACCGCGGGGAAGGAACAAAGTACCAGGTCATTAGGCACCCCTTCTCCCCCAAGGACCTGGCACTTTGTCAGATTTCTCCGACGACGGTGCGCCGCATTTCTCAAATTCCCCCCCGGGGGAACCCCCTCTTCTCTTAAGTCCGACAGGCTGCCAGGTCTTCTCCCGAAAGTTTGTCCCCATTGCGGAGCCAGGGGTCACAAAGCCCGTGCGGTAGCCTCCAGGGCGAAGCGAACGGCGGGGTCGCCCGGGATGGTCGCGCCGGCGGCTGAGTCCCGGGCCACGGCGACCCCAATGTCCCCACTTCAACACGACAAGCGGGAGCGACCGCGGGGAGCCTGGCCAAGACGCGCGCCGCGGCCTTGCGCGTCATTGGATCGCGGGGGACCCTCGTGGGCTCCTGCTCTTCCTCTCCGTTCCCCGATGAAACGATTGTTGCTCCCCCTTTGGCTCCTGCTCCTCGCGCCGGGCGGATCCCACGCAGCCGAGGCCGAACTTGTCTCCGTCCGGCGCATCTGGGATGCCGCCCCGCACAACGCCTTCACCGACCTGGCCCGCTGGCGCGACCGATGGTGGTGTGTCTTCCGCGAAGGCGCGCGGCACGTTTCGCCCGACGGCGCGCTGCGGGTGATCGTGTCCAGCGACGGCTCGAACTGGGTCTCTACCGCCCGGATCACTTCCCCCAACGCCGACCTCCGCGATGGCAAAATCTGCGTCACTCCCGCCGGCGAACTCATGCTCAGTGGGGCCGGAGCGCTGCATCCGCCGTCCGCAGTGAAGCACCAGAGCTACGCGTGGTTTTCTCCCGACGGCAACCATTGGTCCGAGCCCGCCGTCATCGGCGATCCCAACCAGTGGCTTTGGCGCACCACCTGGCATCGGGGCGTCGCGTGGAGCCTCGGCTACAACACGGCCGGCGGGGAGTTCACCCGGCTCTACCGCAGCGGCGACGGCCGGCACTTTGAAACGGTAATCCCCAGGCTCAACGACGAGCAGTATCCCAACGAACACTCGCTGGTCTTCCTGCCCGACAACACCGCGCTCTGCCTGCTGCGGCGCGACGGGAATCCCGGCTTGGGCCTGCTGGGCCGGGCCCAGCCGCCCTACACGAACTGGAACTGGCGCGAACTGGACCGGAAGATCGGCGGACCGCATTTCCTCCGGCTCCCGGATGGGAAGCTCGTCGCGGCGGTGCGCCTTTACGACGGCCGCGCGCGGACTTCGCTGTGCGGGCTGGATGCCGACCGAGCAACGCTCACGGAGTTCCTCACGTTGCCGAGCGGCGGCGACACGAGCTATGCCGGCCTGGTCTGGCACGACGGGATGCTGTGGGTGAGCTATTACTCATCCCACGAGGACAAGACAGCGATCTACCTCGCGAAGGTGCGCCTGCCGGTGGCCGCGGAGGGCGGGGCATCCATCCGCCGGAACGACTCCCCGAGCGCGCCCGCCCAATAGAAAGAATGCTCCCGACGAATCGCTCCGCACGGCCGCGAGTGCCTAAGATTCGGACGGGAAGTCACGGACCCGCGCCGGCGGGTCCCAGCCTTGTCACCCCAACAGGGCCGCGCGGATGCGCGATGGCAGGTCGCTGTCCGAGTCGCCTGCGCCGCGCAGGTTGAACACGCTCGCGGCCAGGAACCGGTCGCGCCACGGCGGTTGAAGATGCAAATAGTCCTCCAGCACCGCCGAGCTGAACTTGTAGTCGTGCGCGTCGCGCCCTTTCAGGAAAATCAGCCGGCGCGCCGCGGCGGCGAAGGGCGCGGGATCGGGATTGTCCTGCAACCAGCCCAGCACCTTACGCGCGGCCACGAGCCGATTGCCGCTCATCTCAGCAAAGATCTCGTCCATGGCTCCGGCTCCGGACGCCTTCGCGGACAGCGGCTCCAATTCGTCGAGCCGCAGCCCCTTGTCGGCCGATTGGCCGCGATAGAGCGGAAGGAAGGCCGCGTTTTGCAGGAGCAGCAGCTTCCGCGTCTCCGGATCGAGGCTGCGCTGGAAGGCGTAGTGGACGGCGTTGGTGAAGGTGTTGGCGTGCAGCGAAAGGATGCCCGGCGCCTGCATGAGCTGCTCGCCTGCGGTAGCGAAGCAGGCGTCGAAGAGCGACTGCGGCGCGACGCCGCGCCCCAGCAGCTTCAGCGTCGCCTGGCTCGCATCCTCCGCCGAACCGTGCCGCAGCGCGGCCAGGAGTTCACTCGTGGCCGCGGGGTCCAATTTGCCGTCCAGCCATCCATCCGGGATACCGGCCACGCGGGGGACGTTGCGCCGGAAGGGACGATCGGCCGGCAGGTCGGCGTCGGCGGGATTCACCTTATCGCCCACCCGGTCGAGGATCGCGTAAGTCAGCGAGCGCAGCACCGGCTCGGCGTGATGCCAGCCGATGACCTCCAGGGTGCGGAAGCTGTTGGCGATGTAGATGGCCTTGTGTCCGAGTTCGCGGAAATCCCGGACGCCATACCGCAGCAGCAGCTCGAAGATCTCGTGCGCGCCGGCCGTGCGCGCGAGTCCGACGATCGCCGCGTCGGCTGCCGCTTCGTCCCAACGGTCCATCGCCTCCAGGAACGCCTGGCGCGCGTGGCGGCTGTCGGGCACCCGCGCCTCCTCGACCGGCCCCATCGTCCAGTCGCCCTCGGCCACGTCGCGCGCCTGCGAACTCTTGAACTGGTCAATGGCCCAGAAGATCGGCAGCCAGCGGTCGGAATCGGGCGAGGCGAGGCTGGCGAGGTGCGCGGAGTTGACCACGAGCACGGCGTGGAACTTGAAGCCCACAGGCCGCGGCTGGACGTTCCGCACGCCTGCCAGGAGCAGCGCGGCGAGGACGTTGCGGTAAGGCAGCCCGCGCTTCACACGCGCGGCGACCTCCTCCAGCACCCGCTCGCGGGGCGTGTCCTCCAGCAGGCGCACCAGCGGCTCGATCTCGGGATGCAACCGCACCGCCTGCGCGGGCAACGTGGCATCCTCCGCGCGCACGGCCGGCAGGGAAGCGAGAAATCCGAAACCGCCCAGCGCCGCGAGCGAACCCGCCGCGCCGGATCTGAGAAACGTTCGCCGGTGCATCATGGCCTCAAGGGAGTGTTCGACAATCCTTGTGCGCCCGCCGGTCGAAAGTGGCAAGTCCAAGAGAATCGTTGCCGGCGGAAACCTGTTTTCACTGCGGCACTTCGTCTGGCTCAAAGTCCACGCGGAACCCGAAGATGCCCCGTCGTTTCGGGCGCTTGTAAATCCCGCGCCGCCTGGAGGAACCTCGGGAATGACCGCGCGATTCCCGTCAGATACGGGCCCTCACTCAAACCGCCCGGCTCGAGAACCGGGCCCTGGCGCAGACTGCCATCCCGGGGGATGGTGACCGTCGCACCCCCGCGAACCACGAACCATAATCTCTTCCCCATGCCCCTTCGCCTCGGACTGATCGGACTCGGCAATATCGGACGTCACCACGCCACCTACCTGTTGGAAGGCCAGGTGCCGCGGTGCGAACTCCGGGCCGTCTGCACGACCACGGAGTCCAAGCTGGCTCCGTATCGGGAGCGCGGGCTGGCCGGGTTCACCGAGGCGGACGCCTTGATCCGGTCGGGCACGGTGGACGCCGTGCTCATCGCCACGCCGCACTACCAGCACACCTCGTTGGGGATCGCCGCTCTCGAAGCCGGGCTGCATGTCATGGTCGAGAAGCCGATCTCGGCGCACAAGGCGGATGCGGAACGGCTCCTGGAATGCGCGGCGCGGCGCCCGAAGCAAGTTCTGGCCGGCATGTTCCAACAGCGCGTCGAGCCGCGGTACGCGAAGATCCGCGGGCTTTTGGAACGCGGTGAATTGGGACGCCTGCAGCGGGTGACCTGGATCAACACCGACTGGTTCCGCACCGAAACCTATTATGCCAGCGGCGGTTGGCGGGCGACCTGGAAGGGCGAGGGCGGCGGCGTGCTGCTGAACCAGTGCCTGCACAATCTCGACGTGCTCACCTGGCTGCTCGGCATGCCGGCGCGCGTCCGCGGTTTCTGCCGGTTCGGCCAGTGGCACGCCGTCGAAGTCGAGGATCAGGTCACCGCGTACCTGGAGTATTCGGAAGGCGCCAGCGGCGTCTTCCTGAGCAGCACCGGCGAGGCGCCGGGCACCAATCGCCTGGAGATTGCCGGGTCCCGGGGACGCCTCGTGCTGGAGCCCCAGCGGCTCGTGCTCACCCGGAACACCACCGACGCCCTGGAGTGGAGCCGGACCGCCTCTGTGGGGTTCAGCAAGCCGGAGACGACGGATGAGGAGATTCCCTTCGATAACGCCGCCACGCCGCACGCCGCCCTGATGGAGAACTTCACCGCCGCAGTGCTCGACGGAACTCCGCTGATCGCCCCGGGATCCGAGGGGCTGCGATCCGTTGAGCTGGCCAATGCCATCGTGCATTCCTCGTTGCTGGGGGCGACGGTGGAGCTGCCGCTCGACGGCGCCGCCTGGGAGCGCCAGTTGGCCGGTCTCATCGCGAATTCGCGCCACCAGAAGGAGGTGCGGGAGGTGACCACGGACGATTTCGCCGCGTCGTTTCGCCGATGACCCGATGCCCCGGTGGCGGAAGGCCGGGTCCGGATTGGACACCGTCCGCCGGAGTTCGTAGCGTGCCGGGGATGCACGCGCGGCAGGGACTTTGGAGTTGGCGGACGGGGCTGGGGACCCTTTGCGTCCTGGCGGGAATGACCGTCGCCTGCGGCCAGGGGACGAACGCCCCGGCTCCGGTCCGGTCCGCAGTGACCCCGAGCGTTCCCGTCACGGGCATCGCTGCCGTGGTCAATTCCCATGTCATCACGGTGAAGGCCGTGGAGGATTACACGTCGCGCTCGGTCGAGGCGGCCCGGCGCCAGTTCCTGGCGCGTCCGGACCAGTTTTACCAGCGGCGCCAGGAGATCCTGCGGGACGGCCTCGAACAGTTGATCGAGCGCTACCTGATTCTCGATGAGTTCACGAGCGCCGGATACAACCTGCCCGAAGGCATCATCAACGACTGGGTGGACGAGCAGATCCGGCGGATGTTCGGCGACCGGATGACCCTGATGAAGACGCTGCGGCAGGTGGGCGAGAGCTTCCAGGACTTCTGGAACGAGCAGCGCGACGCCTTCATCATCTCGCAGATGACCGTCAAGAACGTGAACCAGAACGTGTTCATCTCACCGCGCAAGATCGAGCACTACTACGAGATGAACACGAACAAGTTCAACGTCGAGGAGAGTGCCCACGTGCGGATGATCGTCATTGACAAGTCGCGGCACGCGCTCGGTGAACCCTTGAAGATCGCCGAGGAGGTCCTGGCCAAGCTAAAGGCGGGCGGCGATTTCGCGGCACTGGCCGACCAGCACTCCGACGACGCCCGGCGCATCAAGGGGGGGGATCGCGGCTGGATCGAGGACAAGGATTCCGATCTTCGATCCGAACTGCGGCAGTTCGTCTTCTCCGCCGCACCGGGCTCGCTCAGCGACATCATTGACCTCGATGGCGCCGTGTTCATCGTCAAGGTCGAGGAACGCAAGAGCTCGGGCATGCGGTCCATCGCCGATGTGCGCGACGAGGTGGAGGTGATGCTGCAGAATCTCGAGAAGGAACGGCTGCGCAAGCAGTGGATCGCGCGGCTGCGTAAGAAGTCTTTCGTGGCCTACTACTGACGCCGGGCCTCGGTGCGCCGCCGGTTGCCGAATCCATGACCACGATCGGAGTGACCCTCGGCGATGTGACCGGCATCGGACCGGAGGTGGCGCTGAAGGCGGCGGTCCAACCGGAATTCACCGGCATCGGTTTGGTGCTGCTGGGAGATCCCGGAACACTGCAGCGCCTGGCGGTCGCCCATGACCCGCCCGCGGGACTGCGGGAGTGGCCCGGACGCGCCGCCGCGGCTCCCGGGCTCTGGAAGCTTCCCGTGGGCTCGCCCCTGCCGGCCGGGCTCCGGCCAGGGGCGCCCGAGGCGGCCGGAGCGGCCCTGGAGTTTCTCCGCGAGGGCGCCCAGCGATGCCTCGGGGACGACTTCGATGGACTGGTGACCGCGCCGGTCAATAAGGAAGCCATTCTTCGCACTGGAATCCCGTTCACCGGCCAGACCGAGTTTCTCACGGGAATCGCCGGGCATCCGCACACCGCCATGATGCTCCTGGGAACGGACGATCGCGGGCGCTGGCTCCGCGTGGCGCTGGCCACCACCCACCTTCCCCTGAAGGACGTGCCGGACGCGCTGACCGTGGACGCGGTGGAACGCGCGATCCGCCTCGCCTCCGACGCCTGTGCCCGGTTGGGAATCGCCCGGTGCCGGGTATCCGTCTGCGGCCTCAATCCGCACGCCGGCGAAGGGGGATTGATGGGGACCGAGGAACTGGAGGTGATCGGCCCCGCCATCCGGCGCGCGCAGCAATCCGGGTGCGACGTGAATGGCCCCTGGCCCGCGGACACCCTTTTCCATCAGGCGCTTCACGGATCCTGCGACGCCGTCGTGGCCATGTATCATGACCAGGGCCTGGCGCCGCTGAAGCTGGTGGCATTCGACACCGGGGTGAACTGGACCCTCGGACTGCCTTTCGTGCGCACCTCACCCGATCACGGCACCGCCTACGACCTCGCGGGCAAAGGCGTTGCGCGCGCCGACAGCATGGTCTCCGCCATCGGCCTGGCCCTGCAACTCGCCCAAGAAAGCCGTTGCCCGGGCCCGGCAGGCAGGCAAAGTCCCACGCGCGGGACGTAGCTCAGCCTGGTAGAGCACTTGGTTTGGGACCAAGACGTCGCAGGTTCAAATCCTGTCGTCCCGACCATCCCTCCCCAGCCACGGCTCCCTCGATCCGCCGCCATGCGGATTCCCTTTCACGCAACGGCCGCGAACGCATGCAGCGCGGCTCACGTGCCACTGCATCGCCCCATCAAGAACTCCTCGCGAAAAGGAACGAATTCGGCGGATGCCCGTGCCAAAAGGTATCCACCTCCTTTGCGGCCTTCGCGTCCATTGCGTGAGCCTCACGCCAGGGGGCAAACTAATGACCTGTCACTCTGTAGTTCTCCTTTGCTCCGTTTGCGTGAGAACCAGGACACGCACCAGGCCGGACGGCCTATCGGAATTCAGGCGTCCCGCTGCTTCGCGCCTTGGGCCTCCGTCCGCCGGATCCGCCACACCCAGCCCATGGCCGCCGCCAATCCGCCCGCGACCACCCACGCCGGCGCCGATGGCTGGCCGGTCAGCCAAATCGCCCCCGCGCTCACCGCCGGGCCACCGCACAGCCCCAGTCCAATCAGCGCCTCGTGGAATCCTCCCTGCTGTCCGTGGCTCTCCGTGCTGTCCATGGCGTAGTAGAGGGCGGAATAGTAGAGCAGCGCCGAAGCCCATCCGAACCCAACCTGAGCCAGCAATAGCCCGGCGACCGTCGGTGAAAGCATGATCGCCACGAAGCTGGCCAACAGCACGGCAAACGCCCCGAAGAACCAGTCGAAGCGGTAGTGCCATCCGCTCCACCACCACAGCTTCAGAAAGGCCAGCGCCCGCGCATAGAACCAGATCGAAAGCACCAGGCCCGCCTGGGCGACGGTCAGTCCCAGCCGGGCCGCAATCCCGGGCGCCACCACCACGATGGTATTGATGGCCATGTAATTGAAGGGATTGGCCACCCACGCCAGCCGCCGAAAGTAGGCCGGGCGCACGGCGGTGTCGTGCGGAATGGGGCCCGTCCCCACCGGCGGCGCGGCAGCCAGCCACCGGTCATGACGCCGCTGGAGCGGCCAGGTCGCCAGCCATTGGCACGCGTGAACGCCCAGCGGCAGCCAGTACAGACTGGTGTGGCCCAGTTGCTCGAACACCCATCCGCCGAGGGAAAACCCGATGGCCGCCATCCCGGCCCAGACGACGTTGTAAAGCCCGACCCGGTCCGGCAGGCGCTCCGGCGGTTCGTGCTCGCTGACCAGCGCCTCCAGCATCGGCCAGGTAAAACACAGGGTCACCGTCCAGAGGGCCAGGCCGAGCATCTGCCCCCACAACGCCGGGACGACCCACCCCACCCCCACCGCGGCGGCCATCCCCGCGAAACCGATGCGCAGCGAATGGAAGTATCCGTGCCGCTGCCCATGGTGCCCCGCGTACCAGGAGGCAGCGACATAGACCAGTCCGTGAAGCGCGCCCACGAACAGCGTGTTCAGATTGGTGAACCCGTGCGCGTCGCGCAGCAGGAATACCAGGTAATTGAAGTAATACGCCGTGGCGAAGGAGTTCGCCCCCTCCAGCACGTAGTACCCGGTCTTCACCGGAGAGGTCGGGCGCATCAGGGGGCGTGAGACCGCCTACGAAGCCTTCTTCTTGGCGAAGACATGGGTCGCATGGCCGAAGAAGGCTTCAGCGGATTCCATGAGCGTTTCGGAAAGCGTGGGATGCGGATGCACGATCGCAGCCAAGTCCTCCGCGGTCGCCCCCATCTCCACCGCAACCGCACCCTCGCCGATCAACTCGCCCGCGCCGTGTCCCACCAGGCCCACGCCCAGAATCCGGTGGGTTTCGGGTTCGAGGATCAACTTGGTCAGTCCGTCCACACGATCGTAGGTCAGGGCGCGTCCGCTGGCCCCCCAGGGGAACTTGGCCACCTCAACGGCGATGCCCTTCTGGCGGGCTTCCTGTTCAGTGAGCCCCACCCAGGCCACTTCGGGATCGGTGAACACCACCGCCGGAATCACATAGTCGCGGTTCACCGCCGACCCCTCGCCCGCCAGGTTGTCCACGGCGATGCGCGCCTCCTTGGACGCCTTGTGGGCCAGCATCACGCCGCCGGCAATGTCCCCGATGGCCAGGATGTTGGGATCCTGGGTCACCATGCGTTCATCCACCTGGATGAATCCCTTGTCGTCCAGGGTCACCTGGGTGTTCTCCAGACCGAGATCCTGGCCGTTGGGCACGCGCCCCACGCTCACCAGCACCCGGTCGTACAATTCCTCCAGCGTCTTCCCCTCGAACTCGCTCGCCACCTTGATCTGTTTTCCGGCGGTGGACATCTTCAGGACGCGCGATTTGAGGCGGACCTCCTGAAACGCCTTGCGGGCGTACAGCGCCACCGGACGGACGAGGTCGGGATCGGCCCCGGCCAGGATTCCCTCCATGGCCTCGATCACGGTCACCTTCGATCCCAGCGTCGCGTACACCGTGCCCAATTCCATGCCGATGTAGCCGCCGCCGATGACCAGCAGCTTCTCGGGGATGTCGGGGACCTCCAGCGCCTCGGTGGAGGTCATGACCCGCGGGTTACCCAGGTCGAAGGCGCGCGGCAGGGCCGGACGCGACCCCACGGCGACGATCGCCTTCTGAAAACGGAGGAACTGCTGCCCCTGCTCGGATTCCACCCGCAGCGTCTGGGAATCCTCGAAATGCCCGCGGCCATGCATCACGGTCACGCCGCGCATTTTGGCGAGGGACGCGATGCCCGAGCCGAGCTTCTCGAGAATGCCGTTCTTCCAGGCGCGCATCTGGTCCAGTTGAATGGAGGGCGGGCCGAACACGATGCCGCGGTGCGCCGCCTCGCGCGCCAGGGTGATCCCGTGCGCGGCGTTCAGCAGGGCCTTCGAGGGAATGCAGCCGCGGTTCATACAGACGCCGCCCAGGCGCGGGTCCCGCTCCACAAGGATCACCTGGCGTCCCAGATCGGCGGCGTAGAACGCGGCGGCATAGCCGCCCGGGCCGGCGCCAATGACCACGATGTCGGTTTGAATCGGTTCCATGAGATCAGCGGAAAGGCAGGAGGGATGCCGCGGGGATCGGTGGCTCGCGGAAAACGGAGCTACAGCCGGACCCAGTCCTCGGGGAACTCCTGGATCGCCCGGACGAGGTCCACTGTGAAGCGGGCCGCCACGCCGCCGTCAATGACGCGGTGATCGTAGCTCACGGTGAGCGGCAGCATCGGGCGCGCCTCGATGCGGCCCTCCGCCGTGACCACCGGCTTGAGCGAGGTGCGGCCGAGTCCGAGGATCGCCACCTCGGGTTTGTTGATGATGGGCGTGAAATGGCCGCCGCCAATGGCGCCCTGATTGGACACCGTGAACGTGCCGCCCTTCATGTCCTCCGGCCCCAGCTTGCGATCGCGCGCCCGGGCGGACAGTTGGGCCAGTTCCCCGGCGATCTGCTGGAGCGACTTGCGGTCGGCGTCGCGCAGGACCGGCACCAGCAGTCCGGCCTCAGTGTCCACGGCGATGCCCAAATGGTAGTGATGCTTGAGCACCAGCGTCTCGGCCACCTCGTTGAGGCTTGCGTTGAAGATCGGATGCTTCTGCAGCGTGGCCACCAGCGCCTTGAGGATAAACGGCGTCGGGGTGAGCCGGACGCCAGCAGCCTCGTATGCCGCGCGGTACTGCGCACGCAAGGCTTCGATCCGCGACAGATCGGCCTCGTCGAACTGCGTTACATGCGGCAGGGAGACGGCGTTCTCCACCATTCGGGAGGCGATCACCTTGCGCAACGCCGATAGCGGCTGGCTGGTCACGGGGCCAAACACTGAAAAATCCTGGGAGACCGGCTCGAACACCAGCCCCCTGGGTTCCTCGGCATAACGGCCCGCGCGGGCGACGCCCTTCTCCAACCGGGCCACGTACCGGGCTAGGTCGGAGATCAGCACCCGGCCGCCCGAACCGCTGCCGGTGACCCGGGAAAGGCGGATGCCCAGTTCGCGGGCGACCTTGCGGACGTAAGGCGACGCGGCCGGTTCGGGCCCGCCATTGGAGTCGCCCTCCGGCAACGGCAGGTCGTCGTCGTCGTCATCGTCCGAGAGCGCCGGACGCGCGGCAGACGCGGGACGGGATGCGGGAGCCACGGCCTTTGGGGACTCGGCCGCAGGGGCCGGAGCGTCTCCGGAATCCACCGAGATCAGCCGGGCGCCCACGGAAATCTTGTCGCCCTCCTTCACATGCAGGGCGGTCACCTTGCCCGCCACCGGCGTCCGGATCGGCGCCACCGCCTTTTCCTGCTCCAATTCCAGGATGGTCTGGTCGGCGGCGACGACGTCACCCACCTTGACCAGCAGCGTGGCCACCGTTCCAGAATCCGCCGCGTCGCCCACCTTCGGAAGCTTTACGTCCATACGTTCGAACCCCGAGCTTGTCGCAGGACCCACCCCCGGCAAAGAACTTTCCCCCCCGCTGGAACGCGGTCACGCGGTCTGGCGCATCACCGTTTCTGGCGATGGAAGGCGCCAAAAGCTCCAGCCGCCGTCGCGCCGAAGCGGCTCTACTGAGGGGACCGCAGGAGAGACGACCGCCGAAAGGTTGGAAGCCGCCCCGCAGGGCGATCGCTCAGGGTGGAGGAGTCGGCGGGGCTGCCGCGGGGGCGGCGGGCAGTCCGTAGCGTTTCCGGAGGAGCGGGTCCAGCGGATGAACATTCCTCGGCGCGAAGCCCGCGGCGTTGGTTCGAGTCGCCTCCTGAAGCCGCATTTGAATGAGGTTCGACATCGAAATCCCATGGCGAAGCCCGAGAAGCGGATCGGTAACGACAGGGCTGATCCGACCGGCCGGCAAATTCCATGCCACATCCTTGAAGAGAATGTGGACCCATTGCTCGCGGACTCCGGGCTCCAACGATCCCAAGGCGGTCAGGGTGGTCTGCAAGTTCGCCGTCCTTGGCAGTTGAAGTCTTTCGAGAAAGTCCTCGCGGAGACTTCCGCGGTCCAGATGCCAGCGGACCAATTCTCGAAGCCCTTCTTCCACCTGGATCCCCCGTTGAACCTCGACTTGGGCAGCGTGGGATCGGAATTGGAGTCGAGTCAGGCGGACCAGGGTCTCCCCGGTAACCAGGAGCGATCCCAGCAGGACCAGCGCGAGGATCGCCCACTGCTTCACCAAGGCCTCGCGGGCGACAGACGCCTTGGCAAAGTTCCGGCGTCCCATTCCCAGCAAGAGCACGATCAACCCCACGGCTAGCGCGATGATCTGAAGAGACACAATCCAACGGACGCCCGCGGCACTGGGAGCCCATGCCGGTGCCTCCGCGGGACTCAGGCCCGGCTCGTTTCCTATCGCATCCATGCGGATGCCGGTCAGGGCGATCCCCGGAAATGGCAGGGCGCCCAGAGTCAGGCCCAGCACGATCGCCGTCGCTGAAGCCTTCATGGTGTTGCGGCAAAACGACGACGCATAAGCCGCAAGCGAAAACGCCAACAGCACCGCCCCGCCGTAAAGCGATACCACCCACAGATCGTCAAGACCCCAGCCGCCAAAGTACCCGCTGAAACCAAAGCTGAGCACCAGCAGGCCAAACGGCAGTGCGACCCCCAGGATGACAAAAAGGCCCAGCGCCACCGCCAGCTTGGTCCACCACTGCCTCGACAGGGAGATCGGCTGGGTGAGCTGCCAATCCAGCGTTCCCAATTGCCGCTCTTCCGCTACGCAGGCGGCGCCGGAAACGATCAGGCTCATCAGCCCCATGATGACCGCCAGCAGCCCAAATCCGCTGGCCAATGTCGCGTCGTCGCCGGAGTCGGAACGCACCGCGCGAATGATCATCCAGAGGATCCAAAGCCCGCTGAAAATTCCCGCCACGAGCCAGGGAACGACATGCAATCGCAACTCTTTTCTAAGGAGTTGAGCCCAGGCTCGTCCCGGCAGCAGTCCCAAGAGCATCCGATCCACTGGAAAACTCAGGGGGTGGGCGCCTCCGTGTCCGGCCCCGGCATCTCGGATTTCCAGCGTGGCGAAGCGACGCCATCCCAGCCACACGCCCAGCGCCGCGTACGCGGGTGGCACCAGCCAGGCGGCTCGCTGCAACCATTGGGGCGGCACCGTGAGGCCCGACCAGCGTTCCACCGCCGCTGCGGAGAGGGCCGCAACCGACAAAAGCACCAGCGGCACCGCGGCCACAAAGATCGCTCCCGCCAGCGTGCTCCGCGTCAGCAGCGTGTAGAGCGGTGCGGTGCAGAAAATCAGAAGCACCATTGCCCAGACCACCCTCAGCGTTTCCACGAGATCCCCAAGATTCGTGGACCGCCACCGCTCCAGCAACAGGGAGAGATTGGCGGCAATCCAGACCAGCATCACGGCCAGGACCGCGAGCTTCTGGCGATACAGGGCTCCCCGCGATCCCGGTTGGCTCATCCATCCGGCCAGCGTTCGCTGCTCAAACTCCTCCCCGAAAGCCACCGCCCCCGACATGAGCGCGCCGACGAGGCTGGTGCCCAGGATCCAAATCCACAGCGACTCCGGAATCTGGCCCTGCCACCGCACCAGCACCAGAAGGCCGGGCACTCCCACGCCCACCAGCGCCGGCCACCAGTGAATGCGCAACTCCTTCATCCAACGCCGCGCGCCGCCAGAAACCTCGCGGGAGCGCCCGAGAATGAGTGGCCCCACCACAAGAAACGCCAGCAGGAGCCGCGCGGCGTCCGCCACCAGGGTCACTCCGTCGAAATCGAAGGCCAGCCGGACCCAGCCGAAGAGCGGCGGCAGCAACAGCAGGAACCAGCCCGGATGAAAACTGTTCCGGTAGGTGGGAAGCGACCACGTCATGATGGCGTCCCTCCGGTCTGGATCGAAGTCAGGAAGATCTCCTCCAGCGAGAGCGACTCCACCTCGACACTGGCGGGTCCGCGGGCGCGCAGATCGGCCAGAATCCGGTCGCCGTCCCCGTTCACAATCAGCTCCAGAAGCCGCCCCTCGCGCCGCACGGACCTCGCCCCGCGGAACGCCTCGCCCGGCGGCGCCTCTCCCTCGAACTGCGCGCGCAGGCGGCGGAATTTGGAGCGCGCCTCGTCCGCATCCGACGTCAGGACCGCCCTCCCCTGCTCCACCACGGTGAAACGATCAATCAGTCCCTCGAACTCGCTGATCAGGTGCGTGGAGACGAAGACCGTCCGCCGCCCCGGATCCACCTCCTGATAGGCGCCGATCACCGTCTGGATGAATTCGCGGCGCACCAGCGGATCCAGGCCCGAGGTGGGTTCATCCAGCACAAGCAACTCCGGTTCCGCGCAAATGGCCCCGATCAGGGCCAACTGGGTCCGCTGGCCTTTGCTCAGCCCATGAACCGGCTGCCTTGGATCGAGCCCAAAGCGCCCGAGCAGCGACGCCTCGGTGTCCCGATTCCATCGCGTCCGGAAGCTGGCCTGATACTCCAGCGCCTCGCGAACGTTCATCCACGGGTAAAACGCCACGAAGTCCGGCACATAGGCGAGCCGCCCCTTGATGGCGGCTTCGGCTCGGGCCGGATCCAGGCCAAACACCGCCACCGAACCGGAGGCCGGCCGCAGGAGGTTGAGCAAGCACTTGATCGCCGTGGTCTTTCCCGCGCCGTTGCGTCCAAAGAAGCCATGGCAGCATCCGGGCTCGACGCTCAGGCTCAGCCCCTGAAGGGCTTCGGTGCGGCCGTACCGGTGGACGAGGTCGCGGATTTCGATGACGGGATTCATGGGAGTGGGAGTCAGTTCAGTTTCTGCGGATGCAAACCCAGGGATCAGTGGGCGACGCGGGCCTGCAGTCGCTCGCGAAAGGCCTCCAGCCGCTCCGCCAGGAGGGCCTTCAGCTCCTCGTCTCCGATCTGGAGGTGATGCGCCTGCACGATCACCGCATCCAGCTCGGCGGCCAGCCGGTCTGAGCGCACCGCCCGCCTCAGGGGAGACACGCCGTTGGCCTTCAGAAAACATCCCGCCCCCTGCCGGGTCTCGATCACGCCCTCGGACTCGAGTTCGGCATAGGCCCGGGCCGCCGTGTTGCGGTTGATGCGTAGCGCCTCGGCCAGCGTCCGCACCGACGGCAGCGCCTCGCCCGGACGCAACGCGCCCCCCGCCGCCGCCGCCTTCACCTGCTGCACGATCTGCAGATAGACCGGCACCCCCGACTTGAAATTGACATGCGGCGTCATGGAGAACAGGGACACAGTGTCATAGGACACTATGACAGTCAAGCCCCTGAATCCGAAAACCGACGGCGCCATCGGAGCGCGCCTCTCCCACGGGTCCGGCGGACCACGAACCCCCTAATGTTCTCAACTGTAACCCTTTCAAGATTGGCAACAGTTGAGCGGCGCGGTAGGGTCACGGCATGCCAGAGAAGCCGATGAGCCAGATCCCGTTCTCGACCCGCGAGCTGTACGACAAGGGGATCGCGGCGGTGGAAAAGAAGAACTACGACTACGCGGTCACCCTGCTGATGCAGGCCCTCCGGCTGGAGCCCGGATTCTATGAGGCTCGCGAGGCCTTGCGGGCCACGCAGCACCAGCGCTCTGCCGGCAAGCGCAGCCTCTTCCGCAAGTTTGTCGGCTCGGCCAGTTCGCTGACCCGCGGCCAGGTGGCGCTGCGGACCAATCCCTTGGACGCCATCCAGATCGCCGAGGAGGCGCTGAACGACGATCCGAATAACGTGGCCGCCCATGAACTGCTGGCGGATGCCGCCATGGCGGCCGCCCTGCCCAAGACCGCGTTGCTCTCGCTGGAGGTGGCCTTCAAGAGCCGTCCGTCGGACCGCAAGCTGGCGCTCAAGCTGGCCGAGGCCGCCGGCGCCCTGGGAAACCGCGCGCGCGCCGAAAAGCTTTACCGGGACCTGCTCCGCGCGGACCCGCGGGATGGCGAGGTCAATGAGCGGCTCAAAAACATCCTGGCGGCCCGGACCCTTCACGAGGGGGGCTACGAAAAGCTCGAGGGCGGGGACGGCAGCTACCGGGATGTGCTTCGGAACAAGGAGGAGGCCGTCTCGCTGGAGCAGAGCCACCGGTTGGTGAAGGACGAGGACGTGGCCGCCCGCCTCATCGCGGAGCACGAGGCCCGCCTAGCCCAGGAGCCGGACAATCTCCGCCTGATGAAGGAGATCGCCGACCTCCACCTCAAGCGCGAGGACTTCGACCGGGCCGCCGAATACCTCAACCGGTATCTGCAGCAGGCCGGCGTCAATGACCCGCTGGTGCTCGAGGCGCTCCGCGACGTGGAGCTGGCGCGCTTCGAACACGAGGAGCGGCGCCTGGATCCCGCAGCCTCGGACCACGCCGCGCAAGTGACGGAGGTGCGCGGCCGGCGCGACGCATGGAAACTGGAGGATATCCGCCGGCGCGCCGAGTTGAATCCCACCGATCTGCAAATCCGCTATGAACTGGGGGAACTCCACCTGCAGGCGGGACGCCTGGGCGAGGCCATCGCCGAATTGCAGAAGGCGCAGAACAATCCGAACCGGCGCATCGCCGCCATGAATCTGCTCGCCCAGGCCTTCGCGCGCCGCGGGATGAACGACCTCGCGGCCCGGAAGCTCCTCGAGGCGCTCAAGGAAAAGCCCGTGTTCGACGACGAGGCCAAGGACCTCCACTACCAACTCGGCTGCGTATATGAGAAAATGGGCCGGCGCGAGGAATCCATGGAACACTTCAAAACCATCTACGAGCAGGACATCGCCTATCGCGACGTCATGGCGCGGGTGGACGCTTACTACTCGGCCCAGGGCTGAGCGACGTCTTGACGAAAGCCGCCTCGCGCAAATAGACGGGCGTGAGGAGTTCTGCCGGAATCGCTTCCCGGCCATGGGCAAGCCGGGCCAGCGTGGCTGCGGTGGGATGGAGCGATCCGGCGCCGGCCAGGCCGGCCGGCAGATCCGGGCCTGCAACCCGAACGCCGCGCGCCATCTCCTCCTGCAATCGCCGGCTCGAAACGAGCCGCGGCGTCCCAACCAGCCGGCGTTCCCGCACCTCCACGACCGCGAACTCATCCCGTTGGGAGTCCACCGCCAGCAGGAGATCCTCCCCGGGCGGGGCCAGGGACGCCATCACCTCGAAGCTGCCCACGCCAAGAGTCCGGACTCCCGTGCCCAATTGCCACCCCTGTGCCACCGAGATCGCCAATCGGATCCCGGTGTAGCTCCCCGGCCCCAGTCCGACCGCCACAGTCCCCACGTCCCGCCGATCCAAATCCGCCCTGGCCAGGGCTTCTGAGATCATCGCAAACAATGGAGTCTCGCGGGTTCCGTGGTGAACCACCTCCGCGAGCAGCGCCCCATCCCGCAGCAGCGCCACGCCGCGGCGCTCCGAGGAGAATTCAAGCGCCAGGATCGTCATGGGTGATCTCGCGGGAGGCTTCATCGAGAATGCGGAACGTCACCCGCCGCACCTGCGGACCGGCGCCATCCCATCGTTCCATCCACTCCACCAGGCTGATTCCGCCGGGACGTTCCAGATACTCCGCGAGACCCGCCGCTTCGACTGTCGCGGCGCTCTCGAGGCGGTAAAGATCGAGATGAAACAAGGGCCACCGGCCGCCGGAATACTCGTTCACCAGGGAAAAGGTCGGCGAGTGAATCCGGCCCGAACATCCCAGCCCGCGCGCGAACCCGCGCGCAAAGGCGGTCTTCCCCGCGCCCAGATCGCCATGGAGCCCGAAGACATCCCCACAGCGGGCATGCGCAGCCAGACGCTCTCCGAGCGCCTCCGTCTCCGCAACGGACCGCGTGATCGCCACCGGCATCGCGGCCGGACCTTGCCGGTCCGCGGCGCGGGAGGAAAGCTCCCAACCCCGATCCCAGGAATCGCTCCTCGACGGCGTCACCGGCAGTGGCGGTGAGGAGCCTGAATGCTCCCTCCGCACTGGGTCACGTCACGGAACCCTCTGGTAGCTGACAAACGCCACACGCCGGCTGTCGGGGGACCAGGACGGAACATTGATCGTTCCCTGCCCGCCAAAGAGCTTGGCCAGGACCTCGATGGTCCCGCCGGCCAGGGGCATGATCCGCAGGGTGACGTCCCGGTTCTCCGGATGCCCCTCGACGTCCTTCTCATAGGACAGGAACACCAGCCAACGGCCGTCGGGCGAAGGATGCGGAAACCAATTGTTGAACTCGTCCCCGGTCACCGCCTCCTGCTGGGTGCCATCGGCGCGCATCCTCCAGATCTGCATCCGGCCCGTGCGGTTGGAGTTGAAGTAGATCCACTGCCCGTCGGGCGAATAGTCCGGGCCGTCATCGAGTCCGGACGCGGTGGTGAGTCGCGTCTCGGCGCCTCCAGTCACCGGAATGGTATAGATGTCGTACTCCCCGGATCGCTCCGCGCAATAGGCGAGGGTGGCGCCGTCCGGCGACCAGCCATGCCAGTAGGACGGCGCCGCCTCAGTGATCAACCGGGGCACCCCGCCGCCCGCCGGCAGCGTGTAGATGCGCGATTTCCGGTCGCCCTGGCTCTGGTCGCTGATGACCAGGGTCTGTCCGTCGGGGGACAGGCCGTGGTCATTGTTGCAGCGCACGGCAAATCCGGTCTCGACAGGCTGCGGCTCGCCGCCAGACACGGGCATACGGAAGAGGCGTCCGCCGCTGTTGAAGATCAGCGAGGCGCCATCCCGCGTCCAGTTCGGCGCCTCGATATGGTTGGTCGTCACCCAAACCACCCGGCGGTCCTTCGAGGCGATCGGAACGGTTTCCAGTGTGCTGATCCGCTGCAACGGAGTGCCGCTCGGAGCGGTGCCCTGCACCAACTCGACGTTGCGAAACACCGCCGTCTCCAGGCGGTCGTTGTCATGGGCGCACACGCCGAGCCCGATGTAATACGGATCCGCCAGATCCAGGCGAAAGCTGCCGCCCGCCGGACGCCACTGCCCGTCGTCGCCCGCGAGGGACATGGAGACGTACCGCCCTCGCTTTTCGATGCGCAGCCGTCTCGGTCGAGACACGGCGGACTGGATCTCATAGGTCCGCTCGTTACGCCCAGGGCGATACTGAAGCGAGGTCAGGCCATCGCCATGGAGCGCGGCATCGGCATAGGCGGAATCCGGAGCGAGGGTCTGGCGCACCAGCAGACAGGCTTTGCGGTGCGGATCCCCCCCGGCCTCCGGGAACACCATGTCCGCCGCCAGCGTGGCGTCTCCGGACACCGTCTTCCACACGAAGTGAAAGGCATCGTTCGTGAACCACATGTTGGCGCCGCCTCCCGTGACGGCGTAGGCATCGCTTGCGGGATCCCGCTTGGCGGATCCGCCAAGCCGCGTGGTGCCCACATCACCTTGATCCTCGAAGATCCCCAGCGGTGCTCCGGACAACGCCGCGGCCGCCAGCGAGAACAGCCCGACGAAAACAACACGTCGCAAGACATTCCTGAGATGCGGAATCTGGATCGGATTCATTGGACGAGCGAGTTCACTTCCCGGCCGGCGGGGTCGAAGCCGGCAGGACATGATCCGTCAGCCAATCTGCGAGTCGGTCCGGCCAGTGCTGAAGGGTCACGAGCTTCGACCGCGTCCCCAAGTTGAAACCATGGCCTCCGCGGGAGAACAGGTGCACCTCCATCGGCACACGCGCCGACCGGTATCGCGGAATCATGTCGGTGATGGTCCGGGCCGGCTGGCGGTCATCGTTGGCCGCCAGCCAGAATGACGGAGGCGCATTGGTGGGCACCGAGTCCGGAATCCCGAGGGGACCGGGATAGATCATGATCTGAAAATCGGGTCGGGCGGAAAGGCGGTCCACGGCGTCGGCGGCCTGGGGATCGCCATCGCCCGGGGAGAAGCCCACCAGCGACGCCACCTCGCCTCCCGCGGAAAATCCCAGAATGCCCACGCGGTCCGGCGCGATCCCCCACTCCCCTGCCCGGCTGCGAATGACCCGCATGGCCCGCTGGCCGTCCTGCCGCGCATGCTCCGGGAGCGAGTACGGTGAGTTGGTCTCCCGGGGCAGACGGTATTTGAGCACCAGGGCGGCCACACCCAGGTTGGTCAGGAATCGGGCCGGCTCGACGCCTTCGGCGTTGAAGACCAGCTCACGGAATCCCCCGCCCGGACAGATCAGCACGGCCGCGCCGGTGGCCTTCTCCTTGGGCGGAAGAAACACCGTGAGCGACGGATGGTGAATGTTCTTCACCCAGTAGCTGGCCGCCTGCTCGGGCTCCGTCCGGCGCTCTTCGAACCCCGGAGCACCGCCGGGCCACAGCGGGACGACCAGCGGCGCCTCGGCGCCGGCGGTGATTCCCAGGCAAAGAACCAGACCGGCAGTCCATCGGTGGCAGTTCATATCAACTCCGAAAACTCCAGTTCCGGGCGCGCGCCGCGCGGCCCAGCAGGCCTGACGGCTACATCAACTTCTTTTTGGCGTCCTCCGGCGGGCTGACCTTGGTCGTCCCGACCTCCCGGAGTTCGGTCGTCGTGGTCCGCGATGCGTCGAACTCGTTGCCGTTGAATTCCATCCTGGCCTCCACCCGAACCTCGAACTTCTGGAGCGCGCCGTCCTTGACCCAAAACTTGACCCAGCCCTTCGGATTCTGCGGTTCGCCGAACCGGAACTGTTTTCGCACTCCGTCGGCGGTCATCTCCCCAGCATAAACCTCCCCTTCCTTTTTCAGATCCTTCGCGGCGCCGAGGAGTTCCGAGGCCTGGACCGCCGGCGTTTTGACGTTTCGCACGATGAACCCCAGGAACCGGGCCGGTCCCTCCGCGTTCTCCAGTTCTGACGCCGACTTCCATTGCCCCTCCGGATCCTTGATCAGCGCCTGATCCCCTTTCATCACCACCTCCGAACGATTCTCGCCAAAGCTCAGGGTGACCGTGGCAAAGCCGCCCTTCTCCACCCGGCCCTCGGTCGGCCCCGGCTTGAACGGCGCGCTCTCCGGCACCACGACGGTGGTGATCCATCCATAATTGGGTTGGCCGCCCAGCGCCGTGATCGCGCTCCGGACGTCTTCGACGGCGGGGCCATCAGCGGCGATCAGAGCCGCGGCGAGGAGCGAACCGATCCACGGGGAAAATACACGAGAGTTCATGGAACGCCTTGACTGAGGAATGGTGCAAGGGAATGCGGAAAAACGAATGCAGTCGAGGAAAACTCCGGACACACCAAGGGTCCGGATGATAGCGCTTCCGGCCTGTTCGCCGGAACTGAACCCGCAGGAACCTCGGCGGGATGAGATTCATGAGGAGGAATTCCCGAATGCAGTCTGTTGATTCCAGACACGGTGTGATAGCCCGTCCCCATGCCTCCGCGACGACCACCTGTCCGCAGGTTCGCCCTGTGGGGCGCGGCTGCCGCCCTGTTCGTTTTTCCAGGCCCGTTGTGCGCGGCCGGCGCCGAAGCCGTCCCAGCGCCGCTCACCTGGACCTCCCAGCAGGATCATCAGAACATGAAGGAGCAACTGGGCATTGTCCGACTGCGTCCCGGGCCCAGCGGACAGCCCGGCGCGTCCAACGCCGCCAATTATGACCCTGCGCAGGCCAACCCTTTCCCCGATCTGCCGGATCCGCTCACCCTCAAGAGCGGGCAAAAAGTCACCCACGCCGACGTTTGGCGGCGCCAGCGCCGCCCGGAGATTGTTGAGGACTTCGAACGAGAGGTCTTCGGACGCGTCCCCGGCAACGTTCCCAAGGTCACTTGGAGCGTGGTGTCGAATGTCACCGACGGCCTGGTGGGCACGCTCCCGGCAAAGGGAAAACGCCTCGTGGGACATGTGGACAACTCCGCCTGTCCCTCGATCACGGTGGACCTCCAGATGACGGTGGTGACCCCGGCCGGTGCCACCAACCCCGTGCCGCTCCTCATGATGTTCGGCGGCTTTGGTGGCGACGGACTGCCGCGTCCCGCCGGCACGCCGGCGCCCACCAACCGTCCCCCAGAATTTGGCGGCCCCTTCAAAGATCCCCCGTCCCGGGAGCAACTCCTCGCCGCCGGATGGGGTTATGCCACGATCCAGCCGGGCAGCATCCAGGCGGACAACGGCGCCGGCCTGACCCGGGGCATCATCGGGCTCGTGAATCGGGGCCAGCCTCGGAAACCCGACGACTGGGGATCCCTTCGGGCCTGGGCCTGGGGCGCCGCTCGGGGACTGGACTATCTGGAAACAGATCCGGAGGTGGACGCCCGAAAGGTGGGCATCGAAGGGGTCTCCCGATTCGGCAAGGCGGCGCTGGTCACTCTGGCGTTCGAACCGCGCTTTGCGGTGGCGCTGGTGGGTTCCTCGGGAGAAGGCGGCGCCAAGCTGCACCGGCGCAACTTCGGTGAGGCGGTCGAGAATCTGACGGGATCAGGCGAGTACCACTGGATGGCTGGCAACTTCCTCAAGTACGGAACCGCCGAATCCTCGTTCGGCAGCCGCAACGCCGGCGATCTGCCGGTGGACGCGCACGAACTGATCGCCCTGTGCGCGCCGCGTCCTGTGTTCATCAGCTACGGCGTCCCAGAACGTGGAGATGCCCTCTGGCTGGATCAGCAGGGAAGCTATATGGCGGCGGTGGCGGCGGGGCCGGTCTTCCGGCTGCTGGGCGCGCGCGACCTGGGCGTCACTGAGGACTACCGCACGGCAAAGATGCCCCCCGTGAACACCGGACTGCTCGACGGGGAACTGGCCTGGCGGCAGCACGACGGCGGTCACGAGGACCGGTCCAACATGAAACACTTCATCGCCTGGGCCCGCCCCAGGCTCGGAACGACGCAGTAAATTTCAACGAGGAGGAAGCTTCATCGCCTTGGCGTCCTCCGCGTCCTTTGCGTGAGGCACCGCAGATCTCAACCGCATCGCCTCGAACGCTGCGACGGACCGCGGACGACAAACCCGGACGACAAACCAAGCCCCCTCTCGAATGCCCCATGACCAATGCGCCGAAATCCCCTACCGTCCGCCCGTGACGTTGAAGGAACAGATGACGGCGCTGGCCCGGGACGCGAAGGCGGCCTCCCGCGAGCTGGCGCGACTGGACACCGGGGAGCGGAATCGCGCGCTGGCGGCCATGGCGGACGCCCTGGATGCCGGCGCCGAGGCGTTGGTGGAGGAAAACCGCAAGGACCTGGGCGTGGGAAGCGATCTGGGGCTGAGCGCGGCGATGATGGATCGGCTCACCCTCACCCCGGCTCGCATCCGTGCGATGGCCCAGGGAGTGCGCGACGTGGCCAGCCTGCCCGATCCCGTGGGACGCGTGCTGGACGAGCGGGTGCGCCCGAACGGACTGCGCCTGCGCAAGGTCAGCGTGCCCATCGGAGTCGTGGTGATCATCTACGAGTCCCGCCCCAACGTGACCGCCGACGCCGCCAGCCTGTGCTTCAAGACCGGCAACGCCACGATCCTGCGCGGGGGCCGGGAGGCGCTGCACTCGAATCAGTGGATCGCCCGCTCGATGGTCGAAGCCGGACGCCGCATTCTCGGCGACCGGTTCCCGGCCCACGCCATCCAGGTGGTGCCCACGCCCGACCGGGAGGCCATTCCGGCGCTTCTTTCCCTGTCCCAGTACGTGGACCTCTGCATGCCGCGCGGCGGCGAGGGGCTCATTCGCGCCGTGACCGAATGCTCCCGCGTGCCGGTGATCAAACACTACAAGGGCGTCTGCCACGTGTATGTGGATCGCGAGGCCGATCTGGGCATGGCGGAGCAGATCGTCTTCAACGCCAAATGCCAGCGCCCCTCGGCCTGCAACGCGGTCGAAACCCTGCTTGTGGATCGGGCGGTGGCCCCGCGGTTTCTTCCCGGCGTCAGCTCCCGGCTGGCGACGAAAAATGTGGAATTCCATGCAGACGAAGCCTCGGCGCCGCTCGTGACGCTGGGCTTCGGCGACCGCCCCTCCGCCGTGCGCGCCGTGACCGAGGCGGATTACGAGCGGGAGTACAACGACTACGTCATTAACGTCCGAATCGTGGACGGCGTCGGCGCCGCCATTGATCACATCAACCGCTACGGTTCCGCCCACAGCGACGCCATCGTGACCGCCAGCGCCGCGACGGCGGAGCGGTTCCTCAACGAAGTGGACTCCGCCACGGTGTACTGGAACGCCAGCACCCGCTTCACCGACGGCGGCGAATTCGGCATGGGCGCCGAGATCGGCATCAGCACCGACAAGGTCGGCGCGCGCGGTCCGATGGGGCTGGAGGAACTTTGCAGCTACAAGTGGATCGGCGTCGGCACCGGACAAATCCGCAACTGACCTGACCGCCATTCCGGTTCTGCGCCTTCCGATGAAAGCCCTTCAACTCGCCGAGCCCCGCTCGTTCCAACGGCTCGACATTCCCGAACCCCCGGCCCCCGGCCCCGGCGAAGTCCGGGTGCGCATCCGCCGCGTGGGCGTGTGCGGCACCGATTACTCCGGGTACCTCGGGAAGATGCCGTTCTTCAGTTATCCGCGCATCCCCGGCCACGAACTGGGCGTGGAGGTGGATGCCGTGGGGCCGGGCGTGACGCGGGTGCGTCCGGGCGATCGGTGCGCCGTCGAGCCCTACCTGAACTGCCAGCGCTGCTCCGCCTGCCGCCGGGGCCACACCAATTGCTGCGAGCACAATCAGACCCTGGGCGTGATGTGCGATGGCGGCCTCTGCGACCTCATGCTGCTGCCCGAGCGGAAGCTGCATCCGGCGCCGGACCTCTCCTGGGAACAGGCGGCGCTGGTCGAGACGCTGGCCATCGGCTGCCATGCCGTGAATCGCGGCGCGCCGCAGGCGGCGGAAACCGTCCTGGTGATCGGCGCCGGGCCGATCGGGTTGTCCGTGATCGAATTCGCCAAGCTCAGCGGCGCGCGCACCCTGGTCATGGACATGAACCCCCGCCGCCTGGAGTTCGTCCGGACCGTCATGGGCGTTGCGGAGACCGTGCTCGTTCCCGGCGACGGATCCGAACGGGACGCGCTCTCAAAAGCCACGGACGGGGAGCTGGCCCATGTGGTAGTGGATGCCACCGGGTCCAACGTCTCCATGAGCCGCGCGCTCCAGTATTGCGCCTTTGCCGGACGCCTCGTGTACGTGGGCATCACGCAGGCGGACCTGGCATTCCCCCACGCCCCGATCCTGCACCGCCGGGAATTGACCCTGCTGGCGAGCCGGAATGCGCTGCCCGGAGATTTCACCCGGATCATCGGCTTGATCGCCGAAGGGCGCATCAACACCCGTCCCTGGATCACCCATCAGGCCGCGTTTGACGAGATGCCGGCGCGGATGACCGAGTGGCTGAATCCGGAGGCCGGCGTGATCAAGGCGGTGGTCACGGTGAACTGACGGCCAGCGGAATCACGCCATGACCACCGGACTCCAACGCCGCGGCGGATTCACCCTCATCGAACTGCTGGTGGTGATCGCGATCATCGCCATCCTCGCCGGGTTGCTGCTGCCCGCCCTCAGCCGCGCCCGCGCCCGCTCCCTCGGAGCCGCCTGCCAGGCCAACGCCCGGCAGTTGCATCTGGGCTGGACGCTTTATGCCGGCGACCACGGAGACCGGCTGGTGAACAATCACGGCGTCGGCGAGACGCGCTCCCGCCGCGACAATTGGGTGAATCACGTGCTCAACTGGGAAGACTCCGAGGAGAACACCAACACCACCTATGTGACCGGGGGCCGCCTGGCGCCCTACGTGGCACGAAGCCTCGGGATCTTCCGATGCCCGGCCGACCTCTCGCGCTCGGCCGTGGGCCTGCGCACCCGAAGCCTTTCGATGAACTCCCTCGTTGGCGATCCGGGAGAGCTGACCAACCAGTTCAATCCCACGCTGGTGCAGTACTTCAAGGAGTCCGACATTACCGGGCCGGCCCAATTGTTCGTCTTCCTCGACGAGCATCCCGACACCATCAACGACGGCTTTTTCATGAACCGGCTGGCGGAGGCGCCCAAATGGGGGAATCTGCCGGCCTCATTTCACGGAGGCGCCGGCAATCTGGTGTTCGCCGACGGTCATGGCGAATCGCACCGCTGGGTGGTGACCGGCGGAGACGACGCCACCGTGCGTCCCAACGTAAAAGGTGGCGCCGGCGGCATATTCGCGATTCGGAACACGGCGGACTGGGATTGGCTTCGCGAGCGTTCCGGCACACGCCGTCCCTGACTTCGACGGCGGAGGGCAGGCGTTTCGCCACCTCCCTATGGATCCGAGACCACCACGCCGAACCTCCCCGCCAGACAGCAGCGAACCGTGTCCTTGCGGATCCCATCGCGCTCCCTCCGGTCTGGCCTCAGGGGTGTTCCGCCCCACGCGAGGCGCGATGTGATCGGGGACCGCAACGCGGTCTCTCCTACAAAAATGGGATTCTCCTCCTCTGCATCCTTCCCATTCTTTGCGTGAGGCTCACGCAGAGGACGCGGAGGCCGCAAAGGAGAAGGCGAACAAAGGACCAGGTCATCTGTTCCTCCCTTCCCTGTTCCATGGACGGGAGGGGATGGGCGGGGACAAACAGGACCAACAGAGTGACAGGTCCTTTGACGGGGATGTCTCCCATATTCCGCTAACGATATCGAACATCAAAATGAGGGACGTATAGTTGACCTAGTACATTGTTGGAGCCACCACCGGAACGAGATAGATGACCTGGCACTCTGTTCCATCCCATCCTGGAGGGTCGTTGGAAGGTCGAGTTTCACGAGTCCCCGTCTTCCCCGCTTCGTCCCAGCAAATCCCTCGGGAGATCGCGGGAAGCCCGCCACGATGGCACTCCCCTGGCCTCCCGCAGTCATTCCACACGCGCCGCAGAAAGTCGGGAACTCGCAAAGTGGGACTCGCAAAGCTCGTTCCTCCAGGAGCAAACGCCTTCCCTCATCCAACGCAGTTCCCTAGTCTGGCGCCGTGGAGCTGCTGGAAGAAGTGATGTCCCGGCTGGCCCAGGCCGTGCCCGAGGCTGCGGCGGAGGCGGTGCCCAATCCGGCCGTCCCGGCCCAGTCTTCGCTCCGCGTTGCGCCGCCCCATATCCTCGCCGCCGCCCGCTTCCTCCGCGATGCGGACGGCCTGCGCTTCGATTTCTGTTCCAATGCGACGGGGGTGGATTGGCCGGACCGGACGGAGTCGGTGAAGGTCCGACGCCTGGTGGACGGCATGGAGAAGGAGGTCACCGAAACCCGCCCGCATCCCGGTTACCTCGAGGCAGTGTACCATCTCTACTCGGTCGAACTTCGCCGCGGCCCCCTGGTGCTCCGCCAGCGCACGGCTGGCCGGGCCGCCGGCACCGCGCTCGTCTCACTGACGCCGGTGTGGCGCAGTTGCGAATTCCAGGAGCGGGAGATTTTCGACCTGTTCGGTATCCGCTTCGAAGGGCATCCGGACCTCCGGCGCATTTTGATGTGGGACGGCTTCCAGGACCATCCCATGCGCAAGGATTACCAGCCGCCCGAGGACTACGAATACGAGCCCACACCCCACGGGGAAGTGCTGGAAAAGGCGCAGCGCCAGGCCGCCGCGCGGGAGGGATTCTCATGAGCGCGCCGGCCGTGACGATGGCGCCCGGATTCGAACTCCGGTCCGCAGCGGAGACCGATCCCGATGCGCCCGACCTGCTCGAGGTCTCCCTCGGACCGCAGCATCCGTCCACCCACGGCGTGTTCCGGATGAACGTCACCCTCGACGGGGAACGGGTGGTCACGCTCAAACCGGTCTTCGGCTACCTGCACCGCAATCACGAAAAAATCGCGGAGGCGACCAGCTACCTCGCCTCCATGCCCTACACGGACCGGCTCGACTACTTCTGCTCGCTCACCAACAACTGGGCCTACGCGCTGACCGTGGAGCGCCTGGCCGGGCTCCAGGTGCCAGAACGCGCCGAGTACCTGCGCGTGATCACCGCCGAACTGACGCGGCTCCAGAATCACGCCACGGTCTGCGGATTCCTCCTCCAGGACATGGGCGCCCTCGGCACCCCGCTGATGTACGCCTTCCGTGAGCGGGAGAAGATCCTCGATCTCTTCGAGTCGCTCACCGGAGCCCGGATGATGTGCAACTACATGCGCTTCGGCGGATGCCGCTGCGACACGCCCGCCGGCTGGATCGAGCAGGCGGGGAAGGTGACGGCGAATTTCGGGCGCTTTCTCGACGAATTCGAAGCGCTGCTCACATCCAACGAGATCCTGCTGGGACGCACCCAGGGTGTCGGCATCCTCCCGCGTGATCTGGCCGTGGCGGGAGGGATCTCCGGTCCCATGGCCCGCGCCAGCGGCGTGGGCTATGACCTCCGCAAAGTGGACCGCTACGGGATCTACGACCGGTTCGAATTCCGCGTGCCGGTCGGGGACCACGGCGACGTGTTCGACCGCTACATGATCCGGGTGCTGGAGATGCGGGAGTCGCTGAAGATCCTGGAGGCCGCCCTGAAGCAGGTTCCCCCGGGTCCGATCATGGATCCCAAGGCCAAACTGCGGGGATTCCGCCCGAAACCCGGCGAGGCCTACGGCCGGATCGAGTCGCCCAAGGGCGAGCTCGGCTTCTACCTGATCAGCGACGGTGGCCCCAACCCGTACCGCTACCGCATCCGGCCGCCGAGCTTCATCAACCTCACCCTGCTGGAGGACCTGTGCCGCGGCCATTCGGTGGCCGACACGGTGGTCATTCTCGGGAGTGTGGACATCGTTCTGGGAGAAGTGGATCGTTAAGGCAACACCATGGTCGGCGGCGGCATCCTTCACGGTCTGGCGGTCACGGCGAAGAACTTCGTCGGCAGCTTCACCGACCCCGAGCGCCTGGTGACGGTCGGGTATCCCGAGCAACGGGTGCCGGCGAAGGAGAACACCCGCCAGTTTCCCTTCCTCGTCCACGATGGCGACGATCCGGAGGCCGGACTCCGCTGCGTGGCCTGCCAGATCTGCGAGAAGGAATGCCCGCCGCAGTGCATTTACATCGTCAAGAGCAAGACCAAGAAGCCCGACCATCTGGGAAAGCCGCAGTTCTTCCCGGCCATCTTCGACATCGATCTCTCCGTGTGCATGAGCTGCCAGATCTGCGTCGAGGTGTGCCCGTTCGATGCGATCAAGATGGATCAGGAATTCGAACTGGCGACCGCCGACCGGTTTGAAGGACTGCTCCAGCACAAGCAGCAGTTGGCGCGTCCGAACACCCATTTCCAAACGCTGCACCCCACCGATGCCGCGGCCATAGACGCCCAGCGTGCCGCGGATCTGGCGAAGGCGCAGGCCGCCGCTGCCGCAGCGGCCGCCAAGGCGGCCACACCGGTGGCACCCGTCGCACCCTCCAGCCAAACCTCATGAACCCAGCCCGGATAATTCATGAATGTTCGTCGCGAGGCGGAGCGAAACGTAGTCTCGCAGTTGAAAAGGGGAGCGCACGCGCCTCGCGTGCAGCGGACGGCGCCCTCGCCGTCCGCACTGCGCGTGTGGAGTGGTCGTCGCGTAGTTCGCAGTTACGCGCTGCGGCCGGGGCGAGGGCTTGTCGCGAAGCGATGCGTCCGATCTGCAGTTCCATCTTCCCCCGGCCTGCACGCGAGGCGCGTGCGCTCCCCAAAGAGCGTGCGCTCCCCATGAAATTCACCGTATGGAGACCGCCATGCACGGTGTCCCAGCCTCCAGACCGCTGACCGCATGGAGTCGCTCGACCAGATCTTCGTCACCGCCAAGCACGCCGTGCTCGGACTCCTGCCCGCGGCGTGGCAACCGTGGGCGTCGGCGGTGATCTCGGTGGGCGCCATCCTCGCCGTCTTTCCCCTGCTCTTCGCCCTGACCACGGTGGTCGAGCGCAAGGCGCTGGGCCGGATGCAGAATCGCCCGGGTCCCAACCGCGTCGGCCCGTTCGGATTTCTGCAGTTCGCCGCGGACGGCATCAAGTCGCTCACCAAGGAGGACATCGTGCCCCGGGCGGCGGATCCGATCGTGCATTTCCTGGCGCCGCTGGTGGTGGTCATCCCGCCGGTCCTGGCCTTCGCCGTCCTGCCGGTCGGACGCCACATGGTGGCCCTCGACCTTCCCGAAACGGGCCTCCTCTTCTTCCTCATGGTCGGCACCGCGGTGGAACTGGGGGTGTTCATGGCCGGATGGTCGAGCCACAACAAATACTCGCTCCTCGGCGCCATGCGGGCGCTGGCGCAACTGCTGAGCTATGAGATCCCGCTGATCCTGTCCGCGATCACTGTGGTGATGCTGTCCGGATCGCTCTCCCTGGTGACGCTGGTGGAGCGGCAGGCGGAGGTTCACGGCGGATTTCTGCTGGGCTGGAATCTGTTCACCCCCTGGGGCCTGGCGGGCGCCCTGCTCTTCTTCACCGCCGCCGTTGCCGAGGCCAACCGCTCCCCGTTCGACCTGCCGGAGGCGGAGTCCGAAATCGTGGCCGGTTACTTCACCGAATACTCCGGATTCAAGTTCGCGCTCTTCTTCCTCGGCGAATACCTGGGCTTGTTCGCCATCTCCGGTCTGGGCATCACGCTGTTTCTTGGCGGCTGGCTGCCGCCGTTCTCCTTCCTCGGCTGGGTGCCTTCCTGGATCTGGTTCTTCGCCAAGCTCGGCGCACTGATGATGGTGTTCATTTGGCTGCGCGGCACCCTGCCGCGGTTGCGCATGGATCAGCTCATGCAGTTCGCCTGGCAATTCCTGCTGCCCATGAGCCTGGTCAACCTGTTCGTCGCCGGGCTGTGGCACTTCACCGCGTCCTGGCCCCTCCTCGCGCGCTGGCTGCTGGGCGCGGCGGTCCTGGCGGTGCCCTGGATGCTGTACGCCCGGGGGTTCGCCGCGCGGCATCCCCGCCGGACCTACCGGTACGTGACCTGAATCCATGACGCTGACCTTTGCCCTCCTGGCCGGACTGGTCCTCGGCGGCGCCTTCGCCGCGGTGACCTGCCGCAACCGCGTCCATGCGGGCCTCTTCCTCGCTGCCTGTCTCGTCGGACTCGCCCTGGTCTTTCTTCGGTTGGGCGCGGAGTTCCTCGGGTTCATCCAGATCCTCGTCTATGTCGGCGCGGTCGCGGTGCTCATCGTCTTCGCCATTCTCCTCACCCGGGATGCCGAGTCCCCTCGGGACCGGCTCGCCAATGCGCCGGCGTCCGGAATCCTCATCGCTCTGGCGCTGTTCGCGCTGCTAGCCTGGGCGATCAGCACCGGAAAATTTCCCGCAGCGCCCGCGGAGACCGCTGCCGTCGCCCCGGCCCTTTCAGTCAAGGCCCTCGGAGATCGCCTCTTCCGGGAATACGTTCTGCCGCTGCAAGCGGTCGGATTGCTCCTGACCGCGGCCCTCATCGGAGCCGCGGTCATCGCGCTGCCGGCGCCCAAGCCGGACCCGTTGGATGACTCCGATGCCTCCGGACCGGCCTCCTGATTTTCCGTCATGTCTCCCCTCCACCTCCATCTGCTCCTGGCCGCTGCCCTGTTCGCCATCGGCCTCGCCGGCGCGCTGACCCGCCGCCATGCGATCCTGGTGCTCATCGGGATCGAACTCATGCTCAACGCCGCCAATCTCAATCTCCTGGCATTCTGGCGCTACGGACCGAATCCGGAACCGCTGAACGGCCCAATCTTCGCCCTGTTTACCATCGCCATTGCCGCGGCCGAGGCGGCGGTCGGACTCGCCCTCATCATCGCCATCCATCGCCGTTACCGCACCACCCGGGTCGAGGATATCCGGAGGCTGCGCGGCTGAAATCGAATCGAATCCCGGCAACGATTCCCGACCCCCGACGCGCGACCGGAATGGACCTCTTCCCCCGCCATCTCTGGCTGATCCCCGCGCTGCCGCTGGCGGCCGCCGGCATCGGCTCGCTGCTGGGCCCCTCCCGGCGGCGGTTGGCGGGGATGCTGGCGGTGGCGGCGATGGCCCTGGCCGCGTTGCTCTCCCTGGCCGCCTTCGCCGGGACCGTCACCCGGGAAACTGCCGGGGAAGCTTCCGTTGCCGTCCATAACTTCGGGTGGTTTGAAGCCGGCTCGCTGCTGGTCTCCATCGGCTGGATCCTCGATCCGTTGAGCGCCGCGATGCTCCTGATGATCACCACGGTGGGCACCCTGATTTTCCTCTTCAGCATCGGCTACATGGCGGACGACGAGCGCGCGCACCGCTTCTTCACGTTCCTGTCCTTCTTCGCCGCCGCCATGCTCGGCCTGGTGATGGCCAACAGCCTGCTGCTGCTGTTCGTCTGCTGGGAACTGGTCGGGCTCGCGTCCTATCTGCTGATCGGATTCTGGTTCACCCGTCCCGCCGCGGCCGCGGCCGCCCGCAAGGCGTTTCTCACCACCCGCATCGGCGACCTGGGATTGCTGCTCGGCATGCTCTGGCTCTACGCCGAGACCGGCACGTTGCTGTTCTTCGATGACGGACGCGGGTGCCTGGAATCTGACATGCTCGCAGGCCTGGCCGGACGGCTCACCGCCTCGGGCCTGGGCGTGAGCGCCGCCATTTCCCTGCTCATTCTGTGCGGCGCCATCGGCAAGTCGGGCCAGGTGCCCCTGCATGTCTGGCTTCCGGACGCCATGGAAGGCCCCACCCCGGTGAGCGCGCTGATTCACGCCGCCACCATGGTGGCCGCCGGCGTGTTTCTCATGGCGCGGGTGTATCCGCTGGCCGCGCTCGACGGCACGGCGGACGTCTTGCGCGTGGCCTTGACCGTTCTGACGTGGGTGGGCGCGATCACGGCCTTGTCCGGCGCGCTGACCGCCGTCGCCCAGTACGACATCAAGCGCATCCTCGCCTACTCCACGGTGTCCCAACTGGGTTTCATGATGATGGGCATCGGCGCCGGCGGCCCGGCGGTCGGCATGATGCATCTGCTGACCCATGCGGGCTTCAAGGCCCTGCTCTTCCTCGGCGCCGGATCGGTGATCCACGGATGCCACCACGAGCAGGACATCCGCCAGCTCGGTGGGTTGCGGACCCGCATGCGCCTCACGTTCGCCACCTACGCCGTGGGCATGATGGCGCTGTCGGGAGTCCCGCTGTTCTTTTCCGGGTTCTGGAGCAAGGACGCCATTGTCCATTCGCTGGAAGGATGGCCGGGAGGAAAACTGCCCTTTGTGATCGCCCTGGGCACCGCGGCGCTCACGGCATTCTACATGACCCGGCAGATGATTTACGTCTTCGCCGGACCGGCACGGAGTCCAGGCGCGGCGGCGGCGCATGAAAGTCCGCCCGTCATGACTGGCCCCTTGGTGATGCTGGCCGTGGCGACCATCGGACTAAGCGCCATCACCACCCCCTTTGTCCCCTGGCTGGAGCACTTCCTGACGTCCTCTCTGGGCAAGGGCGACTCACCTGGCCACGCCAACTGGGGGGTGCTGTTGCTATCCGGTACGATCAGCCTGGCGGGCATCGCGCTCGGCGGGTGGGTGTATCGCCGGGTGCCCGGAGGGCGCGCCACGGATCGCGATCCGCTGGGAATCCGGTTCCCGCGTCTGTTCGATGTCCTGGAGCGGCGGTTCTATGTGGACGAGTTGTACGCCGCGACGGTGGTCCGCTGGACCCAACTGGCCGGATGGCTGGCCGCGTCGCTCGACCGCTGGATCTCCAGCGCCCTGCACGACGCCGCTGCGCTGGCGGCCTCCGCCGGGGCCTGGCTGACGCGGACGCTGGACCAGGGCGTGATCAACGCCACCTTCGACGACGGCTGCGAGGCGGCACGGGATTCGGGGCGGATCCTGTCGCGCGCCCATGACGGACGCGCACAGCAGTATCTTCGCATCCTGGTGGTGGGCGTGGCGGTGCTGCTCTTCCTGCTGTGGAACCTCCAGGGAACCTGAACGGCATGAACTCCCTCCCGGTCCTCAGCCTGATCACCCTGACGCCGCTGCTCGGCGTCGCGGTGCTGGCCGCGTGGCGAAGCGCTGAAGGAGTCACCGCCCGGCGAATCGCCCTGGGGACCAGCCTGCTGGTGCTCGCGCAGGTGGTGGCGCTCCTGGTCCGCTTCGACACCGATACGGCAACGCTTCAGTTCGTGGAGCGGGCTTCATGGATTCCCTCCCTGGGGGTGGATTACTTCCTGGGCCTGGACGGCTTGAACGTGCTTCCCCTGCTGCTCACCGCGCTCCTGATTCCCTTCTCGCTGGCGATTGCCGATCCCCCCGCGGACCGGCCGCGACTGTACTGCGCCCTCATCCTGCTGCTGGAGTGCGGCCTGCTCGGGAACTTCACCGCGCTCAATTTCATCCACTGGTTTCTTTACTGGGAAATCGGGTTGATCCCCGCCTGGTTCCTCGTGCGCCTCTGGGGTGGTCCGGGAAGCCGCGCGGCCTCCGACCAATTTTTCCTCTTCACCCTCGCCGGCAGCGTGGCGCTGCTCATCGCGTTCCAAGGCCTGTTCCTCGCGGCGAGAACGTTTGATCTGATCCGGCTCGCCGAGCTGGGCCGCGCCGGAGAGCTGGCCGGAACCCTGGCGACGACGCTGGCGTGGACCGGCCTCGACGCCACCCGACTCGGCCCCCTGCTCTTCCTGGCCGCCTTTGCCGGCCTCGCGGTCAAGGTGCCCCTGGTGCCGCTGCACACCTGGCTGCCCGACACCTATGCCGAGGCGCCGACACCCGTGACCCTGCTCCTCACCGGGGTGCTCTCGAAGATGGGTGTGTACGGATTCCTCCGGCTGCTGGCTCCGGTTTTCCCCCAGGAGATCCGCGCGCTGCTGGGTCCGCTGCTGATCCTCACCGTCGCCACGATCGTGCTCCCGGCGCTGGTCGCGCTGGCGCAAACCGATCTTAAGCGACTGCTGGCCTATTCCTCGATCAACCACCTGGGCTACTGCCTGCTGGGACTGTTCGCGGTCCTCGATGCCGCCCCGGCGTCTCCGGCCTGGGACCGCGAACGCAGCGCCGCGCTTTCCGGCGCCCTGGTGCAACTCTTCAACCACGGGATCAACGCCGCCATGCTCTTCGCCGGCGTGGCGATGATCGAACGCCGCTCCGGAGGCCGCCGCGGACTGGAAGATTTCGGCGGCTTGCGCGCGGTCGCGCCCCGGCTGGCCACGATTTTCGGGATCGCGCTGTTCGCCTCCCTCGGCCTGCCCGGGCTGGCCGGATTCATCGGCGAGTTTCTCGTGTTCAAGGGAGCCTTCGCCCTCGTCCCGGGCGCCGCCGTGCTGGCGGTGCCCGGACTCTTCCTCACCGCGCTGTTCCTCCTGACCCTGTACCAGCGGGTCTTCAACGGCCCCGTCAATCCGGCATGGAAGGCCTTTCCCGATCTCACCCGCCGGGAATGGCTCCTGCTCGCGCCGGGCGTCCTGCTCCTGGTGCTGCCCGGAATCCTTCCCCAACTCCTGCTGCGCTGGGTCAACGCCACGGTGGTGGTCCACGCAGGCCGGATGCTGCCCGGGCCCTGAACCATGATCGCCTGGCCCCTCTATCTGAGTTTGTTCGGCGCCCTGGCGATGACGCTGGTGCGGCGTCCGGATTCCCCGCTGCCCCGCCGCCTCGCCCTGGGCATCAGCCTGGCTGGACTGGCCGCCATCCTGGTGGCGGTGATCCGGCAACCGCCCGGAGCCGAACCGGTCACGCTGCTGCGCTGGGATTGGATTCCCTCCCTGGGGGCCAGCATTCATCTGGCTGCGGACGGCCTCAGCGCCACGCTGGTGCTGCTCACCGCCGTCGCCTCGGTGGCCGGCGTGCTGTTCTCCTGGAATGTCCGGGAGCGTCCGCGTGAATTCTTCGCGCTCTATCTCCTCCTCATCGGCGCGATGCACGGGGTGTTCCTGAGCTGGGATCTCCTGCTGTTCTTCGTCTTCTACGAACTGGCCATCGTGCCCAAGTATCTCCTGATCGCCTTCTGGGGCTCCACGCGCCGGGAATACGCCGCGATGAAGCTCGCGCTATATTCCTTCCTGAGCAGCGCCGCGGTGCTGGCAGGCATCGTGGTGCTGGCGGCAGGAAACGTTCCGCGGTCGCTGGATCTGTCCCTCCTGGCCCAGTTCCCGGTGGCGGACCGCGTTCAGGCCTGGGCCTTTCCCCTGCTCTTCGCCGGGTTCGCGGTCCTGGCCGGGCTCTGGCCGTTCCACACCTGGGCGCCCACCGGCCACGTGGCTGCGCCGACGGCGGCGTCCATGCTGCTCGCCGGCGTGATCATGAAGCTGGGCGCCTACGGATGCCTGCGCATCGCCCTGCCGCTGATGCCCGAGGGAGCCCGGGACTGGCGCTTCGTCTTCGGCGTGCTCTCGGTTATCGGCATCCTCTGGGGTGCCCTGGTCGCCCTGCGCCAGCGCGACTTCAAGTTCGTCATCGGCTACTCGAGCGTCAGCCACATGGGCTTCGTGCTCCTGGGTTTGGCGGCGGCGACGCCGCTGGCGCTGTCGGGGGCGGTGCTGCAGATGGTCTCGCACGGCGTGATCGCAGGGCTGCTGTTCGGCGTGGTCGGGCGCATGGTGTATGACCGGACTCACACCCGCGACCTCAACGAACTGCCCAACTTCCGCCTGGACCGCACCCTGCCCGGTGCGACGTGGATCTTCATCCTCGCGGGATTCGCCTCCATGGGGCTGCCCGGATTCAGCGGTTTCATCGCCGAAGTGCATGTGCTGCTGGGCACGTGGCCGGTCTCCGGACGCTTCGTCGCCCTTGCCGGGGTCGGCATCCTCCTCGGGGTGGCCTACACACTCCGCACGATCCACCAGGCGTTTTTCGCCGGGGACGGCATTCCCGCCGATCGGATGCCGCCTCCGCTGGCGCCGCTGACCCTTCCTGAAAAACTCGGCGCCGCGCTGCTGATCGCCTCCACCCTGGCCCTTGGACTTTATCCGCGCGTGCTGCTGGACTGGATCCAGCCCGTGCTGGCAGGTCCGCACTTTGTGGGATTGCGCCGCAGCCTCGGCCTCTGACCCGAATGAACGGCCCTCTCCACCTTGACCTCCTGACGCAACTGCTTCCCGAGGCGGTGCTGGTGGTGACCGCCTTGATCGTCCTGCTGCTGGATGTGCGCGCCTTCCGTGGTGAATCCATCGCCGTGCGGATGTCCCGCGCGGCCTGGGGTTCGATCCTGGGCCTGGTGGCCGCCCTGGGGGTGCTGCGGCTGGAGATCGCCAGCGGCGACGGGCCCGCGGCCACCTTCCTGCTGCAAGGGCCCACCCAGTTTCTCAAAGGCCTCGTGCTGCTCATGGCGCTGGCCACGGTAGTGTTCGCCATTCCCGGACGTTTCACCCGGCACGTCGGCGAGTTCTTTGCGCTGGTGCTCCTGGCCACCACCGGCCTGCTGCTGCTCGCCGGCACGGAGAATCTCCTGATGCTCTTCGTCTCGCTGGAACTGGTTGGACTCTCGCTCTATGCGCTGACCGCCTTCCACGACCGGCGGCCGGAATCCACCGAGGCGGCGCTCAAATACTTCCTCATCGGCGGGGTTGCCGCCGCGCTCACGCTGTTCGGCATGAGTCTGCTCTACGGATTGACCGGATCCCTGCAATTGGCGGTGATCGGCACGCGCCTGGCCGCGAATCCCGTCTCGCCGCTGGCCTGGGCCGCGATGGTCCTCGTCGTGGCCGGACTCGGGTTCAAAATCGCGGTGGCGCCCTTTCATCTCTGGGCCCCGGACGCCTATCAGGGCGCCCCGACGCCGGCCGCCGCCCTGATCGCCACCGGCTCGAAGGTCGTCGGCTTCCTCCTGCTGGTCCGCGTCGTCCACATCGGATTCGGATCCGCCGCGGCTGGCTCGGCCGGCGCGCTGCCGTGGCGTCCAGGCTGGCTCCCGGTGCTCGCCATCCTCGCGGCCGTCTCAATGCTGGTGGGTAACCTGACCGCGCTGCGCCAATCCGATCTGCGACGGCTCCTGGCCTATTCCGCGGTGGCCCAGGCCGGCTACGGGGTGCTGGGCGTGCTGGATCCCGCGCCCGAGTCCCGGGCCGCCGTCCTGTACTTCGCAGTCACCTATGCCCTGGCGGTTCTCGGCGCGTTCGGCGTCGTCGCCCTCCTGGAATCCGCGGGCATCGAGCCGACTCTGGACGGCGTCACCGGCCTGGCGCACCGGTCGCCGCTGGTGGCCGGTTGCCTGGGCATCTTCGTGCTGTCCCTGGCGGGCATTCCGCCGCTGGCCGGGTTCTTCGGAAAATTCTTTGTGCTGCTGCACGCCGTGGATCGCGGCGCCGCCCTCGACCGGATCTGGCTGGTGGCCCTCGCCCTGGGCACCAGCGCGATCGGCTTCTACTACTACCTGCAAATCCTCAAACGCTCGCTGATCCGGCCCGAGTCTGGCGTGGCACCCGCCTTGCCGCTGCCCTTGCCTGTATCGCCCCTGAATCGCGCGGTGCTGGTCATGCTCGCAGCCGGCGTGCTGGCGCTGGGCGTCGCTCCGAAACTGCTGCTGGAACCCCTCGGGGCCTCCGCCGCGCCCCCAGTCACCGCCGCCGCTCCATGAACCGCCGACAATTTGTCAGACTGGGGGGCCTGTCCCTGGCGACCGGAGCTGCGGGTTGCGCGAGCCGGCACGGCGCCGCCCCAGGCATACTCGACACCCACACCCATTTCTACGATCCGGCGCGCCCGCAGGGCGTTCCCTGGCCGGACCGCGGGGACGCGGTGCTCTACCGCACCGTGATGCCCGCGGAGTTCAAGGCCCTGGCATCGCCCCTCGGCGTGACCGGCACCGTGGTGGTCGAGGCCAGCGCCTGGACCGAAGACAATGACTGGCTGCTGGAACTCGCCGACCGCGAGCCGTTCCTCATCGGCGTGGTCGGCAACCTCGTTCCCGGACATCCGAGCTTCCGGTCCGATCTCGAACGGCTTTCGCGCCATCCCCGCTTTTGCGGCATCCGGATCGGCCCGCAGCCGCTCCGGGAAGCCCTCGAAGGCGGTTCCGCACGCGAGCATCTCCATCGGCTCGCGGACCTCGACGGATCGCTCGACCTGCTCATTCCGCCGGAACAACTGCCCGATGCCGCCAAACTGGGCCGCGCCATTCCCGATTTGCGGATCGTCGTGGACCACTGCGGTAACGTGCCGGTCGGCTCCCCGGCTCCGGGCGAATGGACCGCCGGACTCGCCGCCTGCCATTACGCGCCCAACGTCTATATGAAAGTCAGCGGACTCGTGGAAGGCACCGGACGCCGTGGCGGACAGGCGCCGACCGATCCCGAATTCTACGTCCCGGTGCTGGACGCCCTCTGGCATCCCTTCGGCGAGCATCGCGTGATCTTCGGCAGCAACTGGCCCGTCTGCCTCCATTTCGCCAGCTACCCGACCGTGCTGGACATCGTGCGCTCCTACTTCGCCACGAAAGGTTCACGGGCATCGGAAAAGTATTTCCGGAAGAACGCCCGGAGCGCCTACCGGGTTTGAAAAACCGTCAGGGCGGTTGCGATGCCGCCGAGCGATTCTGGGCCTCACGCAAAGGCCGCAAGGGCTGCAAAGGGACGAGGGAGTCTGGGCAAGGCCTTCCACAAACCGGTCTCTATTCGCCGCCTCCCATTTCCGCCAGGAGACAAGCGGCTCTTCGTTCCCCTCCTTTGCGGCCCTTGCGTCCTTTGCGTGAGCCTCATGCCTCCGGCGAATGCATACCAACCCTACTGCACCCATGGGGAGGCTCTTCTTAAGCTGGCCCATGGACAGCCCCGTTTCGCTTCGCGTCTTCATCAGCGCGACGACGGATGACTTGGGGGAATGCCGCCGGCGGGTGGCGGAAGTCATTCAGGCCAAGGGGCACACGGCGGTGATCCAGGATACGCTCCCACCCGACCCGCGCGAACTTGCCCGATTGCTCGAAGCGAAGATCAAGGACTGCCACGCCGTCATCCTGCTCGTCGGATTCCACTACGGACACCACCTCCCCGACCCCAATCCGTTCGCGCACCTCCTGCCGGCGGGCTGGGACGGTTGCTCCTGCACACAACTGGAATTCTTCCTGGCCCTCCATTGGCGCAAGCACTTCTACCTGTTCTTCGTGCCGGAAGGCGGTGCCCTGGATCGTGCGCCGACGGACGAATGGCGCGAGCGCCAGTGCCGGTACCGCGATCACATCCGGCAGCATCACCGGCAGGTCCGGCGGCCGATTGCCTGCGAAAACGACGCGGTCGTGGATGTGGGATTGATCGCGTTTGACGCATTGCTGGTCGAGCCCATTCCCTGGCCGGAAGAGTCCCGGTTCGATCCGTATCACCCGGCCATACCGCCCTGGTTCATTGGCCGCACGCGGGAGCTGAGGGAACTCGAGGACGCCCTGCACCGACAGGCCAGTCTGTCGCTGGTCGGAGACACGCGCTCCGGCAAGACCTCCCTCCTGAAGACGTGGGCGGGTCGCGCCAAGGCGTTCTGCCGGCGTGTCGTTTATCTCAACGCACAGGATGGCGCGGGCCGGAACGAAATCGCCCTGGTCAATCAACTCACCGGGATTACCCCAAGGTCGCCGGATGATGCGGCGGATGCTCTGATGCGATGGGCTCGGGAAGAAACGGATCCGCCGCTGATCCTCATGGACGAGGGCGATAGCTGGATCCGCAATTCGGCATACCGGTTCTTCGAGCGGTTGCGAGGCATGGTGGATCAGCAAGGAGTCCTTCTGGTCCTGGCTACTCGGCGGGACCTGGCTGAAGCGTTTCAGACCTTCCAGCACAGCGGATCGCCCTTCGGCAACTCCCTCCGAACCCATCGGCTGGCACTGCTGGAGTCTGCCGATGCCGGGCGGATCGCAGAACGGGCCGGCGGACATGCGGACTTGCTGCGGGATTGGGCCGGAGAGCATCCGTTCTTCCTTCAGTTGGCAGGCTGGCACCTGCAACGCACCGTGGAGGTGGACCGTGCGGTCACCGAATTTCGTGAGGAGGCCTACACGCGATTGAAAGAGATCTGGAGCGGCTTGGGTGAGACGGAGCGCGCCGCATTGAAGGCAGCGCTGGAAAGCGGTCCCAGGCCCTGCTTCAAGCTGGAGCGCCGAGGACTTCTCAAGGCCAACGGGCAGCCGTTTGGACGGGTGCTGAGTCAGTGGTGGACGGACGACCCTCAGCCGGTTGCCACATGATGTCGGAGATACCCTCCAGCATAGATCAAACGTTTCCCGGCTTCTGGCGGTTCGTGTGGCTGTTCTTCATGCAGCCCATCAGTCTGCACCGGTTGCTCCGCAAACACGAACTTGAGCCGGACGACCGATTTCTGCAGATGTGGCGACTGGGACAGCAGAATAGCGCTGCTCGTCTCTATCTATTCCACTGCATCGGGCTGCTGCTCGGTTTGATGCCGCTGGCAACCTTTGCTTCCACTGCGTTGTTCGCTACCTGCGGTTTGGATATTAGCTGGACAGGCGTGGCCTTGGGCGTGGCCGCGGGCGTGGCCTTGGGCGTGGCCTGGGGCGTGGCCTGGGGCGTGGCCTGGGGCGTGGCCGCGGGCGTGGCCGGGGGCGTGGCCTTGGGCGTGGCCGCGGGCGTGGCCT
>Ga0268299_1000842_pt1 | contig 75079 bp, 54 predicted proteins | sample NOBtaG_FD_193484 | JGI IMG/M metagenome (GOLD analysis project Ga0268299, IMG submission 193484) | Activated sludge microbial communities from bioreactor in Nijmegen, Gelderland, Netherland - NOB reactor | ecosystem: Engineered > Bioreactor > Aerobic > Activated sludge | place: Netherlands... | reverse complement strand
CGGACCCGGACCCTCCGGATGGCGAACGTACACGCGCATACAAAAAGTGCCCCTCGAAAAACAAGCATCGAGGACGCATTCACGGAGAGGGTGCCTTGACTTTTCACTTCATATAGGTGCCACCCCGCAAATTGCATGCGAAAGACGAACACCGACTGATAGTCGGTGCCACAAGCGGCTTTCACTGACAACTGACAACCGTAAGCTTACGGCTTATGGCTTACGGCTTGATGCTTATGGCTTACGGCCCCTCGAAACGTTGACACCTCGACACCTTTTCTAATGGACACCTCGACACCGTTCCCGCCCTTCTCTGGCTGAAGGCGGATGGCTGACGGCTTATGGCTCAATCCCCCCATTCCCGGACCGTTTGGATGCTGCCGCCGGTCGTGTACAATCGACGTACCACGGGAGTTGGCTCAGAGTGGATACGACGCGCATCAGTCTTTTGCTGAGAATTCGCAACGCGGATGATGCCGCGGCGTGGACCCAGTTTGACACCATCTACCGGCCGATCCTCTTCAAGTTTGCCGCCGCACGCGGGCTCGACCATGCCGCCGCCGAGGATGTGGTCCAGCACTGCATGGTGGCGGTCAGCGAGCACATCCGCAGCTTCGAGTACGACCCCTCGCGCGGCCGCTTCAAGGGCTGGCTGCGGACCCTGGTCAACAACAAGATTCGCAACCTGCTCCGCGACCGGCGGGATCAGATTGCCCAGACCAAGGACTTCAACATCGCCGACGCCCGCGAGGATGCGCCGGACGAATTGTTCGAGAAGGTCTGGCTCGATGAGCATTTGAAGCATGCCTTGCGGACCGTGCGGGCCGACGTGGAGCCGGCCACGTTCGCGGCCTTTCAGTCGTATGTCATCGAGGAGCGGCCGATCGAGGAGGTCTGCGAGACCTGCAAGATGAATCCCAATCAGGTGCATGCCATCAAGTGGCGGATGACCAAGAAACTGCGCGAAGCGATGGCCGATCTCTCGGGGGATTGAGCGAAGAAAGTCTGGAGCAGGGAACCCGCCACGCTTGCGCGGGGCCGTAGAATCGTTGCCATGTCACATCAGGCCATACCCGTCCCTGGCGAATGCCTCTCCGACGATCTGCTGGAGCAGTTTCATGCGATGGAACTGGGCCCGGCCGTCGCGGAGGCGGTGCAAGCGCATCTGGCGACGTGCGCGGCATGTGCGGCGCGGGATGCGGCGTTGCTGGCGGCGCATGACGACGTGATCGGGCGGATTCGCGGCTGGGATGCGGCCGATCGGCGGCAAATGCTGACCGCGACGCATGAGCCGCTGACGCCGTCGCCGAGCGGCAGCGCGCCGCGGATGCTGGAATCGCCGCTGCCCGAGGGCGTGATTCCGGGTTATGACCTGCTCGGTGAGATTCACCGCGGCGGTCAGGGCGTGGTCTATCGCGCCCGGCAGCGCTCCACCAAGCGCGATGTCGCGATCAAGGTGCTGCTTGAGGGGCCGTTTGCCTCGCGCGCCGCCCGCAGGCGTTTCGAACGCGAGATCGAACTGGTCGCCGGGCTGAAGCACCCCAACATCGTGGCGGTTTTTGACAGCGGCGCGACGACCGACGGCCGTCAGTTCTGCGTGATGGACTACGTCGACGGGGTGCGGCTCGATCAGTACGTCCGCGACAAGCGGCTGGATGCGCGGGCGACGCTGACATTGTTCGCCTCAATCTGCGATGCAGTCAACTTTGCCCACCAGCGCGGCGTGATACATCGCGATCTAAAGCCCTCCAATATACTTGTCGACACTGGCGGTCAGCCGCGGGTCCTCGACTTCGGCCTGGCCAAGGAGGTCGCCGGCGAAAATGATCCGCTCGTGTCGGTCACCGGACAGGTCGTCGGCACCCTGCCCTACCTTTCGCCCGAGCAGGCCCGCGGCACGCACGATCAGATCGACGTCCGCGCCGACGTCTATGCGCTCGGTGTCATTCTGTATGAACTGCTGACCGGTCAGTACCCGTATCCCGTGGTCGGTCAACTCGCGGACGTGCTGCGGCACATCTCCGACACCGCGCCACGCCGGCCGATCACCGCCTGGCGCGAGGAGTCGGGTGTGCGTTCGATTCAATCGGGCCGCTGTCCGCTCAACGATGAGATTGAGACGATCGCCTTGAAGGCGCTGTCGAAGGAGCCGGAGCGGCGGTACCAGAGCGCCGGCGAACTCGGGCGGGATGTGTCGCGGTATTTGGCCGGCGAATTGATTGAGGCTAAGCGCGACAGCACGTGGTACATCGTGCGCAAGACGATGCGAAAGCGCCGCGGCACGGTGCTGGTGGGCTGCATCATTCTGGCCTTGCTGATCGCTTGGGGCGTGACGACCTCGTATTTCTACGCCAAGGAAAAACAAACGGCCGAGCGGGCCCAGCGCCGGTTCGACCAGGTTCGCGCGTTGGCCAAGGCCTTCCTGTTCGACATCCACGACGCGATTGCCGATCTGCCCGGGGCCACGCCGGCCCGCGTGCTGCTGGTGCAGAATGCCCTCAAGTATCTGGACAATCTGTCCGGCGAAGCCGGGTCGGATGTCGCATTGAAACGTGAACTGGCCACGGCCTATGCCAAGGTCGGCGATGTCCAGGGCTCCGTTCGCATCTCCAACATCGGCGACACGGCCGGCGCGATGGTCAGTTTCAAAAAGGGTCTCGCCCTGCTGGAGTCGATCGAGGACGATTCGGCCGACCAATTCAGGGTGAAAGAGGGTCTCGCCTTGATGCTTGGACGCATCGGCGACATGTATTGGGCCGGGGCCGACCTGGAGAATTCGCTCGCCTCGTATCGCGCGAGTTACAAACTCGGCGAGGAGATGTACGCACTTCAACCAGATAGCCCCGATGCCGTTTACATGCTCGTCGCGCGCCGCCAGGACATGGGCGACGTCCTGCACCAGATGGGCCGGCGCGACGAGGGGACCCGCGAGTATCAGGCCGGGCTGGACCTGATCGAGCCGCTGGCCGTGAAGCCCGACGCCCCTGCCGATCTGGTTTCCCTGTGTGCCATCAACTATGGCCGTGTTGCCGAAGTTGCGCTGCACGATGGCAGGACCGACGATGCGCTCGATCTCTTTCGCCGGTCGTTGCGGCTGCGCGAAACACAGGCCAAGGCCAATCCGGGCAGCGTGCGCTACCGCGTGTTTCATGCGAACGCCCTTCACGAACTGGGCAACACGCTCCTGCAGATGGCCCGCCCCGACGAGGCGAAGCCATATGTCGAGCAGGCTCGCGACATCCGCAAGACCCTCGTTGAAGCCGATGCCGATGACGCCCGCGCACAATTCGAACTCTCAGTCAGTCTGGATTTGATGGCCGACGTGTACCTGAGCAAGAATGATTTTGATGCCGCGCTTGCGGAGCAGAAGGCATCGCTCGCGCTGCGGGAAGTCATTGCATCCAAGGATCCGAGCAATCTGTGGTATGGCGATTCCGTGGCTGTCAGTCACGATTCCATGGGCGAATCGCTGTATCGCATGGAAAGGTACGCCGAAGCCGAGAAGGAGTTTCGCAAAGGCCTGGAGATTCGAGACAAACTGATTGAACAGAGTCCTGCCGACCTTTCGTTGCATGCCAAGCAGGGCACCACGCTGACCTTTCTGGGCAACACACTATGGAAGCTTGGTAATCTAGAAGCAGCTCACAAAGCGCTGGACCAGGCCTTGACGGTGCGAATGGAGGCTCTGGCCGCGAACCCCAACGACACGACCGCCATGTTGCCGGAGATCGCTGTCCGCGATCGAATCGGCGACCTGTTGATGAACGAAAAGCGACTGGATGAGGCCACTCAAGAGTTTGAACGGTGTCACGCCGCTGCCACGCGCGCCGTCGAGATTGATCCGGGACTTCGCCCGACCCGGCGATGCCTGGCTGTGGCGGAACTCAAACTGGGTCTGGTGAAGTCGCTCAGCGCGGAGGCATCAAAACTGGGACGGGAACACCAGATTGAGACCGTACGCATCGCGGTGGCGCATCTCAAGGAGTGCCAGCGCTTGATTCAGAAAATGAGAGACGACGGACTCATCAACTCAAACGACCAGTCACTCATTGATGACGCCGCGTCGGGATTCAAGGAAGCCAGCAGCCTGCTTGCGGAATGGACCGGCACCTCGCCGTTCGCGCCGCCACAGGCGGCGTCGACCCAACCCGATGACGGCAAGTCACTCGCGGTGGAAGTCGAAAACTGACCGGTTTCGTCGGCCTCACCTCAAGAAAATTTCTGGGCGTCACGACACAATTACGCGGCCTTGGGGGTCAGCAACCACATCAGTTCCCGGCTCGTGCGATAGAGCGACGCCGCGGCAGCCGCTTTGCCCTGCAGCCCCACCACCCGGCACTTCGCGTTGAGCGAGCGGGCGAGCTTCATCAGGCTGGCGAACATCACGGTGAACTGCGGGCCGACGTCACTCACCTGCGACATGTCGATGTTCACTTCGCGGATGGTCTCATCATCGCAGGCGGCGCGGGCGAGTCCGGCGATCGTCTGAAGGGCTGCTCCGTCGAGCACGGCCACATTGGGCTGAAGGTGCATCACGCCGTCGTCGTTGACCGAGAAGGTCGCATGCGCCAGCACCGATTCGAGCCGGGCGATGATCGCATTCTGTCGTCGTCTGGTGTTGAAGAACATGGCTGGCCTCCTCGTCTGCCGCTTCGTTTCCCTGCGGCACTTCGCGACCCTTCAGTCGCTCCACAAGGGGTACCCACCTTCAAGCGAAATCTGTCACTATCCGTCAAACAATTTTTTTGCTGCGACGCCCCGCCAAATTCGCGGTAAAACATGCGCACAGGCCCCCAGCCGGTGGGGAGAATGACCCAGTTTCGAAGGCAATCCCAAATGGTTCCGTATTCCGAAGGTCCGCTTCAACACCTGCTCGTTCAGATGCCGGCGGCGGAGGCCTCCGATTTGCACCTCGTCGCGGGCTATCGCCCGATGTACCGCGTGCATGGCGAACTGCGGGCCGCGGGTGAGCAGATCCTCTCTGGCGAGCAAATCGTCGAGCATTTGCGTCCGATTCTGCCGCCGAAAGCGCTCGTACGGCTGGAGAGCGAGAGCGACCTGGACCTTGCCATACACATTCCGGGACCTTCCGGGGCTCTCCGGTTTCGCGCGAACATCTTTACGGATCGCGGCGGCCGCGGGGCCTGCTTCCGGTCGATTCCGCCGCAGATTCCCAGTCTCGATGAACTGGGCTTTCCCGCCGAGGCCGCCGAACGCATCCTCAAGCTCAACAACGGCCTCGTGCTGATCACCGGCGTCACGGGCAGTGGCAAGACCACCTCGCTGGCCTCGCTCATTCAGATGCTCAACGAGCGCGGCGGTTACCGCATCATCACCATCGAGCAACCCATTGAATACGTTTATCCCTGCGCGCCGGCCAGTATCGTGACCCAGCGAGAGGTCGGATCGGACGTGGCCAGTTTCTACGATGGGCTTCGGTATGGCCTGCGGCAGGACCCGGACGTCATGCTGGTCGGGGAAATTCGTGATCGCGAGACAGCGCAACTTGCAATTTCGGCGGCCGAGACCGGCCATTTGATCTTCGCAACGATGCACACGGCCGATGCCAAGGGCGCGGTCACCCGCATGGTGGACCTCTTCCCCATGGAAATGCATGACGACATCAAGTCGCAGTTGTCCATGAGCCTGCGGGCCATCGTCGCACAACACCTGTTGCCGACCGGCGGCGGACGCCGCGTGCTGGCGATGGAAACCTTGTTCGCTACATTCGCGGTCCGCAGCGCGATTCGTCAGGGCAAGATCGAGAACCTCGATACCGCGATCCAGAGCGGTCGAAAGGATGGCATGTTCAGTCTTGACAGCGATCTGCGCCGGCTTGCAACTGCCGGGTTGATTTCAATGGAAGTGGCCCGGCAGCACGCCAAGGATCCGACCGAACTCGGCGCCTGACGACGATCTCGGCCGGTGCATTATGATGCCGCGAGATGACGCGCCCCGCGCTCCCATTCACGATCATGATGTCCGGTCGCTTCAGCCCGGATAGCGTGCGCGTTGAATTGACTGGCACGCCGAGATTGACGTCACCCGCTCTGGAAGCGTTGATTGCCGAGGAATGGGTGCGGCGTGTGGACGAAGCGAAGCGCCAGAAGCGCGTCCTCTTCAATGGAGAGATGTTGCGGTACGTGGGCCACCGCATTTCTGACGACACGTCGCCCAAAACTTCGGACTCGCCCCGCCTGGAGTTGATCGTCGGGCCGACCTGCTACCGCGATTTCGTCGGCACCAATCTCTACAACAATCGCCGCGTGGATGAATTCGGTTGGGATTCCTTTTCCAATCCCGTCGGCACGACGGCGACGCTGATCACCCGCGACGGCCGAATCTGCTACGGCCTGCGGTCGATGAGCGTGGGCTACCACGGCGGCTACGTGCATACCTTCGGCGGCGCACTGGAGCCGAGTGATCGGGATGCGTCCGGCGCGGTGGATGTGTTTGACAGCGTGCGGCGGGAGCTGCATGAAGAAGTCGGGCTGCGCGCCGACGAGGCGGCGACGCTCGTGTGCGTCGGCCTGATTCGCGATACGGAGATCCTTCAACCCGAGTTGCTGTTTGAGGCCGCGATCCCGCTCTCGTTCGCTGAACTGCGCGACCGTTGGACCTGCGCGGAGGCGCGCAACGAGCACATTGACCTTGTGGCCCTTGCCGACGCGCCCAATGCGATCGTGCCGTTCATCAAAGCGTGCGGAAAAATCGCGCCGGTCGCGATCGGCGCGCTGATGCTGCACGGGAGGGCCCGATGGGGACAGGCCTGGTATGACCGGGCGGCCGGTGAACTGACATGATGTCGAACTCGAGCGACCCGCCGACTGAAGCCGCACGCGTCAGCTCAGCTGCAACGCGTCTGCCAATGCGCCGAAAGCTGCTGTTCGCCGTCGTCGCCCTAGGTCTGTTTTTCTTGCTGCTGGAAACCGTTGGCCGCATCATGATTCCCGCGACGGGCGGCACATCGCGATGGGACTACGAGTCCAACCACGTTCGCCTCACGGGGTTTCCCGCGCTTAATTCGCTTCTCGAACCGGACGCGAAGCGATTCTGGCGACTGCGCGCCGGCGTGGCCCCGGCACAGATCATCGGTCGCGTCGGCACCGACGATCTGATCTTCACGCTGTCGACCGACTCCGATGGATTCCGCACGACGCCCGCAATTGACAACGCTGAACGGGCGGTACTGTTTCTCGGCGACTCGTGCACGCTGGGCATCGGTGTCGATGACGATCAGACCATCCCCGCCGTGGTGCAACGCAAGTTGAGCGGCACGCGCTGCATCAACGCCGGCGTGCCCGGGTATTCCGCATATCAAGGACGCGTCTATTTGGAAGAGATCGTGCGCGACTTGCAGCCCGCTGCCGTGGTCATCAACTTCGGCTTCAATGATGACGCCGCGTGGGATGATCGCAGCGATCTCGAACACGCGACCGACGCGCCAGTGCAACTGTCGTGGTGGTTGAGCACCGGCATTGCACGGCTGACCACGCGCGGGCTTGAGAGCCTGCGCCCAGTTGAGCAGGCGAGCACGTCACCGGCAACATCCAACCGGCCTCGCCTCACCGACGGTGAATTCGTGAGTCAGATTGAGTCGATGGTTGCAACGGGCCGGGCGAATCGCGCGACGCCGATTCTGCTGATCTGGCCGCTGCGCGTGCAGTTGTACCAGGGCGGCGTCACTCCCAAGCAACTTGCATTGCGGCAATTCGCGGCGACGAATGGGGTCGCGGTGGTAGACTTACTTGAGAGGGTTCGCAATCGCGAGCCATCCGGTGTCGATGTCTTCGCGGACCTGTTGCACTTCAACGACGCCGGCTGCCAAATGGCAGCGGAGCGAATTGCCGAGGCACTTAAGCCACTATTGGATCATTCAGACTCTCCCGGCCCGACCACATCGAAATCGGCTAACGCACCGTGATGGAATCCGGCGCGGTTCCCGGAAGACAGCGCCGACGCCATTCCGACTCGACGACTGCCGTGTCCCCCGCTGCAATTCTTGTCGTCCAGGCCACGAGATTCGCAACGATCATGTTCTTCAAGAGATCCGCCAACGCCGCGCCACTATTCGGAACCGCCATCGCCTCGGCCAGACTCACCGCCGGCAATCCGCCTTGATCAATTTTTCGCTCGGCCGGATGCAGATTGATTCCAATGCCGACGATGAGCGCAGACAACCGCCCCGCCTCAACGTGTCCTTCCGTCAGGATTCCCCCGAGCTTGCCGCCGTTCCATACGAGATCATTGATAGGCTTGATCGCAACGCACAGGCCAGTGACGGATTGAATTGCATCAACACAAGCAACGCCTGCCGCCAGCGTGTAGACTGTGGTCATCGGCAGTTCGAGCGCTGAATCGGTCGCTACCGCATTCCGACGCGCGTATGAAAAATACAGACCGGCCCCTGCAGGTGATGCCCAAGTTCGTCCGCGCGTGCCGCGTCCGGCGGTCTGGCATCGCGCCGCGATCACCGCGGAATGCTCGATCGCATTCGACGACAGCAGCCGTCGCGCCTCGTCGTTGGTCGAGTCCAGGGTGTCGTACTCAAAGTGCTGCAACAGAGTTTCCTTGGTGTGCATTGATCACGCGGCCCCGCCCGCAGTATAACCCGCACGCGTCGTGCACTTTGGAGCAACGCCATGTCCCGCGTCCATCGCCTGATTGCGATCCTCGTCGTCGGCGGGAGCGCGCTGTGTGCCGGCTGCAAATCGCCCATGCTCACCGTGATGACGTTTAACATTCGCTACGACACGCCCAGCGACGGCCCGAATGCCTGGCCGCTGCGCCGCGCCTACGTCGCGGAGACGATCCGGAAATACGATCCCGACGTGCTGGGACTGCAGGAGGTGCTCGTTCACCAGCGCGATGCGCTGGTCGCAGATATTTCCAACTACGACTGCGTCGGCGTCGGTCGCGATGATGGAAAAGATAAGGGCGAGTTCTCGCCGATTCTGGTCAAGCGGCAACGATTCACAGCTGTCGAGAAGGGCTGGTTCTGGTTGAGCGAAACGCCTGACCGGCCAGGCAGCAAGGGCTGGGATGCCGCATGCCCGCGCATCGCGACCTGGATCCGCCTGCGCGATGGGCTGACGCGTGGCGAGTTTCTCGTCCTGAACACTCACTTCGATCATCACGGCGAGACGGCCCGGCTGGAATCGGCCCGGGCCATCGCCGCTTTCTTGAAGAAGCACGATCAGGTACCGCAAGTTGTCATGGGCGATTTCAACTGCGGACCGAAGAGCGAAGCCCATCAACTGCTGCTGCAAGCGAGCGGTGCGCGTCCGTTGAACGATGCCTTTGCCGAAATCGTGGGCGACGAGACCGACGCGGGGACTTTCAACGGCTTCGAGGGCGTTCGCACGGGGCCGCGAATCGATTGGATTCTCCACTCCGCGGATTTCGTGCCGATTAAGTGCGAGATCAACCGCGATTGCCGCATCGAGCGCTATCCGTCGGATCATTTTCCGGTCATCGCACGGTTCCGCATCACGCGCGGTCAATGATGCCGTGGCGCAATCAAGATTCGTCTCATTCACGAGAGGCCGGTAAGCTGTTTCACAATGGAGGACCACGCCGCCCAGTTGCCGCAGGACACATCCCGAAACACGGGCCCGTGTCGATTTGAGATTCCGTTTGGCGTGTTCCTTCTGAGCGTCGCCTGCTTCACGCCAGCCATGCGAAACGGCTTCGTCAACTGGGATGACCCCGGCAACTTTCTAACGAACACTGCCTACCAGACCGCATCGGCCGAGGCCGTGCGCTGGGCGTTCACGACGCGCCTCATGGGGCATTACCAGCCGCTGAACTGGCTGTCCTTCATCGCCGATCACGCGGTCGGACGACGCATCGGCCCCGCCGGCCCCTGCGCCGACGACGACCCCTACCTCAAGTCCGCCCTGCCGAAGTCATGGCCGAACGAGCCGCCCAGCGCCGGTCGCTTTCATCAAACGCAAGCCATCCTTCACGGCATAGCGGCAATGCTTGTCTATTTTCTAGCGCGCCGGGTCCAAATCGGCGCGAGCGCGCGCGAAGCCCCCGTGGGGATTGAATGGGCATCGGCGTTCGCGGCTTTGGTCTTCGCGCTGCACCCGCTTCGTGTCGAGTCAGTCGCCTGGGCGAGCGCGCGTACAGACGTCCTGGCAGCCATTTTCATGCTCTGGGCAACGCTGGTTTATATGGGCAGAGTCGGTTCCGCGGCCCACTCGCAGGCTTCGATTTCACGTCGCATTGCGGTCGCCCTGTTGATGGCGCTGGCCGTTGGCAGCAAGGTCAGCGCTGTCACGCTGCCCGTGGTGCTTCTGATTCTTGACTATTCATTGACGAAGCCGGCGCCAGGCAACAATGGGAAATCTTCAACACGGCGATTCGCCCGGCTCATCGCTCAAAAGACCGAATTGTTCGTCCTGTCGATCATCGGCGTCGTCGTCGCCCGCTGGGCGCACGCCGGATCTGTCGTTGATCTCGAATCGCATCCCATTGCCAAGCGCATCGCCCAGGTGCCGGTCAGCCTCGCATTTTACCCGTGGAAAACACTGCTCCCAGTCAACCTGTCGCCACTCTACGAATTCCCCGTCGGATTCGACCTGACACATGCGCTTGCACTTTGGTCGATAGCCGGTATCGCGATCGCGCTCGTGCTCCTTGCGTTGTTCGTCCGCCCTCGCGGGGTATGGCTGGCGATCATTGCGTATGTCGTCCTGATCGCCCCTGTCTCGGGCCTGACGCAGCGTGGGCCGCAAATGGTCGCGGACCGATACAGTTACCTCGCGTGCATTCCGTTCGCGCTGCTGGCGGGCGGGATCGCGGCACGAATGGCGCGAGCAAGGACGGCGGCCACCGTTAGCGTTTGCGCGTTGGTACTAATCGCACTTGTATTTCAGACGCAGCGCCAACTCCTGGTTTGGCACGATTCGGTGTCGCTGTGGACGCGGGCCATCGAGCACGATCGCACCAACGCGACGGCACATGACGGACTCGGCGCCGCCTATGCTGCCGCGGGAAAGCGAGAAAGGGCCATTGCGGAATTCGAAACCGCCGTGGCAATTCGTCCCAGCCAGGCGTATGCATGGTTCAGCCTGGGCCGGCTTTACAGCGAGGCCGGTCAGTATGAAGAGGCTGTGCGCTGCTTCACGCACGAACTCGCCAACACCCCGTCGCATCCCAAGGCCCGGTTGAACCTGTGTATGGCGCTGGCCGATGTTGATCGCCTTGACGAGGCCGAGCCGCACCTGCGGCAACTCGTAGCGGACTCCGCTAATTCAGAAGATACGCTGATCCGGCACATGCTGGCCGATGTGTGTGCCGAGCGCGGGGCATTCGACGAGGCGGTTCAACACCTCGATGACGCGATTGCCATCGCCCGGCGAAAGAATCTGCCTCGCCTCATCGATGTGCTGACGCGTGCCCGGGATGCGTATGCGGCAGAGGCAACCACGCAGCCCACCCAGGCGACGCCCTAGAATCCGCCAACGAATGGTTCACTTGGAGCGTCGAAGTCTTATGGAGCGATCATGAGCAGCGGCCTGATGTGGTTTCGACGCGACCTCCGCATTCATGACAACGCGGCGTTGTACCACGCGCTCAAGCAGCACGATCGCGTGTATGCGTGCTTCTGCTTCGACACCGAGATTCTCGACAAGTTGAAGGACCGCGCTGATCGCCGCGTTGAATTCATCCGGCAGAGCCTGACGGAATTGGACGACGCGTTGAAGAAACACAGCGCCGCGCTGATCGTGCGCCATGGCGTAGCGTTTGAGGAATTACCAAAACTGGCCGCGGAATTGGGCGTCGAGACCGTTCACGCCAATCACGACTACGAAGCCAGGCGGCTGGCGCGAGATCGCGTCGTGGCGAAGGCGCTCGCCGTCGACGGCCGATCATTCAAGAGCTACAAGGACCACGTCATCTTTGAGAAAGACGAAGTCCTGACCGGCGGCGGTCAGCCGTTTCGCGTGTACACGCCCTACCGCAACGCCTGGCATGCCAAATTGACGGACTTCTACATGAAGCCGTATCCGACAGAGTCGTACCTGAAGCATTTGGCGAAGCCGCCAGACAAGGTCAAATCGCATGAATGGACACCGAAGGCGCTGGACTTTCGCCCGGTGGAAATCGTGTGGCCCGGCGGTATGAAGGCGGGGCGCAAACTGTTCGACGAGTTTCTCACGCGCATCGACGACTATCCGCGATCACGGGACATACCATCGGAGCGCGGCACGTCGGAATTGTCCGTACACCTGCGATTCGGCACCGTCGGCATCCGCGAACTCGTGTCCGAGGCGCTCTCCCACGGCTCCGCCGGTGCGAAGAAATGGGTGGACGAACTCGTCTGGCGCGATTTTCACAATATGATCCTGCACCACTGGCCGCACATCACGACGCGGTCGTTCCAGCCCGCCTACGAGGATCTCGAATGGCGACATGATCGCAGCGATTTCAAGGCATGGTGCGAGGGACAAACCGGTTTTCCCATCGTCGACGCCGCCATGCGCCAATTGAATACAACCGGCTACATGCACAACCGCCTGCGGATGATCGCCGCCTCGTTTCTGACCAAGGATCTGCGCATCGACTGGCGCTGGGGCGAGCGCTACTTCGCCGAGAAACTGCTGGATTACGACCTGTCACAGAACATCGGCAACTGGCAGTGGTCGGCGAGCATCGGCACCGACGCCCAACCGTACTTTCGCGTCTTCAATCCGGCATCCCAGTCCGAGCGTTTCGACTCCGACGGGACCTTCATTCGCAGGTTCGTGCGGGAATTGGCGAACTATCCCGCCGAGTTCGTTCATGAGCCGCACAAGGCTGGGCCGCTCGAGCAGCGCGGATTCGGCTGCGTCATCGGCGAGGATTATCCCGCGCCGATGGTGGATCACGCCGCGGCTCGACTGGCGTCAATCGACATGTTCAAGACAGCACGGACGAAGGCGAAATAGCGACCTGCGGTATCACGACAAACGGACGTGAAACCCGTACTCTCGACTCTGATCCGGATCATCGCAGATGCGTTCGCCCTCCTGAGTAAACCCAGCCTTGCGATACAACGCATGGGCGTCCGCCAATTTCACATCGCTCCACGCAATCATGCGTGCGAAACCGGCGGATCGGGCATGGTTCATCGCCGTGTCCAGCAAGCTGCGCCCCCACCCGCGACCGCGACAGGAACTGAGCAGATACATACGGTGGAGTTCGCACATGTCGTCGTACGCCGTGAGGCCGACGCAGCCGACCACGCGCTCGTCGACCAGTTGCACCCAGAATTTGCCACCCGGCTTGATGTAGACATTCTGAATGTCGTATAGATCGCGATGATAGCCATGCGCATCCCAGGTGAAGCCGTACTCGTCATGTACGGCCCGCACCACGTCGCGTGCCCCGGCTTCATGGATGGGTTCACAGGGAATGATGATCATGATTGAAGTCGAACGCCGGACGATTGTCGAGAATTCGAACCGCCCCCCTCAATCTTCCATCGCATCAGTGCCCGTCGCATCGCACCGCACGCGCTCAATCGCCGTGGCCAGTCCGGTGTCCGAATCGACCGACACAATGATCCCGTACATGCGGGCATCGTCGGTGGCCACGTCAAACGGCGTGGGCATGCCGGTCGTCATGGCATGCAGCACGCGGTCCTTGCGACGACCCAGGACACTGTCATACGGTCCGGCCATGCCGAGATCGGTGACGTAGGCCGTGCCGCGGGGAAGCACACGCTCGTCGGCGGTGGGCACGTGGGTGTGCGTGCCAAAGACGACGCTTACGCGGCCATCGAGATGCCAGCCCATGGCGACCTTCTCGCTGGTCGCTTCGGCATGCATGTCGACGATCACGATCTTCACGTCGTGCGGAAGCCGGGCGAGCACGCGTTCCGCCGCGTGAAACGGGCAATCGCTGATCGTCTTGATGAAGAGCCGGCCGATCAATGAGATCACGGCCACGCGCGGCCCCGCCTTTGACTCGATGATGGTGAACTCGCGGCCGATCGACTCCGGCGGGAAATTCGCCGGACGCACGATGCGGTCCGAACGCTCCAGGACCGAGAGGATGTCCGCCTTGCGGTAGATGTGATCGCCCATCGTCATCACGTCGACGCCGTAACGCAGGAATTTGTCGTACAGCGCCTCGGTCAGACCGGAACCCGCCGCGGCGTTCTCTACATTGGCGACGACACAGTTGATCCCGCGCTCCTTGATCAGCGCGGGCACGGCCTGCGACACCACGTGCCGCCCCGGACGTCCAACCACGTCGCCAATGCAGAGAATTTTCAGGATCAAACCGTCCGCTCCAAGCCTGCGATTCGAATTGTCGCCGCGCACCGATTCGGCGCACGCGCGATGTCACCCTCCTTGACCGACAAAGGGTGAGTATATCCGCGTGTCTCACCATCGCCAGCCACGATACTGATATGCGGCGTGGGCCGACGGCTTGAGACATTGGCGACGGCACACTATTCTGTGCATAGCGACGTTCATTCCCCCGCATGAGGAGTCTGCGACACGTGAATCTGCCGATCCTGCCGGACGCCGACCGCCTCCGGGAGTACTGCGGATTGATCGGCATTTCCGGTCATTCCGAGGCCGCCGAACTGGCCTACCGCGGACTCTACGCCCAGCAACATCGCGGGCAGGAATCCGCCGGCATTTGTTCAGCGCGGAACGGCCAGTTGATCCGGCATGCCGGCATGGGGCTGGTGACGGACGTCTTCGACGCCGATCGGCTTGTTCCGCTCCGCAGCGACATGGCCATCGGACATGTGCGCTACTCCACGACCGGTTCGTGCGCGGACGCGAACGCCCAGCCGTTGCTCGTTCAATATCGCAGCGGGCAGGTCGCCATCGCGCACAACGGTAATTTGATCAATGCCGCGGCGCTGCGTCATTTCTTCGAAGACGCCGGTGCCCTCTTTCAGACCAGCAGCGACACCGAGGTCATCCTGCACTTGCTGGCCAGTCCGGCCTGCATGGACCAGGACGATCCGCTGGCTGCGGCTTTGCGTGAATTGCAGGGCGCGTTCAGCCTGCTCTTCATCTTTCCCGATCGCATCGAGGCCGTGCGCGATGCCCACGGGTGGCGGCCGCTGTGCCTTGGAAGGCTCGCCAATGGCGCATGGGTGGTCGCCAGCGAGACCTGCGCATTGGACATGGTCGATGCCGAGTATGTGCGCGATGTCGCCCCGGGCGAGATCGTCACTTTGCGCGGCCGCGATCTCTCAAGTCGCTGGTTTGTCGAGCCCGGCACGGTCACGCCGGCCCATTGCATATTCGAGCATGTCTATTTTTCGGATCCGTCGAGCGGCGTGTTCGGTCACAACGTCCACCGGTTTCGAGTTGAGACCGGACGGCAACTGGCCCGCGAGGCCCCCGCCGATGCCGACATCGTCGTACCCGTGCCGAACTGCGCGCGGTGTGCCGCCATCGGCTACAGCGAAGAGAGCGGCCTGCCGCGCGGACGCGGGTTTACCACGAGCCACTACGCCGAACGCAGTTTCATCATGCCGACGCAGGCGCAGCGCGACTTGACCGTGAAGATGAAACTCAACGTGATCCGCGAGACGGTCCGCGGCAAACGACTTGTCGTTGTTGAGGACTCGGTCGTGCGCGGCACGACGACGCGCGGCAAGATGGGCGCGCTCCGCAAGGCCGGTGCGAAGGAGATTCACCTCCGCGTGGCCAGTCCACCGATCAAGCACCCCTGCTACTTCGGCATCGATTTTCCCGATCCGCGCGAACTGGTGGCCAATGGCCGCACGATCGAGCAGATTCGAGATTTCCTCGAGGTGGATTCGCTGGCGTACCTGTCGCTCGACGGCATGCTGGCCTGCGCAAAGAACGATGCGTCTCACTACTGCACCGCCTGCTTCTCCGGGCGGTACCCGATTCCCGTCGATTCACCGGTCGACAAACTCGGCCTCGAACGCCCCCGGGCAGTGGCTCGATAATCGCGGCAAACAATTCGTCACGGCCACATGGCTGCATTGGTCAATCAGCCGCTCCATCCCGTAACATGTCGCATCTGGAGGAGGCTGCATGGCGGAGTTTGTCTTACAGCGCATCGAGTCGGGCGTTGCCACACTCACGCTCAATCGGCCCGAACTGCACAACGCGTTCAACGAGCAGGTCATCGCCGAGATTCACGCCGCGTTTGATGCCGTGGGCGGGCGCGACGATGTGCGGGCCATCGTGCTGGCGGGCGAGGGCAAGAGTTTCTGCGCCGGCGCCGACGTGAACTGGATGGGCCGGATGGTCGGTTTCTCCTTCGAAGAGAATCTTGCCGACGCGCTGACGCTCGCCAACATGCTCCGGGCCATTCACGACTGTCCGAAGCCCGTCATTGCGCGGGTACACGGCGCAGCGCTGGGCGGCGGCACCGGGCTGGTCGCGGCCTGCGACATGGCGGTGGCGCTTGAGACTGCGATCTTTGGTTTCACCGAGGCGCGGCTCGGCATCATTCCCGCCGTGATTTCGCCCTTCGCATTGCACAAGATCGGCGGCGCCCATGCACGGCGGTACTTTCTGACCGCTGAGCGATTCGGCGCGGCCGACGCGATGCGCATCGGGCTTGTGTCACAGGTCGTCAGCACTGTGGCAGACATGGACGCATGGATCGCGACGATCGTCAAGGAGATTCAGTCCAACGGCGCGCAGGCGGTGACCGCAGCCAAGGGACTGATCGATGACGTACTGGCGTGCTCATGGGACGCCGTTGCGGACCTGACAGGTCGCAGGATTGCCGAACGCCGCGTGTCCGCCGAGGGCCAGGAGGGCCTTAAGGCCTTTCTTGAGAAGCGGAAGCCCGCGTGGCAAACGGGAGGCTCCGCCTGATGTTTCGCAAGGTTCTCATTGCCAATCGCGGCGAGATTGCCGTGCGCGTTGCGCAGACGCTGCAGGAAATGGGCATCGCCGCGGTTGCCGTCCACTCCGAGCCGGATCGCAATGCGTTGCACGTCCGCCGCGCGGACGAGGCGTATTTGCTGGAGGGGAAGACCTCGGCCGAAACATACCTCCGAGGCGACAAGATCATCTCAATCGCGCGGAGTCACGGCGTCGACGCAATCCACCCGGGCTACGGATTCCTCTCGGAGAACGAAGACTTCGCCCAGGCCTGCATCGACGCTGGTCTGGTTTTCATCGGTCCCCCGCCGCACATTGCCGCCGCGATGGGCGACAAGATCGTCGCCAAGAAGACGATGGCCTCCGCCGGTGTGCCGATCGTTCCCGGCTGGGCCGGCGAAGGACGGATCGACATCGAAGTCGTGCGCCACGAGGCCGCGAAGATCGGCTACCCCGTGTTGATCAAGGCGGCGGCCGGGGGCGGCGGCAAGGGCATGCGCGTGGTGAATGAGGAATCCCAACTGGCCGCCGCGCTGGAAAGCGCCCAGCGCGAAGCCGGGAATGCCTTCGGTGATGCCCGTGTCTTTCTCGAAAAGTACATCACCGACGCCCGGCACGTCGAGATTCAGATCTTCGGCGATCATCATGGGAATGCAGTTCATCTGTTTGAGCGCGAGTGCTCAATCCAGCGGCGACATCAGAAGATCGTCGAAGAGTCGCCGTGCGTCGCGCTTTCGCCGCAGGTGCGGGCGAAGATGGGCGAGGCCGGCGTCCGTGCGGCCAAAGCGATGGGCTATGCCAATGCCGGCACGGTCGAATTCATGCTGACGGACTCGGGCGATTTCTACTTTCTGGAAGTCAACACCCGTCTTCAGGTGGAGCATCCGGTGACCGAGATGGTGGTCGGTCGCGACCTCGTCCGGGCACAGGTGCAAGTGGCCGCGGGCATGAAACTGCCGTTCGACCAGGAGCAACTGACGCAGACGGGTCATGCGATCGAGTGCCGAATTTACGCTGAGGATGCTTCGAAGGGATTCCTGCCATCGATTGGTCGAATCGCTCACTATGTCGCGCCGTCGGGGCCCGGGATTCGAGTCGACTCCGGTGTCACGGCCGGTTCCGAAATCAGCGTCTATTACGATCCGATGCTGTCGAAGTTGATCGCCTGGGCGCGCACGCGCGATGAGGCCATCGAGAAGATGGCATGGGCGCTGCGGCGCTACGTTGTGATGGGCGTTACGACGAACATCGAGTTTCTACGCAATGTCGTGTTGCATCCGGAGTTCCGAGCGGGCCGAACGACCACGCGATTCCTTGAGAATCACGCCATCGCCGCCGCCGCGCCCGAGGGCGACGGCACCGAAAGCATGATTGCCGCGGCACTTGCAGCGCGCAGCGGCCGAGGTCGCCACGCTGTGGGCACTTCTGCGGGCGCGCTGGTCGCCGCGGACACGCCCTGGGCGCGTGCGACGGGCTGGAGGGCCTACTGAGTGTTCAAACTCCTGCTCAAGCATGCCGGCGGCGATGAGTCCGTCGAAGTTCAGTTGGCCAACGTCGATCGCAACTCGCCGCACCTGTTCACCTTCCAGCATGGCGAGACCATCACGAACCTTATCGCGGAGGTCGACGCAACGGGCGCGGGCTGGATGCGGATCGGCGGCCGCGTCATTCCGTTCTACTCGCAACGCGCCGACAAACATATTGACGTCTGGGTGAATGGCGCCACCCATCGATTCGAGATCGTCGATCGAACGGCCCAGCGCGCGACCGGTGCGACGGCGGGTGGCCCGAAGACCACGCTGACGGCGCCGATGCCGGGCACGATCCTGAAGATCAACGTCGAGGCCGGCGATACATTTGCCCCGAGCCAGGCGCTGGTCATCATGGAATCCATGAAAATGGAGATGACCCTGTCGGTGCCGCACGGCGGGACCATTGCGGAGATCACCTGCCACGCGGGACAACTGGTGGAAATGGGCGCGCTGCTTGCGCGATTGGAGCCCGCCAAGAGGGACGCGTCGTGAATCCCGACCACCTGCCCAAACGCGTGACGATTGTCGAAGTCGGCCCGCGCGATGGCTTGCAGAATGAACGCACCCCCATTCCCACTGACGCCAAACTCGCCTTCATCAATGCCCTCGCATCCGCCGGGTTGACGCAGATCGAGGCGACCTCATTCGTGCATCCGAAGGCCATTCCGCAACTCGCGGATGCCGTTGACGTCGCTCGCGGATTGCCCGCAGCGCCGGGCGTCACGTTTTCGGCGCTGGTCCCCAATGACAGGGGACTCGATCGGGCAATCGAGTCAGGTATTCGCCGAATCGCCGTGTTCACCGCGGCCTCCGAAACCTTCGCCCGCAAAAACATCAACATGTCGATCGACGAATCGCTCGCCGCATTCGCCGGTGTGATAACGCGGGCGCGCGGCGCCGGCATGACCGTGCGCGGCTACGTCTCGACGTGCTTCGTGTGTCCGTTTGAGGGCGAGATCTCGGCTGCAGCGGTGGTTCGCGTCGCGCGGCAACTCATCGAACTGGGCGTCGACGAAGTCGCCATCAGCGACACCATCGGCGCGGCGGCGCCGACCGACGTACGGCGCGTACTCGACGCCCTCTCACCGGTCATCCCCCGTGAGCGGCTCGCCCTGCATTTTCACGATACCTATGGCACGGCCCTTGCCAATGTCGTCGCCGGATTGGACGCCGGCATCACCACTTTCGACGCCTCGGCCGGCGGACTGGGCGGCTGCCCGTATGCACCCGGGGCGTCGGGCAATCTGGCGACCGAGGACCTCGTTTACCTGCTGGAACGTATGGGCATCGCCACCGGCGTTTCGCTCGCCAAGATCGTGGCGGCCGCGCAGCCCATCGCCGCCCTGCTCGGTCGGGAATTGCCAAGCCGAAACTTCCGCCGCCTTCAGAACGGCAACTGCGGCTAGGCGTGCCGGGCCACTGCTCGCATTCCTGCGGGAAATCCGATACAACCCGAAGACTCTCACCCAGGACAGGGATGTCCCATGCACAGCGATCTTCAAGCCTTCATCAACCTCGAGAATCTGGTCGCGAACTACCGCGCCCTCCGCGCCCGATGCCGCCCCGGCGTGAAGTTCTGCGCCCCGCTCAAGGCGAACGCATACGGACACGGAATCGGGGTGGTCGCCCTTGCCCTGCAGGACGCGGGCGTCGATTTCGCGGCAGTCGCCACGCTCGATGAGGCGATTGAATTAAGACACGTCGCCTGGAAACGTCCGATTCTGGTACTGGGGAATGTGCTCGCGGTTGCCGATGTCAACGAACGCTGCGAGCGGCTCGACGCGATCGTCAAACATGGCCTGACCATCACAGTGGCCGATACCCGCACGATCAAGTTTCTCGGCGCCGAGCCGTCCAGCACGCGGTTCGATGTTCACCTGAAAATTGACACGGGCCTCGGTCGCATGGGCGTGCTCCCGGACGAGGCAACGCAACTGCTGCGCTTGATCAACGCCCAGCGCGCGATACGTCTCACCGGTGTGTACTCTCACTTCGGTACCGCTGATTTCGCCGATCGCGATTTCGCCATTCAGCAACTCGCAACATTCAACGCCTGGCTGGAAGCGCAGTCGGGCGAATTGCCCACGGGATGCATTCGTCATATCGCCAACAGCGCTGCGACAATCAGCATGCCCGAGGCGCATCTGGACATGGTCCGCCCCGGCCTGGCGCTCTACGGTTACCCGCCGGCCGACCATCTGGCTGACCACATCACGTTGCGACCCACGCTCCGGCTGGACTCGCATTTGACGTGCATCAAGGACATCCCCGCAGGACACTCTGTTGGATACTCCCGCACGTTTATCGCAAGAGTGCCGGCGCGCATCGGCATCGTGCCGGTCGGCTACGCTGATGGATTTCTACGGCTGCTCTCCAACAACGCAGTGGTCGGCACGGCGCACGGCCCCGCCCCGGTCATCGGCCGCGTCAGCATGGATCAGATCGCCGTTGACTTGACCGGCCTGCCGCCGCCGACGCTGGGCGACCCCGTGACGCTGATCAGCGATCGCCCTGAAGATGACAATTCTGTATGCAATCTCGCGCGCCGCATGAACACCATTCCCTACGAAGTGACCTGCGTTTTGGGACGGCGCATTAATCGGACCCGGGCCTGGACCGCACGAGAGACCCAATCTGCGCCGCTCCATGCCGTCGTGGCTCACGCAAACTAATTTGCTGCCGGACGTCGTCCGATTGGTATCCTGATAGGAGCGGAAGAAGTCCGCGCGGTCCCGCGCGGCATCAACCGCTCACTTACTGCGTTGTGCGGGGGATTCGCAACGCGAATAATTGCGATGCATGCTGACCGCCGGGGCCTCGCCGGGCGAAGCAAGGAAACAAAGGAGACGTATCGATGAAGCGAACAAACCTCTACACCCGTCTGTGGTCACGGCGCTGGGCCCTGCTGCTTGCGGGCACGATCACGCCGTTGTCACTGTCGGGTTGCGACCCCACGATCCGCGATACGCTGTTGACCGGCATCCAGACGTCGGCGTCGACGCTGCTGACCAGCGTGCTGGAAGCCTTCTTCACGGCCCTGCAGAACGTCGCCACATCACAGACCGCGATGAGCACTGTTGAGGCCGTCAAGACCTTCGTTGCCTGATGCGACGATTGGACTAAACGCCGAGGGTGTCCCGCGCTCAACACAAACGGCGCGGGGCACCCTTTTTTCATGGCATCAATCGCTCGTACGTTGACCTTCACCTTTCACGTCATTTGACGACCCGCTCCCCGCATGTGCGCCGTCGGAATTTCCCGCTACACTCCGTCGGCCCATGGCCGACAAGACGCGCCCAACTGTTGAACCCCCTTCCCGTCGCATGCCGCCGTCCGCGCCGCTGCCGGCCGGTGTCGCACCGGTCGAGACATTGCGCGGACCGGCCCGGGTGCTCGGCGGACAGGTTTATATCAACCGGTGGAAGCCGGTGCTGTTGCTCACGTTCGCCAGTCTCGCGATATGCAGCCTGATTTTTCCACCGGTCGGATTCTGGCCGCTGGGTTACGTCTGCATGGTGCCGTGGTGGGTTGCGGTGTGCACGAGCAACCGCGCCCGACCAGTCTATGTGGCCAGTTACTTCCTTGGACTGCTGTACTTCCTGATTCACATCCGCTGGATGATTCCGGTCACCGCCCCGGGCTATGTCGCGATGTGTCTCTATTACGCCGTATACTTTCCGATCGCGGCATGGCCCATCCGGCACATGTATCGCCGCCGCGGAATCTCCGTGGCCATCATCGCGCCCATCGTCTGGACCGCCTGCGAGTACCTGCGATCACTCGGGCCGCTTTCGTTTCCGTGGGTTCTGCTCGGACATTCGCAGTACCGCGTCCTCACGGTGATTCAGATAAGCGATCTGATCGGGGCCTACGGCGTGAGTTTCGTGCTGGCGATGGTCAATGGCTGGTTCACCGACTTGATCGTGCAACCGATTCTGATCTGGCGCGATGAGAAGCCGAACGCGGCCACGCGGCTGCCGTTTGGATCGCTCACCACGGCGCTGGTCGTCGCTGGGACGATCATCTACGGCATGTCGCAGACATCGTCCGCTCAGTTTTCGCCGGGTCCGCGCGTGGCCGTGGTGCAGGGCGACTTTGTGATGTATGTCGACCAGCAGCAGGCGGCCCGGACGCCGGGAACGCTGATTTTCGACGCCTATCTCGACATGGCCCGGCGGGCCGCGAAGGAAAAGCCGGATCTCGTGGTGCTGCCCGAGACTGCCTGGAGCGGCTATCTCAACGATGAGTTCCTGAACGCCAAGCCGGAGGAGTTGGAGGAGATTCGGCAACGGCGATTCGGTCCGAGGTACAGCCTGGGCGACATGGAGCGCGCCCGCAGCGCCTACAAGCAAACCCGCGACGCGCTTCAGGCCATCGCGAACGAAGAAAAGGTGTCCATTGTCGTCGGTTCGCTGGGGCTTGAGTGGCTGCCGACCGGCATTCCCCCGCGCGTGGATGCCTACAACTCCGCGTTCCTGTTGACGCCGGGCCGAACAACCCCCGCGGATCGCTACGATAAGCGCCACCTCGTGCTGTTCGGCGAGTATGTGCCCTTCCGGTATCGATTTCACTCGGTGTATGAATTGCTCAACTCGTTTACACCGTTCGGGCAGGACGGCACGGAGTATTCGCTCACCGCGGGAAACGCATTTCATGCATTTGAGATCGACTCCCCCAGCCGCGGACAGCGCTTTCGCGCCGGAACGCCCATTTGTTTTGAAGAGGTCATGCCCTATGTTGCCCGCGCATTCGTGACCGCCAATGGCGAGGACAAGGGCCGCAAGAACATCGACATCCTGTTGACCATCTCCAACGACGGCTGGTTCTACCACACTGCGGAACTCGAGCAACACTTGGCGGCTTCTGTGTTTCGGGCCGTCGAACATCGCATCGCCGTCGCTCGCAGTGTGAACACCGGCACCAGCGCCCTGCTCGATCCCAACGGGCGCGTGCAGGCCCGTGTGCGACTGGACCCGGCAAAAATTGCGGCACTTGCGGCGGTGAAGGCGGAACTGACCGCGTGCCGGGCGGGCGCGGAACGGCTTGCAGACCGCGTGCGGGGTTCGTCGATGCCATATAAGGACGCCGGCGTTGAGATCACAGCACTTGGAAAGGCCATCAGCGGCGACATCCAAACGGCGTTGAAGAACGTCGGGCCGGAGTTCAGTTACGTGGGACGCAGGCTGAGCCGGCTTTTCTCGGAGATCCTGACGCCGGACGCCACGCCGGTCTTGGAGCGCACCGAGAATCTGATCGTGCAGATCGATGAGGATCTGGAGTCGGTTGTCCGCTGGCAGCACAAGCCGGACACCGCACCCGGCTACGTCGTTGGCGATTTGAATTGCGACAGCCGGCTGACGTTGTACAGCCGCTGGGGCGACTGGTTCGCCCAGGGCGCCGGCTGCCTGACGATCATCATGCTGCTCGACTGGCTGCGTGCCCGCGCTCGCAGGCCCGGGGTCGAACAGGCGAAGTAGACAAACCCATTCGTCACGGAGGACGAACATGCATCATTGTCGGAATCACCGTCGGTTATTCTGTTGGCACATCGTCTTTGCAACCTTCTTGCTTGCATCGATGGGTTGCACGCCCAGCACGCGCGGGGGATTGGGGGTCAACGAGCGGCAGCAGTTTCGAAATGATGCCGTGATGGCGCTCAAGGACGCGGCGCTGTCGGATGACCCCTACCTGACATCGAACGCAATTGAGGCGATCAGCGAGTCGCGGGCGCAGGACGCGAGCATCGCAATCGAGAAGAATCTCGACACGGGGAACCGCGCGGTCACCTTCGCCGCCCTCATGGGGCTGGGTACCCTTCGAAACAAGGACATGATCGAGCAGTATCGCGCAGCCGCGGGCGATCCGGATCCGAATGTCCGCGTGGCCGCAATCTATGCGCTCTACCGCTGTGGCGATCCCTCCAAAGTGGGTGAACTCGGACGCCTGTTGACCTCCGACCCGCAGGCCTCGGTGCGGGCCAATTCCGCGTTTGTGCTGGGGCGCATGGGTCAGCCCGGAGCCACCAAGCTGCTGCGCTCGGCATTGGCGCGTGAAAAAGACGAACTGGCTCGCCGCGGCATCCTTGAGGCGCTCGCCATTCTCAAGGATCGGCGCAGCGTCAACAGCCTGATCGCATACGGCTACAGCGCCGACCCTGGTCAAGCCACGGCCGGGCTGGGCGCGCTTGGCAACGCGCGCTGCAGCGAAGCCGAAGGACTCTTCCTCGATCGACTGAACCGAGCGGAGGCGCCGGAAGTACGTCTACAGGCGGCACGCGGGCTTGGCCGCATCGGTTACAGGGGCTACGATGCCGGAGCGATGCTTGATCTCGCGACGGCCCATTTGTTTTTCCGCACGACGACGGTGAAGGACCCCGCTGAACCGGCCGACGTGCAGATTCGCCGGGTGCGAGCGCTGGCCGCGCTGGCGCTGGAGGCCATCGGCAGCCCGGACGCCCTGAAGCCGCTGCGAGAGGCATTTGATGCCCCGGGGCAGAATCCGTATGTTCGGGTGGCTGTGGCCCGGGCCGCATTGGGCATCATCGACTCCGCCGATGGTCGGCGCACAGCTGCGATTTCAGACCCTTGACCCGAACGGCGGGTTGACCGCGGCGTCACTCCCCGGTCCGCCGGCGAGAAAACTTGGACGGTTGTATGAATTGGGTCGGGTTTGCCGTCCTCGTGTTTCTGGCGACAGTGCTCCAGACTTCGGTGGCGCCCTTTCTCGCCGTTCACACCATTCGCCCCGATCTCATGGTCATTGTGGCCGTCTTCTTCGGCCTGTATGCCCGGCCAGCCGACGCCATGCTCGGTTGCTGGATCATCGGCCTGGTCATCGACCTTTGCAGCCTGAGCCATCCGGGGCGGGCCAATGTCGGGCTTCACGCCTTGACGCTGGGCCTTCTCGGATTGTTCATGGTCAAGACGCGCGGCGTGACCTTCCGCGAAGGCATGATCTCGCACCTGATCTACACGTTCATCGTCAGTTTCCTGCTGACGATGGCCCTTGGGCTGTATCTGGTGTGGGACAACCCGGACTGGAGCGGCATGGGCCGGCGAACCGCCGTTGCGTTTTATACGGCCATCTATACTGCCATCCTCGCCCCCTATGGTCACTTCGCCCTTCGCCGGCTCCGGGGATTGCTCGGCCTTAACATCGGGCAGCACGATTTTCGACCCTAGCAAAGGCCGATGCGAGTTTAGGGCGAGCCAGTTGCAGCGTGAAGCCGGTCCAACTCGCGTTGTGCCGCAAACCGCTCGTAGCTTTCTTCGCCAAAGACCTTGAGGGCCGCGCTCAGACGGCTCTCTGCCTCGTCATAGCGGCGCAGGTCGACCAGATGGCCGCCATAGGCCGCGTCAATGCGGGCCTGGAGAATCGGTTCGATTGCCTCCGGGTCCACCTGCAGGATGTCGGCGAAGTGCTGACTCGCCTCATCCACGCGACCCAAACGAGACAGGAAACGTGCGAGTTTGGCACGATAGCGCAGCGGCAGCGCCACATGCGAGCCCATGGCCCCAAAGCGCTCGTACAGGATGCGCGAATAGCGTTCGCCCTCCACGGCGCGGCCGGCCGCATCCAGAATGGGGAGAAAGTCGCTCATGGCAGAGAGCGACTCGACGCCGTACTTTCCGTTGGCGCCGCGCGTCCGACCCTCAATGGCCGCGATGGCAAAATCCGCGGCCTCATCGTAACTTCCCTGCTCAAATCGAATCCGGCTCAGCACAGACCGGGCACGTTGACAGATGTCATGATCTTCACCCAGGCGGTTCTTCGCCAGTTCGAGGACGCGTTGCGACAGGATCGCGGATTCATCGAATTCCCCTCCCTGCTTCAGGTGCTCCGCAAGTGCCTCCATGACATTGAGCGTCTGAAGCCGATCTTCACCATAGACCCGCATATGCCGCTCAAGCGCATCGCGCATCAGTGCCACGGCTTCTCGAACGTCCGCGGCCGCGTCGCGTGATTGTCCGCGCTGAAGCCGGATCCGAAACAGATTCCCCATGTCCGTCATGGCATTTAGCGTGACCGGATGGTCTGGGCCGAATACCCGGGCAGCATTTTCCATTACGCCGCGAAGTTCGCGTTCCGCCTCATCGAATTCACCGCGCACCGCCCGCGCGTCCGCGATCGTGAGCCGCAGTCGCATGACATCGTCGCTGTTCGCCTGTTCCGTTGGCGTCGCGGCCAGGGCGGATTGGGCGACCGACGTCGCGTCGTCGAGCCGACGCAGGCGATAGAGCAGCCACGCGTACTGGGCGGCAGCCTTGCGCGTTTCCGCATGTTGATCGCCATTCAGTTGCTGTAGTATTTCGTGGGCTTTCGCCATTTGTGTCAGTGCCAGGTCGAATGCGGCGAGGTTTCGATAGGCCCGCCCCAGAACGAATCGAACATCGGCCTCGATTGCCGGATGATCGGCGAACCGCGTCGCGGCCGTCTCTGATGCCTGATTCAACAAATCAAGCAATCGAAAATCGCGGCCGCTTCGATCAGGGTCGGCGGTCGCGAGGGCTTCCTCCAGAAACCCGGTCACGGCCTCAGCCTCCGCCCGGGCCTCCGACTCCGCCGCCAGGGCCGCAAGCGTTTGCTTGTGTGCCTTATCTTTGGCATCGCGTTCGCGCGAGGCCGTTAGAAAGCCATGAATGGAGAGTGCGAGGCCGACCAGAATGGCCGCCGCGATGGCCACGCTCATGAGCACGACGGTGCGATTGCGCTTGAGCAGTTTTCGCAGGCGATAGGTCTTGCTCGGCGGCGTTGCATCGACCGGTCGATCGGACAGATAACGGCGAATGTCCTCCGCAAGCCCGTCGGCGGTCTCGTAGCGGCGGGTGCGATCCTTCTCGAGGCAGCGAATCGCGATCCAGTCCAGATCGCCGTGAAGGGTGTGTTCAAGTGTGATCGGATCGCACCGCCGCGTGAACGCGATGTCGTTGATGGAACTGGAGTTTTGAGCGCGCGGCGAGTTCGTAGAGACCATTCGGCCGAGACGCGTGCTGGGGCGCTCGGGTTCCTCTTCGCGGATGATGCGCAGCATCTCCACATACTCGGAACTCTTGAGCCGTTTGGCGTCGAACGGCGTCGTCCCGATGAGCAACTCGTACAATAACACGCCCAGGCTGTAGATATCGCTTCTTGTATCAATGTCCAGTCCGCTCAGTTCGGCCTGCTCGGGCGACATGTAGGCCGGCGTGCCGATGATCTGATGGTGGCGGGTGAAGAGGGTCCGATCGGTGAGCCGCTCGTGCATCGCCTTGGCAATGCCGAAGTCGATGACCTTGGGAACCGGCTTGCCGTCATGAAGCGTCACCAGCACATTGCTCGGCTTGATGTCGCGGTGGATGACGCCCTTCTGGTGGGCGTGTTGAATGGCCTGACAGACTTGAATGAACAGGTTGAGGCGCTCGCGAATGCCGAGTTTGGATTGATCGCAATAATCGGTGATTGGCACGCCGCGGACCAATTCCATCACGAAGTACGGCCTGCCGCGCTCGGTCGCGCCCGCGTCGAATACGCGCGCGATGTTGGGATGGTCCATCAGGGCCAAAGCCTGACGCTCTGCCTCGAAGCGGGCGATGACCTGGCGGGTGTCCATGCCCAGTTTGATGACCTTGAGGGCGACGCGGCGGCGGATCGGCTCCTGCTGTTCGGCCAGATAGACCAGTCCAAATCCGCCTTCGCCTATTTTCTCCAATAGTTTGTACGGCCCCATGCGATTGCTGTCGGGCTTGGTGAGATCGCCGACCGCCACCGTCGCATCGCTTTCGCCGAATTGCCCCGACGCGTCCGATCGCATCGGCCGCCGAATTTGATCGTGGACGGCGCGCAGATTCTCCGCCAGCTCGGCGAACGGCAACGGGTCGTCCGCCGCGCTCAGCAGCTTTTCTAGATCGTTTCGTAAGGACGCGTCTTTGCCACACGCGCGATCGAGGAAAAGATCCCGCTCGGGCAGGCCCATCACCTTGGCCCTTGCGAACAGTCCCTCTATCTGTGCGAATCGATCATCGGTCATCGCGAATCCTTGCTTTCGCGTAACTCCGCCGCCAGCCATGCCCGCGCGAAGGCCCAATCCTCCGCCACCACCGAGCGCGAGATGCCCAGGGCGTTTCCGATTTCGTCGTTTGTCATGCCGGCGAAGAATTTGAGTTCGACCAGCTGCGCCTTGCGTTCGCTGCGAGCGGCCAGTTTGGTCAGCAGGTCCTCCAATTCCAGCACCTGCACGTCGCGTTCGGAGGCAACCGCATCGTCTTCGCAAATGGTCATCACGGTCGGCTTCGACCCGCGGCGGGCGGCCATTCGTTTTCGCGCATGATCCACCAGCACGCGCCGCATCGACACGGCCGCCGCCGCCAGAAAGTGTGCCCGGCCGCGCCAAGCCCGGTCATTTCCGACGAGACGCAAATATGCCTCATGTACCAGGGCCGTCGGCTGAAGCGTGTGATTGGCGCGCTCCCCCTGCAGATACGCGCCAGCTAGGGCGCGCAATTCGGCATAGACCAGCGGCAGCATGTCGCTTGCGGCATCCCGGTCGCCGGCGTCCGCGCGGGCCAGGATTTCCGTAAATGAGGAGGTTTCGCTCATGCGATGCGATCCTCTTAGCGAATGCGGAGCCTCATTGTATCACGCCGGATGCCGTCGCGAATTCGCTGAACAAGCAGGAAAGCGTGATTTTCGAGGAAATCGTCCGGGCGCGACATGGATTTTTCCCGCCATTCCATCTGATCGGTTGACCTGATGACGCCGCAGTCCGGCTCGGCAGGTGAATCCGCATGAATCGCGACCGCCGTCCACAACGCATGGGTCGCACAGATTTCAACTGAGGTCCGCTGAATTGGAGGAAAGTTATGAACAGCAGGTGGAAGACTAGTTGGATTCTTCGCACGCTGACACTCGGGCTGGTTTTCGCCGCTTCGCCCGTGGTACTGGCCGCCCCCTTGGGCCCCGGATTCACGTACCAAGGGCGACTCAATGAAGCGGGACAGCCCGCAAATGGGTCGTACAACCTCATGTTCACACTCTGGGATTCGGCGGGGAATGGCAACCCACCTGTGGGCGGCTTGCAGCTTGGCGCTGTGGACAACAAGCCGGGAACACAGATCACCGACGGATTGTTCACCGTCTCATTGAACGACACCAACCAGTTCGGCCCGCTTGCCTTCAACGGCGACGCCCGGTGGCTACAGGTCTCCGTGAACGGCACAGTGCTAGGGCCGCGTCAGCCGCTGACCGCCGCACCCTATGCGCTTCGCGCAATTAGCTCCCCGGGCGGCAGCGGGTATTGGACAGCCAACGGCGACAATATCTACAACATCAATGCAGGAAACGTGGGTGTCGGCACGTCGTCGCCGCAATTCGGCTTGCACACGATGAAATTCGTATCGAGCGGCAGCGGCCAGCCGGCGGCCACGCTCGGGCTTCAGTGGCGGCAGGCATCGATCCCGCTCATTGACGACTGGCTTTATTTCCGTGTCGGCGGGTCGCACTTTGTGCCGGTCGGCCAGGACGGCACGCACGCCATTCGCAAATCCAACAAGAAGTTCCATTTCTCGGTAGAAGACACGATGAACTCGGGCACGCTGACGCCGCAGATGACGCTGTCGGAAACGGGGCTCGTCGGCATTGGTACGACGACGCCATCGGCCAGACTTCATCTTCTGAACGATACCTCGGTGCGCCCGGTGTACATTCAAAGCACTCATCCCACCATGGCCCTTTCCGCGATGCGAGTCGACATCGCCAGCAGCAACACGGGCGCTGCGGCGATCGCCGGCGTAAACACCGGCGGTGGCCATGCCGGGTATTTTCAAATCAACAACGCGTCCAACGGTGCTGCGGCCTTGAAAGCCACGACCAACGGCTCGGGCAGAGGCGTGTATGGATGGTCCGCGACGGGGACCGGCGTCAACGGCGTGTCCAATAGCGCCAACGGCTACGGCGGCGTCTTTGGCTCGCTCGAAACGCCCGGCAAGGGATTGCTCGTCGTCGGCCAGTCGCATCTGATCAGCCCCGTCGCCATCGGTACGACGTCGGTCCCGAGCGGCATCATGCTGAACGTGGCGGGAACAACTCGCACCGACGTCCTCGAGATCACCGGCGCAGATCTGGCCGAGAAGTTCCCCACCAGTGAATCGGAGGCGATCGAGCCGGGCACGGTCATGGAGATTGATCCCGACCACGCCGGGCATCTCCGCGTGGCGCGCGGCGCCTACAACCGTCGCGTCGCCGGCGTGGTCAGCGGCGCTGGGAATCTCCCCGTCGGCGCGGTGCTCGGGAATCTCCCCGAAAGCAACGATGGGCCGCCCATCGCACTGTCGGGCCGCGTTTGGGTGTGGTGCGACGCCTCGCAGAATCCGATCGAGCCGGGCGATCTGCTAACGACCTCGGACACGGCCGGACACGCCATGAAGGTGAGCGACCACGCACGCGCGCAAGGCGCTGTGCTGGGCAAGGCCATGACGGCGCTTGCGAAGAGTGAGAAGGGCCTCGTACTCGTGCTGGTCAATCTCCACTAGGGGACGTTTCGGCGAACCAACGTGTCGAAGCAACAGGAGTCGTCCCATGAAGACTTTTCATATACTTGTATTGATACTTGCGGTTGCCGTGATGGCTGGACAGGCACAGGGACAAGCCGCGAATCTGGCAAAGGCCGACCCCGCGTCGGCACCGATTGAGTTATTCCAATCGGAGAATGCCGCGTCTCAGGCGTTGCCAACGACGCCACCCATCGGGTTCACGCCCGTGCGTAACATCACACTCAACACGGAAGCGCTGGCGAGGCTGGCACCGGGCGGGCTCGTTGACCTCGAGCCGGAGTTCTCATTCAGTCGGACGTGGAACATCGATCGCGTCAGCATTCCCGCCGCGCATGTTCGCATCGTCCACGCCACCTTGGTGGATGATCCCGCCGCCTTGGCAGTGTTTGTGACGTATGACGGCGTGACGGCCATGTCGCTGCGGATTCCGTCGCAGCGCGCGATTTACCGGCTTCATTCGCTTGGCGGAAACCAGTACGAAGTATGGCGGCTCGATCCCGTGCAACTCGAGCCCGAGCTTTGCGGCCGTGTGTCGAGAACACGGCCGCCAGGGCCACCGCGTGTGATCGTTGAGGGCGATGATGATTGGCAACAGGTAGATGGCCCCGATCCGCATGGCGGCGGCGGTCCCGAATCCCCCGGCGGTTGCGGCCAGACCATCGCGATCATCGACACCATGGTCATTTATACACCCGCCGCGCGGCTCGCGATGGGCGGTCACGCCGCGATTCGAGCGGAGGCCGCGCTTGCGGTTGAACTGACCAACGTCGCCTATCAAAGCAGCCTCAATTCGGCCCGCGCCCGGCTCGTGTATTGCAATGAAATCAACTACACCGAGACCGGCAACATGAACACCGACCTGGATCGTCTGACCAACACCGACGACGGATTCATGGACAACATACATGGCTTGCGGGACACCGTGAATGCGGATCTGGTGGTGCTGTATCAGAACATGGGCAGCGGTTTGGGCTGGTGTCCTTCGGCGCCGGAACACGGCGATGGTTTCTCAACCGCTGCGTGGTGGCGCGCGGCCGGAACCTTCACTCACGGTCACGAAACGGGCCACAACCTCGGCTGCGGACATAGCCGCGAGGAAGAAGATGGCCCCTGCGGCCCAAGCTGGGGACTCGGGTGGCGATTCACCGGAAACGATTCAAACGGCTATTGCACGATCATGGCCTACGAAAACGAGACTTTCACTCGCATCCTCAATTTCTCGAATCCGAACGTCTCTTTCATGGGCCAGCCCACGGGCAATGCCATCGGCACATCCATGGAGGCACACAATTCCTGGGTCGTGGCGGCGAACGACGGCGGCGTCGCGGGGTTCGAATTCACGCGGTTTGATGTCTACGTCAATTTCTCGTGGACCTTTGGGGAAAACGGCACCGCTGCCTTTCCTTATAACACCTTGCCGGAGGGCGTGACCGCCATCGCATCAGTTCCGCCCGGGGCCGCCGAGTTTCCCAATTTGTATATTACCGCCGGCACGACGACGTGGACCGGATCGATCAATAAGCCCATGATCATTCGGTCGTGTGGCGGCGTGGCGCGGATTGGCGGCTGAGGTTTTGATCTATCCGCCTTATTCGTAAATCGGCCATAGGCGAGGAGGACAATCGTGAAATCCCATTATGTGACATTCACCCAACGATGGATTCGAGGGTTGCTCTCTGTCGCGCTCGCCGTATTGCTCGCCGCCACGGTGGCGGCCGATCCATTCGAACTTGAATGGCGGACGGTAGACGGCGGCGGACAGATGTTCAGCACCGGCGGCGCCTATTCGCTCGGCGGCACGATCGGCCAGCACGATGCGAGTTCATTTAGTTCACCGATGTCCGGCGGCGCCTATTCGCTGGTTGGTGGATTCTGGCCGGGCGCTGTGACGGCGACCTGCGGATGTCCGGGCAATACCAACGGCGACAGCGTGAAGGACGGCCGCGACATTCAGAAGTTCGTCGCGTGCGTTCTTGCCACAGGGCCGGGATGTGCCTGCGCTGATGTAGACGGCGTGCCCGGTGTGAGTCTGGGCGATGTTGGCGTCTTTGTCGCCGACTTGATCGCAGGTACGGCGTGCCCGTAGCCATCCGCAGCAGCGCTCTGCATGAAGTGCCGGATTGCTCTCCCTCGGCAATCATGTAGAGTTGCGGGATGCGCGGTGGATCACCTCGAATTCTGAAGTCGCTCGGGCCTTATGACCGGTTCTTTCTGGCGAGCGGCTTGTCGCTGATGGAGCGCGGTTACCCGGGGCATCATGTCTTTTTGAGTTTGATGCTTCGCGGACGATTGGATGTTGAGCGTCTTAACGACTCGCTTGCGCGAGCGATCCAGCGCCATCCCATCCTGACGGCGCGGGTTGAGTGCACGCGCTGGCTCAGCCAGCCCCGCTGGGTTGCGGAGACGACAAATCAGTCAGCGAGTCCAGGCGCGGCGACTCCCGTGCTGGAATTCGTTTCACTGACCGATCATCCCGATCCGGATGCCCGTCGAAACGCGCTGCTTCACGCTGCCGCGCAGGAAAAATCGGATCCATTCGGTGCGTCGTCATTTCGAATCTGGGTGTTTCAGTTCGACGCCGAGCGTGCGGAGTTCGTCGTGTGCTGGCCGCATCACTTGATGGACCTATCCGCCGTGGAGCGCCTTCTGGCCGAACTGGACGGCAGAATCGAAGCGGCGGCGGGCCTGGCAGGCGGCCAAAAACGGAATGGGTTCGCGCGATCCTTCGTTTCATTCTGCCGCGGCATGTGGCGGTTGCGACGCGTTAATTTCCTGAAGGGCAACCGGCTCAAGGCACATTCGAACGCGGATTCATCAACTTTCGAAACGATGCGCCGTGAATGGTCCATTGAGACCACCGCAGCCATCGATTCCGCGGCAAAAGCGAACTGCGCGTCCGGCCCGATGCTGCACACGCGCTGGCACATCACGTCACTCGTCAGAGCGCTGGACGTGGTATTCGCCCGCCACGGCACGCACCGCCGCGAGCATTATCTCATCTCATTGCCGCAGCGCCGCGAAGTAGACGATTCAGACGGATCGCTGGGCGGCAACAACCTGACCATTCGCACGCTCGTACTGCAGCGTGATTCGCTCGGCGACCCTTCTGCCGCGGACGCCGCACTGTTCTCTCAGTTCGACGAGTATGCACGTGAACGCCTCGACGAGGCGGACGAGATGGTCACGGCGTTTCCGGGCTACTTCCCATTGCCGCTGTATGTCTGGCTGCTGCGCAGATTTCGGATCTTCCCGCGATACTCTGTCGGATTCACGTCCTACCGCGCGGCCGACATGCCGGACGGTCTGTTCGGTTGCGACGTGGAGACCGTTTCGACGTGGGGTGTGCCGACGTCTCCGCCGGGGATCATTGCAGCGCTCTGTCGATTTCGCGGGCGGCTCGGCTGCAGCCTGAACTGGTTCTCGAACATCTGCACGCCGGCACTGGCCGCGGAGATTCTCGATGAATACGAACGCCAACTCACCGCGACCCGCTGAAGGCGATCATGGACAGCCGGCCAGACCGCGAATCAGCCCGGCGAAATCCGAGAGCGGCGTCAACAGGGCTGACAGGCCCAACGCGCCGAGCACCTGCGTCAAGGCGGCCAGCACGCTGTTGAAGATCGAAACGACGGGTTGCACGAGGGTGCATGTAATCGGCGTCATGGCGACATTCCACTCCGGACGTCGGTATCTCGATCGGCGGACACTCCGCCGGCCCGAGTATCGTAGCACCGAATTCCCGGCGCAATCGACGGCTGATTTTCGCCAGCCGGCTGGTCAGTCGTTGGCGAGTCCCGAGAGCCCCAGGGCATCGATCTGCACACTGGGGGATTGGATCGTTCCGCGTACGCGATACGATGCCAGTTTCTTGTTGAGGTCGTCAAGCAGTTTGTCGACCGCGCCCAGCACGGCCGTCACTTTGGGGATGACGCCGGCACGAACCCTCAAGTCCAGCGATTGGTCGAAACCGATCCGACCGGCGCCGCGAATGGCAACCGCGGACGACATGACCTCGAAGGACTGCAATTCAACATGTTTGGGATGAAGCGTGTACTCAGCCTTGGCCTCGTCTTTGTCGGTCTTGCCAAGAAATGACAAATGCGGGTTGAGCACGCGGGCGATGTCGGAAATCACCGGAAACTCCAACAAATGTCCCTGAGTCACGCCGATTCTCCCGCGGCCCTCGAGCGTCTCGCCTATATTGACGAACTGTCCCGCCACGCTGCCCTCGCCCTCCAGTATTCCTCGGTAGTGGGATGGACCCGTGCCGTCGGCAAGCCCTGAGAGCTTTTCGAGTCGAATGTCGCTGGCTCGCCAGTTCGCCTCAAATGCGCGTGGGGCGTCCAGCGTCAGCGACGTGTCAATGCGAACGTTTCCGCCCAGCAGTCGCACCTGCACTTTTCCGTCGAGGCGGCGATTGCGAACGGTCGCATTGAAGTCGCACAGATCGAGCGGTACGCGCGTCTGCCCGATGGGCCAGTATGAATTGACAGCGGTCAGGTTGAACGTGGCGTCCGCGTCCTGCCAATTCGCTGACGCCAGTTTGACGTTGTATTTGCCCGACACGCGACCGTTTGCCACGGGCTGCGCGCCTGCCACGGCAATCGGACGCACACCGATCGCGGTCAGCAACGTCTCCATGGCGAGGCCGCGCAATTCTCCACTGAAGTTTGCCTGGATTGGCGATCCAAGTGTCAAATCGCCGACAGCAGTGGCCGTGCCGCCGGCCGCTGAGACCTTGCAGTCGACGCGGAGTCGGCCATCGACCAGATCGCAGGTCAGGTTCACCGCCTGCAATGCAATTGATTCGCTTCCCTGCTCTATTCTTCCATTGGTCAGGGCGATCTGTGCCTTGCAAGTCGATTTGCGCCAATCGTTGCGATTCAACACACCGTCAAGCGTGAGATCGATCGGCCCGACGACATGAGCGCGGCCCGAACTGGAAAAATCCGGCGATATCAACGGCAGCAACTGTTCAACGGGAACGCCATTCAATTTCGCAGCAAATCGGATTTGATCGGGCTGAGTGCTGTCCAAGTCAATGGTGGCCTCTCCGCGACCGTTGAGGGCGCCAAACGCAAGCACGATCTTCGTCGTCTCGTCGCCCCCGGTAACTGTTCCCTTGAACGCACTTAGCGAGAGGCGCTTGTCGAGGCCGATCTGAGCAGATTCAAGCGTCAGCGTGTATTGCCCATTTGATACCTCGGCAACGACATCGAGTCCCGGCGTCTCCACGGGAATGCCTTGAACCTTTACAGTCAGCGGCGCGGCCTGCGCCTTGATCTGCGTGGCAAACGGCGTGTCTGCGCCGGGAAGGGTCGATTCAACTTCGCCGGTTACGCGACCCGCGATGTTGTATTGCGACAATATGTCACGGACCGACTCGGGCGTGAGCATGACGAGTTGAGCCAGATCCGCACCCTTGAGATTGAACTTCAAGCCCGTGGGTTGCTTCGCCTCAAATGGGCTTTCAAAATGTACTTTGAGTTCGCCGCCCAGCAAGTCTGACTGCGCGTCCGCGACGATGCGCTGCGAGTCGACCGCCGCCGTCGCGTCGAGTTGTTTGCCGGTCAATTCTAGCCCACTGTCCACGAACTGAACGTCGCTCAACCGCGCCTGCAAACGCAGGTCCTGCTCTTCCACCACAGCAGGCGACCATCTCCCGCTCACGTTCAGCGACAGCTCGCCTTTCATCTTGTGGTTGCCGAGAAACTCCTGAATCGGACCCGGAAAGGCTGTGTAGCGCGATCGATCGACCTGGCCCTCGACGCTCAGCTCATTCAGGACCAGTTTTCCATCATCCACGTTGATGCGGCTGTCGAGGGTGATGATAAATAGACCATCCCGGGTAAACTCGCCGGACACTGAATACCAGCCCGGCTCGGTCGTCGAAGGCGGCGTGAGAATCTGGGCATTGAGCCCGTCGAGCGTCATCTTTGCGGCGTCAGGCGCGCTTTGATGCGACACGGAGCCATCGCGGATGGATGCCTGGCGCAGTCGCAAAAAGTCGGAAACACGGTATCCCGACTCAACCGACTCCTCGGACTCAAGCACGTTTTGACGAACCAGGTTGGACCATCCGCGCAGTCGCTCGGTCGGCGTCTGCACCAACTGTACCGACGGCGAATCGAGTTCGATCCGCTCGATCAAGATGGGCTTGCCGTATTTCGGAATCTCGGCCAACTCAAGACGCGCGCGTTTGACGGCGAGTATATCTACTTCCGACTCCGTCAACTTGAGTTCGGTGATAACCACTGTCAACGGATATTGGTAATCCAGCTCGCCAATGGCGACCTGTGGATTCAAATGTTCCCGGAGCACCTTTACAAGGTATTCGCGAACCCAGTTTTCGACCGGAGAGGCATCGACCCGTCCGGCGTACCACCATAGACCGGCGCCCGTGCCCGCCAAAGAAATGAGAACAAATAGCAGAACCTTCCAACGTCGTCGCACGACCTGCCCCTTTTCTGTCGACGACATGTCCTACGGGTGAGTGCGATTGCCGCCGTGACCAGCCCCAAATTGATGTTGTGTTCAGAATGGTAGTCCATCGCGTGCGATATGGCATTTTCGGCTCAGCGGAGCGGTCTGGAGCCCCACCACACCCGGACTGTGGTGACTGGCCCGACGCGCGGCCTGTTCCGCGCGGACATAAGTTGTCGGCGGCGCAAGAGGTTATGAAATCTCATCACACCTGCTAGAACGCATGCGTCAGGGGGGTTTCACCCTGGCGAAGTCAATTCGATCAAGCGAACAGAACGATCGCCAAACCCGCCAAACTCGCTGGCTGCCGGTGACGTTTGGGTGAAGACCATGAAGGCCAAGGGTGCTCACACGCGCGTCCGAACGCCCATCAACATGCAGTGTGAGACGCATCCCAGCTTCTGGCCCCTGCGCCTCGCACGATTTTCCAATTTTTTTCGTGACGAAACGCCCGCGTCAACGACTATTAACATCGGGGAATCCTCGCTCATCGCGGCACCCCGAGCCTGGGCGCGAAAGCAAATGAACATTTGTGTGAGAGACTGGAACCGACACCATGGGACTGTGTATAATTTGTCACGTGCGAGCTCGCTCACGAACGAAGTCTTCCCCCACGCCGTAAACGACTTTGCAGTCTCGCACGTCTCCCGGCCGCTGGCGCGCCGGTGAGCCGAACCCCCGCCGCGGCCCTACCGGCCGCCGTTCAACCTCCCGGAGCAAATTCATGTCATCCGAATCAGCCTCACCGGCGGCCACGCTGGCGCGCGAAAATGTCCTGGAATTCGTCCAGCGCATCCGTGCAATTCGTGAAAATCTACACCGTGTTGTCGTGGGGCAGGACGACGTCATCGACCTTTTGCTGACATGCGTCCTGACCGATTCACATGCCCTGCTCGTGGGTGTGCCGGGGCTGGCCAAAACGCTCCTGGTCAAGGCGCTTGCATCGGCCTTTGACTGGAAATACGCCCGTATTCAGTTCACACCCGACTTGATGCCCTCGGATATCACCGGCTACGAACTGCTCGGCCGCGAGACCGAGGGCGCGTCGCGCGGCATGGTATTCAGACAGGGCCCTGTCTTCGCAAACCTGATACTGGCCGACGAAATCAACCGCGCGGCCCCCAAAACCCAGTCGGCGCTGCTCGAAGCCATGGCCGAGCGGCATGTGACCGTCGGTGGCAAGACCTATCCGCTGGAGGAGCCCTTCCTGGTCGTGGCCACGCAGAACCCGATCGAGCAGGAAGGCACCTACCCCCTGCCCGAGGCCCAGCTCGATCGATTCATGATGGAAATCCTGATGCACTACCCCACGCCGGCTCAGGAGGAGAAGATCGTCATGCTCACCGCCGGCGGCCAGCCTCCCCTGCCGCCCTCGATCTTCAAGCGGACGGATTTTCTCGCGCTGCGCCAGTTGATTCGATCGGTGCCGGTTCCGGCCAGCGTGACCGCCTACGCCGTGAAACTCTGCGGGGCAAGCCGGCCGGGCGACAGCCGTGCCGCGAAGTACGCCAATGACTACGTGGCATGGGGCGCCGGACCGCGCGGAGCGCAAAACCTCGTCGCCGGCGCGAAGGCCCGTGCATTGCTCGATGGCCGCACCGCGCCAACCACGGAAGACGTCCGTGCAATTGCACCGCACGTGCTGCGGCATCGCATCATTCCCAATCATCGCGCCATTGGCGACGGTGTTTCCGCTTCTGACATCATCCAACACCTGGTCGTGGCGGTCGCGGCATGACGCAACAAACAGTATCCTCGCAATCCACCGCAAGCCCGCCCGCCGCTCCCGGCGCCGCGCGGCGCAGCCGGTTTCTCGATCTCAAGGGCATCGCCGCGCTCGAGCATCTGAAATTCTCGACCCGTCAGCGCGTCGAAGGCGCCTACAGCGGACAGCACGTTTCGCGTCAACTCGGCGGGGCCGGCGAGTTTGCCGACTATCGCGAGTATGTCGACGGCGAAGACCTGCGCTGGCTCGACTGGAAGGTGCTCGGCCGAACCGGCAGAAGCTATATTCGTCTCTTTCAAGACGAAACCAATCTCATCTGCACACTGGCGATCGACACCAGCGGCTCGATGCGCTTCGGTGACTTCAAGCCGGGAGGATCGAAACTCGAATTCGCCCAATACCTCGGCACGGCGATGAGCCATGTAATCGTCCGGCAGCAGGACCAGGTGGGCCTGGCGCTGCTCGATGACGGGTTGCGCGAATACCTTGCACCCGGTGGCACGCCGAGCCATGCCGCGGTCGTTCAATCGGCGATCGAAAGCGCCACCACCCGACCGAAGAGTGACGTGTCACGCGGATTGCGCGATTTGTTTGAGCGCAGCCCGCGCCGCGGCGCGCTGGTGCTGATCAGCGACTTTCTCATGGAGAATCTGGAAGAAACCTTCGCGTCCATCCGGCTGTTTAGACATCGTCATTGGGAGGTCGTCGCGCTGCACCTCGTGCACCCCGATGAGGAACGCCTGCCGGCCGGCGCAGCCTATCGATTTGAAGGATTGGAAGGCGAAGGCATCGTGAATTGCTCGCCGGAGGAGATTCGCGCGGCTTACACCCGGCGATTCGCCGCACATTGCGCGTCGGTTCGCAAACATGCGATCGCCTCCGGTTGCGACTATCGGTGCGTATCCACTGAGGTGCCGTACTTGCGAACGCTCGCGGGCTTCCTGGTGGATCGGATGAGGTAGCGGCTCCGTTTGCGGTACACACAACTGAGGCGGGAAAATGTTCGTTCACGCATGGGCAATTTCGGTGGGCGCGGCGGCACTCGGGCTCCCGGTGCTGATTCACTGGCTCACGCGCCCGCGCCCGATGCGAATGGGCCTGTCCACGATCCGACTCGTACAGGAAATCGTCAATCAGCGGCGGGCGCGTGCACGGATTCGCGACTGGCTCATTCTCCTGCTTCGCTCCGCCGCGGTGGCGCTGCTGGCAATCACATTCGCACGCCCGCTGTTCAACAAGCAACCGATGGTCGCCACCGATGACGACGACGGTAGCGCGATTCGCGTGGTCGTGGTCGATCAGAGCATCAGCATGGGCGCGCTCTCGGGCGGCGCCACGCTCTTCGAGCGAGCCCGCGGCGTCGCGGCGGCGCATCTGCAGGGATCACCCGATCGTCGCACCAATCTGATTCTCGCCGGTGCTCGCGCCCGGCCGATCTTCGATGCACCGCAAAGCAACACGGGCGCCCTTCGCGAAGGACTCTCGAATGCGGCCGTTCGTCCCGAGCGGCTCAACGCCGTCGCGGTGATTCAGGCGGCCGGCGACATGCTGGCCCGATCGGGCGAAGAGAATGCGCGGCGACAACTCGTCATCGTCAGTGACTTTCAACGATCCAACTGGGCCTCCGCCGATTTCTCGGCCATTCCGAAGAATACGAGCATTCAACTCGAATCGGTCGCCGCCGCGCAGACCCATTCCAATCTCGCCATCGTCGCGGCCGGCGTGTCGGGCCGCGCCGAACTGGGCCGCCCGGGCTTGCTCGAAATCGACATTGGAAACTATTCCCCTGCGCCGCGAACTGTGGAGGTGGACATCACCCTGGAGCAGGCCACCTACCGCGTTCAGGGAGTCTGTCTACCGGGAGTCAAGACCACGCTGACGCGCGAGATCGAGTTCCCCCACGAAGGTTGGCTCACCGGGGAAGCACGGCTGGTCAATCTTGACGACGCCATCAGTTTGGACAACAACCGGGCGGTCGCCGTGCACGTTCGTCCGGCTCGTGTCTATGCCCTGATCACACGAGAATCCGCAGATCGACGACCGTCTGCCAGTTACTACGTCGATCGTGCGCTCGCGCCCATCGAAGCCCGCGCCGGTCAAAGTGCCGAGCGAGTGGTGCGCTGCGATGCGGCGGCCCCCGACGTCGGCACGCTGGCCTCTGCCGATCTCATTGCGATTGTTCGACCAGGTCGCTTCACCCAGGAAGTCGTCGGCACGCTGGCCGGATTGCTGCGCCGCGGCCGGCCCCTGCTGTACGTCGCGAGCGAAACGGCCGACGCAACGAACCTGAAATCGCTCGCCGAGGCCGCCGGCACCGGTCTGTCGATGCCGGTCGAATTCGCACCGCCCACTTCCAATCGGCCGGCCGCAAGTTATTACCTCTCCGAAGTGCGAGAGTCGAGCCGGCCCTTCCGCGCATTCGGCGATCGACTCAATGACGCGGTGCGACCGCTCCGCTCCATTCCCGGCCTCGTGTCGCGCCGCACGGAGAATGGCCTGCCCGAAGACATCCTTGCGACTTACAGCGACGGCTCGGCCTGCATCGTGATGTCGCGCATGGGCGACGGCGCATTGGCGGTGCTCAATATTGACTTGACGCGCTCGAACCTGCCGCAACTGCCGGCGTTCGTTCCGATTCTCGGCGACCTCGCGGCCGACATGCTTGTGCAGCGAGCTTCGCGACAGACCCTCACATGCGGCGAATCAGTCGCGGCCTACCTGCCCGTCGGCGTTGCCACCGCGGAAGGCGTGCGCATTGTCGGACCCCAAGGCCAGGACGCGCAGACCGGCGCGTTCGCCAATGATCCCCAAGGCGTGCTGTGGCGCTGGGAGTCCGCCGGCTTGCCGGGCGTGTATCGCGTCGAACGATCCGGCGAGACGCTGATGGCGATGGCGTGCGGGGTGTCGGGAGATGAGTCTGATCTTCGCGTGCTGGATGCATCGGTATTCAAGGACCGGCTCGCCGGAGGGCGCTCCCTGGGATTTCGTTCGGCCGCGGACGCCGACGACGGTGACGCGGATCAGAGTTGGTGGTGGTTTGCCGCGGCATGCACGGCGTGTATGTTGACAGAAGTAGCGGTACTGCGAATGACGCGGATGTAAGATGTCGAACCTCAGTCTGGAACCACTTATCAGCCCGGTGCAATGGGCGGCGATTGCGCTCGCCGCGATCATTGTCATCGCAGTCTACGCCGCTCACCGACCGTTGGCGCTTTCGCGCTTTCGATGGGGTCTGATCGTTCTCTTGATGGGCCTTTCAATCGCCTTCGTATTGGGCGTCATGCTCAACCCAACCTGGGTGACCGTGCTTCCCCCACCGGCGGGAAAGCCACGGCTGACTCTTCTGGTGGATGCCTCGTGCAGCATGGCGACGCCCGACGCGGGAAACGAGCGAACACGGTTCGACTTCGCCTGCGAGGTGGCCAAACGGCTTGCCGAGAAGAACACGGATGAGTACGACGTCCGCTTGTGCACCTTCACCGATCGAACGGCGCCGGTCGAACCGGGCGATCTGGCCGGTATTCCCCCCAAGGGACTGCAGACCGATTTGTCTGCGGTGCTGCGCGAGGCGCTTGCCGAGGAGCAGCCGCAGGGACAGGCGGTGGTGCTGGTAAGCGATGGAATTCAGAATGCAGCCGCCGGCGTTCGCGACGTGCTTGATGCCGCCCATCTCGCGAAGGCAATGACCGCCCCGATCTACTCGCTGGCTGTCGGCAGCGACGTCACCGTGACCGACATCGCGCTGCAACTGCGATCGCAAACCGAACTGGCCTTCATCGATGAGGAGGCGGCCATCGCCGCGACGATCGAGCACCAGGGCTGGGAAGGATCGACAGACGTCATTCTCTCGCTGGAGGGTCATGAATCCGAGCGTCAGAGCGTTCGATTGGTGGGTGACGCCCCGGCGACGCTGCGATTCCCAGTCAAGCAACAGAAACCTGGTCTCTATCGATACGATGTTCGGGTGGAATCGGCGCCCGGTGAAATCAGCGCCGCCAACAATGCCGCCAGTTTCGTCCTGCGGGTGGTCGATCAGCCGATTCGAGCCCTGATGCTCGAAGGCAAGCCCTATTGGGACGCGAAATTCCTGATTCGCACGCTGACCTCCGACGCCATCTTTGATCTCGACAGCATCGTGCACATGACCGAGGACCGATTTCTGCGCCAGTCGCATCCGCGACAGAAGGGTGTGGCGACGGCCGCATCCGGAACGGCGGCCGCGCCCATCACACGCACAACGCAGTGGAAAGTGCTTAAGTCCGGCGCCGGCGTCCTGGCCGACGCGGAACAACTGCGGAACTACCAGGTCCTGCTTCTTGGTCGTGAATCCGATTCGTTTCTGGATGAGAACACTCAGTCGGTCTTGCGAAAATGGATCGTCGAAGACGGCGGATCCTTGATCTGCTATCGCGGCTCCCCCACGGCCCGCCTGACAGAGCGGATGGCCCGGATGCTGCCCGTTCGCGTCACGCCGCAGCGCGAGGCGCGCTTCCGGATGAAGCCGACCGATTCCGGACGGGCGTCGAGTTGGTTGCCTGGAAGTGATGGCGACGAAGAGGGGGACGTGCTTTCGGTGTTGCCCATGCTCACTGCCGATGCCCGGTCCGATTCGCCCAAGCCGGCGGCGGTGATTGTGGCGACGGCGCTGACAGCGGACGGATCGAGCAATCCGGTCGTGACTTATCAATCGTATGGCGCCGGACGGGTCGTTTACGTGGAAGGTTCGGGCATGTGGCGCTGGGCCTTCCTTCCGCCCGATCAGCAGGCTCACGACTCCATCTACCATGGCATGTGGCACCGCCTTCTGGCGTGGCTGGTGTCGAGCACATCGCTACCGCCCGGCGAATTGATGGCCCTGCGCGGCGACAAGGTCACATTCAGCGAAGGCGAGCCTGCCACGGCGAGCCTGTTCATTCGCGCCGAAGCAGCGGCCAGAGGTGTGCCCAACATCGAGCTGACGGGGCCGGGCCTTCCGAAACCCAAGCAGTACACACCTGCGCCATCAAGCGGCGAGTCCGGCACGTTTCGCGTGGTCTTCGGCGAATTGCCCGAAGGTCGCTATCTGGCGAAGATCGTGGACGCGCCGAGCGGAAGCACGGCCGCGGAAATCGCGTTCGACGTGCGTGGATTCGTGCGCGAGCAGCTCGACTTGCGGGCGCGTCCGGCGCTCATGGCCCGAATCGCTGAGGAGAGTGGCGGCGCCATAGTGGATCCCGGGAACCTCGACGCAATTCGATCACACTTCCGAAATTACCTGGCCGCCAGCCGTCCCACCCAGATCCGCCGCACGCCGGCATGGGATCGCTGGTGGGCGCTCGTGGGCAGTTTCACGTTGTGGATGTCGTCGTGGGGTTTGAGGCGAATGAGCGGCCTGATTTAGACGGAAGGCCGCCATGAGGAGTGCCAATGTCTGACACTTTGCTGAACGCCCGGCTCGGCGAGTTGCGCAAGCGAACCCTCAATGTCGGTTGGGGGAAGGCTGCGGCCCGCGCCGTAACGATCATCCTCGTCGCGATGATGGTCTCCATCTGGGCGGACGCAGCGGTCGATCTGCCGCCGCAACTTCGCATCGCGGCCACCGCGCTGGCTGCCGCCGCGGGTCTGTTTGGACTCGGCTGGGTGATGCGCGACACTATTCGATCGCTTGCGCGCTCCAGGCTGGCCCGCACCCTGGACGCCCATCTTTCAGCTGCCGGTCAGATCGTGACCGGAATCGACCTGATGGATGACGGCACGATTCGCGCCGGACTCGGGGCCGGACTTGCCGAACTGGCCGTGCAACGCGCATCCGATCGCGCCGCTGGCGTGACGCCCCACGAAATCGTCTCAAGCCGGCCGGCGTGGATGTCGGCCTCCATGTTGACGGGCGTCTGTTGCAGCGCCGCCGCCATCGCGATCATGCTGCCGGGGCTGGCCAAAACCGAATTCCTCCGCTTCGCCGATCCCTTTGGCGATCACCCGCCCTACTCACGGCTCATTCTGCACGTCGAACCTGGAAACGCGTCTGTCGTTTACGGCGACGGTTTCGATGTAACGGTGCGAACCGAGGGCATGCCCGCCGAGCGCGTCGAGCTGGTGTTGGAGCCGGCCGACGGTTCGCCGGCCGACGCCGTGCCCATGTTTCCCGAGCAAAATGGACACTGGCGGACGACAATTGCCAACGTGACGGCGCCCGGTCGCTATTTTGCCCGATCGCGCGGCACGCGCAGCCGGCGGTTCGACCTGCACGTCATCACCGTGCCGCGCATCCAGGAAGTGCGGATGCGCATAACGCCACTGCAATACACCAATTTGCCGCCCTACGAGGGCCCGGTGCCCGAAGGCGGCATCAAGGGCCTAAAACACACCCGCGTTGAAATAGTCGCGGCCAGCAACCGGCCTCTTTCGGAGGGCAACATCACGATTCGAAGCCAGGGCGCAGCGAAGTCGTTCAGCATGGCGCCGGCCGCGGCCCGCACCAGCGTGAGCGGCGTTTTTGAGATCGCGGAGTCCGGCACGTTGGAAATCAGCATTTCAGACGTTGAAGGCACGCATTTGCGCGATCCATTTCTCGCACAAGTGACCCTTCTCAAGGACGAGCGCCCCATGGTTCGCCTGCTCGAGCCCAGGCAGATGTCGTTGGCCACGCCGAACGTATCGCTTCCCATCGTGGTCGGCGCTGAGGATGATTACGGCATTTCGCGCGTGGAACTCTTCCGCGGGCTGAATGACTCACGACCCATTCCAATCACCCTCGCCGAGCCGGTGGCGCCGACGCCGATTCACGACGCCACGCACAGCCTGCCGCTGGCCAGCTACGGCCTGCAACCGGGAGACGTGATCAAGCTCTTTGCCCGCGCGGAAGACAATGACCCCGATGGTTCCAAGGGCGCAGAGAGCACGATTGCCGAGGTCCACATCATCTCCGTACCCGACTATCAGCGGATGATGCTCTCACAACAGGGCATGGAGGTGCTGCAATCGAAATACCAGCAGGCCCAGCGCCGCATGGAGGCCTTGCAGGAGGAAATTGACAGATTGTCCAAGGAACTGGAGAAAGCCGCGCCTGGGAGCGAGGTCGACAAGAAGCTTCGAAAGAAACTCGAAGAACTGGCCAGGCAGATGGCCAAAGACGCCGCGGAAATCAAGGAGCAGGCGGAGAACAAACTTCCCTTTGACGTCGATCAGGCGTTATCGAAACAGTTGGAAGAGCTTGCCAAGGCCCTCGAGGAGTCGTCCAAACAATGCAAGGGCATGGCCGGTCAACCCAAACTCTCCACCGAAGATGCACGCAAGAAACTCGATGAGATGAAGAAAGCCTTGAAGCGCAATCGCGAGCAATTCGATGAGGAAGCCATGAAGCCAATGGAGCATCTGGCCAAAGTGTTTCCATTGATGGAGGACGAGGGGCGCTTCGTCGCGCTCTATCAGCGTCAGCGCGATCTCGCCGAGCGAATGGAATCCCTCAGGGGCGAGAAAGACACTGACAACCCGGCCACGCGGGCGCGGATGCGCGAATTCGAGGAGGAGCAGGCCAAACTGCGCGAGGAGTTGCGCGCCGTGATTGATGACATCGAGGCCCACGTCGAACAACTGCCCGACGACCCGCGGCTCGACGACATGCGCAAGACCGCGAAGGACTTTGCCGACGCCCTGCGGAAGAGCGATGCCGAGCGGCAGATGTCCGACGCCGAGTCGGCGCTGGGTGAAAGGGCCTGCGATCGCGGCGCCGATTCCGCTAAAGCGGCTGCCGACACGCTCGAACAGTTCCTCGGCAAATGCAAGGGTATGGGCGAAAAGGGCGGACAGTGTCTGAAGTTTCAACCCAAGCTCGCGGCGTGCCTCGGCGACACCGTGAAGCAAATGCAGAACGCCATGGGCATGGGCCAGGGGAACGCGATGGGCAACGGCTACAGCGTCAGCCAGAACACAATGCAGAACATGGGGCTTTACGGAAATCTCCCAACGATGGGACAAACGTCCCGCAGCGGCGGTGGGCGCGACGGCGCCTGGACGGCCGGCGGCGGAAGTCGCGACGGCGCCGGTCAGGCGCGGTCAGACTGGACAGTCTCGAACGGACCGGGCAGCCGCGGCGTCGCCGGGAGCGGCGATGCCGTGCCCGCTGAGTATCGACATCGCGTGAATGAGTATTTCCGTCGCCTTGCAGATGAGGCCGGCGATGATGGACCCTCGGGCAATTGAGGACGCACATGATCATTCATTCAGACAGATACCGGTCTTTGGCAAATGATGTCCTTCGCGTGCTCTCCGCTGCTTTTATAGTCTGCAGCGGCGCTGTAGCACGGGGTGAGCAAGCACCTCCGCACGAGAACGTCCGCACCGAGGCTCAGGCCGGCGGTGAGGGCGACTCTGCATCAACTCCCGCAAATAGCGATGCGGCAAACAAAACCCCTACCACTGAACCGAAGAGCACCGAACCCAAGCAAGCGGGCGGCGAGACACAGGGCATCGTGCATGTGGCCAATCTCATTTATGCCGGCACCAAGACCAGCAAATGTTTCGCCGATCACTTTCTCATCGAAGCCGAGAAGGCATCCAAAATCTCGACCAACCGCCGATTTCACGCTGTCAAGCTCGGCTCCACGGAACTCTTTGAGTATCCGCTGGTCATCATGACCGGCGAAGGGTCTTTCACGCTGACTGACCAGGAGCGAAAGAACCTGCGCACCTACATCGATCGCGGCGGATTCCTGCTCGCGTCGGCTGGATGCTCGTCATCGGATTGGAACCAGTCGTTTCGTGCCGAGATGACGCGCATCTTTCCCGATCAGCGCATGACCGAAATCGACATGAAGCATCCGGTCTTTCACACCGTTTACGACATCGACAAACTGCAAGCCAAGCACGGGGAGCCGAAGCCCCTCGAGGGCATTACGGTGAGCGGCCGGCTCGGCGTGCTCTATTCGCAGGATGGCCTGAACGATACATCGCACACCCAGGGTTGCTGCTGCTGCGGCGGCAACGAAATCACCAATGCTATCCAGATCAACGTCAATATTCTAGCCTACGCCCTGGTGTTCTGACGGAGCAGCGGGATGCACCGCGTGAACGTAATAGTCTGCCGCTTGCTTGTCGGTGTTGCACTTGTGGCCACGGGATGCAAGCCCTCCCCCACGACAACAGCGACGACGGCCCGGCCGCTGAGTCTGGTGGTCAGCGGCGACACCGCGGGCTGGCTGATGCCGTGCGGATGTTCGTCCAACCAATCCGGCGGACTGGCGCGTCGCGCGACATTCGTCGGTAAATTGCGCCAGGCGGAGGACGTCATTCTCGCCGACGCCGGCGGCGCGCCGGGGGGCACGACCGAATACCAGAAACTGAAGTTCAAGACGATTCTGAACGGCGAGGCCCGAATGGGCGTTGATGTTCACAACGCCGGTGCGGCGGAGGCAAAGCTCGGAACCGAATTCCTCGCTCGCGTGTCCGCCGAAACGGGCGTGCCGATTATCTCCGCCAATCTGCTTTCCGCCGATGGCAAGCCGACGCTGACACAATTTCGGATCGTCAAGCGCGGCGGGAAGCGCGTCGCGATCACCGGCGTCGTGTCGCCACAATACGCATCAGGTGGTCTGCGGATTGCTGATCCGCGCGAATCGGTGCTGGCCTGCATTCAGTCCATCACGCAGACATTCGATTCACTGGTCGTTCTCGCCTATCTGCCCGATGCGGAACTCGAAGCGCTGGCCGCGGCGTTGCCGGAGGCCGATGCCATCGTGGGCGGACCAACCGGTCAGAGCATTGTGCCGCGCCGCGTTGGCGCCGTGCGCGTCGCGGCCGCGACCAACAAGGGCAAGTTCCTCGTGGTCATGCCGCTCGGGGTCAAACAGACTGAAAGTGACGACCCCGGAAGCGTCGTTGAGTTGGATGGCAAGTTCGGCGACGACAACGGGTTGTTGGAAGTGATTCGAGGTTATCAAGCCGAACTATCCGCCCGCGATTTCGTCGCCGCCGACACGGGATTCGTGTCGCAACTCACCCGGTTCGCACGGATTAATGATCCTGTTGCCGGTTCGCAGGCCTGCATCGCATGCCACAAGTCGGACTGTGCCTCGTGGCAGGGCTCCAAACACGCCGCTGCGTGGCACACGCTTGAGACGAAACAGTCACACGTCGACCCCTATTGCCAGCAATGCCACACGACGGGCTTCGGCTTGCCCGGAGGCTTCGTATCGGCGCGAACGAGCGCGGATCGCCAGAGCGTCGGCTGCGAAAACTGCCACGGACCCTCGACTCCGCACGTGCGCGATCCGGCCATCCGCACTCCATTCGCGGCCGCGGACCAGTGCGTGAAGTGTCACGACCACGAAAACAGCCCGTCATTCAAGTACGAAACGTATTGGGCCAAGATCACGCATGGCGTCGCCACCGGCGCCGGCGCGGCCGCGGGAACACTTCCATGAATCGTCGATCTACGCATGTCCTGATATTGTCTTGTGTCACGATTCTACTGGCCGTGCAGCATGCGGTGCTTGCCGACCCACCGCAAGTTCAAAACGAGGTATCGACCAGCCAACATGAACCGGTCGCCGCCAAAGCCGACTCCGCCGGTCTGGTCTGGCATGAAAGCCTTGCATCCGGCCTGACCGACGCCCAGCGTCATCGCCGTCTGATCTTGGTGAAGGCCGGCGCTGTCTGGTGTGGCTGGTGCCGCAGACTCGATGCCGAACTTTCCGACGCGAAACTCGTCGCGGAACTGGAAAAGTGGACCTGCGTCCAAATCGATATTGACAAGGCCAGGAGCGATGCGCGAAAACTCGGCGTCGGCCCCGTTCCGGCGTTACGCGTACTGCGACCGGACGGCCGCGTGGCGGCGTCGCAGGACGGATTCCTGCCCGCTGCCAAACTCACCGAGTGGCTTGCCGCCGAGCGCAAACGAATCGACCTGTCGCTGGACGATGAACTGACGCGCAAGGGCCCGCCGACTGATGAAGCGCTCGCAGCCCTCATCCAGGCGTTCGGCTCACAGGAAGCTGCAACGCGCGAAGCGGCCGTGCGACGGATCATTCCGCACGTCGGCGCGGCTCAAGCCGTCGTGAGTGCTTTCGTCGGGGGAGGACTGGCGACCCGGCTGACGGCACTCGAGGTGTTGTCTGAATGGAATGCGCCGATTGACGCCCTGGACCCATGGAGTCCCGAGACGATCACTTCCGAACGCGGTGAGGCACTCGCCCAATGGGCCGCGACATTCAAGGAAGCCCCGCCACCGGACGCAAGGCTCGCGCACGCAACGGCGTTGCTGGCGGAGTTGGACGCCTATGTCCGCGCCGATTCCGATGGAGCCGCCGCCGCGATTGCCGAGCGCCTCGCGCGGCATCGCGGAGCACCGCTTCCGCACGTGTACGAGCGACTCAAGGAGTCCCCCACTGATCAAACGCGCGAACGGTTGACCCGCCTGCGATACCGCCTCGCCGCATCGGATGATCGCGCCTTGAGATGGCCGGACGGCCTGGCCCGGCTTGCCTCGAACGATGCGGCCATCCGGCGCGCCGCCGTCAACGAACTCGCGGCCGGCGTCACCGAGGCCGATGTGCCGCTGTTGACCGAGTTGTTCGGCGATTCCGAGCCCATCGTCCGCGAGATCAGTCTGAAAGCCATGAAAAAAATTGGCGGGGCCACAGCGAATGAATCGCTCGCTCGCCTGCTCGATGATCCGGACGCCAATGTCCGCGCGGCCGTCTTGAAGGAACTCGCGGCGCAGCCCAGTGAGCCGCTTGTCGCCAAAGCCATTGCCTACACCGACCGTGAGACGGATGCCGATCTGATCGTGCATGCGATTCATGTTCTGAGCGCTTCGAAGAGCCGTGATGCCGTCAACTGCCTGATCAAACTGAAGTCGCATGCTCAATGGCAGGTGCGCGCCGAGGCGGCCGAGGCCATCGGTCACGCAATTCAGCAAAATTCGGGACTCTCGGCCACGACCAGGGATGCGGCAATTGCGGCACTGGTGGAGGTGCTCGACGATTCCGACAGTTTCGTCGTCAGCCGCGCTTTCGGAGCACTCTCGGGTGCGACAGACCCGCAAGACCGCTCCAGGCCGAAACTTACCGCTGCTCAAATCGAGGGCTTGATCGACAAACACCCGGAACTCGCGACCGATGCCGTCATGATGGTCGTGGGCGGCAAGGATGCGTTTGAGTCCATCGCGGAAATGCGAGATCAATTTGGCGATCTCGACTACGGCTTCGGCGGGAATGACAACGACATCGACCCCAGCGCCGTGCCGACTCTCAGACACCTGTCAACACACAAACTGCCTGCGGTGCGGGCACTCTCCATTTCCATGCTGGCCGATGTCGCCCCGAAGCGTTCATCGCGGGCCTTGCGGACAACGATCGCGGACCCTGACGCGACGGTCCGCATCGCGGCGGCCGCTGCGCTGAGAAGAGTCATGCAGTCATATAAGCCGAAGCCGCGCAGTCCTTATGAGCAGATCAATTCCTATGAAGAACAGGCCATGCCCACATCCGGTGGCGGCGGCCTGCTGGGCGCTATCTTTGGGAGTCGCCCGAGCAGGCGCACTGCTCCCAAGCCTCCGAAGCCGGCAACCACGCAACCCACGCTCCCGTGGCCTGAGTCCTTCAAGGCCGGACAGGGTCGCCCCAAGTGGATGGCGGACATGAACGAACCGCTCAGGGCGATGCTCAATTCCGCCTCCGCCGAGGAAAGAGCCGTCGCGGCCGCACCGGCGATTGCCCTTGGAAACGAGACGGACGTGATGACAGTTCTCATCGACACGATCAAGTCGGATGGCGCGCAGACCCAGGTGGCGGCCGAGAGCCTTCCCTGGCTTGCTAAACCGAATCGCGGCGCGCTGCTTGAGGCGTTGCTCTCAATCAGACTGTCCCCCGAGGCTATCGACGCGATTGCCCTGCGGTTGGGCAGCATTCGTGATGGCGGCGCAGAGGCCGACTTGTGGCGATTGCTGGAGTCGACAGAAGTCTCTGCCGATTCGGCCGGCGTGATTTTCCGTGGCATGTCCAACGCCTACCACGGTCATTCGATGGCCATGTATGGAGACGACTCCGAACAAACCGAGGTCAAACAGCGCATCGTGAGTGACACGACGAGCCGGATCGCAAGTGGCAGCGAAGCGCAACGGCTGGTGGCCTTGAGTCTGCTGGCAGGCGCCGCGCCGGAAAGCGCGCTTCCATTGGCGCGTGAGCTGTTCGAGGCGCCGAATACGCCTGATTCGCTGCGGCGCGACTGTTTTCAAATCGCGCTTTTGTGCCAGGAAAAGTCACTCGCGCTTCAATCTGCCCTCAAGTCACTGGATCACGCCGATCCCAAGATTCGTCAAATCGCGATTCAGTGCGTGGCGCAGGAAGGCGGCATTCACAATTGGCTACGCGAAGGACACATTTATATCAATACGCGCATCAATTCTTACAGCGACTATTCATTCGCCAGCGGCCGGCAACGCGGCAAGCCCATACGCGTCGAGCCGATCCCCGATGTCGATCCCGCGAAGATACGACCGTTTCTGCAGGATCCGGAGCCCGAAATTCGCGCATACGCCGCTTATATTCTGGCGACGTTGAAGGACGGCAGCCGGATTGGCGAGATTGCAAGCGCGTGGCGCAGCAAGGGAAAGTATGATCAAGTCTGGACGCGCTTGCTTTGGCGGGCCATCAGCGCGGCCGACGCCGATGAGGAGACGCCGGTTCTGGAGGAAATCTACAAGACCATCGGCAAGACGGACTATCGCATTGGCGAATTCTACTGGACCGTTCGATCCATGACCGGCTCGAAGGCAAAGGCGTTTCGCAAGCGCGTCTATAAGGAAGTTGGGAAGTACCAGTTGGAGTAGCCGGCGGCGAGTCGAGCGCAGCGCAGCCGCACGGTATGCTCAGGGTATCCCATTGAACTGCCCCATTCCGGCTTCAGCATCGTTGCCGTCATTTCGTTTGAACGCCTCATTTCGCAGACCGTCGAAATAGTGAATAGTGATGCGACGCGTGAATCCAGTGAAATCGGCGCCACTCAGCGCCGCTCATTCGCCCCAACATTGGATGATCGGGCCACGGTCCATTGCTCCGCTCAATTGCGCGCTCGAACGCCTCGACAGCGGTTTCCAATCGAATCAGCGTGGCGACCAATGACGGCGCGCGCGACGGCACGACGAATTCAGGAGCCGGAACGTTTTTTGGAAAGCGGCCGGTCAGCAGCAGTCCTCGTTTCATGAAGTATTGCTTCAGGCGCCGCCATCGCTTCGAAAATGGAAGACGCGGCTCCTCCGAGCCAGAATCTTCGCGGCTGAGAGTCGCCTCGATCGCCAATGCCAGATGCTCGCAGACCTGTTCAAGGCTCCAGTTGCCGTCTGGAACGACGTCATCGGCCGCAAGCCGTCGGGCGCGTTCGGGAATCCACTTCAGAGACTGGGCGTCGTTCATCGAGTGTCCCCGCATGAAGAAACGGCGGAGATCGCGCTGCGACGCGCAAGCGCAAGCATGAGGCGACGCACCGCGGCCTCCTTTGCGCGGGCTTCGACCTCGACGGTGATCGGCAGATCGCGCCACTCGGATGGAAAATCTCGATGCCCAATGAAACCAGCATGAACGCGCGGGTCGCCTCCGCGCCAACCCGCGGCCGGACTGGAGATGTGAAACAGCGGTTCGCGAGTCCATGTCCTGATCGCCCGTTGCGTCACGTCGCCGACCGACAAGTCATCCGGCAAACAACGGTGATGGTGCACGTCATAGACGAAAGGGATGCCTTCGCTCTCGCAGAACGGCAGCAGCTCCCGCGGCGTGAATACCCGATCGTCATTCTCAAGCGCGATACGGCCGCGGACGGCTTGCGACACTCTTCGAATATTGTCGGCCAGGCGCGCCAGCGCGGAGGCCTTGTCGCCGTAGGCGCCGCCGCCGTGAATCATGATGACGTCGGCGCCGATCCAAGTCGCCACCTCGGCCTGGTAGTTGAGTTCCTCAATGGAACTGCGCACAACTTCGTCACGAGGCGAATTCAGCACGACAAACTGATCGGGATGAAACGTGAGACGAATGCCATGTTCGGCGGCGAGACGTCGGCAGGATTCGAATAAGCCGACAAGTTCATCGCCGCCCGGCAATTCGTAAACATCGTATCCCACGGCAGGGTGCGTCTTGAGCGGCAGAATCTGACTGTTGACCCGGAATGAGCCGATTCCGTGGTCCGCACAAAACTGGATGGCCGCTCGAAGCGCCTCGCCGTTCGTGCGGATCATCATCGCGAGTCGCTGCCGGCGCTCCGACTGTCCCAGCCTCAGCATCGCTGTCGCCGTGGTCGTCCGAAAGCGAATCGGCGCGTCGCGAAATGCACAGCACAGGCCGAGTCGGATCACGGCGCGAAGCCCTTCCTGATCATCGGCGGCTCCGGCCGTTGCGGAGATGTGCCGGCAGTCGCGCGGGCCTCCGCCTTGCGGCGAATCCCCCGCATCATTCCCTGAAAGACGATCCCGTGCAGCGGCGCGACGGCGTACCAATAGGCGATGCCGGAGAGTCCTCGCGGCTTGAATCGCGCCGTCTGAGTCAGAATGCTGCCATTCGGAGTCGGCGTCACTTCAAACGTCAGCGTCGCAACGCCGGGCAAACGCATTTCAGCGCGTAATTCCAGACGCTTGCCTTCATCTATTCCGGTCACCCGCCAGAAATCGACAGCGTCGCCGAACGCCAGCTTTTTCGGGCAGCGCCTGCCCCGCCGCAGCCCCGGCCCCCCGGCGAGCCGATCCATGAAGCCGCGCAATCGCCAGAGACCGTCCGCCGCGAAATACCCGTTGTCGCCGCCGATGCAAGACACCGCGGAAAACACTTCGGCAGGGCCCGCCGACACGGGCGTAGATCTGCGGTCTTCGAATACTTTGCCGCCGGCCCAGTCCGGATCGCCGGGCAGCGTCCCGGCATCGAACCAGGTGGTCTCGGTTTCGCCGGATTCAGTTTTACCCAGCGCCAGTTTGATCGCGCGCTGCACGGAAATGCACTCGTGCGGCATGAGTCGACGCGCGTCATCGTTGCGGCAGACCACCCTGTTGCGCAAGCCCTCAGCCAGCGGCCTGGCGATGCGGTGGCTGATCGGCGTCACCAGGTGAATCCAGAGTGAACTCAGTCGCGGCGTGAGCACGGGCACGGGTATGACGAGCCGCCGTCGCAGTCCGAGGGCGTCGCTCATCATGTCCATCAATTGCCGGTATTGCAGGATGTCCGGGCCGCCAATATCGAGCGTTTGCCCGATGCTCGCGGGAGATTTCAGACAAGCCACGAGATAATGCAGAACGTCACGAACTGCGATCGGCTGGCTCTCGGTCTTCACCCACCGCGGCGTCACCATGATGGGCAGCCGCTCGACGAGGTAACGCAGGATCTCGAACGAGGCGGAGCCGGACCCAATGATCATGGCGGCGCGCAGCACCGTCACCGGCACGCCCGTCGACGCCAGCGCCGACTCGACTTCGCGCCGCGAGCTGAGGTGTTCACTAAGACTTTCATCATTTTCGCCCAAACCACCGAGATAGATGATACGGCTCACGCCGGCCGCGGCCGCCGCGCGGGCGAACGTGGCAGCCAGTTCCCGATCGCGCTGACGATACTGCGCCCCCGCGGCCATCATGGAATGCACGAAGTAGTAAGCTGCGGTGCATCCCCGCATCGCCTGCATGAGTCGTTGTTCGTCTTCCAGATCACTCACGATGATTTCGACGGAGGCGTTTCCGGACCAGGATCGCGAGTCGACCTTGCGGGCCTCACGAACGATGCATCGCACCCGGTATCCGGCGGCAAGGAGCTTCGGCGCAAGGCGCCCGCCAATGTACCCTGTTGCACCGGTCAGCAGGACGGTCTGTCGGTCGGCATCGTTCATATCTGTGTGTCAAACATACGTGTCGAGTGATCGGAATCAGGTCTTCGACGGAATGTAGGTGAGCGCCGCCGCCTACAACCCATCGACCCAGTTCTGCACATCCTCTTCCGCCGTAACGGGAGGGCACTGGTCCTGATCTGTAATACACATGTCATCGTAGGAAAACTCGAACTCCAGGGCCGCTTGCCGAAACGCGGCTTCGACGTCGGGGGGCATCGATGCGTTGGATGCGTGGGGAGCGCGGGTGACGACGTTAACCCCGGCGTATGCCCCGACAGGGGTTGACCCGCAATAGGTATACATGATCCAATCCGAATCAGGCCTGGAAAGGATGTACCAGCGCTCAGTTTGGGGTTTGAGCGGTGGGTTCGCATAAGTTACCTCGAGCAAGCCCGGTTGCTCGACACTCAGCACAGGCATCGCGATCAAGTGTACAGGCCCGTTCTCGCTGCAATTCCCGTCTTTTGAGGGGGCACAAAAAGACGTGTGATACCACCATTGTTGCGCGGCATTGACCCATGAACTCGATCTGCATGGGAGGGCATCGTAGCCACCCTCCCAGTTTGACCCGGGCACCCCACAATTCAATCCGCGCACTTCCAGCCATGTTCCCATGATCTCATCGAGGCCCTGGAGAACTTGCACTTTGTCAATGTTCTCGCTGGTAACCAGACATCGGCCATCCCTGCCCTCAGGCAACGTGGGCAGGCATCCGTTCTCGGCAAAGCATTGAACAAGTTGACGGTATGTCTCACTGTCATTTCCTTGAGCGAGTTGACAGAAAAGGTGACACGCCTGTTGCTCGCTTCGCGCTCCCGCTGACCCACATTCCGCGTTGCACGCAAGCGTCTCCCGGCAATCGGGATCGAGAATGCAATGAAACATCTTCATGGTGCATTTTGTCATTCCACAGGCCAGCAATTCAAGGTCTGAATCGGTGGCGCTTGCGGAAATTGGCAGTGTCCCGCAGCCTTGACCTGTCGCCAATATGACACCGACAAAACCGAATAAACAAGTTTTCTTCATTTTGTCTCCAGCTCTGTCAATTCACGAAGTCGTTGCTGCCACCCGTGATTCCCAGTTATCGAAAATACTCAGGTCGAGCATTCCAGAAACGCTCATGGATCGCAGTCGCTTCCAGTTGCCTTCCGTTTCGTGCGAGGCTGCTTGACGCACCAGGCGTGGAAGATTTTTGTGCGCGACCGACCAGCGACCAGCGTCACGGAAGCACCGGCCGGAAACCGGGTTCGGGCGGAAACAGCAGATCGCGGTTCGCGATGAGTTCTTCGCACGTGTCAATATCCGCCGCAACGGGTATCAAGATGATCGGATTCAGCCCGGGGTCTCGCCGCTGAGGCGGGTTATTGGGTGTGTCGAGAATGGCGAGTGAGGCCCCGATTATTAGTTGTTCCGAGTCGTCAATGACGTAGCCGCGCAAACTGCCATCTGAGTAGAGGGTCATTTCGGTTGAGAATATCTCGCGGCGAGCAATGTAGATTTCGCCTGTGATGAGACCAAACAACCTGACGACAACGGTCACACCGGGCTTTCCATCGTTGTCATCGTCGCTTAACAACGGGTCGTTGCGGTTCGTCGAAAGCGGCAGGGTCGGGTCACCTTTGATGCCGACAAGTGTCGGTGTCGCAGGACGCCGCAGCTTCCACTGGCCATTCTCCTCGAAAACGTCCACAACCGCGCCCGGCGGCTGAATGGCCTGGGTCGCCTCATCCGAAAAGATCGTGTCGAAAGGCTGATTTGCAACATACTCGGAACGACAGAAGCGGTCGTACGCGACAAGCTGGTCGTTCTCAATAACGAGGTCGGTGTAGCCATACGAGATGATGAACGTGGCGAGGGGGCCGTTCGCCGTCTCGCCGTCGTACGCGACGATATCGTAATGAGCGTAATGCCCCGCCATGGCCGCGATGGCCGCTCCCTTGTCCATCGGCGGAACCCAGTCCGGGTCATTGGTGGGCGTCTCATACAACGGACTATTTGGCCAGGTCAGCGGAATCGAGCAGCCGGCCACCAGGGAATATGCAGCCGTGGCAAGCGTGAATGCAGAGATCAGGCGTGTTGGCCGATTCATCAAGAGACTCCAGGAGACCGCTTCGTGATTGTTGTCAACATGATTCGCGCGAAATGCCGGTGAATCATGGTGACTCCGGGGCAAACTGCGGCATCAACTCGAGACGAGTGGTGTCGTATCCCTTTTCCATCAGCCGCGCCAGGATGCCCTGATAAACATCCGGATCTATCGTCGGCGTGCGGCTCAGGATCCAGAGCGTGAATCGCGTCGGGTCGCTGACGACCGCCCACTGATAATCATCATCAAGATCGATGATCCAGTATGGAGCCCCAAAGGGACCGAAGAAATAGACGTTGAGTTTCGCATTGGACGTTGTGTCTTCGACACGTGCGTAGCCCTCGATCGTCCGCGCGATGCGTCCATCTGCATCGCGACAAATGTTGAATACACGCACGGTACCGTCGTCGTTGAGGCTGTACTCGGCCGTGACGCCATAGCAGCCGTTCTCGAAGGGAACCGGGTATTTGGCGATCTCGTACCACGTACCCAAGTAGCGCTGAATGTCGACGCTCGAGACAGTGGCCGGCAGATTCAAGACCCGATCCAGCTGCAAACCGCAGCCAATCAGATGCGGCAACGTGACGAATTGGGACATCAACAAGAGATTTTTAAGTTTCATTGCTGCAATTCTCGGGTAGTTTCTCATTCCTGCACCTTTGTTCGTTCAAGAGACTCAAATGGCGGTGGGCTTGGCGTCTCAACGCGGTCCTCAGCCGTTGACGAGCGCTGACGCACGGGTATCTGTACCTCGGACCACAGATCGCGCTTTTCTACCTCGGGACCGTTGTAATAGAGTGCACGCGGTTCGCCAGCCTCTTCCCATTCAGATTGACCACGAAGCCATTCGTGTAACTGCGCGGCGCCGGCCTTGACGCGCTCAAGTTTATAGGGTCCGCGCATACCGATGGCGATCACCCGCGCGGGCGGGATGTCATCAATCAAAATGCGACTGTCGCTTTCATCGACGCCCGTCTCACCGAGGTCGGGAGTTCGATAGAGGAAGGCCATCGTCCATTCTTCCGGACTCCCGGCGCCATCAACTCTCAGACCCGTGTAATTCATCTCGACGGGCGACGTCATGCTGATCGATCGCCGCTTGATGTGATTAAGAAGCGGGAAGAACGCGAAGTTCATTCCCCAGTCCGGCTTGATGGTTCCGCTGATTCCCGCACGGCGGGCAAGAGGGTAATCCTTCAGCTCAATAGAACCCGGAGGAGTGGGCGCCGGATAGCCGCTTGGGAGCGGCGTGGGAATGCGAAGCGGCCCGGAGCGGTATTCGCCATTCGTAAACTCGACAGCCCCCAACATGTCGCCGCCGACACGACGCACCGGGGGATGAGCAGACTTCCCGATGTCGTGGCTTGGTTCATGCATACCGGCAGGCACCGTTGCGTGAGGCTCCCCGGATCGAATCGCCTGCGCGTTTGACTCGGGGCGATGCAGCGTGCATCCAATCACGAAAAATGCAAACCCGCCCACCAGGGCGAACGTGAAGGCGATCATTCCCGATATGAGGCCGATTCGCGTCAACTGAGAACCTCCAATCGATTCATCAAAACTGCTCAAAAGGCGAACTGGAGAGCGGGCCGCTCCGCGCTTCCGCAGAGCGGCCCTACCCCTCCACCATGCCGCGCTTGTCCGGCTCACGAAGGGCGGTTCGCACATTCCATCGCCGCTGAATCGCCTTCAGCGACGCGGCCTGATACACGGCCGACACCCCGATGAGCGTGTCAACCACCTTCGCCGGAATCGATCCGGCCCCAGACAACGCGGCCACCCAAGTCAAATTGGCCGTCTCCAGAAGCCCCCGCTGAGGCGTCCGACCACAATCAGTTATTCCGGCAGCAACACTGTGTCGATCACATGGATCACGCCATTGGTTGCAGCCACGTCGGTCTTGATGACCTTCGCCTCATCGACCATGACGCCGTTTGACGTATCGATTTGAATGCTCTGGCCCTGCACGGTCTTGGCCTCCTTGAGATCGACGACATCCTTCGCAAGAACCTTTCCAGAGACGACGTGATAAGTCAGAATCGCGCTGAGCTTGGCCTTGTCCTTCAAGAGGCCCTCCACTGTGCCCGCCGGCAACTTGGCGAATGCTGCGTCGGTCGGCGCGAATACCGTGAACGGGCCCGCGCTTCGGAGCGTGTCGGTCAATCCGGCGGCCTCGATGGCTGTCAACAACGTCTTGAACGAACCGGCAGATCGGGCGGCCTCGATGATGTCGTTCTTCGGCATGATCACGGTATCGATCACGTGAATGACACCATTGGAGGCCGCGAGATCTGTCTTCACCACGGAGGCCTGATCGATGCGAACACCGTTTGTCTTATTAATTGAGACCGACTGGCCCAGGGCAGTCTTGGCGCTCGTGAGCTTTACCACGTCCGCCGCCATGACCTTGCCGGGAATCACGTGATAGAGCAGGACGCTGCGAAGCGCGTCCGGGTTCTTCAGCAGGCCCTCCAGGGCGCCCTTGGGCAGTTTGGCGAAGGCCTCGTCAGTGGGAGCAAAGACCGTGAACGGACCAGAACCCTTCAGCGTCTCAACGAGGCCCGCCGCTTTCACCGCTGTGACAAGCGTCTTAAAATTACCGGCGGCAACGGCGGTGTCCACGATATCCTTAACGGGCGAGGCCGCGGCGGACGAGCCGGTGCAGCCGGACGCCAAAGCCTGTTGCGAATGGATGGCGAGCGATCCAACAACCACACACATGTGAAATGCAAGCGTGCTCCGATTCATTCTTTTCCCTTTCAAATGAGACCCCGTGAGAGCGGGTGATTTCCGCGTCGGAACTGACCGGATCGCCGATCAGGATGAGTTCGACGCACTAGACGAGATCTGATTCGACACGAATCACGGGTTGGATTCACGGACTGATGTGCGGAATTGTTGTCGCGTATTTCGGCGCCAAATGAATCCAGAACGATCGCCTGATCGAACACCCCAGAGGGTTAATCTGACGGGATCCGAGCGGTTTGCGTGCCATTTGGGTCGCTAGCCGGCGTCTGCGGCGCTGCTGGTTGACGCCTCCTATGTCGTCCATAATACATGGCCCGAGCGGAAAAGTGATTGAACTGTGGTTATTGGGTCGCCTCAGACCGGTTCTGGTTTCTACGCGGATTGCGGATTGGACGAAAATATCCTCCAGCGTGTTGCATCCGGTGACACGGATGCGGTTGCGGCCTGCATCGATCGCTTCGGCGGGCTCGTCTGGGGACTTGCGCGCCAGCTTCTGCGACGCCCCGAGGAGGCCGAGGACGCAGTTCAGGAAGTTTTTATAGAGTTGTGGAAAAGCGCCGGGCGATTTGACCCGGCCATCGCCAGTGAGACGACTTTTGTCGCAATGATCGCGCGGCGGCGCCTCATCGACATCCATCGGCGAATCGCCAGACGACCGGCCGACGCGGCTGTTTCCGCCGACGAATTGCCGATTGAGGCGCCTCAATTCACCGCCCAGGTCGAAATCCGTGAAGAAGCCGCACGCGCCGCTGCAGCACTCAACCAGCTTCGGCCCGAGCAGCGCCGCGTGCTGCAACTAGCTGTCTGTCAAGGTTGGCCCCATCAGGTCATAGCCGACCGGTTGGGGCTTCCTCTCGGAACGGTCAAGACGCACGTTCGCCGCGGACTGATCAAGATCAGAGAGGAACTCGACGGTCTTCAAAGGGGTGATGCCCCCGGGGGGGCCGCATGAGTCAAGCGTTCGACGGAAGCCGTGAACATCTGTTGCAACTGATGGCCGACCACGCCACCGAGGGATTGGACGCGCCTGCAATGAGGGTGATGAGCGACCTGCTGGTTGATCATCCGGAGTGTCAACCGGTCGGATTTGAGCTCGCGGCGGCGGCCGCGCAACTCGCAATGATGCCGGCGGAAGCACTGACTCTGCCCGGCAAACTCCGCGACCGGCTGTTGACTGATGCAGGCCGACACTTCGCCGCCTCTGCAGGACGGGCGGCCGGCGCGCCAGATCGGGCTATTCGTAATGATGATCCTGTTGTTTCCTTGCGAGGCAGGCGTGTGGGCTGGGCCCATTTCCTGGCCGCGGCATCGCTGCTGGTTGCAGTCGCGGGCTGGTGGCAAGTCGTCCGGTTGACGCGCTCGGCGCCCGAGCCTCTGACTATGCAGTACGCCGGCTTCATCCGTGAAACCGCGGACATCGTGTACATTCCGTGGGTCGGCAAGGAAAGCGACTATCGTAACGTCACCGGTGAGGCGGTCTGGAGTCCGAGCCAGCAAAAAGGCTACATGCGCTTTGCCGGGTTGACGCCCAACGATCGGACCAAGGCCCAATACCAGTTGTGGATTGTTGATTCGACGCGCGACAAGCATCCCATTGACGGCGGCGTTTTCGATGTGGGCGCGGTGGGTGAAGTGATCGTCCCGATCGATCCCAAGTTGGCTGTGGATCATCCTGCAGCCTTTGCCGTGACGCTGGAAAAGCCCGGCGGCGTTGTCGTGTCGGATGGTCCGCTGCTGGTGGTGGGAACGGTGCCGGGGTGATTGGCTAGACGTTTGATTGAGCGAATGCAATGGCGCATGATCAGGTATACCTATGAACGCAGACGCTAGAAATGCCAGTCTCGTTCTCGATTCGGTCGCCAGGGCCGTCGCGAATTGGACGGTTGATCATCACGTCGAGACACACCCGCAACTCGTCCACCGATACGGGCCTTCCTGGCGCGCTGACTGGGTGAATCACACGCTCGCACAGCTCGGGCTGCTTGCCCAGGCGACGGCGATGCAAAGCGAGGCGCTCTTCGTGCAGTCGGCCGGATGGACGCACGCATCGTTCACCGCGCGCGGCATCGATGGCGATGACCTGTTGCGCAATTTGTCCAGCCTGCGGCGGGTGCTTTCGAAAGAGCTGCCACCGCCGGTCGCAGAGCGAGTCGCGCCCCTGGTGGAAGGCGCGTTGAAGTCGCTGTCGACCCATCGCAAAGGCGACACCCACCCAGCCGCGCCGTTGCCACATCATGATCGGATGCTGCACTACCTTGAGGCCATCCTGGATGCCAATCGAAGCGGGGCTGAGAAGATCATCCAGAGCGCATTGGATGCCGGCATTGATATCCCTTTGATATACGAGCGGATCCTGGCGCCCGCGCAAGCCCGGCTTGGCGAAATGTGGCACCGTGGCGAGATTTCGGTCGCCGATGAACACATGGGCAGTGCGACGACGCAGACGGTTATGTCCCAGTTGCGACTGAAGTTTGAGCGCGCCGCCCCCAATGGCCGAAGCGTCGTCGGGACCGCGACGGCCGGCGACCTTCACGAAATCGGCCTTCGAATGGTGACAGACCTGTTCGAACTGGACGGCTGGGAGGTGCTTTTCCTCGGCGCCAATACCCCTTCGGCAGATGTCATCGAATTGCTACTGAGACGCGAACCAGACCTGCTCGCACTCTCGGTGAGCACTGCATTGACCCTGCGTGATGCGGGCGATCTGATTGATTCGATACGCGCGACCGATTCGATCAGCGGCACAATGGTCCTGATCGGCGGTTCGCCATTCCGACTCGTGCAGGGCCTCTGGAAGGAACTTGGCGCGGACGGATGTGCGCACTCCGCGACCGAGGCCGTCGAGGAGGGGAATCGACTGCTCAGCCGACAACGCTGATCATAGGATGCCGGCTTGCGGCAGGTCGTCACCGCGAGTGCGCCCGCGGATTGACTCTCGTGGGTATTCCAAACTCGTCCGAATCGTTGAAACTCTCGTGGCACACTGGCAGAACGCATCGTGGAATTCATTGAGAGCCGGCGCTCGCGTGCGCTTGGACTGCTTATGACCCTGTCAACAAAGCTACGAACGGCGCGATGTCGCTGACCGTGACAAAACCGTCGGCGTTCAGGTCGGCGCTGTGAATATCGCAACCCGGAAACTGTGCGGAGTACGCAGTCGAATCCATAACCGCCAGCACGAACGAGCCGATATCCATGCCCGTAATGACACCATCGCAGTTGGTGTCGCCTGGAATCACCGGCGGCGAACTGTCTGCGCACGCACAAGTCGTGTTCAGTGATGCCAGCAGAGTCTGGAGATCGGCAATGTTGATCATGCCATCGCCATTCACATCGGCCTCGACGAGGCCTCCACCCAGCGCCGCGGTGAGGATGTTGAGATCCGCCTGATTTATCCGGCAGTCGCCATTCAGGTCGCCCATACACGGAGTGCTCTCTAACACAAAGATTCCCGATGCAATGCGTGACACTCCGGCAGCGCGAAGCTCCAACCGGGTCAAGTGCTCGGCTAGCGCCGGCGCGGTTACCGCTGTCAAGCTGAACGCGATGGCCTGTGCCGTTCCAAGGCCCGGAGCCTGAATCTGCGTAGGCGCCAGGAATTCGAATCGGAATCCCTGACGACCCTCCATTGCGACCACTTTAATGCCGGTCGGCCAATTCGCGAACGTCACCGCCGCGACCGGCCCCATGATCTGCGTCGAGATCGGGTCGCCGTCGAAGACGTGCGTCAATTCAACTCCGGTTGCACCGATTGCACTGAAATCGACGCCCGTGTTGAAGGTTTCATCAGCGTTGCGGCTGATGACAAGCTCGCCCAGTCGCGCATTCGGTGCGCCGCCGAACGTCCCATCAACCCGCACGGTCGCCGTCGGCAGGATCGCTCCATCGTCGCTTGAAATTTCCTCCAGCGGGATGGCGATAAGCCGCGCCGCGCTAACGGTGATGTCCGCGCCGCCCGTCCCATCTGCCGGAATCTGCGAGATGAAAAGACGCTGCTCGGCGTTGAATGTCAGGAATGCGTCGGCTCCTATCGGCTGGATTCGAATCGTCGAGGCTGCGGTTGAGCCCCACGTCATCGGACAGTAAAGCGACGTGCCCGGCGGCGCCCAGACGCCGCCCGCAGCTTGACAGTCCAGGTAGGTGAGGAATTGCAGACCGACCTGGGCGATACAGCATTCCCCAATCTCTCTCGGACAGAGCGAGTAATCAAATGAAATCTCGTCGTCACAGACGACGTTGCACGCGCAGTCGTCGCAGCCGGTCGTGATGCAATTGAGCAACTCGACGCGCAGCGCTACCACGCCGGAGGAGGACGACCCCGTGAACTGAAAATCGCATGAACTGAACGAATGCAAACTGCCGGTTGGCAGCGGCGGAATGCACACGATTCCGGGCGAAACGATTACACCCGGCGTCAGCGAAGTAACCCGCACCCCGCATACCGTGGTGCCCGAGATGTTCTTAACCGCAAGGTTCAAGCACGCGGCGCCCGAGGCGGTCGGCTCGCATTCATACCATGGCCCGGCGTTTGCGGAATAGGTCTGCATGCAACTGCACGGCGGCGGAGTGAAACAGGCGCGATCGTCGCAGACATAGATGCCTCCGCCAGGAAGAAGCAACAGGACCGACGCCCTGATCTCGTGAAGCACATTAGCCGTTACGCCATTGACCATGACGGTGACTGATCGCGATTTGCGCGGCAGGAGCTGCGCACCGCACGGCGATAACACCGATACGCTTGCGGGCGAGACGGTGAACCCCGTCAGTCCCTGCAGCGTGACGTCACTGAGTGGATACGGCGTAAGGTTGCGAATCATCAGCGGCAGTGTGTATTTCGTCGCGTCATTCGGGTCGCAGAGCGGCGTCCCGGCCTTCAGCTCCAAGCACGGGCACGGTTCACAGGCGCGATGGACCTTCGCCACATTCGGCACGGACGGCTCAATGAAGTCGTCACGGCCGTTGCCGTCGAAATCACCGGCAAGCAGCGAAGGAGTCGAGACTGCCGTATAGCTGAGTCGCGACCAATTTACCAGAAACGGCGGCGTTGCCGGGATGCCAAAACCCGCTGTAAACGAGAAGCCGATCAACATTTCGACATAGCCAGTGCCCCAGTTGCGACGCGCCAAATCGCACACGCCGTCGCAATTGAAGTCACCAACGATGAACCCGCCGGGCGGCAGACCGGCGCCGGAGAACCACAAAATCGGCTTGGCGAAGGACGAGCCGGTCGAACGGTAGAGGTAAATGCCGGCCGGCATGGATGCCGCCAGGTCACATAGACCGTCGCCATTGAAGTCGCCGGCGTAAAACGCGCCGTTGATCTGGATCGTGTCGGCGCCAAAGCTCGCTGACCAGTTGGCGAAGTTCAGAAAAGGACTAAGGCGATTCACGGCGCATACACCAGGGGGTTGGCCGCGCGCTACCGAAATTCCCTGCGATCCGCTGAGGCCGGCTGGATCGATGCGCGCGATATCATCGCGCCCATCACCATTGAAATCGCCGACCCAGTAGTCCTTGCGACTGCCGACGGGGCCGATGACGCCGGGCGTCGTGACCGTCGTGAGTCCAGCGGTGCTCCCCCACGCTACCCGCGCGGTCGTCCCGTCAGACCGTAAACCCAACACGTCGTAGTAACCGTCGCCGTCGAAGTCGCCGCTTTTCAGTAGATCCCAGCCGAGTCCGCCCAAGGCCGCCCCAGTAGCAGCGTTCGGATTCTGTGTTGCGAAGGAGCTGCCGGATGAGACCAATGTCCAGATGCCGCCCGATGAAGAGCAAAAACCGGAAGGACTGAACTTCCGGTATTCCGCCACATCGCTGAGTCCGTCGCGGTTGAAATCACCGGCGACGCGAAGAGATTTGCAACTCGTGGACGACGGAGTTGTGCCCCAGGTCGCGGGAACCAGCAATGGCGATGGCGGCATCGGTAAGTCAGTGTCACCGAAGCACGATTGGTCCGGGGCGACGCTGGTGACGGGGTCGGGCAGTCCCGGCCGCAAGTCAACGCAGTCCAAGAAAGCCATGCCGCCATGGGCCCTCTGCGTGCAGTCGCGAACGGTCATCCGAACCGTCAATTGGTCGCCGAGATGCAGGTCAAAGATGGGAATCGTCGTGCATTCCGACTTGTACCGGATTTGACCATCGAGCGGCGTACCTGAACACAAACCCGCGCTGCGCCAGCCGGAGCCAGGGGTGGAAGTCACGACACCCGACGTAACGGTGAGCTGGTGCACCAGTGACAGCGTTCCGCCGTGATCATGGAATAATTCGAGCTGAAACCGCGGCTGTTCCGATGGGTGATGCCCCGGATCGCACAGCGCTGCGATCCAACACACGGTTAGGGTCGCAACGCCGCAGGCGTCGAAATCGGATGCACTCAGAGTGCAGGTCTGGAAGATGCGTGTTGTGTGGGCGTCGCCGGCCATGTCATTGAGCTGCGCCATGTAATTTCCGCACGGCGCGGCAGGGATCGTTGTGTTGCCGAAAGTTGCGCTCGTAACAATCTGGGGAATCGGGTGATTGGCTGGAATTGCCGATTGCCAGGTCACACCAAACCCGGTGTCTCTTGCGTACTCCAGCGTCCACCCATTGAAATTGTTCAATTCGAAGCTCGGATTTGAGAATCCGGCGACTACAGGACTGCTGGGCAGCCCAACGTATACCGCAACGAGGCACAACCATCGTCGCGAAAGGGCGCGGAAGTGCGGCAGAACTCTCAACGCCGCGCACGACGGGCGCAGACTGGAAAGTAGACTTCGGCTCAACATGTGCCCCTCCGGATGTATTCACCACTCGTGCGGTCGCGGCCACTTTGATGTGCGTCCGTGTGCGCTTCGTGAGTTCAAGCAACCAGTCGACCACGGAAGTGCCCGCTTCCCCCTAATCAACGGGCAACCCTCGGACGGGACGCTTGCACAGACAAATCAAGAATGACCTGACTCGGCGACTTCGACGGGCCGCCTACAGTAATGCTACCACGCCCCGGCCGGCGGCGCTCAAGTTCTCTGGCGCGCATTCTCAGGTTTTCGCGGCCTCAACTCATCTCAACAGATGCCGAAGGACGCTCACGCCCCGAACCCAAATCCCTAAACCCATTGTCAATTCATGGGAATTTGCCGAGCGTGTAGCCGGACGTGCCGACCAGATTACCGGTGTGAGGTGCGCAAACCGCCCTGACCGCTCCATTTGGACCCGCTGGCTTGAAAATGACAAGGTTCGAAACTGATCGCGCAAAAACCCGTTAACCACAGAGGCGGAACGGAGCGGACCGTGAACAAATCTGAACTGGGCGAGGCGGGACTTGAACCCGCACGACCTTGCGGCCAAGGGATTTTAAGTCCCCAGCGTCTGCCGATTCCGCCACTCGCCCGAGATGCGGTGCGACCCTAGTTTAGTTGTCGGGCACGACATTCGTCCATCCGACTTTCCCACGCTAGACTGTCGTCCCGGCCGGCTCGCCCCGGTCGCGGACACGAGGAACCGCCATGTCGCAACAGACGATGGAAGCCCATTACGCCCCGAACTGGCGGCTGACCCAGGCCCACGGCCTGCTTGGCTACAACTGTGGCTATGCCGCCAGCCCCGGCTGCGAATCGTTCAACGAGCATCAGCAATCGCTGGTCTGGCAACTCCTGGGCGACGCCCCCATCGGCCCGGCCAGCACGGTGCTCGACGTGGGCTGCGGCATCGGCGGGCCCAGCGGCTGGATGTTTGAACGCTTCCAGCCCCGCCGGCTCATCGGACTGGAGTACCTCGCCAGTAGTGCGGCTGCCGCGGAGTCGCGCTGGCAGGGCCGCGGCCGCCGTCCTTACTTTACGCAGGGCGACGCACACCATCTGCCGCTGGCCGACAATTCGATCGATGTCATTTTCAACCTGGAGTCGGCGCTGCACTACCCCAACAAGGACGCGTTCATCAAGCAGTGTGCCCGCGTGCTGCGACCGGGCGGCGTGCTGTGTCTCGGCGACATCACGACCGATCTCAAGGTCGTATTCGCGCCGATCGAGTGGCTCAACAAGCTGCCTTCCCAGTACAACTCCAACGTGCACTTGTGGTCCTACGACGATTACATGGCAGCGTTTGAGCGGCATGGTCTGGAACTGCTCTGGCACGAAGAGGCTTCACGGCATGTGGCCATGTCGCTGGCCGATGGCCGCCGGGAGTTGAGCCGACTCGGGTTCTTTAAGACACTTGGCTTTCGAGGCCGCATGTTTTTCCTCCAGATTCTGGAAGACCACCTTCAGGGCGCCGAATTGCGATATGACCTGTTCCGCGTGCGGAAATCGGATGGGACGCCTGTTCCGAAGAAGGCGGGACATGGCGGGCATGGTCATGGGCACCATCATTAGCCATAAGCCATTAGCCATAAGCCATAAGCCATAAGCCATAAGCCATAAGCCATAAGCAACGGCCATCGGCGACCCTTGCCGTTGTTCTTTTCGGACGGCCTGAATCATTCTGGGCGACCCGCCGAAAATTCGCCGATTCCCCATGCCATTTGGCCATTCGCGCCTCACATCCGCTTGTTGCCGGACCGATTGGAACAGGCAAGGAGCGTGCGCGTGGCGGACCGTCCCAAAATATTGGATTTCCTCCAGAACGCCGAGGGCGACGCCGCCGACCTTGCGCTCGTCGCCGCACTGCCCATTGTAGACGCTGTGACGCAATCCCAGATTCTGGAAACCCTGATTCAGCGCGACCGCGAAGCCGGCCTTGCACAGATTCCCGATCTGTTCGATCAACTGGCGGAGGAGTCACAGCGCCGAATCGTGTCGCAGGCCGGCAAGTTGTTTCGCGCGTTGCGGCAGAGCATCCGCAGCCCGCGCGTGCAGACGCGCTCCAACACGATCCGCATCATCGGGCGCAGCGGAAACATGCGGCTGGCCTACCTGGCCGCGCTCGGCGTTCATGACGGCGCGCCGCTGGTGCGCGTCGAGGCGGCCGAGACCCTGCTTCGCCTCTGCGAGGATCATCGACAGGTGTATGAGGAGACCTGCGCGGCGCTCTCCGAGGCGGCCGACACTGACGAGGCCGTGGGCACGGCGATCGTGAACACCCTGCAACTCATGCGTGAGGAGCGCCAGTACCTCACCAGCGCCATCATGGAGGCCGTTCAGTCCTTCGAGAGTCATCTGCGAACCGAAGTCGTCGAAGCCGCCATGCTCCATGTCGAAACGCTGGAAGACGGCATTTTCGAGAATGGCTCCAATCGTCGCGGCAAGTTGACGCACGCCATGCTTGAGACTTTCACGCGCGGAATGGAGCCGCGGTTCGCCGCATTCGCTTACATCGCGCTGCGCCACAAGGACCTGCGCGGGCGTGTCGCGGGTGCGATCGCCACTTGTCGCGATAACGCATTCTTTGCTGCATTCATCCGGCACCAGTGGCTTGCACGCGATCCTTCGATCGCACGCAATCTGCAGTTGATTCGCAACCTCGCTTGGCTGTCCGATGGCTGCCATCGCGTTTTTGAACTACCTGAGGAGATCTTCCCCCTCGTGCCTAAGTGGGTGCTGACGCTGGGCCTTCCCGCCGAGGAAAAGGTCTCACTGCTCGAACGGTTTCTGATGCTCGATCATCACGCGGCCAGTCTGGAAGCCGTGTGGGCGCTGGTCCAAATGCGAACATCGGCCAGCACCGCTGCGCTGGAGCGTGTTGTCGATTGCGACGAGCCCGGCCTGCGGCGGATCGCCCAGCGCGAACTGACCCACCGTCGCCGAAATGCGAACCTTAAGCAGCGCGGCATGCCCACCGATCGACCGGTCGAATGGTCTCGGATGCTGGGCCAGTCGCGACTGACGGAGGACTTCGGCGAACTATGGCGGCACTTCGAGCGAATCGACGCCGCACTCGGCCGCAAGGCCGGCGTGCACGCAATACGCATCGTGCCCGGCTTCGTCACCCAGATCCGTGTGAAGCTGTCCGCACGGTGTGCGCAGGATCGCATTCGCGCCACGCGGCTTATCAGCACGCTCGGACTTGGCGAACACTTTCGCGCCGAGATCTTCAATCTGGCCAGCGATCCCGACCCGGATGTGCGTGCTGCGGCCATGGTCGCAATCGGTCACATCGGCGATGCCACCAGCCGGCGCATTCTCGAGCGCGGCCTGGGCGACGAGTTTCCGGTCGTGCAAGTCGGTGCGATTCGGGCGCTCGATCAGATGGGCGCCGAAGGCCGTGCCGAGATGGTGCGGCCGCTGTCGGACTGCGAACATGCGATCGTGCGTGCCGCGGCCCTGCTGGTCATGCTGAAGCAGCGGATCCCCGAGGCCGTCGTGGCCCTCGTTTACATGCTTCACGATCCGCGGCCGATGCATCGATCCGAGGCGCTCATTCTGGCGCAAGCGCTGCATTTGTATTCACTCGCCCCGCGCATTCGCGAGATGGCCCTGGGCGACCAGGATGCACGCGTCGCCGGCCTCGCGCGGCATGTCGATCGCGTGCTTGCCCGGCCGCTGGCCGAGCACCTGTCCGACGCGCATGGGTCGTCGATGGCGGAGGCGATCTAGCATGAACCTCCTATTGCTCGCACAACAAGTCGGAACCGACGCATCGCTGGCCGCGCTGCGCGACAGCCTCCGCAAGAAAGGCGATTTCGCCGATCGCGGTCAGATCGCCGGCATCGGCTTCATTGCGGCCATTGCCATTGCGGCCATCGTGCTGATCTGGGCGGTGTACAAACTTCGGCCGGCCAAGCGAACGATCGTCGGCGCCCCGCCCAAACGGCTCTTTGTCCAAGCCGCAAAATCGCTTGGCATTGGCTTCATTGACCGTCTCATCCTCCTGCGGGCCGCATGCGCCGCAGGGATCGACCATCCGGTCATGCTGTTCCTCACGCGGGAGTTGATGGAACAGCATGCGGGCAATTGGGCGGATGAATTTCCGGTGTGGTCGCTGCGGAGCACGATTCGCCGCCGTGTGGATCAGATTCAACAGCAGATCTTTGGCACTCCCGTTGACGGCTCGCTGCCGGAACCCCTTCTAACGTGACTCACGCCAGCCATTGCGCATTGCGTCAATAAGTCACCGTCACCTCGACGATCATGCCACTGAATCGCCAATCGAATGAAGACTCGCAAGCAGGCGCATCGTAGACCGGCGGATTGTTCGGATCGATCGGACCGAAGCCGACGCCGCCTGTCAAACCGATGCGATACTCACCGCTTTCATGCAAGTATTGGCCAGGATTGGCCACGCTGATCGTTCGGCTGATGGTGCGACCGAAGTAAGCGGTGTCATTGAAGTTGTAGGCGTACACGGCGAGCGTCTTGGCATCGGGGACCAACGGCACGGCGATAAACGTGCCGCAACCAGATTCGTACCATCCGCCGTCGACCTTCACGTATCCCTCGGTCCTGCGGCTGCCAAAAATGATGCTCCGTCGATTTTCAATCTTGACCTCGGCGGTAGCGCTGCCGAGATTGCTGATGACGCCGTCCTTGGTCGACGTCACCTTGCAGCGGACGGTTTCGACGCCCTCAGACTCGCTCCAGACGGAAAAGTAGTGCTGCGGATTACCGGAGGAGAAGTGATCGGTGTTGAACTCAAACTGACCCAGGCCCTTGTCGACCGACCATTCATAGTTGAGCGTGCCGCCATCCTGCAGCGTTTGATCAACAGTCACCGTGAATGTCTGCGTGCCGCCCGGCATGCCCGGTCGAAGCGAACATTTGCGCGGGAACATCTCCGGCTTCAAGTCGCGCACCATCACCTTGACCGTGGCGGTGCCGATCGACTGCCGCTGGTTGTTCTTGATCTCAAACGCCTCGACGGTCACGTCATCCTCGCCGAAGGACGACAGATTCGGCGCATAACTCACGATGTTGGCCGAACTCTCGAATGATGTGCCGCTGTGGAAATTTGCGTCCCGCAGGCTGCCGTGCTTCCCAGTCGTGGTCCATTTGTAGGTCAGCCCCGGCATGTTGTCACCGTTCGCCGACGGCACCGTTGCGCTAAACGTCGCCAGGTCATACTTGCCAATATCCGCATGTTGCGGGCTGAGCACGACTTTCGACTTTGTCACCTCCACTTCGAATATCTTGGCGACATTGGAAATGCCGATGTGCACGCCCTGAATGATGCTGTCGATGAATGTCAGTCCCATGTCGCCGAGCGTGATCGCGCCCAGCACGGACTTGGCGAAGATCTGTGCGTCGTTCAACTCCCCTGCCGGAAAATCGGTGAAGTGGAATGCCATTCGCAGGATGCCGTCGATCACTACGTCGCGGAATGCCGGATCGTGCAGGATCGCCTGCCAGACCGCGAGCGTCGCGCCTTTCACGTCGCCCGAAATCGCCTGGTCGATGATATTCGGATAACTCGATCCGACGGCGGTCACGATTGCGCCAAGGAAGTCGGTTCCGTACGACAGATCCAGAAACTTGTCGATCTTGCCGGAAGCCGCCGGCAGAATCGTGTTCGCCACGAGCGGCGTTACCAGATCGATGATGAGCGTCTTGGCGGTCAGCGTCCGAAGTTCGTCTTTCTGCGCCTGGGTGAGCGAGTAGTAGTCGCCCACGTGCGCGCCCAGTCCGACAACCGTGACGTGGTAGGTCGCCTTATCGGCGTCAGCCGGGATGATCGGAAGATCGACGGGGTCGGAACTGACCGGCGCGTAAGCCGTGCGGCCCGCGGCCAGGTCCGTCAGTGTGCCGAAGATCGTACTGGTGCCCGTGACCGGCGATAGTTTGACCGTCGTCAATTCGGCCGGCTCGGGGGACACGCGATTGATGAACGCCGTTGCCCGGCGGCGGTAGTGGTTGGTCACGACGATGTTGTTGAAGCCGGGCTGGGTGATCTCGATGCCCGAGTCTTTGGGCGTATTGATCTTGACCGACGATGCGCCCAGTTGCTTGCCCATGAGCTTGCCGGCAGCAGCGCTCCGCGCCTGCTTGACCGCGTCGCTGGAAAGGCCGTGGGGATCGGCGGCCAGGGCCTGCGCGATCGCCGCGGCCAGATCATCCACCTCTGGCGAGGCATGGATTTTCTCGATGAGCTGTGCCTTCAGGTCCTCGGACAACAGCCACCCGCCAAGGTCAAAGAACATCAGGGCCTCGGCGGTGGAGCGTGCCGAGACTTCAGTGCGACCGGCCGCCGGGTCGATCCAGCCGAGCAACATGACCGTGCCATCGGGCCCAAGGGCGCAAGTCAACTGCGATCCGCCGGCAAAGGTGGCCACGCGAGCCTTTCCGTCGGCGCCCACACCGCTCGAACCGAGCATGGTCTTGAGCGTCGCCTGATCGGCCGTCATGCCCATGCCGGCGGGCAGCACCAACGTGGCATCCACATCCTGCCGGATGAGCTTGTCCCCACCGCCGGGCTGGCCGGGGGCGCCGGGAACTCCCGGGATGCAACCGGCCAGCATGCTTCCAAACATCGCAACCAGCACCGCTCGCGGGCGTAATCGAGACAACATCGCACGACTCCAACGCCCAAAGGCGCCCTTGCCGCGTCCGCGACCCGGCCCCGTGAAGAAACGACCTGCACGGGATCACAGCGCGGGTACGTCAATAGACGTACCCGCAAGCCGTCCGGGCCTTATGCGCGATCCCGGCATATTTTTTGATCTTGGCCCCCTTCTCGGGAGGCCTCTCATGCCTGAATGGCCGCCGCCACCGTTTACCGGACGCGGGGTACAACCCAACAAGTGGAAATCCGGTCATCGGTTAATGCCCGGAATCAAGGTTCAAACCATTGAGGAACGACGCATGTCAAGACACGGGATCATCCTGACGGGCGCGGTCGGTCTGGGCGCATTGTTGGCGGCGGGCGGACAGGCGGTGTTTTCACAGGTGGCCACGTCCAAGCCGGCCACGGGTCCGCGGGTGCAGTACCTTTGTCTCGATCAACGCTCGGACCACTGGTCCATGCATGGCCCCGGCCTGAACTTCGAGGGCAATCATGAGGACTTTGCGCGGAAGATCAGCATCAAGATGGGTAATCCGATGCAGGAGGGAACGTACAACAAACTCGCGTCTGACGCGCTCAACAAACTCGCCGCCGACGGCTGGGAACTGGTCGCCACGAATGCGACGGCGCTGCAGTACACGCAGCATGTCACGTACATCTTCAGGCGTGAGCGATGAACGAAAAATCGACGCCGGCGCCTTATTGACGACAGTTGCGTCGGGATGTCCTGGCTGTGCCAATCGTATTGAGAACTCGAGCGGCCGAGACTCGAACGAGCGGTCATGAAGATGAATGAAGTCGGGGCACTCCTTGGAAGTCTGGTAACGTGTTTGTGTGAAGCAATCACGCCGGACAAAAAGGAGGCCCCGATGGGTCGGCATGTTATCGCGATGGACACGCATTGTCAG
>Ga0268299_1000841_pt1 | contig 75144 bp, 60 predicted proteins | sample NOBtaG_FD_193484 | JGI IMG/M metagenome (GOLD analysis project Ga0268299, IMG submission 193484) | Activated sludge microbial communities from bioreactor in Nijmegen, Gelderland, Netherland - NOB reactor | ecosystem: Engineered > Bioreactor > Aerobic > Activated sludge | place: Netherlands... | reverse complement strand
GCGCCCGCCCGACTCCGACGAGATGCCGAAGTTCTCGGTGCGCGCGCAGTACTCGGCCGGCACGTCGGGCGGCAAGAGCGTGCCCGGCTACAAGGAAGAAGAGGGCGTCGCGAAGGACTCGAACACCGAGACGTACTGCGCGATTCGCGCGTCGATCGACAACTGGCGGTGGGCCGGGGTGCCGATCATGCTCAGGCACGGCAAGCGGCTCGCGAAGCGGTTCACCGAGGTGGTGGTGCAGTTCCGCATGCCGCCGCAGCAGCTGTTCAACAAGCCCGACAAGATGAGCGACGAAGACTTCCGCCGGGCGCTGCGCGACGGGTCGCTGTGCCAGATCCGCCCGAACACGATGACGCTGTCGATTCAGCCGAAAGAAGGCATCGCGCTCTCGTTCGGCGTGAAGCAGCCGGGCACCGCGATGACGATGGCGCCCGCCCGGTGGGACTTCGACTACAAGGCGATGTTCGGGGTGTCGAGCGCGCCGGCGTACGAGCGGCTCCTGTTCGATGCCCTGATCGGCGACGCGACGCTGTTCCTGCGCAGCGACGAGGTCGAGGCCAGCTGGAAGTTCGCCGACGCGATCACGGCGCAGTGGGGCCCCGACTCGAAGGTGCCGATGCGCTCGTACCCCGCGGGCGGCTGGGGGCCCGAGGCCGCCGACGAGCTGTTCCAGGGCTGCGAGGGCGGCTGGACGAAGGGCTGACGCACTCTCAATGCGCGTGCGCCGGCGTGAGCTGCGGCCCCGGCTGCTCGAGCAGCGCGTCGGGCCGCGGCAGGTTCAGCACCTGCTGCGCCGCGATCAGCCCCGAGAACGCCGCTCCGGCGAAGCCGTGTGACAGCGTGCTCGCTCCGCAGAGGAAGAGCCCGTCGACCGGCCCGCGCTGCTGGAAGCCGAACGGGCCGATCTGCCAGCGCGTCTTCGCCGTCCCGTACGCGGCTCCGCGCCACGCGTTGCAGAAGTGCACGTTCGTCTGCGGCGTGCCCACCTCGAAGAACTTGAGGCGGCGCTTCAGGCCCGGAATCACGTTCTCGGCGGCGGCGAGCATCTTCTCGCCCATCTCGGCCTTGTGGGCGGCGTACGAGGGGCCGCGCTCCATCGGCTGCCACGGGCCGATGGTGAGCAGCTCGATCGTGTGGTCGCCGGCGTGGTGGTGGCTCTTGTCCTTCAGCGAGCTGATCGAGAGGAACAGCATGTCGAGGTCGCCGCCGGCGCGCGAGTACGCGCGCTCGAGATCCGCGTCGCGGTACCACCAGTAGTTGCCCGAGTCGTAGCCCTCGAGCTTCAGGTCGGTCGCGACGAACGCCGAGTACATCGGCGTCGAGTACTCGGTCTTGGCCACCTTCCGGTCGAGCCCGCGCCGGTGCCGCTCGTCGAGCAGCTGCGTGTACACGACCGCCGGGTCCGCGTTGCACACGACGTGGCCCGCGGCGATGCGCTCGCCGCCCTCGAGCTCGACGCCGCACGCGCGGCCGCCTTCGACGAGAATGCGCTGCACCCGCGCCCGCGTGCGAATCGCGCCGCCGTGCGCGCGCAGCTGCCCGATGAACGCGCGGGGAATCGTCTTGGCGCCGCCGCGCGGGTACCAGGCCCCGTCGAAGTAGTGCGCCGACATCATCGCGTGCACCGCGAGCGGCGTGCGCGACGGAGGCAGCGCGTGGTTGCCCACCTGCCCGGCGAGCACCGCCTTGAGCAGCGGGTCTCTCACGCACGCGTCGATCAGCGACTTCAGCGTCCGCAAGAAGCGCGGCAGCCGCACCGGCATCGCGAGGAAGTCGCCGAGCTTCGGGTTGCCCATCGCCTGCAGGTCGGCCGCCACCTGCTTCAGCGTCGCGAAGTACCGCGCGATGCCGGCTGCGTCGTCCGGGAAGCGCTCCTCGAGCCGCGCGATCCACCGGTCGACGCCGCGGGGCTGATCGAACCGCTCCGCGCCGATGATGAAGTGATCGAACCCGTCGGGGTTCAGGGCGTCGAACTGCAGCGCGCCCAGCACGCCGAGCCCGTCGAGCATGTTGCGCAGCTGGCCACCCGGCCCCAGGTCGCCGATGTAGTGAATGCCCGGGCTGAAGCGGTAGCCGTTCAGCGTGAAGCTGTGCGACCAGCCGCCCGGCAGGTAGTGCTGCTCGAGCACGAGCACCTTCTGCCCGGCGCGCGCCAGGGCGACCGCGGCGGTGAGGCCTCCGGCTCCGGATCCGACGACGACGCTGTCCCAGCTCACCACGGGCATACGGTTGGAATGCGCGAGGTGTTTCAGCCCCGCTGAGAATTCGAACCGTGCGGCCCGGGGGTGACATTCCTGCCGCGGCCTGCGCGGCGTTCTGCGCAGCGCCCGGGGAATGCGGTGTGAAGCCGCCGTGACATGACCGCTTGCGCGCGCGTTGCACGTCTGACGACGCCCCATGCGCGCAAACGAGTGCTTGACCCAGATCGCCGTCGGTGCTTCGAGGCGGGTCTAAGTGGCTGACGACACCTGGATGCACCGGTTGGAGAAGCGCCTCGGCGCCCTCGCCGTTTCCGCCCATCGCCGTCCGTTCGTGGGGCTCATCATCGCGGGCCTGCTGACCGCCGTCGGCGGGGCCCTGTCGCTGCGGCTCGAGGTGGTGGCGGACCTCGAGAAGCTGCTCCCGAAGTCGTTTCAGAGCGTGAAGGATCTCGACCCGCTCAAGGAGCGCTTCGGCGGCATCGGGCACCTGATCATCGTCGGCGAGAACGCGGAGGTCGAGCAGCTCAAGCAGTTCGCGAACGACATCGCGCCGCGGCTGACGACCGAGCTGCCGCAGATCCGCTACGTCGACTTCAAGCCGACGGCCAGCTTCTTCAAGCCGCGCACGCTCTACTACCTGAGCATCGAGGACCTCGAAGAGATCGCCCGCCGCATCAAGGAGTACGAGAAGTACCAGCGGCGCATGGCGAACCCGATGTTCGTCAAGCTCGACGAAGAAGAGCCTCCGTCGCTCGACATGAGCGACATTCAGGCGAAGTACGGGCGGCGCTCCGACGAGAGGCTCGCGACCGCGGGCAGCGACTTCTACCTCGACCCCGAGAAGAAGCTCGTCTTCCTGTTCGCGAAGCCGTCGGTGTCGTCGTCGAACCTCGCCTACATGAACGAGCTGCTCGTCGCGGCCGAGAAGATGATCGAGAAGACGGACAAGAAGAAGTACGGCCCGAACTTCGAGATCTCGCTGACCGGCACGTACAAGTACAAGTTCGACCAGCAGCAGCAGATCACGGCCGACATGACGCGCAGCTCGACGCTCGCGCTGATCGTGCTGCTGCTCTACCTGGCGTTCCACTTCCGCAGCGCGCTCGCGGTCGGGCTCGTGATGGTGCCGGTGACGATCGGCCTGACGTGGACGTACGGCATCACCGATCTCATCTTCGGCAACCTGAACATCATGACCGGCTTTCTGGGCGCGGTGCTCGGAGGTCTCGGCACCGAGCACGGCATTCACCTGCTCACGCGCTACGGAACGCTGCGGGCGCACGGCAAGAGCTCGGAAGACGCGACGCGCGAGGCGTTCGAGCACACCGGCGGCTCGGCGCTGGTCTCGTCGATCGTGGCGTCGCTCACGTTCCTCGCGGTGTCGTTCTCGGAGTTCCGCGCCTTCCGCGAGTTCGGCGTCATCGCGTCGATCGGCATGCTCGTGGTGCTGTGCTCGTACTTCCTGATCCTCCCCGGGTTCCTGGGGCTGGCGTCGGCGCGCGGGTGGAGCCCGTCGCACAAGGTGACGGGCGCGATGAGCCAGATCGCGCGGTGGCTGCCGACGAAGTACAAGCTCGTCGCGCTGATCGTCGGCCTCGTGGTCGCGGTGTTCGTGGCGCAGATGCCGAGCATCAAGTTCAACTACGACTTCCACGCGCTCGAAGACTCCTCGCTGCCCTCGTTCCGGCGCGACAAAGACGTGAACCGCGTGCTGGGGTACGCCGCCGAGCCGGTCGTCGTGCTGACCGACGACCCGGCGACCGAGCGCGAGGTCGTGACGGAGCTGAAGCGGCGGAAGAAGGCGAACAAAGACTCGACGCTCGACTTCATCGCGGCGCTCGACGACCTCGTGCCCGACGATCAGGACAAGAAGTACGAGATCCTCCAGCGCATCAACGAGACCGTCTCGAAGTCGAAGAGCAAGGACCCCAAGATCGAGGAGTTCCGAACGCAGGTGACCGCGAAGCCGTTCACCCGCGAGGACATTCCCGAGACCTTGCGGCGCCAGTTCCAGGGCGTGAAAGAGGCCGCCGGCGGCTTCGTGCTCATCTTCCCGAACGTGCGGCTCTCCGACGGCCTCGCGGTGCTCAAGTTCTCGGAGGAGGCGTCGGACATCCGGCTCAAAGACGGGCGCGTGCTTCAAGGCGCCGGTGAGGCGATGGTGCTCGCCGACGTGCTGCGCATGGTGCGCCGCGAGGGCCGGCCGATTCTGCTCGCCGCGATCCTGCTCGTGATCGCCGCGATGTGGCTGACGCTCGGCTCGCTGCGCGAGGCGCTCATCTGCATGGCGCCCACCGCGCTCAGCCTGCTCGCGCTGATCGGCCTGATGGCCATCATCGACGAGCCGTTCAACTACCTGAACATCATCATCATCCCCGTGCTCATCGGCACCACCGTCGACGCCGGCGTGCACCTCATCTCGCGCCTGCGGGAAGAGCAGGAGTCGTTCAGCGAGCAGTTCGCCGAGACCGGCCGCGCCATCTGTGGCGGTCTGGTGACGAGCGGCGTCGGCTTCGCCGCGATGCTGCTCGCCGACCACCCCGGCCTCAATTCTCTCGGGCGGTTGGCGAACCTGGGCTTCGCCATGAACCTCGTCGTGATGATCCTGGGGTTCCCTGCGTTCCTATTGCTGATTCAGAAGAAGAAGGAGACCCAAAAGCCATGAAGAAGATCATCGCCGTTGCGTTGACCCTCGCGCTCCCCGCGCTCGCCGCCGACCGCGGGGAAGAGGCCAAGAAGCGCACGCAGGCCTTCATCGACAACCTGCTCAAGGTGAAGGCGCCCGAAGAGGGCAAGGAGCTGCCCAAGGCCGACAAGGACGCCAACGCCAAGGTGTTCGCCGAGCTCGACGGCTTCTTCGACTGGGCGTTTCTGACGTCCGAGCCGATCGCGGCGAAGGCCGACAAGTTCTCGAAAGACGAGCGCGCCGCCTTCGACACGAAGTTCAAAGAGGTGATTCGCCTCGTCGCGTACCCCGACTCGGGCGCGTTCTTCCGCAAGGCGAAGTGGTCGATCACGACCGCGAAAGACGAGGGCAGCGACAAGGCGATGGTGCGCATCGAGGCCTCGAAGGACGATCTCGACACGAAGGTCGACATGAAGTGGCGCCTCGTCGACGGGAGCTTGCGCATCTACGACGTCGCCTTCGACGGCGACTCGCTGGTGCAGGACTACAAGAACCAGATGTCGCGCATCATCGACAAGGGCGGCGTGAAAGATCTGATGGCCAAGATCGACAAGCGCAAGGCCGACCTCGAGAAGACGATGGGCCCGATTCCGATGGCGCCGGCGCCGGCGGCTCCGAAGAAGTAGGCACGCCGCCGGTCACTCGAGCAGCAGCAGATCGGCGGCGACGCTCACGTCGGTGAGCTCGGTCTTGAAGACGGGCGTGCCGAGGGCGTCGCCGAAGATCGAGATGCCGTTCGGGTCGAGCACGTAGAGGGTGCCGTCGCGGCCGAGCACCGCGCGCTTCGGGCCCTGCAGCGACGCGTGCTCGATGACGACCTCGGGCTGCTTCGCGGCGAACAGGTTGCTCATGTCGCGGTAGATGAGCACGCGGCCGGTGGTCGGCGTCGGCTGCAGGGTGACGACGAGGTGATCGTTGCAGACGCGCACGTCGCGGATCGACGCGCTCACGCCGGCGTCGGTGGCGAGCTCGAAGTCGAACGCGCGCGGCATCGAGGCGGCGCCGATCATCAACCAGACCTTCACCTCCTTCTGGAAGAACGAGGCGAAGAGGCGGTTCGCTCCGATGTCCATCGTGGCGACCGGGTCGGCGCTGAGCTGAAACGTGTGCGTGCCGGCGTCGCCGGTCTTCGCGTTCGCCTGGCTCCACGCGAGGATGCCGGCGCCGCTGACCTGGCCCGCGAACAGGCGATTGTTGGTCTGCTCGAACGCGAACCCGAAGATCTGATCGAACGGGTGCGTGTAGCGCGCGTCGAACCCGGCGCCGGCCGTCGCGGTCGCGACGTTGTCGATGCGCAGCACCTCGCCGGGGCTGCGCAAGATCCACAGCGAGCCGATGTCGTCGAGCTGCACCTTGTCGACGCCGGCGAGGCTGCCGAACGTGCCTGCGTTGATGCGAACCGCGGGCGCCGCTCCGGTGCCGAGCGTGCGCGGGTCTGCCCAGCGCTGCAGCACGGGCGCTCCGGCGGTCGACGTCTCGTGCACGACGAACAGGCTCGTCGAGCTCGCGGCCAGCGCGGCCGCCGGAGCGTCGACCCCGGCGAGCACGACCGGCGCGGGGGTGTCGCTCGTCAGCTGGTTCGCCGTGTTCCACACGCGCACCGAGTACGTGCCGCCGCCGCTCGCACCGCGCGACGCCACGACGAGGCGCGGCAGCAGCGGGTTTCCGGCGCCGCCGGCGACACCTCCCGCGCTCCCGCCCGCGGTGCTGCCCCCGGCGGTGGAGCCTCCGGCCGTCGCGCCTCCGGCGGTGCTGCCGCCGGCGGTCGCTCCACCTGCGGTCGAGCCGCCGGCGGTGCCTGCGTCGGGCGGGTCGCTTCGACCGCAGTTGCAGCCGGCGACGCAGAGGACGGCGGCCAGCGCTGCGGCGAGTCTCATGTGTCTCGTCCCGGGAAGTTGGTGGGCGGCGCCGGGCGCTCCGACGGCGCGGCGTCGGGCGGGCAGTAGCCGAAGAGGAGCTGGGCGAACCACGGGTCGGTCGAGCCGCTCGCCTGCGGCGGGGCGGGCGGGGCGGCCTCGTCGTCGACGCTCTCGACGTCGTCGTCGCCGACCTCCATCGCGTCGTCGAGCGACTGCGCGGTGAGCGGCTGGGTGGTGTCGGGCGGCGAGAGCGCGGGCGGCGGCGGCTTCGGCGTCAGCACGGGGATCTGATCGGTGACCCGCGCCGGCTTCGACTCCGGAGCGCCGCGCTTGATCTTCGGGAGGTCGAACGACGGCGGCTCGAGCAGCGGCGACGGCTTCGGGACGGCGTCGGAGCCTCTCGAGGGCGTGAGCACCGGCACGGATGCGGGCGCCAGTGCCCGCGCTTCCTCGCCACGCTTGATCGGCGGCAGGCCCGCCTCCAGCTCGACGATCACCGACGGCGGAGGCTCGGGGGCCGGCGGCGGCGCGAGCGGCGAGCGAATGCCCTTGCCCTCGGTGGTGCGCTTGATGCGGATGGGGCCTTCGGTCGGCGCAGGCACTTGGTTCTCGACGGTCACCGCCGGCTGCTCGAGCGAGACGGTCTGCGCCGGCGGCGGCGCGAGCGGTGAGCGGACGCCCTTGCCCTCGCTGGTGCGCTTGATGGGCGGCTGCGGCTGCGGCTCGGGCGCCGCCGGCGGAGCAGCGGCGACCGCCGGCGCGTTCTTCGAGATCACGCGCCGCTGCCGCGCCGAGGTGATCGGCGTCGGCTCGTTCGCGCTCTCGGGCGGCGGCCGAATCGGCGTGTGCTCGTCGGTGCCTCCCTTCTTCTTCCTGCGCTTGCTGTTGGTGATCGGCGTCGGCTCGGGCGGCGCGCCCGGCGCAGCGGCACCCGGCTCGGTGATCGCGGCGCGGAGGCGGTCTTCCGGGCGCTGCGGCGTCTCGAGGCTCTGGCCGACGACGACCGGCGGCTCGGGCGCGTCTTCGTCGAGCGTCTCGCCCGGCGCGCGATCGTCGGGAGCGCCGCGGGCGACCACGCGGCCCGTGTCGGTGCTGCCCGTCTGGCGCAGCTCGGTGACCTCGCCCGGGCCTTCGTTCGCTCCGGCCTTGCCGCGGGTCGAGAGCAGCCCGTAGAGATCGAGCAGCTTGCCGCGCACCGCGGCGGCGTCGAACTTCTCGGCGCCCTCGCGCGCCGCCTGCCCGAGCTGCAGCCTCAGGCCGGTGTCGGAGGCGAGCTTCACGAGGAGCTCGGCGAGCGCCTTGAAGTCGTTCGGCGGGAAGAGCAGGCGCGCGCCCTCGGGCAAGAGCTCGCGCGTCACGGGGAGATCGGCGGCGACGACCGGCCGCCCCGCGGCGAGGTACTCGGCGACCTTCGCGAGCGGGCCGCCCTGAAGCCGGTTGCGGTCGCACTCGTCGAGCGTGAGCACGCCGACGTCGGCGGTCGCGAGCGTCTTCGGCAGCTCGTCGTGCACCACCGGTGGGAGGAACTCGACCTTGCCGGTGAGCTTCAGCTCCTGCACGAGCTCGTCGTAGGGCGCCTGCCCGTCGGGCACCTTCGGGCCGACCACCATGAGGCGCAGGTCGGCCTGGCGCAGCGCGAGCTGCATCGCGCGCAGCAGCGTGTCGAGCCCCTGGTACGGCAGCTGGGAGCCGAGGTGAATGAGCTTCATCGGCGTGCCGTCGGGCTCGCCGACCACGTCTTTCTTGAACGCCGCCGGGTCGACCGGCTGGGGGAACACGTGGAGGGACATCGGCGGGGCGCCGAGCGAGAGCACGTAGTCGCGCGTGACGCCGGAGCCGCAGACGACGGCGTCGGCGTTCATGAGGCAGTAGAGCTCCTGGCGGCGGACCTTCGACAGGAAGCGGCGGTCGCCTTCGAGCGAGGGCTCGCGGAAGCGGAGCTCCTGCGACTGGAAGGTCTGGGCGTCGTAGACGAGGCGGAAGCCGTACTGCGTGCGGGCCTCGCACAGCGGGTAGCCGCCGAACGGGTCGAAGAAGTGAGCGATGACGTACTCCTCGCTCTCGAGCTGGCGGCGCACGGCGCGATCGAACGCCTGGATGCGCGACTGCAGGTCGCCGGAGCCGACCGGGACGCGCAGGAGCCGGGCTCCGTGGTACCGCTCGATGTGCGAGTGATCGGGCGTCTTCGTCGACAGCACGACGACCTGGAACCGGTCGATAAGCCCCTTCAAATACTCTGTGATTCGGCGCGACAGCCCGTTAGGGGCCGGCAGCACGTCGAAGCAGCAAAAGAGCAGGCGAGGCTGTTCGGACACTCAGCGTGAGGATACATAAGGCCGCCATGAGCAGCGATGAGAACGAGTTGAAGAAGCTCACGGTGCGCGAGCTGCGCGCCAAAGCTGTCAAGGCGCTCGGCTCGAAGGTCGCCGCCGGCCTCAAGCTCAAGCAGGAGCTGGTGGACGCGCTCGTCGAGAAGGCGACCCAGGTGGTGAAGAAGGCGACCGCGCCGGCGAAGAAGGCCGACGCCAGGAAGCCTGAATCCAGGAAGCCTGAGGCCAAGAAGCCTGAGGCCAAGAAGCCTGAGCCGAAGAAGAGCCCGCCGAAGAGAGAGGCGAAGGCCGAGAAGAAGGCCGAAAAAGCGGTGAAGGCCGAGAAGCCTGCAGCTGCCCCGAAGAAGAAGGCCGCGACGCCGGTGAAGACGAAGGCGGTGAAGCGCGAGGCCGCGCCCGCGAAGTCGCCGCCGCGGATGACGAAGCCGCCGAAGGCAGAGACCGCGGCCGACGTGTACGAGCTGCCGATCACGCGCGACTTCTTCGTGGATCCGCGCCGGCCGTCGCTGCCGGCCTCCTATGGCGACGATCGGCTGTTGTGCTTCCGGCGCGAGCCGCTGGCGATCGTGGTCTCGTGGGATCTCTCGGCCGCGACCTTCGAGGACGGGCAGGGGCTGTCGCTCGAGCTCGTGACGCTGGCCGGGCGCCTCGTGGGCTCGGTGCCGGTGACGGCTGCCACGGGGCTCGCGACGTTCGACGCGCTGCCCGAGGGCGAGGCGCTGTCGGTGCAGGTCGTGCGGCGCGGGCGCGTGATGACGCGCGCCCGGCCGTTCATGCTCGGGGCCGCGAGAGAGGGCGGCGCTGCCGCGGGCGGCGGCGCGTTCCAGATGACGGTGCCGTACGATCAGCCGCTGCCCGAGGCGCCCGAGCGGCGCCGCTGGCCCGACGCGCCCGAGCCGCCGGTGTCGCCGCGCGCGAAGGCCCGGGCGTCGTCGAGCCGCTTGAGCTCGTAGGCACGACGCGCCCGACGGCCGACGGGAAAGCGGCGGTCGGGTCCCGCTCGGTGGCGGCGCGTGCGCGTTCTGTGGAAGATGGGTGTTGCGCCAACGACATCAATCTTCCGCAGTTCGATCGTGGCGGCTGCCGGACACGGTGCCGGCCGTCCCGCGTTCGCGCACCGCAGCCCTCCGGCCGGCGACGGCGTTGCGGACCCCGGGGTCGCGGCATCTCGACGCGGAACGTGAACGGCGCAACGCGCGGCGGCGGAGCCGATCGCCGCAGACCCCTAGCCCCGGCAGCTGGGCGGCGCGTGACACCCGCAGCACGTGGCGCCCTGAATCGGCGCCCCGAAGCTGTGCTGAAACCGCCAGGCGTTCTGGTAAGTCGCGCCGGTGCTCGTCGTCGCCGGAGCGCCTGCCGGCTTCCGGTGACACTCGCCGCAGTCGGCCGGGTAGAAGTGGTTCGTGATCGTCGCCGGCGTCGCCGACGGCGCGCACGGGAGCGCGCTCAAGCCGACCGGCCGCGTGTCGCCGGCGCCGGCCTGCACCATGCCGCCCCCGAAGGAGCACACCGCCGCGACCGTGCCGGTGCCCACCGAGAACGGCGTCGCCACCAGATCGCTGCCCGCCTCGTGGCACGCGTTGCAGCCGGTCGACGGGGCCAGCGCGTGATCGTACGCGAACGCGTTGCGGCCGCCGGTCGCCTGCGTGTGGCACGACGTGCACGAGCCGCCCGCCGGAACCGCCGGGTGCTGGAGGCCGCTCAGGCCCGCCTGAATGATGCCGGCGTCCGGCGCCGGCGGGCGGGCGATGCTGAAGCCGCCCACCGACATCGTCGCCGGAGCCAGCGCCGCCGGCGCGTGCCAGTTCGGCGACGCCGCAGTCCCGGTGCCCGGCCACGCGTGGCAGGCGCGGCAGTCGGTGCCGCTCGCCTCGAGGTACGCGCTGTGGTCGTGACCGGGGTACGACGGCACGGGCTTCAGGTTGAAGTGGCACGCGCTGCAGCGGCCGGTGAGCGCGGTGCCTCCGGCGAAGTGGAGGTGCAGCTTCGCACCGTTGAACGTCGTGCCGCCGTCGGTGCCGGGAGCCGCATGGCAGACCGCGCAGTCGCGCGCAGCGACGTCGGGCTGCGTGTGCGTGATCTGAACGCGCACGCCCGAGCGGCCCGTCGCGGGGCTCGCGCTCGTGATGACGTCGGTCTCGAAGCCGGCATCGGGGACGTCGCCGCGGTGGCAGCCGGCGCAGGCCGCCGGAGCGATGCCGCTCCGGTGCAGCTTCGCGCCGCCGTCGAACCGCTCGCCCTCGTGGCAGAAGGCACAGTCCTTCGCGAAGACGACCGGGTCTCCGTGATTCATCGAGCGCCGCGGAGCCGGGCGGCTGACCGCGTGACAGTCGACGCAGGCGGTCGGGTTCAGGTTGTCGTGCAGGTTGCCGAGCTGCCACGACGTCACCGAGACCTGCGCCATGTTCGCGGTGGGGTGGCAGGTGCTGCACTGCTGAACGGTGACCTGCGGCGAGAGGTGCTTCATCGAGAACCGCGGGCTGGCATCGACCGCCGCCTGGGGCGACGCCATCAGCGTGAAGTGGCACGACACGCAGTCGCTCGCGCTCGCGCCGCGCGAGTGGAAGCCGGCGCCGCCGTCCCAGCCCGCGAACGGGCCGGCGTGGCACTGCACGCAGTCGGTGATGCCGGCGTCGACCGAGTGGTTCATCGGGCGCAGGTCCGTCTGCTTCACGATGCCGGGCGGCGACATCTTCGCGTGGCAGTCGAGGCAGCTCGCCGGCTGACCGGCGTCGAACGCCCGCACCGGAGCGTGGAAGCCGGCGTCGAGGAACGTGTTCGGCGCGTGGCAGCGCAGGCAGTCGGCGGGCTGCATCACGGGCCGCAGCGCGGGCGGAACCTGCGTCGAGCTGTGCAGCATCGCGTTGAAGAGCGTCACCTCGCTCGGTACCGCCGCGGTGACGAGGCCGGCCGGGCTCCGTCGCAGCTCGAACGACTGCACCTTGATGAAGCGGTCGGAGGAGCTCACGAGCACGTCGTCGGGGTAGCCGCGGCCGCCCGCCCAGTCGGCCATCGTGGCGTGGGCCGTCGCGTTCGAGGCCTGGTGGCAGCCGAAGCAGTCACCCGACTGCACGTGCGTGACGTCGGCCGGCCGCTGCGTGCTGTGGCAGACCACGCAGGTTCGATCGGCGAGCGTACCGGCGCCGTGCGCGTAGTAGCCGCCGTCGAACCCGTTCGACGTGCGCTGGTGGCAGACCGCGCAGTCCTGGCCGCCGCCGTGGCTGATGCCCAGCGCGTTGCCGACGTAGTCGAACGGCGCCGGGCGATTCAGCGGCCCGCTGAACATGCCCGCGTCGGTCGGCCGCCGCTGCTCGTGGCACGGCAGGCACGAGGCAGGCCGGCCCGCGCTCGCGTGGAAGGCGCCGTCGCTCCAGGGCTGATTCACCGCGTGGCAGGTCGCGCAGTCGCCGAGCCAGACGTCGCCGCGGTGGTTGAACTGCCGCAGCCCGGGCCGCTGCACGACGCCCGGCCGGGCGTTCGCGTGGCAGCCGAGGCACGAGGCCGGCTGCGCGATCGCCGCGCGGTCGAGCGCGGCGTGGAAGCTCGCGTTCGTCGACCAGAGCCCGGCGGAGGCCGTCGTCGGAGCCGTGTGGCAGACGCCGCAGTCGACGGTCAGGCCGTCGTGGCGCATCGAGCCGGTCGGCGGCGCGCGCGGAGGGCCCTTCGGCGGCCCCACGAACCCGAACGGCATCGCCGTCCAGTGACAGTCGGCGCACAGCTGCGCCGGCGGCGCGTTCAGGTCGAGCAGGGTGGCGTGAAACTGCCCGCCGTAGAAGAGCCCGAGCGCGAAGTCGCGGTGGCAGCTCGCGCACGCGCTCGCGATGCGCGGGATGCCCGGGCTGCCGTGGTTCATGGTCATCGGCAGCGTCTGCTCCGCGGGGGCGACCTCGTCGATCACCGTGCCCGAGAACGACGGCACCTGGGCGGTGATCGTCAGGTTCTGCGTCGGGTCGCTCGCGAACGCGCCCGGCCCGTGGCACCCGAAGCACGCGCGGCTCTCGTACTGGAACCGCGCGACCTGCGGGTGCCTCGCCTCGGGGTGGCACGAGAGGCACTGGAACTCGGCGAACGTGGTGCCGGAGGGCGGGTGGCAGGACTCGCAGCCGACCGCGGCGTGCGGCGTGCCGGCGCCGATGGGGAAGTACGGGTGCGGCCTCTCGGGCCGCTCGGGTCCCGGGCCCGGCGTGCAGGCCGCCACCGCGAGCACGAGCACGACGTCAGCGGTTCGCAGGCGCGTACGCCTCTCCCTTCATCGTCTGCACCTTCACGCCCGCCTTCTCGAGGAACGCGGTCGGCAGCACGCCGCCGGCGAAGATGAGCACGTAGTCGTTCTTCACCTCGCGCGGCGCGCCCGCGACGTCGAGCGTCACGGCGTCGGCGCGAATCTGCTTCGCGTTCGTCTCGAACAGCACCTCGACGCGGCCGGCCTTCGCCGAGGCGTCGAGGCGCTCCTGGTTCTTGGGCTTGATGCGATCGAACACCTTGCCGCGGTAGGCGAGCTGCACGGTGGCGCCCGCCTCGCCGAGCGCGACGGCGGCCTCGACCGCGGCGTCGCCTCCGCCGACCACGAGGCAGTGCGAGCCCTGGTAGTTCTCGGGCTCGAGCAGGCGGTAGCAGACCTTCGGGAGCTCCTCGCCCGGCACCCCGAGCTTGCGCGGAGTGCCGCGCCGCCCCATCGCCAGCACCACGCGCTGCGCCTTCACCACGCCCGCGCTCGTCTTCAGCTCGAAGATGCCGTCGTCGCCGCGCTTCACGTCGTCGACGCGCACGCCGCTGCGCACCGACAGGCCCGTCTTCGCGACGATCTGCTGCCATGTCTCGAGCAGGGCCTCCTTCGTGACCTCGGTCACCTTGAGCCGCCCGTACAGCGGCAGCTCGACCGGCCGGGTCATGACGATCTTGTGCCGCGGGTAGTGCAGCACGGTGCCGCCGGCGTTCTCTTGATCGAAGATGACGAAGTCGAGCTTCGCCTCGAGGGCGCCGAGCGCGCACGCGAGCCCGGCGGGGCCGGCGCCGACGATCGCGAGCTGGTGCACGCCGCCCAGCTTCGCCGGCGGCTGCGCGACGACCGAGCGGATGCACTGCAGGCCCTGCGTCATCGCGTTGTAGATGAGCCCCATGCCGCCGAGCTCGCCGATGATGTAGAGGCCGGGCACGTTCGTCTGGAAGTCGGTGGCGAGCAGCGGAATGTCGACGCCCCGCTTCTCGGTGCCGATGACGAGCGTGATGGCGTCGACCGGGCACGCGCGCAGGCACTCGCCGTGGCCGATGCACGCCGTCGGGTTCACGAGCTTCGCCTTGCCGTCGATCACGGCCAGCACGTCTTTCTCGGGACACGACGTCACGCACGCGCCCGAGCCGATGCAGGCGCCGAGGTCGACCTTCGGGTGCAGGCTGACGGGCTGCACGTTGCGCTCGAGCACCTGCTGGTGGCGGTCGTGCGCCTGGGCCTCCGCCTTCGAGGCCTGGCGGCTCGACCAGAGCTGATAGCCGACGACCAGCACGATGGCGGCAGCGCCCAGCGCGAGGACGAGATCCACGGCGGCGCATTCTAGGCGCGCCCCGCCGCGCGATTGCAGCTATCTTTCGCGCGCCAATGCGCCGGCTGATGCCCGCGGTCTACGCCGTCATCATCATCGCCGAGGTCGGCTTCTTCAGCTGGCGCTGGGCGACCGACCCGCCGGCGCCGACGTCGGCGTTCAGCGTCAACGTCGGCTGGGTCGCGCTCGTCTCGATGGTGGTGATGCTCGTGTACTCGCTCGCGCGCCGCTCGCGGGCCCTGCGCGAGTGGGCGCGGCTGTCGGCGTGGCTGCACTTCCACATCTTCCTCGGCGTGCAGGGCTTCGTGTGCGCGCTGTTCCACTCGCTGCACATGTTCACGCGCGAGTACGGCGTGAACTTCGCGAACCCGGCGGTGCTGAACTTCGTCGCGGTGACGGTCGTCTTCTGCTCCGGGCTCTTCGGGCGCTACCTGTACGCGTTCTTGCCGCGCACGATGGGCGGCGAGCAGATGGCTGCGCGCGACGTCGAGGCCGAGCTGGGCAAGCTCGGCGAGCTGCCCGCGGAGGTGCGGCCGCTCCTGCCGAGCGGGCCCGCGCCGCGCTCGTTCGGAGCGCTCATCAGCGCCGACCTCGCGACCCGCCGTTCGCTCGGGACGCTGCGCGGGCTGAAGCTCGCACCGGGCGTCGCGGGGCTCGTGGAGCGCCGGCTGCGCCTGCAGCGCAGGCTCCACGCGCTCGGCGCGGCCGAGAAGATCTTCCAGCGGTGGATCGTGCTGCACCGCCCGCTCGCGTCGATCATGTACATCCTGTCGGTCGTGCACGTGGTGCTCTCGTACATGTACGCGATGGCGTTCACCGCCGAATGATCTCTGCCCTCGTTCTCATCGCCCTGGCTCAGGCCGACGCGGGCGTCGAGGAGCTCGACGTGCAGAGCCACGCGTCGCCGCGCGCGACGATCGACGCCACCGCCGGCACCGATCTGCTCGCGGCGAACTCGGTGGCGACCGACCCGGGCTCGGGCGACCCCGCCGAGCTCACCGCGTACGAGCTCGGCGTGCGGGCGCTGCTCAACGCGACCGCGTTCTCGCGGCACGTGCACCTCGACGTCGACTACCAGGGTCGCCAGCCGATCGCCGGCAACCTGTCGAACACGCCGATTCACCTGCTCAACCGCGCCGAGCTCTCGGTCGACCTCTTGAACAAGCTGCTCTACTTCGGTGTCGGCCGCTTCCTCGCGCCGTCGGCGGTGATGCTGCCGGTCGACGGCCTGCGGGCGAAGGTGATGGTCGCGTCGTTCGAGCTGCAGATCTTCGGCGGCCGCCGCGCGATCACCAGCACGCGCACGGGCAACGTCGAGCTCTCGACCTTCCTGCCCGCCGCGGGGCTCTCGGCGGCGGTGCGCACCGAGCGCGTGCAGGCCGAGGCCGGCTTCTCGTTCAGCCGCGACCAGGTGCCGCTGCAAGACGGCTCGCAGGCTCCGCACGATCAGCTCTCGGCGTACGTGCGCGCGACCGGGCGGCTCGGCGAGTGGCTCGTGCTCGGCACCGAGGTCGCCGTCGCCCAGCGCGCGACGTACGTGCTGGGGCCGGCGTGGGGCCAGGTCGGGCTGCAGACGCGCAGCCTCGATCTCTTCTACGGCTACGTGTTCGCGGATCTGCGGCCGCACTCGACGGTGCGCATCACCTACGATCTGCACGGGCAGCGCGCGGCCGTCTCGCGCGACCGCGACAACTTCGACCCCGCCGAGTCGCCGCTGATCTCGATCACTCCGCAGTTCATCGACAACCGGCTGCGCGTGCGCTGGCGGCCGTTTCAGCTCGGCTGGCTCGGGCCCGACGTGCGCTTCCGCGTCCGCCCCGACCGCAACGAGCTGAGGGTCGGAGGCCGGCTCGATCTCGCTCCGGGCTGGGCGAAGGGCGTGTGCCTCAGGGCCACGTACATGTACGAGAAGATGCTGAAGAACGGCGACGCCGCGCTGCCCGCCGACCGCAGCTACTGGTCGGCCTCTCTCGGCTGGCGTTGGAGCGGCCTCGATCTCTCGGCCGGCGTCAGCAACGTGCAGCGCTCGAACCTGCCGCTGTCGTCGCGCACGTACTCGGCGTTCGACGGCGGGCCCACCCAGCCGGTGGACCTGAGCCCCTTCATGATGGAGGCGCAGCGCCTCGCGTTCGTGCGCGCCTTCTACGGGTCCGACCTCTTCTTCGCCGGGCTCGACTTCGAGCAGAGCCTCACCGACACGCGCGAGCGGCGCGTCTTCGCGCAGCTGGGCGCGAGACTGGAGAAGGAGTGGTTCTGACGCCGCTCGCGCTCGCGCTCGTGCTCGTCTCCGGCCAGGCGTGGCGCGCCTCGACCGCGCCCGGCCCGTCGAGCCGCGCCCACGAGGCGATCTCGGGCAACTGCGACGCCTGCCACATGCCCTTCAAGGGGCTGCCGAACGAGAAGTGCCTGACGTGCCACACGGCCTTGAAGAAGTTCCACCAGTCGGTCGCTGCGCAGAAGTGCAACGCGTGCCACGCCGAGCACAAGGGCCCCACCGGCGACCTCACGAAGCCGGCGGCGCGCCAGGCGTTCGATCACGCGCTCACCGGCATGGCGCTCGTGGGCGCACACGCGAAGGTGAAGTGCGAGTCGTGTCACACGAGGCCCATCGAGCAGATGACGCAGACGTGCGGCAGCTGCCACAAGGACGTGCACCAGGGCTCGTTCGGCGCTGCGTGCGCGAGCTGCCACCGCTCCGACGCGTGGAAGCCCGTCATCCACGGGCGCGACGAGCACAAGGTCTCGCTGAAGGACGGCCACGCGAAGAACCAGTGCCTGGACTGCCACAGGGAGGGCAAGAATTTGAGCCCGGTGGTGCCGTGCGCCTCGTGCCACGAGCGCGCACACGGCGGCACGACGTCTCCGTGCGACGGCTGCCACAAGGTGTCGGGCTGGAAGCCGGCCGAGTTCGATCACGCGTTCTGCACCTGCATCCTGCCGCAGCTGCACCAGACGGTCGGCTGCCTCGGGTGCCACCCGAGCTGGACGTTCACGAAGACGCCGACCCTGTGCAGCGGCTGCCACGAGAAGGAGCGCAAGCACGAGCCGCTCGGCGAGTGCAGCCTCTGCCACAGCGCCGTGTCGTGGAAGAAGAACCGCTTCGAGCACAACAAGCGCTCGAAGTTCAAGCTGACCGGCCAGCACCTCGCGGTCTCTTGCGAGAACTGCCACCCGCCCGCTGCGAAGAAAGGCGAGATGAAGTTCCGCGGCATCGCGCAGCAGTGCGAGGGCTGCCACCAGAAGCAGGGCGACGAGGCGCACGGCAGCTTCGGAGCGTGCGCGAAGTGCCACACGCCCGACGGCTTCAAGCCGTCGAAGTTCGATCACGCGACGACCGGCTTCCCGCTGATCGGCAGGCACGCGGCGCTCAACTGCAAGGCCTGCCACGCGGAGAAGACGAAGGGCTACCCGCAGGGCAAGAAGGCCGAGCTGCCGAGAGGGTCGCTGCGCGGGGCGCTCGCCTGGGCCGCCGGCACGATGACCGACGCGGTGGTGATCTCCGCGCACCCGGTCTCCAAGGACGCGGCCTGCAGCCACTGCCACGCCGACCCGCATCGGGGCTCGGTGAAGGAGTACGGTGAGTGCTCGTCGTGCCACGGCAACGACGTGTGGAAGCCGTCGTCGTTCGAGGTGACGCGGCACGCCTCGACCGCGTTCCCGCTCACCGGCAAGCACGCGGCGGCGAAGTGCAACCTCTGCCACACCGAGGCGAAGCTCGACGACGTCCCCAGGCAGTGCGCGAAGTGCCACGTCGATCGCCACGGCGGCCGGCTCGGGGCTGCGTGCGAGCAGTGCCACGACACCAGCGCCTTCAAGCCGGCGAAGGGCTTCGATCACGCGCTGACCGGCTTCGCGCTGAAGGGCGCGCACGCCACGGTGCAGTGCGCCGGCTGCCACGAGGGCAAGCGCGGCGAGGCGATGGCGGCGTCCAGCGCGCCGGCGGCGTGCGTCACGTGCCACCCGCCTCAGCACGGCAAGCTCGGCGAGCAGTGCGCCGACTGCCACGACCCCGAGAAGGGGCCGTTCGCGAAGGCGCGGGGCATGAGCTTCCCGCACCACACGACCGGGTTCCCGCTCGAGCGGCGCCACGCGGGCGTGCGCTGCGGGGCGTGCCACCCCGCCTCGGGCCCGCCGCCGTCGCAGCGGTGCGCGAGCTGCCACGCCGACCCCCACCGGGGGCAGCTCGGGCAGGGCTGCGAAGACTGCCACGTGCCCGATCGCTGGCGCGTGACGCGGTTCGATCACGATCGCACCGGCTGGCCGCTGCAGGGCCGGCACTTCACGACGCCGTGCATGACGTGCCACACGGCGCAGCGCTGGGTGGGGCTCACCACCGAGTGCTGGGACTGCCACACGCAGGACGCGGCCCGCGGCCGCGCGGCGATCCCCGCTCTGCATCCAGTCGGGCGCATCGACTGCGATGAGTGTCATAAGTCGCTGTGGAGATGGCGTCCGGCCCAATAGCGTCGCGTACCGTGCTCGTGCTCCACGCCCACCTCCCGTGGGTGATCGGCACCGAGAACGAGCGGTGGCTCCACGAGGCGGTGCTCGACTGCTACCTGCCGCTGCTCGACGTGCTCGAGCGCGCGCCGAAGGGCCGGCTCACCCTGTCGGTGACGCCGGTGCTCGTCGCGATGCTCGAGGACGAAGGCGCGAGGAAGCGCACGCGAGCGTTCATCGCGAAGGCGCGTGACGCCGCCCGCGGCTGGCACCACGACGCGGCGGCGCGGGCGCTGAAGGGCTTCGGTCACGGCTCGATCGTCGAGCGCCTGAAGGCGCTGGCGGCCGGTGGCGCGATCGAGCTGATGACGTCGGGCGTCACGCACGGCTTCCTGCCCCTGCTCATGACGGTGCCGCGGGCCGCCGAGGCGCAGGTGGCGCTCGGCGTCGAGGCGCACCGGCGCGCCTTCGGCGTGGAGCCGAAGGGCTTCTGGCTGCCCGAGTGCGGCTACGCGCCCGGGCTCGACGCGGTGCTCGCGAAGCACGGCCTGAGGTTCACGTTCGTCGACTCGCACGCGCTCGAGGGCGCGGCCTACGGCACGGCGGCTCCGGTCTTTCTGCCGTCCGGCGTGGCGGCGTTCGCGCGCGACATCGAGGCCAGCGAGCAGGTGTGGAGCTCGATCGTCGGCTACCCGGCGGACCCCGTGTACGCCGACTTCCACCACCGCGTGAACGGTCAGCGCGTGCTGCGCATCACCGGCTCGGAAGAGAAGCAGCCGTGGGAGCCCGAGGTGGCGTGGGGCCGCGCGAGAGAGCACGCGCGGCACTTCCTCGAGCAGCGGGGGAGGGGCGCGGCGCTGCAGGTGGCTCCGTACGACGCCGAGCTGTTCGGCCACTGGTGGCTCGAGGGCCCCGTGTTCCTCGAGGCCGTGCTGCACGGCTCGGCTGCGCTGACGACGCCGGGCGCGGTGCTGCGCGAGAGCCCGACGCTCGAGACGCGCGAGCTGCCGTTCTCGACGTGGGGCAGGGCGGGCACCGCCGAGGTCTGGCTCGGGCCGCAGAACCGGTGGATGTGGCCGCACCTGCACCGCGCGGCGGAGGCGATGACGAAGCTCGACGACGGCGCGGCGCTCAACGCGCTGCTGCTCGCGCAGGCGAGCGACTGGCCGTTTCTCATCGACGCGAAGACGTCGGCCGGCTTCGCGCAAGATCAGTTCGTGCAGCACCTCCTGCGCTTCCAGGCGCGCGCGCGCGGAGAGAAGGCAGAAGGGCCGACGCCCTTCCCGTGGGCGTCCCCCCGCGTGTATTGGGAGTAGCCGTGGCGGCCAGGCTCAACCGGCGCAAGGTGGGGGCGCTCCTCGAGCAGGCGGCGCTGCACCAGCAGCGCTCCGAGTGGGAGAAGACCCTCGAGGTGCTGGCTCCGGTGCTGGAGGACGGCGGGGCCCCGCCCGACGCTCCGGGGTTGTACGCCGACGCCTTGCGGAAGCTCGACCGCACGTCCGAGGCGCGCGCGGTGCTCGAGCAGGCGCTCGAGCAGCACCGCGACGACCCCGGCCTGCTCGCGCGGCTCGGCTCGCTGCTCGTCGACGAGGCGAGCCCCATCGAGGGCGTTCGCCTCCTGGAGCGCGCGAAGAAGGCGCTCGGCCGCGAGCCGTCGTTTCTGGTGCACCTCGGCTTCGCGCAGCTGCGCGCGCACCGGCTCGAGCAGGCACAGGCCTCGGCTGAGGCGGCGCTGCAGCGCGGCGGCGGCGACGAGGCGCGGCTCTTGCTCGCGGCGGTGAAGACGCGCAAGGGCGACTACGCGCAGGCGATGGCGATGGCGTCGGCGCTGGAAGAGAAGACGCAAGGCATGCTGCGCGCCGCGGCCGCCTCGGTTCGCGCCGATGCGCTGCTCTACTCGGGCGACGCCGCCGCGGCGCTGAGCGTGTGGAAGCAGCTGCACGCGGGCGGGCAGGTGGTGCCGGCGCAGCTCGGGCACATGGCGTACGCCGCGCAGGTCGCGGGAGACACCGAGCTCGCCTCGCAGCTGATCGAGCAGCGCATGGCGGGCCGGCCGGCGGTCGAAGATCGGCTCTTGTTCGCGCAGATCTTCAACCTGCGCGGGAAGCCCGGCGAGGCGCTCGCGATGCTCGAGGCGGCGGTGCCGGGCGGCGGCGAGGGCGTGCGCTACGAGGTGCTCGCCACGCGCGCGCGGGCGCTGCGCCTGCTCGGCCGCTCGGGCGAGGCGAAGGGGGTGCTCGCCGAGGCGGCCGCGATGCCCGAGTACGTGCTGCCGCGGCTCGGCGCGCGCGTGCGCATCGACCAGGGCCACGTGGCGGCCGAGGAGGGAGACTTCGAGCGCGCCGACGTGCTGTTCAAGCAGGCGCTCGCGCTCGACCCCGGCGACCCCGAGGCGAAGCGCGCGCTCGAGCTGACGTCGAGGAAGGTCGCGTGGAAGAGCGAGCTGCAGGCCGGAGCCGACGCGCAGGTCGCCGCCGCCCGCGCCGAGGCCGAGTCGCTCGAGCGCCGCTTCCGCTCGCGTGAGGCCGAGCTCGATGCGCTGCGCCGCGAGCTCGAGCACGTGAAGGCGGCGAAGGCGAGGGCCGAGGCGGTGGCCGCCGACGCGAAGGCCGCGGCGCGGGAGGCGCTGGAGCGGGTGAAGAACGCTCCGGCGCGCGCGGTCGCCGAGGAGCTCGCCACACGTGAGCTCGAGATCGAGGCGAAGGCCGACGAGGCGGTCGATCGCGCGCTCGAGGGCGTGCGGCCGCTGTGCCCGGACGAGGTCGTGCGGCTCTTGCGCGTGGCCGAGCGCACGTTTCAGAAGGCGCTCTACATCGCGCTGCCGGCGGCCGCCGTCGCGATGCTGTACGCGGGCGCGCTGGAGCGCGGGCTCGTCATTCTGCTCGCCGAGCGCTTCGGGACGTGGCTCGACGAGAAGCAGAGGCGCCGCGCCTTCCTCGACGCGGCGGTGCGCGAGCGGCGCGGCAACACGGTCAGCTACTTCGTCGGCTTCGCCGAGGCGTTCGACCCCGCGCTCGACGTGAAGGCTCCGGCGCTCGGAGAGGTCTTGCGCGCGCTCGAGAAGCGCACCGAGCCGTACATGGCGGCGTTCGTGGAGTTCTTGCGCGAGCGGTACCCGGTGCCCGATGCGTACTTCGGCGAGCTCGCGGCGTTCGTCGAGTGGGCGAAAGAGAAGATTCGCGACCCGGCCGCGCACGGCCGCGCGCTCGACGTCGGCTACGAAGATCTGCGCCGCTTCCGCGAGGAGCTGCTGTTCGACTTCCACGGGCGCAGGCGCGGCGCGCTCGCGGCGCTGCTCGGAGCGAAGGCTCCGTGACGGTCGTGCTCGTGCCCGGCTTCAACGGCACCGCCCGCCAGCCGCTGCTCGTGCGCCTCTCGAAGCTGCTGGAGGCCTCGGGCCAGAAGACGAAGCGCGTGACGCTGCCGCGCGGCAGGCCGTCGCCCGGCCTGGAGCTCGAGGCCGCGGCGCTCGCGAAGCACGAGGCGTCGGCGTACGCGGGCCGCTCGTTCGGCGGGCGCGTGTGCATTCGCCTTCCCGCGCGCGTGCCGCGCGTGCTGCTCGGGTTCCCGGTGAGGCCGCCGGGCCGGCCGCGGCCCGAGGACGAGGCGGCGCTCCTCGCGCTCGAGTCTCCGACGCTGATCCTGCAGGGCTCCGATGACGAGCTGGGGCCCATCGACGTGCTCGAGCCTCTGTGCGCGCAGAACCCGAGGCTGCGCCTCGAGGTGATCGACGGAGCGGGCCATGCGTACGGCCGGCACGAGAAGCGGGTGCTGGAGCGCGCCGCCGAGTGGCTGGTAAAGGAACTGGGATGACGTCTCTCGCGATGGTGATGCTGTCGGCGGCGCCGCCGCCCGCGCTGCCCGATCTGCCGGCTCCGCTCGGCATGCTCGACAAGGTGCTCGAGCCGGGCGCGGCGAACGGCGAGAAGTCGACCGAGATCTCGCTGCCGGGCTGTTCGCAGAAGGTGCCGGTGAACCTGAGCCGGTTTGTGGCGGGAACCGCGTACGCCATGCAGCAGATGGTCGAGTGGCTGTACCTCGCTCCGGAGCTGAAGCCGTTTCCGGCCGGCGCGCTCGACGAGGTGACGCAGGGCCTCACCGGGGCAGCGTTCGCCGATCAGCGGTCGTGCGCGGCGCTGCCGAAGGAGCTCGCGAAGGCGCCGAAGCTCTGCGCGGGCACGGCGGCCGACCAGGCGTGGATGGTGGCGAACGGCAAGCCGGTGGCGAGCGTGCGCTGGGCGGCGGGGAGCGGAAGCGACAAGTGCCTGCCGAAGCTGACCGGCGTGCTGTTCGACGGCAAGGGGGTGGCGCGCATCCGCTACGAGGCCGACTTCGGGTCGGCGGCGTCGGGCGCGCTCTTGGGTGACAAGTGCGAAGTGAAGTTCTCGTTCGATGCGAAGAATGAGGTGTTCCACGCGGCCCGCCGAGGCTGTAAGGGACCTTGAACCAAGGTCATGGCCGGTCCGGCAGCACCCATCGTCGAGGTCGATGCGCAGCATCCCCAGCCGAGGCACGTCGAGCGTGCCGCGCAGCTGCTCGAGGAGGGCGGCCTCATCGCGTACCCGACCGACACGTACTACGGCATCGGCTGCGACCTTCAGTCGAAGAAGGGCATCGACAAGCTGTACGCGCTGAAAGATCGCGATCGCAGAAAGCCGTTCTCGTTTCTGTGCCCCGACCTGTCGGACGTCGCGCACTACGCGCTCGTGTCGAACTTCGCCTACCGCACGATGAAGCAGCTGACCCCGGGGCCGTTCACGTTCGTGCTCGAGGCGACGCGGCTCGTGCCGCAGATGATGCAGAACAAGCAGCGGCAGGTGGGCATCCGCGTGCCGCAGGCTCCGCTGATGCTGGCGATCGCGGCGAAGCTCGGCCGGCCGATCGTGACGACGTCGGCGACCGCGCCCGACGGCCGCGTGCTGATCGACGCGCGCGACATCAAAGAGACGCTCGGCTCGAGGCTCGAGCTGATCCTCGACGGGGGTGTGCAGCCGAACGAGCCGTCGACCGTGGTGTCGCTGGTGGGCGATCAGATCGAGGTGCTGCGGCAGGGCAAGGGCATCATCGTCACCTGACGAGAGGCTCACTCGCTGCGGATCACCGCGGCGAGCACGACCCAGACGAGGACGGCGACGGTGTAGAGGCCGATCGCCGCGACCCGCTTGAGCGGCTTCGACTCGGTGCGCTTCGCGATGGCGACGGCGATGGCGCCGGCGATGCCTCCGAGGATCGCGAGCAGCACGCCGCCGAGCACGCCCATCACGATGACCGGGGCGAGGTACGCCATCGCGGCCGCGTTCTTGTCGGCCTCGGTCATCAGCTTGCCGCAGCACGTCTCGCAGTGCGTGAGGTCGGAGCCCGCGCACGCGTTGCAGACGAACGTGCCGCAGCGCGCGCACGCGTACCGCGCGGCCGCCTGGTGTGCGGGGCAGGTGCTGCCGGGTGCGGCCGGCGCGGGCGACGCGTGCTTCTCTGACGGAGGCACCTTGCGGCCGCGCTCGTCGAACAGCTCGGTCTTGGGGCCCATGAAGCCCTTGGTGCGAATCGCCTTGAACGCGCCGCCGCCGACGGGAATCGACCACTCGCCGGCGCTCGACAGCTTCTGCTCGTGCACGGCCTGGCCGCTCTCTTTGACGATCAGCTTGCCGGCGGGGAAAGCCGCGCCGAGCTCGAGGCGGCGGTTGTCGATCGACCATCCGATGGCCATGGGTCTTCAGGTTACCCGGTCTCGCGCAGCCAGTGGCCGGTCGTCGTCCACCCGAGGAACCGGAGCGTGCCGGGGTCGGCGCCGCTCACCGCGAGCTCGAGGCCGCGGACGGCGCGCTCGAGGCGCCGCTGGTACGGCCCCCTGGCTCTGCCGAGCCGCTCGTTCGCCCAGGCGATGAACGGGGCGTGCGCTTCTTCGCCGGCGCGCGAGAGGTAGAAGACGAGCTGCCGCCACGCGTACGCGACGTTCTTCACGATGCTCAGCGTGGGCTGCTGGCCGCCCTTGAGGCGCCAGAGCATCCACTCGAAGGTGCGCTTCGCCATCGGGACGAGCTCGACGTGCAGCGGCAGCGCGTCGAAGAGCACCGCGAGGTTCTGCGTGGTGATGATCTGCTGCTGCTCGATGAGGGTGCCGTTCGCGGCGACGCTGCCGCCGCTCACGCCGGCGAGCTCGCGGCACAGCGCCGGGAGGTCGGTGACGCGGTCGTACGGCACGCCGTAGTAGCGCGCGTAGAGCGAGCCGTTCATCACGCGCGCCGCGACCTTCGCCGCGGCCAGGAAGCCGGGGCCGAACCTGCCTACGAAGATGTCGGCCGCGAGCTCCTCGACGAGGGGCAGGTCGATGCCCGCGGACTTCGCCAGCGCGCGCAGCTCGGTGATGAGCTTGTTCGTGAGCACGGCGTAGGGGAAGGCGCCGAGCGCGAGGCTGGCCGTCACCGACAGAGCGGCGGCGGCGGCGGCTCCGCTCGACGCGCCGGTGCGAAGGGTCTCGAGGGCGCGGACCCAGGGCAGCTCCTCGAAGCGGACCTGGCCCTCGAGGTTCAGCAGCAAGAGCGAGCGGCGCCGGCGGAACGCCTCGTAGGTGCGCGCATAGAGGCGGCCCGCGGGCTCGTCGAAGTCGCCGGCGCGGATGCGCGCGACGAGGCGAGGCAGCAGCGTGGCGAGCACGTCGCCGGACGAGATGATGCCGCGCTCGACGAGCTCCTCGACCGTCCCTTCGATGCACCTGGCGACCGTGGCGGCGATCGACGGCGGGAGCCCCAGGTCGTCGAGGCGCGTATCCCCGGCGCGCAGGCGCGCGGCGGCCTGCTTGCGGAGCTCGCCGTGGGTGGGGAGCCGGGCGATGCGCTGTTGCTCGACGCGCAGGCGTGTGCGCTGCTCGGAGTAGGGCGCGCCGCGCTTGCGAAGCTCTCCGGCGAGCAGCCGGCGCAGCGAGCCGAGCTGGCGGCGGCTCACCGTGCCGGTCGCGAGCTTCTCGAGGTGATCGACGAGCAGGCCGAGGCTGCCGCGGGCGCCTTTCGCTTCGCCGATCGCGGCGCGGGCGCGGCTCTTCCACGCGGCGGGCTGCGGCTTGCCGGGCCAGCCTCCTTCGACGCTCCAGCCTTCGTTGGCTCTGTCGTGCTTCTCGCTGGCCTCGACGAGCCGCGGAGCCTCGCCGTCGACCGTCTCGAGCAGCAGCGCGACGACCCGCTCGCGCAGCGCGGCGCGCGTGGTCAGCGCTTCGTTCATGCGCGTGATGCGCTCGCTCTGCGGCTTCTTCTCGAGGAGCTCGGCGACCTCGGCGGGCGTTGAGCGCTGCAGCTTCTCGCCACGCTCGGCCTGTGCCGCGGCAGGGTAGAAGCGCACCCGATCGAAGAAGGGGACGAGCGCGTCGAGCAGCGCGGCGGCGTCGTCGCCGCGGCCGCGGTCGATGAGCAGCGCGAGGGTGAGGAGCGCCGCCTCTTCGGGGACCTGCACGGAGTACGCGCCGGAGCGCAGCTGCTCGAGCAGCCCGGCTCGGCCTTCGTCGGTGAGGCCGTGGGCGTTGCGCTCGGGGTCCGGGTTGCCGGCGGCGAGGGTGCCGGTCGCGAAGCCTCCGGTGACGACCTCGAGGGTGACCCATGCAGGCGCGCTCTCGACCGGCGTGCGGGAGCCGACGCGCAGGCGGCCCGACTCGATGCCTTCGAGGACCTTCGTCCACTTCGCGACGCGCTGCTCGCCGCCCGCCGCACGCAGAGCGCGCGCGAGCTGGCCGATCACGTATCCCGCGTTGATGCTCAAGACTCGGAGGCGGGACTCGAACCCGCGCCCTGCCGGTACCAGCCGGCCGCTCTCGCCATTGAGCTACTCCGAGGTTCGCTGCGTGACGGCTGCCGCCACCGACTCTGACGGCGGGCGGAATGTAGCGCGGCGGCGGGCGGCGTCGTTGAATGTGTTCGTGCAGTCGGACCTGCTGGACCACTACGTGACGTACCTGCGCGCCGAGCGGAACCTCGCGGCGAAGAGCGTCGAGGCGTACGCGCTCGACGTGCGCGCGTACCTCGAGGACCTGGCGCGCAAGGGCGTGACCGTCGAGGCGGCGACGCGCGACGACGTGCTGGAGCACGTGGCGACGCTGGCGCGGCAGGGACTGTCGCCGCGGAGCCGGGCGCGGCACCTCGCGGCGCTGCGCGGGTTTCACCGGTTCCTCGAGGACGAGAAGCTGTGCCCGAAGGATCCGACCGAGGATCTCGACACGCCGAAGTCGGCGCGGAAGCTGCCCGTGTTTCTGACCCTGCCCGAGGTCGAGGCGCTGCTCGCCGCGGCCGACGAGGCCACGGTGGCCGGGTGCCGCGACCGGGCGATGATCCAGCTGCTGTACGCGACGGGCCTGCGCGTGTCGGAGCTGCTCAAGCTCAAGGTGCAGGACGTGAACCTGCGCGACGGCTTCGTGGTGACGATGGGGAAGGGCCGCAAGGAGCGCGTGGTGCCGATCGGCCGGCTCGCGAAGGAGAAGCTGGAGGCGTACCTGGCGACCGCGCGGGTTTCGCTGCTCAAGGGCGCGGCGTCGGCGGTGCTGTTCGTGACGCCCCGGCGCACGGGCTTCTCGCGCATGGGGTTCTGGAAGTTGTTGCGCCGCTACGCGCTCAAGGCGGGGATCTCGAAGCCGCTCTCGCCGCACAAGCTGAGGCACTCGTTCGCGACGCACCTGCTCGAGCGCGGCGCCGACCTGCGCGCCGTGCAGGCGATGCTCGGACACGCGGACCTGTCGACGACGCAGATCTACACGCACGTGACCTCGTCCCGGCTGAAGGCCGTGTACGACGCGCATCACCCGCGCAGCCGCCGTTGAGCTGCAGCCAGAGATGCTGGGCGACGACCGCCGAGCTCGCGGCGCTGCACGCCGGCCAATGCGAGACGGCGGGCTTTCCCGCGCGCCGGTCACCGTCGCCGTGCTGGCACGCGGCCTGCTATGTGGGGGGCCGAGGACCCTTGAGGGTATGTTAAGCAATTGGAACCCGCTTTACAGGGGGGCTCGAAACCCTACGATCAGTCGCCGCTGCCCCAGCGGGCGTCGCCGGGCGCCATCGCCGCGAGCTCCGCGTGAGGCTCCAGCGCCGCCCGCAGGTTCCCCACGTCGGGCGTGATCGCCCTCCACACCTTCTCGAGCGCCGCGGCGTCGGCCTTCTCGAGCTGCGCCGGAGTGCCCTTCACCCAGCACTTCTTCAGCTCCGCGAGCGGCGAGCCCTTCTTCAGCTCCATCGCGGTCAGGTCCACCTTGCGGCAGATCTGCGACAGCGCCGCGGTGGCCACGCTCAGGCCCGCGTCGGACACGCCGTCGCCGCCCTTCCACTGCCCCGCCTTCGCCGTCGCGACCGCGCCGAGCACGTCGCCGCACTTCGCCCAGGCCTGCTTCAGCTCGCCGAGCTGCTGCGGGCCGAGCACGCCGCACGCGACGACGCCGAGCTTCGTGCTCGCCTCCGCGAACCGCGTCTTGAACTGCGCGCAGTCGCCTGCCGAGAGCGCCACGGCATACGCCTGTCGGGCCCCCGCGCTCTTCTTCAGCTTGATGCCGAAGCTCATCTTGTCGGAGCGCGCCAGCGCCGCGTCGATGCGCCGCGCGCCGCGCCCGTCGAGCAGCTCGCCGACGCTTCCCGCGAGCGTCTTGTCTTTGCGCTTCTCGATCGCGGCCTCCAGCTCCTTGCGCTTGTCGCGCTTCGGGGCGGCGGCGGGCGGTTCATTCTGCTGCGGCGCTTCGGACGCTGCGTTCTTGTCGACTCTCATGAGCGCGATCATCGCCGCGCCCTGCGCCGGAATCTGCGCGTGCGAGAACGTTTAAGTCGCCGTATGAATGGTGTCCTACATGCGGATCCTCTCTGGCGTTCAGTCCTCCGGGCAGCTGCACATCGGCAACTACTACGGGGCCCTGCGCCAGTTCGTCGAGCTGCAGAACGAAGGTGAGGCGCTGTACTTCATCGCCAACCTGCACGCGCTGACGTCGGTGCGCGATGGCGAGCTGGCGCGAAAGCTCACGCTCGAGGCTGCGGTCGCGTTCCTCGCGCTCGGCGTCGATCCGAAGAAGTCGATCCTCTTCCGGCAGAGCGACATCCCCGAGGTGACGGAGCTGTACTGGGTGCTCGGCACCGTCGTGCCCAACGCGCACCTCGACCGCGCCCACAGCTACAAGGACAAGATCGCCAAGGGCATCTCGCCGAACCTCGGGCTCTACGCGTACCCGGTGCTGATGGCCGTCGACATCCTCATCTACGACAGCGACGTCGTTCCCGTCGGGAAGGACCAGAAGCAACACATCGAGTTCGCACGCGACTGGGCGACGACGTTCAACCAGACGTACGGCGGGGAGTACTTCAAGCTCCCCAACCCGAGGATTCAGGACGCGACCGCCGTCGTTCCCGGCATCGACGGCGAGAAGATGTCGAAGTCGCGCAAGAACACGATCGACCTCTTCGGCGACGAGAAGGCCGTCGAGAAGGCGATCAAGAGCATCAAGACCGACTCGACGCCCCCGACCGATCCGAAGCCGGCGGGTGGGCCGCTCTACCAGCTGCTCAAGGTGATGGCGCCCGCGGCCGAATGGCCGGAGATCGAGAAGAGTTGGGCCGCCGGCGGCAAGGGCTACGGCGAATACAAGAAGAAGCTCATCGAGTACTACCACGCCGCGTTCGACGGCCCGCGCAAGCGCTACGCCGAGCTGATGGCCGATCGCGGCGAGGTCGAGCGGATCCTCCTCGATGGGGCTGATCGCGCCCGTGCGATCGCCCTCCCCGTGGCTCAGCGCGTCCGCAAGGCCGTGGGGCTCGAAGAGCAGAACGCCGTCGACCTGATCCACCGCCGCATGGCGTCACTCAACGCCGGCCTGCAGAGTGTCAAGCACGGCAGCGAGCCGAAGTGACGCACGTCACGTTCGATCGCGGCCTTTGAAGCGATCGGCGGTTTCGTGTAGAGGTCCCGCCCTGACGTGAAGGACGCCCCGGTCGACGAAAGCTTCGAGTCCGTCTCCGCGCCGCGTGAGGGAGGGCTCCGAGACACCTTCAAGCTCACCCTCCCGAACTTCGAGGGCCCGCTCGATCTCCTGCTGCACCTGATCCGCGAGCACAAGCTCGACATCTTCGACATCCCCATCGCGCTGATCACCGAGAAGTACATCGCGCACCTCACCAAGATGCGCGAGATCAACCTCGACATCGCCGGCGAGTTCCTCGTGATGGCGAGCACGCTGCTCCACCTCAAGAGCCGCATGCTGCTCCCGCGCGAGCAGGTGCCGGCCGGGCAGGGCGACGTCGAAGAGAACCAGCCCGACCCCCGCGCCGAGCTCGTCCGCCGCCTCCTCGAGTACCAGAAGTACAAGGAGGCCGCCGAGCAGCTCGCCGGCAACGACCTCCTCGACCGCGACGTCTTCCCGCGCCGCGTCCGCGTCGACCGCCTGCCGCTCGACCCCGACGAGGTCGGCTTCCAGGAGATCTCGGTCTTCAAGCTCATCGAGGCCCTCGACCGCGTGCTCAAGGCTCTCGAGCCCAAGTTCCAGCACGAGATCGTGCGCGATCGCCTGAGCCTCTCCGACGCCATTCACAAGCTCGCCGACCGCCTCCGCAGCGGCCAGCGCATGGCCTTCGGCGAGCTCTTCGAGGGCAGCCGCACCCGCTCGCAGGTCATCATCACCTTCCTCGCCGTGCTCGAGATGGCCAAGCTGCGCCTCATTCGCATCTTCCAGGCCGACGACCTCGGCGACATCTTCGTGGCGGCCCGCGGCGACGCGCTCGCGGCGCTCGCCGAGAAACCTTCGGAGGAGATCAAAGATGAGTACCAATGAGCCTCAGCCCCCCGGCGAGCTGCCTCCCGAGCCCGCGACCGAGCCGGCCGCTCCCGCCGTTCCCGCCGAGCAGCAGCCCGCCGAAGTGACGCCGGCCGAAGCTGCCCCCGCCGAGACTGCCGAAGAGAAGCCGAAGCGCGCGCGCAAGCCGAGGCTCGTCGAGCCCAAGCCCATCAGTCAGGACGAGATCGCCGCCGCCACCGCCGCCCCCGCGGAGGACCCCGAGCTCGACGAGGTCGCTCCCGCCGACATCGACGCCGAAGACGAAGAGCCCGAGACCTCGTTCTCGAAGCTGCAGTCGCAGGGCAAGCGCATGTCTCCTGCGCGCGTGCTCACCGTGCTCGAGGCGCTGCTGTTCGTCGCCGACAAGCCGCTCAACGTCGATCAGCTCTTCGAGGCCACCGGCATCGAGCGCGGCCGCATCACCGAGGGCCTCGAGAAGCTCGCCGGTCTGCGCCGCGACGGCATCTCGGGCATCGTGCTGCACGAGGTCGGCGGAGGCTGGCAGTTCCGCACCGACCCGGGCGCCGCCGAGTACGTGAAGCGCTTCCTCAAGGTGAAGCCGCAGCGCCTCACCCGCGCCGCCGTCGAGTCGCTCGCGATCATCGCGTACCGCCAGCCGGTCACGCGCCCCGAGATCGAAGACATTCGCGGCGTCGACACCGGCGCCGTCATCAAGGCGCTGCTCGAGCGCCGGCTCATCAAGATCCTCGGCCGCAAAGAAGAGATCGGCCGCCCCATTCTCTACGGCACCACGCGCGAGTTCCTCGAGTTCTTCGCCCTGAAAGATCTCTCGTCGCTCCCCACGCTGCGCGAGTTCCAGGAGCTCAGCGAGGAGCACCAGAAGATCGTCGAGACCGAGACGCCCCCCGAGAAGCCCGGCGCCGCCGGCACGGTCGAGACGCTCTCCGACCCCACCTTCGAGGCGCGGCTCGAGGCCGAGCGCGACGCCTCCGAGGCCGCGCTCGCCGAGCTCGAGGCCGCCATCGGCGGAGCCGACGTCACCGCCAAGGCCGTGCAGAAGACGCTCGACCCGCCCGCGCCGCCGCCGGATCCGAACGCTCCGGCGCCGCCGCCGTCGCCCGACGCTCCGAACACCACCCCTTGAGCAGCGAGCGGCTGCAGAAGTTCCTCGCGCGCGCCGGCGTCGCCTCCCGCCGCGCCGCCGAGGGCCTCATCACGCAGGGCCGTGTCACCGTGAACGGCACCCAGGTCACCGAGCTCGGCTCCAAGGTCGACCCCGAGAAAGACGCCGTCGCCGTCGACGGCAAGAAGGTCGAGCTCCACGCCCAGCGCACCTGGTACCTGCTCAACAAACCCGAAGGCGTCGTCACCACGCTCACCGACCCGCAGGGCCGGCCCACCATCGCCGACTTCCTGAAGGACCTGAAGAAGCGCCTCTTCCCCGTCGGCCGCCTCGACTACGACGCGGAAGGAGCCTTGCTGCTCACCGACGACGGCGAGATCTCGAACCGCCTGCTGCACCCGCGCTACCAGGTGCCGCGCACGTACCTCGTCAAGGTGAAGGGCGACCCCACCGACGCCAGCCTCGCGAAGCTCCGCGGCGGAGTGCGGCTGGAAGACGGCATGGCCGCTCCGTCGAAGGTCGAGCGGTTCGACAAGGCCGAGGCGAACACGTGGCTCGAGATCGTGGTGACCGAAGGCCGCCCCCACCTCGTGAAGCGGCTGTGCGCCGCCATCGGGCACCCCGTCGTGCGGCTCTTCCGCCCCGCGCAGGCCGGCATCGCGGTCGGCGACCTCGAGCCCGGCTCTCTGCGCAAGCTCACCGACGAGGAGGTCGCCGTCGTGAGGGGAGTCGCCGAAGGCAAGAGCCCGCCACCCCTCGAATTGAAGCTTCCCCCACGGCGGCATCGCCCCCGCTGATATAAGCGACCCCACATGAATCCCCGGGCCTTGGCCCTCTGCGCAGCAGCGCTGCTGATGGCGTGCTCGGGGGGCCGCGACAAACTACTCGCCGATCTCGAGAGCCAGCGCCCCGAAGAGCGCGCGCTCGCCCTCAAGAAGCTCGCCGAGCTCAAGAACCCCGACGACCTCGTGCTCTTCACGCAGAAGGCGCACGACCCGGTCGCCATCGTGCGCGCCGAGGCCATCGCCGCCCTCGGCACCAGCAACGATCCGCGTGTCGTCGACCTGCTCGGCGATCTGCTCTCGGACGACGACGACAGCGTGCAGGCCGCCGCCGCCAAGGCGCTCGCCCAGATCGGCAACGAGAAGGCCCGCAGCTACCTCATGCTGCAGTACGGCCGGCGCGGCCGCGGCACCCGGCAGGCCATCGTCGCCGCTCTCACCACCACGAACGTGCCCGGCGCCATGGCGAAGGTCGTCGCCGCCGAGGCGAAGACCATCTGGGAGCGCAACCTCCAGACGCTGCAGTCGGGCTCTCCGCCCGAGCGCGTCGGCGCCGCCGAGGAGCTCGGCAAGAGCGGCCGCCCCGAGGCCGTCAACCGCCTCGTGCCGCTGCTGAAAGACGGCCAGGTCATGCTCGCCGCCGCCGCCGTGCGCGGGCTCGGCAACGCGGGCGACCGCCGCGCGGTTCAGGCGATCTCCGAGGTGCTCACCGAGAGCTACCCGCAGCTGCGCGAGGCCGCCTGCGAGGCGCTCATGCAGCTGCAAGACCCCGCCGCCGTCCCGCGCCTGCTCGAGGTCGCGAACGAGCGCTCGCCCGCAAGCCCGCTCGCCGTCGCCGCGATCGTCGCGCTGCCGCAGAGCCCCGAGGCCGACAAGGCGCTGTGCGACGTCACGCTGCTCGCGTCGCCCGCCGAGGCGCTCGTCGCCGGGCGCGAGATGCGGCGCCGCGGCGGCTGCCCCATCGAGCCCGTGCTCGAGAAGCTGAAGATGCAGTCGACGCAGAGCGCCGCGCTGCAGGCGCTCGCGGTGCTCGGGCCGGCCGCTGCCGCGGCGCTGCCGAAGGTGTCGCCGCTGCTGACGAGCTCCGACGCCGCCGTGCGCAAGCTCGCGGTCGACGCGATCGTCGAGCTGAACGACAAGAGCGTCGCGCCCGCGATCCTCAAGGCGTACGAGGCCGAGGTGAAGTCGCTCGAGGCCCAGCGCAGCGACTGGGTCACGGTGGCGCTGCCCGAGAAGTACGGCGCGGGCTTCGACCCGTCGGCGCCCGTCGACCCGAACGACCCCGCGGCCGCCCAGAAGCTCAAGCAGGTCGATCTCTTCAAGCGCGTGCAGCTGCTGAACGAGGCCCGGGCGCGCGAGACGAACCGCACGCTGCTGGTGCAGAAGCCCCCGCGCGAGCTCGTCGACGACGCCAGCGAAGATCAGCTGAAGGTGCTCGCGTCGCTCGTGCGCGCCCTCGGCACGCTGCAGGTCGAGAACGCGCGCTCGCTCGTCGAGCCCTACGCGCAGGAGTCGAGCCCTTCCTTGCGCGCCGCGGCGTTCGTCGCGCTCGCCCAGCTCGGCCCCGAAGCGCTCAAGGCCGCGAAGGTGGGCCTCGTCGACTCCGACCGCGCGGTGCAGGCCGCGACCGCCGAGGCGTTCGCGGCCACCGGCGAGCAGGGGCAGGCCATGCTGCTCGAGACGCTGTCTCAACTGACGGGCGATCGCTCGCGCCTGCTCGAGCCGCTGAAGGAGCTCACGCTCTCGAAGGCCGCCGTCCCCGCGCTGCTCCAGCTCGTGAAGGAGGGCGACGCCGAGGCGGGCACGGCCGCGCTGATGCTCGGCCGCATCAAGGCGCCCGAGGCGGTGGAGCCGCTGCTCAAGGCGCTCGCCGACCCGACGACGGTCGCGCGCCGCGAGGTGCTGATCGCGCTGGGCAAGCTCGGCGACCGCAGGGCGCTCGACGCGGTGGGCAAAGACCTGTACAGCGAGCGCCCCGACGTGCGCGCCGCCGCCGCCGAGGCGCTGCAGGCGCTGGGGCCGGGCGCGTACTCCGATGCGCTGCTGGCGCTGAAGGTCGATTACTACCGGAAGGTCCGCGAGGCGGCGATGCTCGCGCTGGGTCAGAAGGTCGAGCCCGCTCCTTGAACAGATGACGGACGCCCGGAAGCTCAAAGAGAAGGCGACCGAGGCGTTCGCGAAGGGAAAGTTCGCGAGGGCGGCCGAGGCCTACGCCGACTACTGCGCGGCCGACCCGAAGGACCTGCAGGCCCGCCTGCGCATGGGCGACGCCTGGTCGAAGGCCGGCCAGAAAGAGAAGGCGATCGGCGCGTACCAGTTCGCCGCCGAGGGCTTCGCGAAAGAAGGCTTCCTGCCGCGCGCCATCGCCGCGAGCAAGCTGATCCTCGAGCTCGACCCGACTCACAAGGGCGTGCAGAAGATGCTCGCCGATCTCTACGCGCGAAAGAGCGCGCCCGGGCCGGGCAAGCCGAGGCCGCCGCCGCCGAGCGGGCTCGGAGCGAACAACAAGCACGCGCCGATCGAGCTGCCGAAGGCCGAGGAAGACGTCCCGCTCGAGATCGAAGAGAGCCACTCGTTCAAGAAGCAGACGAAGGAGTCGCCGCCCCCGGCCCCGGAGGAGATCGTGCCGATCGAGGTCGAGCGGCCTTCGGCCCCGCCGCCTCCTGCGAACGAGATCGAGCTCGACGTCTCGGTGACCGGCGGGGGCGTTCCGCCGGTGCCGCCGCCTCCTCCGCCCGCCGAGAGGGTGGAGGTCGCGACGATCGAAGTGGAGATCGAGGCGCCGAAGCCGTCTGCTCCACCGCCGCCTCCTCCCGCCCCCTCTGCGCCGGTCTACGAGCTCGACGTCGAGGAACCGGAGGAAGAGCCGAAGCCGGTGCAGGGCGTGCCCGAGAAGTCGCAGCTGCAGCTCGCCGAGGAGTCCGGCCGCTTCAAGCGCACGAACTCGGGCGCGTACGAGCTCGACCTCGACGACGCTCCGCCGCAGGAGCTGCCGCCGCCGCCGCCGCGGCCCCAGCACGAGACGCCGCCCGGCGAGCTCAGCATCGGGCCCGCACGCCCGGGCGAGGCTCCGATCGAGCTCACGAAGCCGAAGCTGAAGCCGTCGGAAGGGGGCCGGCTCGAGATCGACGAGGCGAAGCTCGTCGCGGAGCTCGCCACGCCCGAGCCGGTCGCCGCGCTGGTGCCGCCGGCGTCGACGAACGCGAGCGCTCCGCCGGGGCTGCGCGCGAAGCGGTCGGACCCCGAGGCCTCGAAGCCGCCCGAGCCTGCGGTGCAGCCGCCGCCGTCGTCGCGCATCTGGGTGCCGAACAACATCGTGCCGGCGCCGTCGTCCGAGCAGTCGGCGGCGCGCATGTTCATCGCGCCCACCAAGGGCGGCCCGAAGACGGATCTCGAGAAGAGCCTCGCGGCGTTCTCGCAGTTCGACGACGAGATCCAGATCATCGAGCCGCCGGCCGAGCCTGCTGCGGCGCCGCGCGCGTCGGCTCCGCACACGTTCACCGAGCTCGAGCTCGAGGGCGACTCGCTGCTGCACGCCGTCGAGACGGCCGCGAACATCGGCATGGAGCAGCGCGGCCAGCAGGTCGCGGCGCCCGGCGTGGAAGAGCGCATGGAGGCGCCCGAGGAGCCGAAGGTCGAGCCCGGCGCGCTGCCGAAGATCCCGCTGTTCTCCGACCTGCCGGAGGACGCGTTCATCGCGCTGTTCGAGCGCTGCCCGCTGCGCCGCTTCGAGCCGACCGATCTCGTGATCCAGCAGGGCTCGCTGGGCGACTCGTTCTTCGTGATCTGCGGCGGCTCGGTGAAGGTGTACCGCAACGACGGCGAGGTGCGCCGCGACATCGCGACGCTGAACGAGGGCGCGTTCTTCGGCGAGATGGCGCTGCTCTCGGGCGCGCCGCGCACGGCGTCGGTCGAGGCGGCCAGCGAAGACACGCAGCTGCTCGAGATCTCGGCGCCGATCCTCACCGAGCTGTCGCACAAGCACCCGACGGTGGCGCAGGCGCTGAAGAAGTTCTGCCGCCAGCGGCTGCTCACGAACGTGATGAGCAGCTCGGCGCTGTTCGCGCCGTTCAGCCGCACCGAGCGGCGGCAGCTCGTCGAGCGGTTCCGCGCGCGCGACGTGCAGAAGGGCGACGTGCTGATCAAGGAAGGCCAGCGCAGCGACGGCATGTACGTGGTGCTGTCGGGCGAGATCGAGGTGCGGCTCGGGCTGCACCCGGTGGCGTCGCTGAAAGAGGGCGACATCTTCGGCGAGATGTCGCTGCTCACGAAGGCGCCGGCGACGGCGACCTGCGCGGCGGCGCGGCGCACGTCGCTCCTGCGGCTGCCGCGCGAGGACTTCGATCAGATCGTGCTGAGCCACCCGCAGATCCTGGTGCTCGTGAGCGAGCTGACCGACGAGCGGAAGAAGCAGAACGCGACGATCGCCTCGCAGTCGCCGAAGCCGGCGGGCGAAGCGACGCCGATGGTGTGACGCCATGGCCCGACTCGCTGCGATTGCGCTCGTCGTCGGCGTCACCGCCCCGAGCGCCGCGCACGCCAGCCACGTCGAGACGATTCTGGCGATCGAGACCGCCAGTGTCGCACTGAGCGCGACCTCGGCCATCGCGGCGATCATCACCGGCCTTGGGAGCTCGCGCGCGGTTGCTGCCGGGCAGCTCCGGCACACCTGGTTCATCGCTGCTTACATCGTCAGCGGCGTGAACCTGGCGCTCGGCGTGGCGAGCATCGCTCTCGCGGTCGAGTACGTCCCGCAGCTCGACCCGCTGTTCGCGGTGGGGGCCGCTCACGCGCTGCTCGCCGGGTGGAACGTCGTCGTGCCGTCCGTCGGCTTCGCCTTGGGCGAGGCGGCCGTGACGCCGGTAGCGCTCCAGGGCATCGACGCCGCCGGGCGGCGGTGGGTGGGCGCCGGCGTCCGCCTGGCCGGGTTCTAGGGACAGCGCCTAGTCGGGCCGGTTCGCCTTCGTCAGGTACTCGTCGCGCGCGATGAGCCCCGACTCGACCAGCAGCTCGACGAGCGCCCGCAGCGCCCGCACCTGCCCCTGCGACTGCTTCTCGAGCGACACGATGCGATCTTTCAGCCGCGCGATCTCGGCCTCCCGCGCCGCCTGCTCGATCTCGGCCATCGGGTCGCGCGCGGCCGGCGCCGCGAACGGCCCCGGTGCCGTCTTGGCCGGAGGCGGCGGAGGCACCGGCCGCTTCACGCCCGAGATCTCGTCTTCCCCGAACGTCGGCTCCTGCACGCCGAACCGCTGCGGCGTCGCCGTCTTCGACGCCTGCGTCTGTTCGCCGTAATACATGCGGCGGATCGCCCGATCGATCGACGACCCCGTCGCGACCGCCGTCTGCACCTTGAAGCCGGTCTTGAACGTGATGTCGTTCAGTGCGTCGCCGTTCGTCGGATCCGACGTCGCCAGCTGCACCTGCTTCTGCTTCACGTCGACGCCGAGCGGGAACACGCCGTACCGCTCGCACAGCCCCACGGTGAGGATCTGCGTCACCGTCGGCGGCAGCTTCGTGTTGTCGAGATCCACCACGGGCAGCTTCAGCTGCCGCGACAGCGCCCTCACCATCGAGTCTTCGTCGACGAAGCCCATCTCGACGAGGGTGCGCCCCAGCTTCCCGCCCCACTTCTTCTGCTCCTGGAGCGCAGCCTGCACCTGCGTGGCGTCGAGTACGCCCGCCTCGATCAGCAGCTCACCCAGCCGCTTGCGCTGCTTCGAGCTCGAGGTCACTTCTTCTCGGGAACCGGAGCCGCGACCTCGGGCGCCGCCTCTTCGCGCTTCGGCGGATTCAGCTTCGCCGCTTCCGTCTTCTCGGCCGCCGTCATCTGCTTCGCGCGCATCACCTTGAACGTCGCCTGGTCGCCCTTCACCGAGATCACCTGCGCCATGCCGAAGCTGGTGGTGCCGTCGTTCATGCTCCACTTCATCGTGTCGGCCGGCCCCGCCGCGAGGAACAGCGACTTCGACGGCGTACCTTCCTTCACCTGCGTGGTCGCGTCGGCCTCGGCGGTCGCACGGCCGCCCGACTCCTTGATGTTCGAGAACACGCCGAACGCGATGTTGCCTTCTTTGATCGCGCGGTTGATCTCGGCGTCGCCCGCATTGATGTCGCCCGCCGACGAGAAATCGAGCGCCGCGTTACCGCTCCCGTGAGGAGGGCCGTGCGCGATCAGCAGCACCGGCGTCTTCGCGCTCTTCGCCGCCTGCACCACCTCGTCGACGTTCGACTTGAAGTACCGGCAACCCGTCTGGCAGCGCATGAAGTTCGGGTCGTGGTAGCCGGGCAGCGACACGATCGTCAGCTCGGGCGTCTCGATGACGCGGTACGCGTTCAGGTTGACGATGTTGTTCGCCTCTTTCCTCGCGGCGTCGACGCCGTCGGTGTACTCGGCGCGGCACTCGCTGTTGCCGATCAGCACGAACACCGGCACCTTCGACTCGGCCGCGGCGGTCTTCAGCACCCGCGCGATGCCGTCGGCGACCTCGCCCACGTCGCCGGGGAACGCGATCGCGTCGACCTTCTCGTCGGCGAAGAACTTCAGGTACTTCTTCAGCGCGAGCATGTTCTCGCCCGAGTCTTCGTTCATCGGGCCGAGCACGCCGAGCGTGAACGCGCCGTCGGCGTCTTTGTCGGCGAACGTCAGGCGGCTGCCCGACGCCTTCGCGGCGCGCGAGCCGATCGTGACGTCGGTGGTGGGGCCGGGGTCGAGAGGCGCCGCGCACTCCTTGTCGGCGCGCGGCTGCACCTCGGCGAGCGGCTCGGGCTTCGGCGCCGGCTTCACCGGCTCCGGAGGCTTCGGGGGCGGTTCGACCTTCTTCTCGGGGCACGCCCACAGCAGCCACGCCAGACCCAGGACGGACAGGAGAACACGGTTCATTTGAGGCTGCGTGCGTACTCCGACACTGCTTCAAGGTCTACAATCTTCGGGGTAAGAGGGCGGCTGCCGATGACCCTGCGCGGCCTCCTGCTCCTCCTCGCTGTGCCGCTCTCCAGCGCGGGCTGTGCGCACAAGCCGTTGTCGGGCTCGGCGCTCGATCAGGTGATGCGGCCGGCGTTCATCTCGCGCATCGCCGACGACGCGGGCCCCCGCGCCTACGTCTTCCGCGGCGACGGCAGCTACGGCGACAAGCTGAAGAAGCTCTCGGCGAAGGAGGCCGACCGCCGCCTCACGGTGAAGCTGACGGCCGGCAGCGAAGACGAGCAGGGCAACAAGATCGCCACCATCAACCGCTTTCAGGTCGCCGACACGCTGCGCTCGCACACGCTGTCGAAGCTGCCGCGCGCCACGCCGTGGACGAACACGGCGCGCCCCGCCGACGTCGCGGCGGCGCTCCAGAGCTTCCTCGTCGAAGAGGTGCCGGCGAACCCGCCCGACTACGAGCTGCTGCGGCCGCTGGGCGTCGACGCCGTCGTCGAGTTCGTGGTCGAGGAGTACGGCATGCGCAGCGACGGCGGCCGCGCCGGCTGCTTCGTGATCGGCTACGGCCGCATGTTCATGCTCGACGGCGGCGGGAACATGTGGTTCCGCAGCTTCAGCGCCGACCAGGTGGAGTCGGGCCAGCCGCACCTCGACCCGTTCAAGGTCGCGAAAGATCCGTCGCTGTTCCGCGCCGAGATGACGAAGCTCCTGCGCGCCGTCGCCGAGGTCTTCGCTCAGGATCTGAACCCACCCGATCGCACCGGCGGCAAGCCTGCGCCCGAGGGCAGCGGCGAGCTCAAAGAGGGCGGAGACACGACGAGCCCGCAGAAGAACAAGCGGCCGCCGGAAGAAGAAGACCCGCTCTGAGCTGCAGTGCGCGGCCGGCAGTTACGACCGACTACCGACCACCCACCACCGACTCCCTACTCCGGCTGGCTGCGGTTCGGCCCGAGCGAGCTGTCGGCTCCGGTGATCTCGCGGCTCGTGTTCTTGAACGCGCGCAGCCCGAACGGCGCCGCGATCAAGAACGACAGCACCGCGAGGCCGATCGCCATCCACGGGAACTGCTTGCAGCCGGGCGGACCGCCCCAGGGCATGCACGTGGGCTTCTCTTCCATCTTCTCGTCGAAGCCGTTCAGCGGGTTCTTGCTGCGCGCCTTCGCCGCGGCGATCTCCTCTTCGCTCATCTGCTGCGGAGGAGCGAACTCGGTCGGCCGTTTCGCGAGCGCGGCACCACCGAGCATCAAGGTGGCGCCAACGAGCCAAGGCATTCCTGATCGAAGCAGCAAGGAGGAGCGGAGCATCATGGCGCCGCCACCGTACCACCTTTCACCCGTCACGGTCTCGCAAGCTCCACTTCCTCGAGATGTCGTGGAACGTAGGTGCTCCAACCCCGAGCCGCGACGCGGTCGGCCAGCGCCTTCAGGGCCGAGGGCTCGCCGTGCACCATCAGCGTCTGCTTCGGCGGCGCGGTGAAGCCGTCCATCCACTGCAGGGTCTCTTGCCAGTCGGCGTGCGCCGAGAAGCCGCTGACCTGCACGAGCGCAGCGCGCACCGGCACGAGCTCTCCGTGGATGCGAATCTCTTTCTCGCCCTCGAGCATGCGCCGGCCGCGCGTGCCGACCGCCTGGTAGCCCACGAAGAGGATCGTGTTCTGCTCCTTCGGCAGCCGCCACTTCAGGTGGTGCAGCACGCGGCCGCCCGTCGCCATGCCGCTCGCCGAGATGATGATCGCCGGCCCCTTCACCGAGTTGAGCGCCTTGCTTTCGTTGGCCGAGCGCACGAAGCGCGTCAGCTTCGTGGCGAGCGGTGTGCCGCCACGCGCCTCGACGTTCACGAAGTCGATGTCGTGATCGTCTTTGTTCGCGAGGTAGATCGGCGTCGCGTCGCACGCCATCGGCGAGTCGACGAACACCGGCAGCTCGGGGATGCGGCCGGCCTCTTCGAGGTTGCGCAGGTGGTACAGCACCTCCTGCGTGCGGCCGATCGCGAATGCGGGCACCACCACGACGCCGCCGCGCTTCACCGCGCCGTTCACCGCGTCGGCGAGCGCGTCGACCGGGCGGTGATCGCCGTGCGTGCGGTCGCCGTACGTGCTCTCGACGATCAGCGTCGTCGCGCTCGCGATCGCGTCGGGGTCTTTCAAGATCGGAGCGTTGCGCCTCCCCAGGTCGCCCGAGAACACGACGCGCTGCCCCGAGCTCTTCAGGTCGAACACGCAGATCGCCGAGCCGAGAATGTGACCGGCGCGCCGGAACGTGAGCGTGATGCCGGGGAGGATCTCGCGCGTGCGGTCGTAGCCGAAGCTCTCGAACAGCTTCAGCGCACGGTACGCGTCTTCCGCCGTGTACAGCGGCAGCGCCGGAGCGTGCTTGCTGTACTTCTTCTTGTTCGCGAAGCGCGCCTCTTCTTCCTGAATCGAGCCCGAGTCGGGCAGGAGCAGCGCCGACAGCTCGCGCGTACCGCTCGTGCAGATCACGGGCCCCCTGAAGCCCTGCGCCACGAAGCGCGGCAGCCCTCCGGTGTGATCGATGTGAGCGTGCGTGAGCACCACCGCGTCGAGCCTCTTCGGGTCGATGGGCACCGGCTCCCAGTTGCGCTGGCGAATCGCCTTGAGGCCCTGGAACAGGCCGCAGTCGACGAGCAGCTGGTGCTTCTCGTGCTTCAGCAGGAACCGCGAGCCCGTGACCGTCTGAGCCGCCCCCAGGAAAGTCAGTGTGGCCATGGCCTGCGCACGCTAGTAGAGGAGACGAGCATGAGCACGCCAATGCCGACACCTCCTCATCTCGCCGGGGCGATGGCGCAGCTCGAGCAGCTCATCGAGCAGGTCGAGAAGAAGAAGGTCGAGCTGACGACGGCGAGCTGGGGCGAGATCGAGAAGTCGGTCATCAAGCTGCTCGGCGGGCCGTTCAAGCCGAACGTGCCCGAGCACCAGATGATCGCGCTCGGCCTCGCCGCCGCGTTCGGCGCGCGCCTCGGCGCCGAGAACGGCGCGTTCTGGTTCCCGAGCCGCGAAGCGCCCGAGGGCGCCGCGATGGGCTTCCCCGAGGCGCTCGTGATGCTGTCGCCGTTCGCCGCGGTGCTCGAGTCGCTCTCGATGGCGAAGCTCGACCGGCTCGACGAGGTCGCGAAAGAGATCCGCACCAGCGTCGCTCAGGTGAAGTTCTCGGGCGCGGGCTCGCAGCGGCTCTCGGCGCTCGACTACCAGAGCCTCTTCGACCCCGGCTACGTGCAGGTGCTCGCGATCGACAAGGGCAAGCTCGACGGCGCGTTCGCGCTCGCGCCCGATCGGCTCGCGATCGACGTGCGCGAGGCGCTCACGCGCGCGCGCCAGCTGCCCGACGCCGCGAAGAAGCAGCTCGAGACGCAGCTCGCGGGCTCGCTGGGCCGGCTCGAGCGCGGCAAGCCGATGGTCGAGCAGATCCCGAAGGCGCCGCGGCTCGGCGAGCTCGTCGCTCACATCTTCGCGGCGACCGCGACGACCGGCTCGGCCCCCGAAGAGCTGTGGAGCGACGTCGTGTTCCCGCTGCTGTTCGTCGGCGCTCCCGAGAAGTTCCCCGACCTCGACGGCGAGGAGCTCGAGCTCGTGAAGCAGGGCATCGACCCGTTCGTGCTCTTCCTCGAGGTCACGCCGTATACGTTCAAGGGGGCCGAAGAGGGGCTCTTGGGCGCGTTCCCCGCCGACTCGCTCGAGCTGATTCACCCCGCGCTGGCGGCGTCGGCCCAGCCGCGCCTCATCAAGGTGGGGCTCGGCGCGCTGAAAGAGCCGCTCGAGAAGTTCGACCCGGCGAAGACGAAAGACGCGATCGCGCGGTTCGGCAAGCAGCTCGAGGCGAAGATCGGCACGGCTCCGAAGACGCAGCCGCAGGCGACCGAGATGCTCGAGGCGGCGCTGACGCTGATCGGCGACCTGAAGAAGCTGAGCGCCACGCCGGGCGCGATCGTCGCGTTGCGGCGGCTGACCGAGGCCGAGGCGCAGTCCGACCTCGCGCTCGTGCCGGTGCGGCAGGCGCTGCAGGGGCCGCGCATCATCCTCGCGTAGTTGAGATAAAGACGGGGCGTCTTTATGCTCGGCGAATGGGCAGGTCGAAGCTCATCAACGTGCGCCTCGACGCCGACGACGCCGGCAAGGCGCGCGCCCTTCAAGAGCGAGGGGTCGAGCTCTCTGCCATCGTTCGTCGCGCCGTTCGCTCGGAGTACGCCCGCCGTGTGAAGGCCTCCGCAGCCGACGTCGCGAAGACGATGGAGGAGATCTACGCCGATCACCCGGCGCAGCGCGGTTCCCCGCGGACCTTCGACGTCCACGATCGGCGGGCATTTGCGGCTGCGATGCGAAGGCACCTGAAGCGGCGCCGGCGATGATCCTCATCGACGCGGGCGCGCTGATCGCGGTGCTCGATGAACGCGACCGGCTGCACCGGCGCGCGCTCTCGGACTTTCGGCGACTCGGAACGCGCCGGCTGTTTACGTGCTCACCGGTGCTGGCAGAGGTGTGTTTCGCCCTGCCGGCGCAGTTTCAGCGCCGGCGCCTCGCTGATTTCCTGCGGCGCTTCGACGTTCAGCCCCGGCCACTCGAGAGCGAGCGCGCCCAGTGGGACGACGTCCTCGCGTGGATGGATCGCTACGCAGACCACGCCCCAGACTTCGCCGACGCATGGCTCGCCGTGCTCTCGCAACAGGAGCGCCGCCTTCGTCTGTGGACCTACGACGGGGAGTTCTCCCGGGTCTGGCGGCGACCCGACGGGAGCCGGATTCCGCTCGCCGTGCGCGAACCGGCGTAGCTCGCCGTCAGGACCGTCGCTCGGCGATCTCGCGCGCCAGCTCGATCTGCGCCCGCCAGCTGCCGTACAGCCGGCCCTGCGACGCCAGCCGATCGAGCTCGGTCTTCGCATCGAGCGCGACGTCGCCCGGCTCCTCGTTGCGAAACGGCGTGCCGGGCAGCGGCATGAACGTGTGCCCGTGCACCTTCGCTCCGAGGTCGCCGAGCTGCCGCATCAGCGCGAGCGTGGCCTCGACGTCTTCGGGCCGCTCGCCGGGGAGCCCGAGAATGAAGTCGACGTTCGGCTTGAAGCCGTTCTCGCCGCAGATGCGCACCGCGCGCACGATCGCCTCGACGTCGTGCCCGCGCCGGCTGTTCTCGAGCACCGCGTCCGAGCCCGACTGCCCGCCGATGATCAGGTTGTCGTTGTCGACGTACTTCTTCAGCACGGTGAGGGCCTCGGCCGACACGTGCTCGGGCCGCACCTCGGAGGGGAACGTGCCGAAGTACAGCCGGCGCGAGGGCCCCAGCTCCTCGCGGCAGGCGGCGAGCAGCGCCTCGACGGCCTCGAGGTTCACCGTGGCGTCGGCGGAGCCGTAGCTCAGGCTCGTCGGCGAGATGAACCGCGCGTCGCGCCGGCCCGACCGCGCGAGCGCGCCGATCCACCTCCGCACGTTCGCGACGCTGCGGTGGCGGAACTTCGCCTTGCTCATGAACGGCGTCTGGCAGAAGCGGCACGCGTAGATGCACCCGCGCGTGATCTCAATCGCCGAGTACAGCCGCGACTTCACCGAGAACGGAGGAAACTCGTCGAGCTCGACGGGCCTGGGCTTCGGCCCGCGCCCGCCGCTCCACGCGAAGCCGGGGGTGCCCTCGAGCGGCTCGCCGCGCTCGGCGCGCGAGAGCAGCTCGATGATCGCGCGCTCGCCTTCGCCGACGCACACGTAATCGAAGCCGGCCGCCAGCGTCTGCGCGGTCTCGGCGGTCGCGTGAACGCCGCCGGCGATCGAGGTCCAGCCGGATGCCGCGATCGCCTTCAGCTCGCGCAACTGCGCCACCGCGGCGGGGAAGCTCGGCGAGTAGAAGCTGAACGCCACGATGAGGCGATCGCCGGCGCCCAGCGCCTCGCGGAACGCCGCGCACAGCTGCTCGGTGTTCCGCGGCAGCAGCACCTTCACGCCGGCGAGGGCAGGGTGCTCGTCGACGGTGCCGGCCAGCACCGCCATCGCGGCCTTCGCGGGGTAGCAGGAGCTGAGCAGCAGCGTGGTGCCCACGCCGCTCTCGTACTACGGCCCCATGAGGTTCACGAAGTCGGCCGGAACCACGCGCACCTCGCGGTTGCCCTCGGCGTACGGCACCTTCAGCCGCGCCACCCGGTAGATGCGATCGTGATGCGGGTCGTCGGCCGACGACTGCGCGAAGTGCAGCTCGATGATGTTCTCGTCGGCGGCGTGATCGGCGGTGGCGAGCGTGCGCCCCAGCGTCACGTTGTGCACCTCGAACTGGAAGCACCGCGGGTTCGTGGGGCTCTTCTCGAACTTCGGGTACCGGTACGCCCAGCGATCGCGATCGGTGTCGGTCAGGTCGATGTCGGTGTGAACGCGCAGCTCTTCGATGTCGAGCACGCCGTCGAGATCGCGGTCGGTGCTCACGTTGGGGAACGTGGCGTCCTTCAGCCCGTAGAAGTCGAGGCCGTCGGGCACCAGGTCGCCGTCGGTCATGCCGGCGACGCGGCCGATGTCCGAGTCGGGCTCCATCGCCACCGTGCCGAGCCAGCTCTCTTCGCAGCTGTTCAGGCCGTCGCGATCGCCGTCGGCCGCGATCTGCGCCGGCGTGCACGTGCACTCGCCCGCCTTCTTGATCTTCGGGTCCCAGCCGAGCCGCTCCTCCATCGCGTCGTTGCAGCCGTCGGCGTCGGTGTCGATCTTCGTCGGGTCGAGGCCCATCGCGAGCTCCTGCTCGTCGGTGAGCGAGTCGCCGTCGCTGTCGACGAGCTGCAGCTTCCCGTTCGACACCATGCTCCGGTTCGTCGCCAGGAAGAACCGCTGCAGGTACGACCGGCGAATCGCCGAGAAGTCGAAGCCCGTGTAGTCGAGCGCGTCGCCGTTGGGGAACGACTTGAACACGCCCTCGCCGCGCGTCGCCATCTGCTGGAGGATCAGCGCGGCCGCCATGTCGCCGCCGAGGAACACGGTGTTCAGCGTGATGCCGCCGACGCGATCTTTCAGCGTCATCAGCTGATCGACCGCCGCGAGAATCTCGGGCGCCTGGCTGTCGGTCGGCTGCCCGTCGGACAGGAAGATGACGACGTACCGCGTGCGCTTCGCCGCCGCACCGCTCTCCATCACGTCGGCGATCAGCTCGGTGTTCGCGAGGTTCAGCGCCCCGAGGTACGGCGTCTGGCCGTTGCCGGCGTTCTGCACCGCGGCGACCTGCGCGTTGAACGTCGTCACCACGTCGACGAAGCGCGGGTTCGTGAAGCGCCGCGTCTGGTCGCCGCTGAACACCTGGCCGCCGAAGAAGACCCGGCCCGGCGAGCCCAACCGGTTCGCGAGCTCCATCGCGCTCGTGTACCGGCGCTGGTTCGGGTCGTTCTGCTGCATCGACCCCGAGTCGTCGATCACCAGCCAGACCTTCAGCGGGTAGACGATCGTCGCCGGGTCCTCGGTGCAGAACTCGCCGAGCAGCATGTTCGGCTTCACCTCCGGCGGCGGAGGCGGCTCGACCTGGGGCAACAGCACGTCGACGTCGGTGCAGCCGGCCGCGAACAAGACGACCGCAAGACGCAGGAGGGGCTTCATGGTGCGTCACCGCACTGCTTCAACCGTGCCGTGCCTCCACCGAGCCAAGTGCGCGCGATGGCGCGGAAACCCCCGCTGCGCAACATGCGCAAAGGGAGCCTTGAAGCGCTTATTGGGAACGCCTGTGTGCACCACTTCTCCGGGGTGCGCTTCACGCGAACGGCCAACTCCGCGGGAATCGAGCGTCCTTCGCGAACGCGCGCGGCACGGTTTCTGTAGTGGGCCTGCTCGCCCGCTGGACCTCGGAGACCGCTCGATGCGCTCACTGCTACTTGCAGCCGCTCTCGTATTGCCTTGCGCCGCCCACGCCGACGACGAGGCCCCCGCGCGCGTGAGCGTGGTCCAGAAGCGCCAGTACACGATGCGCCACGAGATCGCGGTCTCCGGCGGCTTCCTCCCGCTCGACGCCTTCTACAAGGGCGTCACCGTGAACGTCGGCTACACCTTCCACTTCAACGATCACTTCGCGTGGCGGGTCGCCCGCGGCACCTACGACAAGACGATCGACACGGGCCTCAAGCGCCAGCTCGAGCAGCAGTTCGGCGTGCTCACCACCGACTTCCCCGAAGTCCAGTGGATGGCGGGCTCCGATCTCGTGTGGAACGCGTTCTACGGCAAGACGGCGTTCATGAACGCGTTCGTGCTGCACCTCGCCCTCTTTCTGGTGCTCGGCGGCGACGCCGTGAAGATCCAGACCGAGGTGCTGCCGGCCGTGAACTTCGGCGGCGGCATCCGCTTCTTCGCCACCGAGTGGCTCAGCGTCAAGCTCGAGGCCTCGAACCACTTCGTCGTCGGCAAGAAGAGCTTCAACGTCGTCGACCTCCAGCTCGCGCTCGCGGTGAACCTGGGGAGCTGATGATCGCGCTGGCCTCCATCGCGCTCCTCGCGCTCGCCGCCGAGCCGGCCCAGGCCGCCGCCTACGCTCCCAGCGTCGCCGAGCGCATCTTCAAGGGCGAAGAGGCCCTCGACCCCGCGCAGCACGCCGGCAGGCTGTACGCCTTCATCAGCAAGAGCGACCCCACGCACCCGATGTTCGGCCGCGCCCAGCTGTACCTCGCGCAGTCGCTGCAGCGGCTCGGCTACACGCAGGCCGCGGCGTTCTGGTACGCGCGCATCGCGACCGAGCGGTCGGACCCCGAGGCGCTGCCCGAGGCGCTCGCCGGCCTGCTCTCGGTCTTCCGGGGCCCGCACGACGAGGCGCTCGAGCAGCAGGTGCTCGGAGTGCTCGACGTCGCGTCGCTGCCGAAAGAGATCGCCGCGCGCGTGCGCTTCACCCAGGGCCTCATCGACCTCAAGGCCGGCCGCGACGGCTGGGCCAAGGCGCAGTTCAGCCAGCTCCCCAACGGCTCGCCCGAGCAGGCGCTGGCGCGCCACGCGGTGCTCGTCACGCGGGTGAAGCGCGGTGAGAGCGCGGCGAAGCTGCTCCCGGCGTTCAAGGCGCTGGCGACCGATGCGTCGGCTCCGGCGCCGGTGCGGCTCGAGGCCCAGCTCGCCGTCGCGCGCCTCATGTACGAGAACAAGGAGCTCGACGCCGCGCTCGACGCCTACCGCGCCGTGAAGCTGCAAGAGCTCGACCCCGGCCGCCCGGCGCTCTACCTCGAGGAGGCGTGGACGAAGTACCGCTTGAACCAGCACCAGGCCGCGATGGCCGTGCTCGTGACGCTCGATGCTCCGTCGTTCGAAGACGCGTTTCTGCCCGACAAGTACCTGCTGCGGGCGCAGATCTACATGGACAAGTGCCACTACCTGCCGGCGCGGCGTGCAGCGCGTCAGCTCTTGCGTCGCTTCGCGGGCACGTTGGACGCGATCGAAGCTCGCGCTCCGCTCGCCGAGCAGGCGGTGTTGCACAAGGCGGCGCTCGCGAAGGGCCCCGCGCAGAAGGCGCAAGCGCTGTACGACCTCGTGCAGGCCGAGCGCGATCAGCTCGCGAAGGAAGGCGACGCGCTCGGCAAGGGCCTGAACGAGCACCTGAAGGCGGTCTACGGCACCGCGTACGCCGAGGCGACGAGGCTGCGCGACGCGAAGCTCGAGAGGGCGCTCGAGGCCGAGGCGAACCGGCTGCTCGACGCCGCCGAGCAGGTGCGCCTGGTCGAGTACGAGGTCGGCCTCAAGCTCAACGCCCGCGTCGGAGCCCACCCCGACGAGCTCGTCCCCGAGAGCCAGGAAGCGATGGGCCCCGAGGACGTCTCGTACAACTTCAGCGGCGAGTACTGGAACGACGAGCTCCGCGACATTCGCATCGACCTCGAAGACCGCTGTGGCGGAGGCAAGACGTGATCCTCCTGACTCTGTTGGCGCTCGGCGCATCGGCCGACGTGGAGCAGCTCAAAGAGAACCTCTCGCGCATCGATCGCTCGATCGAAGAGACCGAGACGCTCATCTCGCGGACGCCCACCGCGAAGTACGTACCCGAGCTGCGCTTCCGGCTCTGCGAGCTCACCGTCGAGAAGAGCCGCCTGCTGTACGGCCTGAAGGCCGCCGAGCAGCCCGAGAACCTGGGGCCCGTGGTCAGCCCCGAGGTCCGCCTGCTGAAAGAGAAGGCGGTCTCGATGTACTCGCGCATGCTCCGCGAGTTCCCGAAGTACTCGGGCAACGACAAGGTGCGCTTCTACCTGGCGCACGAGCAGCGCGAGCTCGGCCACTTCGACGAGATGGTGGCGACGCTCGAGACGCTCGTGAAGAAGCACGGCAGGAGCCCCCTCGCACAGGAGGCCGAGCTGATCCTCGGCGACTACTTCTTCGACAAGAACGACAACGACGAGGCCGAGAAGCACTACAAGTCGGTGCTCAGGCGCGCCGCGTCGCCCGCGCACGACCTCGCCCGCTACAAGCTCGGGTGGGTCGAGGTGAACCGCGGCGAGCACGCGAAGGCGATTCCCTACTTCGAGGCCGTCGTCACCGGCCGCAGCAGAGAGACGTGCTCGACCGAGGCGAGCCGGAGCTGCGAGCCCGAGTCCAAGAAGATCCTCGACGTGCGCCGCGAGGCCCTCGTCGACCTCGTCTACAGCTACACCGAGGTGAAGAAGCCGGCCGGCGCGCTCGCGTACTTCGAGCGGCTGTCCGACGGCGCCGCCACCTACTCGCTCGTGCTCGACAAGCTCGCGAACCGCTACCTCGTGAAGACCCAGCCGCAAGACGCGGTGCCGGTGTTCCGCAAGCTGCTGTCGCTGCGCGCCGACCCCGAGCGCGACGAAGATCGCGCGCTCGCGCTGTACGACGCCATCAAGGACACCGCGGGCAAGGTGCAGCCGACCGCGCAAGACGTCGCGTACCTCGTGCGCGCCGCCGTGCAGGTGCGCAAGTCGGTCGCGGCGACGCCGGAAGAGAAGAGCAAGCGCATCGCGGCGCTCGAAGAGACCTCGAGAGATCTCGCCACGAAGCTGCACCTGCTGGCCCAGAAGAAGGACGACAAGCGCCTCTTCGTCGAGGCGAGCAACGCGTACGCCGAGTACCTCACGCTGTTCCGCCCCGCGGCGCACGTGAAGGACGTGATGAAGAACCGCGCCGACTCGCTCTACGCGGCGCACAAGTACACCGAGGCCGCCAAGCAGTTCGAGCTGCTCGCGAGGGCCACCGACGGCAGCGACGAGAAGCTGAACGAAGAGGCGACCTACGGCGCGCTCGTCGCGTGGCGCGCGTCGGTCGGCGACGACCGCCTCGAGGCGCTCACTCGCTTCCAGGTCGTCGACGCGCGCTCGGCCATCAAGCGCGTCGGCACCACGTTCGTGAAGCGGTACCCCGGCAACGAGAACGTCGCCGACATCCGCTTCAACATCGCGCGCGCGCACTTCGACGACGGCGAGTACGCGCAGGCCGCCGACAAGTTCCTCGCGTTCGCGGTCGGGTACCCCTCGCACAAAGACGCGGCGGTCGCCGGCCACCTCGCGCTCGACGCCACGTATAAGACGCGCGACTTCAAGCGCTTCAACGACGTCGGCAACCAGCTGCTCGCGTCGAAGCTGCCCGACGCGTTCAAGGACGAGGCGAGGAAGGTGCTGCAGGGCGTCGAGGGCGAGGCGCTCACCGAGATGGCGCTCGCCTCGGCCGAGAAGACCGGCGACGTCGTGAAGGGCCTCGAGCAGATCGCGAAGGAGTCGAAGGACGAGGGCACCGCGGCGAAGGCGCTCTCGGGCGCGATGCTCGCCGCCCGCGAGAAGGGCGACTGGAACAAAGAGGTCGAGCTCGCGCAGAAGCTGATCGACCAGTACCCCGACGCGAAAGAGACGAACGATCTCGAGCTGCAGCTCGCGCGCCGCGCGATCGACACCGCGCGCTTCTCCGAGGCCGCCGAGTGGTTCGAGAAGGCCGCCGAGGTGCTCGACGGGCGCAAGGCCACCGATGCGCTGCGCTCGGCCGCCAGCCTCTACCTCGCGATGGGCGAGCTCGATCGCGGCTCGAAGGTGATGGAGACGATCGCCCAGAAGGCGCCGAAGGCCGAGAAGGCCGAGCTGTTCGCGGAGCTCGCCGAGGCCTGGCAGCTCGCCGGCGACGTCAAGCGCGCCGAGGCGTTCGCGAAGAAGGCGTTCGTGGCCGACGCCAACAGCCCGCGCGCCGCGGCCGTGCTCGCCCAGGTCTCGACCCGCGACGCCGAGGGCCCCGCCGAGACGCTCGCGCTCAGCGAGGGCGAGCCGGCCGCCCGCGGCCTGTGGCACATGGCCGAGGGCCCGTTCGACGACTTCTACGGCATGGAGGCGAAGGACCTCGAGCAGAAGGTCGCCGCGTGGACGGAGCTCGAGCAGACCTACGCCCAGATCATCGGCCACGGCTCGGCCGAGTACACGGTCGCCTCGCTCTGGCGCATGGGCCTCGCGTACCAGGATCTCGCCGAGACCCTCCTGGAGGTCCCCGTTCCGAAGGACGTCGACAAGGCCGAGTGGAAGGCGGCCGCCGACGAGCAGGCGTCGCCCTTGCGCGACCGGGCCGAGCAGGCGTTCGCGCTGTGCGTGCAGAAGGCCGACGAGCAGGGCGTGTTCACCGAGGCCGCCGCCGGCTGCCGCGCGCGCAGCGACGACGTGAAGATCGCCGCCTTCCGCGTGAAGCCGCGCGGCGAGAAGCCGGCCGTGCCCGCCGACGTGCAGCGCAAGGTCGACCTCACGAAGGACGCCGGGGCGCTGACGTCGGTCGCCACGATGTGGCTCGACAAGGGCAACCCGGCGATGGCGCGCCTCGTGTTCGCGCGCGCCCTCGAGGTGAACAAGGGCCTGGCGACCGCGCAGACGGGCCTCGGCTACTCGCTGCTGCAGCTCGGCGAGCCGATGGCGGCCGGGGCGGCGTACCGCGAGGCTCTCGCCCTGGAGCCCGCGAACGCGCTCGCCCACGGGAACCTCGCGGCGCTGAAGTGCCGCTTCGGAGACCCGGCCGGCGCCCGCGCCGAGCTCGAGCAGGTGAATGACAAGTCGGTCTTGTCGGGGCCGGCGTCAGACCCCGCGTGGAAGGGCTGCGTGGAGGCCTACAGCAGGAGATGAACATGCGCGCACGAATCCTCGTTCTCGTCGGTCTCGTTCTCGCGGCGTGCGGCCCCGGCGGCGCCGCGCCGCTCGACGGCTCGCTGACCGCCGTGATGGACGTCGCCTACGATCGCGCCACCCTCGAGGCGACCGACGGCTACCTGAGCCTCCGCTTCTTGAAGCAGCGCGGCATGGTCGAAGACACCGTGCTGAAGGTCGGCGTGATCATCGACGGCGCGGTGCCCGATCACTCGGTGCAGTTCGACCTCGCCGAGGCGATGCAGGGCGGCCAGCGTGGCACCGCGACGCGCAACGTGCTCGACGACCCCGACCACACCGTCTTCCCCCGCCTGTCGCGCGGCCTGTTCCGCGCCGACGGAGACCTGACGAAGGCGACGACCGTGCGCGGCGAGGTCTCGCTCACGTTCGTGCAGGGCAACGAGACGGCCTCGGGGCGCGCGGTGTTCGGGTCGTTCGAGGCGGAGCTCGTTCGATGAGGGGCCTGCTGCTGATCATGACGGCGGTCGTCACGAGCGGCTGCGCGACGGTGGGCAACCCCCTCATCGGGCCCCGGCTGCCGTACGAGGCCCGGGTGTGGCTGCTCGACGCCGAGGAAGATCTGATGACGGCCCGCGCGCGCGCCGACCAGGCCGAGCGCGATCTCTACCGGGCGAAGATCGCGCTCGGCGAGGCCGACCAGCGCTACGACGCGCTGCGCGAGTCGCCGCTGAAGCGAGAGGCGAAGGCGGTGGTCGCGGTCGAGAAGGCGCGCGTCGAGCGCGAAGAGCGCTCGCTCGAGCTGCTCGACTCCGCGGCGGTCTGCGCCGAGCGCCGGTATCAAGCAGCCCGCGCGCGCGCCGAGGTGAAGTTCAAGATCGAGGGCGCCGACGACGGCGAGGCGAGCCGGCTCGAAGAGCGCGCGGCAGCCTGCGCGGCCAGGCTCGACAAGAAGGAGCTCGCGCTCGCGGAAGCCGAAGAGAAGCTCGCGAGAGCCCGCGCCGCGCAAGACCGCGAGTCGGTCGCCGCGTCTGCTGCCGCGCCGCTGGAGCACCCGAGACCCTGGATCGAATAGCGGGCCTTAGAGCGCACGAAGATGCGACAAACCGCCGGTGCCTGCCTCCCGGAGGCGTGCGCGCCCTCGTCGTCTGCCTGACCCTCGTCACCACCGCCTGCACGTGCGGCGGAAAAGTCCAGCAAGTCCCAGAGGGTTTCACCGCCGACCCCCAGCTGCTCGACTTCGGCACCCTGAGGCCCGGCGAGTCGAAGACGCTCGACGTCATCGTCACCAACACCGGCAAGCTCGCCGTCCGCATCCAGCCGGGCCTCGGCAGCGCCGACTTCTCGACGCAGGCCGACGCCGTCGCGCTCGAGCCCGGCGCGAGCGCAGCGCTCCCGGTCGTCTTTCACCCCTCGCAAGAGGGCCTCTTCATGGCCTCACTCGAGCTCGTCTCGGGGAGCTCGTCACTCGGCGTCGACCTCACCGGTCGCGCGCAAGGGGGAGTGACGAGCTGCACCCCGACCACTTGCGCCGAGCAGGGCCGCTCTTGCGGCGCCGCCGACGACGGCTGCGGGCACGCCCTCAGCTGCGGTTCGTGCAGCGGCCCGCTGGCCTGCAGCCCGAAGGGCTTCTGCGCCTGCCCCGGCGACGGCCGCGAGGCCTGCGGCAACGGCACCGACGACGACTGCGACGGCGCGATCGACTGCTCCGACTCCGACTGCGCCGGCCTGGGCAGCTGCATGGCGGCGGCGTGCAGCGCCGGCGTCGAGGTTCGCATCACCCACGGGGCGTTCGGCGCGGGGGGCGCCGACGTCGCGTGGAGCGGCACCGAGTTCGGGGTCGCGTACATGACGGTCGAGCCCGGGACCCCTTCGCAGAAGCTCGACTTCGCGTTCGCGCGCGTGAGCGCCGCCGGCGCGCTCGTCGGCTCGCCGCGGCCGATCACCACCACGGGGCTCATGGCGCACCAGCCGCGCCTCGCGTGGAACTCGGGTGAGTGGGCGATCGCCTCGTCGACCATCGCGAGCGACGGGTCGATGAACCTCGTCGAGGTGCGCCGCGTCGACGCGAGCGGCGCCGCGACCGGCACTCCGCTCGTGCTCGGTCAGGGCTGGCCCGCCGCGATCGCTCCCAGGCCCTCGAGCTCCGCGTTCGGCGTGCTCTGGGGCTCGGTGCACACGCCGGCCTTCACCGAGGTCGCCGCCGGCGCCCGCACCGGCTCGGACACGCTCGTCAACGTGACCCCCACGTGGATGGACTACGGCGACCTGACGTGGAACGGCAGCGGCTGGGGCGCCGCGTGGACGCAGACCGACCTGGCCGGCGCGGCGGGCGCCTGGTTCGTGCGCTTCGACTCGGCCGGCGCTCAGCTCGGCGCGCCGCTGAAGCTCAGCCTCGAGGCTCCGTACGCCGGCAACCCGCGCATCGCGTGGTCCGGCACCCACTACGGTGTCGTGTGGGTCGAGAACGGCCCGCCGCCGCGCCAGGGCGTGCAGTTCGCGCGCATCGACGCGAGCGGCGCCGTCGTCGACGCTCCCGTCGGCATCGGGCCCCCGAACCAGTCCGGCGCGCCCGACATCGTGTGGACGGGTACCGCCTTCGCCATCGTCTGGGAAGACGCGCGCGGCCCGAAGCCCGCCATCTGGCTCGCGCTCTACGACCCTCAGGGCCGCAAGGTCGGCAACGATCGCCGGGTCAGCTGTGGAGCGGCCGACTCGCGCCTCCCGTCGGTCACCTGGGCCGGCGACGCGCTCGGCGTCACCTGGCACGACACGCGGCACTCCACGGCCAAGCCCGACGTCTACTTCAAGCGCGAAGTGCCCTGACCCTCGAGCGCGAGGCCGCCCAGCGACACGCTGAGGTTGCTGCGCACCGCGCCCATCAGGCTGTCGAGCTCGTTCGACTGGAGCTTCAGCCGCTCGGCGAGCCTCGCCCTCGTCTGCGTCACGAGCTGCTCGCGCGCCGCCGACACCCAGCGCGCCGCCGTCGCGCGGTGCACCGCGTAGACGCGGCCGACCTCGTCGATCGACAGGCCCTGCGCGAGGTTCATCTGCAGCACGTTGCGCTGCCGCCGATCGAGCGTCGCCATCGCCTCGGCGAACGCTTCCTTGAAGTCCTGCCGGTGGCGGAGCTTCAAGAACGCGAGCTCGGGATCCGCCGTGGGCGAGGGCAGCCGCGACAGCCCCTCGTCGGGCTCCGACTCCGCCGGCGCCGGGCCCTTCTTGCGCAGCCGCTGCGCGTCGCGCACCGCCACCACCTTGAGCCACGCGCCGAGCGCGCCGCGCCCCGAGTACGTGAGCAAGAGCGACCTGTCGGGGCTCGCGAACAGCCGGACGCGCAGGTGCTGCAGCACCTCGTCGGCGAACGTCGAGCCCGAGTCCATCTTCGCGAGCGTGCGCTCGAGCTGCGGGAACAGCCCGGCCTCGAACCGCGTGCTCGCGCCCGGCAGCTGCGCGACGCACGCCGCCGCGAGGTAGAGGCCCTCGGCCGACAGCGCGTCGAGCTCCGCGGCCTCTTCGAGCTTCGTGACGCGCGCGAGGTGCGCCGCGAACGCCTCCCGCGTCAGGTGCAGCGCGTGCGCGGCTTCGCCCGCCGCGTACGCCGTCTCGAGCGAGCGCTCCAGCGCGTCCGGATCCTTGCCGGGCTTTCCGCCGTGCTGCTTCCAGACGGCGAGCCATGTCGAGCCCCGGCGCTTCACTCAGCGCCGAAGCGTACCCTGCTCCTGGGGAAAGAGCCCCAGCTCCTTCAGCCGCGCGGCGCCCTCGGGAAGCCCCAGGCGCACCTGCGCCCGCGCCGCCTGCACCGAGCGCTCGGGCACGAGCGCCAGCACGCGCTTCGCGAGCGCCGCGGCGCGCTCCCGGTCGCCCGCCGCGGCTGCGGTGCGCGACGCCGTCAAGAGCGCCTCGATGCGCTCCGGAGCCGCCGGGTCTTCGATCAGCCGCTCGAGGCTCTCGAGCGCGGGCCGCGCCGCCGCGTCGGCCTCGGCCGCCGAGCCGCGCGCGAGCTTCAGCTCGGCGAGCTCGAGGCGCGCCAGCTCGAGCGGCAGGTTCGCGGTGCCGAGCACGCGGCCCAGGTACTCGGCGGCGAGCTTGAGGTTCGCCTCCGCTTCGTCGAGCCGGCCCGCGTCGCGCAGCGCCGCGGCGAGCCGCACCCTCGGCACGCCGCTCCCGCTCGGCACGCCCTGCGACGACTTCAGGTACGCCGCGATCGCCTCGCCGGTGCGGCCGAGCATGCGCAGCGCGTCGCCCTGCAGGCGCTGGCGCATCGACACCCACGGCGGCGTCAGCTCCTCCGGCGCCACGAGCGCCGCGTCTTCGAGGGCCTCGAGCGCCGCGGCCGCCTCGCCGAGGTCGAGCCGCGCCTCCGCGAGGTGAACGCGCACGTGCACGGTGCGCGGGTGCGTGGGGCCGAGCACCTTCTCGTAGTCCGCGAGGAGCGGCGCGAGCAGCTCGACCGCCCGCGCCGGCCTGCCTCGAGCCCGCTCGGCCAGCGCCGCGAGGTGCCGCTCGCCGAGGGCATCGGCCACGCGGCCCTCGGCCTCGAACCAGCGCAGCGCCGAGGCCGAGCGCTCGAGCGCCTCGCGCGTGCGCCGCTGCCCGAGCCGGAGCACCGCGACCACCGAGTCGAGCTCGGCCTTCACCTCCGGCCGCGGCGTCTGCTCGAGCGCGGCCTCGGCCCGGCGGATCCACCCGTCGGCCTCCTCGCTGTGCGCCCCGTCGACGACGCGCACGTGCTTCACGGCCACCATCAGCAGCGCGTCGAAGTGCCGGCCCGCCTCGGCCGCGACCGACGCTTCGTCGAGCGCCTTGCGCGCCTCTTCGTACTCGCCGTGGTCGCGCAGCGGCTCGACGAGCTGGAGCCACGCCTCGGCCTCGACGGGCGGGTACTTCGTCGCCCGCGCCATGGCGACCGCGGCGCGCGCCGCCTCGATCGCCGTGACGAGCCGGCCCGCGTGATGAAGCACGCCGCTCTCGGCGATCTTGAGCCGCACCTGCGCGATCGCCGTGCGCCGCGCCGGGTCGTCGGGGAGCGGCAGGGCGGTCAGCGCGTCGCCCGACAGGCACGAAGCCGGCCCGCGCACGCGCGCCGCGGCCTCGGCGGCGTGCTCGACGACGCTCGCGTCCGCGCGCACGAACAGCTCGGTCAGCGCCTTCAGCTCGCCGAGCCGCGCCTCGAGGCACGCGCGCTGCCGCGATCGCGTCTCTTCGCCCGCGCCGCTCTTGCACGCGCTCTCGAGCGCGGCCACCCACTCGCCGGTGCGCCGATCGAGCGCTGCCGCCGCCGAGGCGAACGCCGGCGCCGCGAAGCTCGCCTTCGTGCCGGCGAACGCGCGCTGCACCTGGGCGCGGCGCTCGTCGTCCCACACGCCGGCGAGCCGCTCTTGCGGGTGGTCGCAGTCCGACGCGGGCCGAGCGAGCGCGAAGGTCAGGCCGGCGGCCGCGAGCACGGCCGCCGCGGCGGCGAGCCCCAGCCACAGCGAGCGGAGCGACCGGGGCGCGAGCGCGTCGAGCAGCGGCTCCATCGTGGGAAAGCGGTCGGCGGGCCGGTACCTCAGGCCCCGCGTCAGCGCGGCGGCGACGCGCGCGGGCAGCCCGTGCGGCATCGCAGGCGGCTTCGTGCGATCGACGCCGGTGAACGGCCGCGCGCCGGTGAGCGCCTCGTACAGCGCGACGCAGAACGCGAACTGATCGGTGCGCGGGTCGATCTCCGACGGGCCGGCGCCCGCGAGCTGCTCCGGCGCCATGTAGGCCGGCGTGCCCTCGCCGCTGCGAGGGGCCGCGCCCGCGAGCATCGCGTCGGACCACGCGAGCCCGAAGTCCATCACGTGCGCGCCGCCGTTCGCGTCGACCAGCACGTTGTCGGGCTTGAAGTCGCGGTGCACGACGCCCGAGGCGTGCGCGGCGGCGAGCCCACGACCCGCCTGAACGAACACGCCGCAGATCTCGTCGGGCGTGCGCGGCTTCGCCTTCAGCCACTCGCGCAGCGTCACGCCCTCGACGAGCTCCATGGCGATGAAGATGCGCTCGCCGAGCGTGCCGACGTCGTAGACGGTGACGACGTTCGGGTGCCGCACGCGCGCCATCAGCTGCGCCTCGCGCAAGAGCCGCTCGCGCGTCTTCTCGGCGCCGCCCTTCTCTTCGAGGTCGGGCCGCACGAGCTTGAGCGCCACGTTGCGGTCGAGCTGGTTGTCGTGCGCCGAGAGCACGAGCCCCATGCCGCCGGCGCCGCGCGCGTCGAGCACCACGTAGCGGCCGATCACGTCGCCGCGCCGCGGCCGGTCTTCTGCGGCCTGCGGCATCGTGATCACGCCCTGCGGCGTCTCGGGGCGCGACGTGCGCACCAGCGTCACGAGCACCTCCCGGCACGAGGCGCAGCCGTCGACGTGCTTCGCGATCTCTTCCCGCGGCCCGCCCGTCACGAGCCCGTCGGCGAAGCGCGCGAGCTCCTCGGGGTCGGGGCACTCCATCAGCTCTTCGCTGCTGGAGGCTCTTCCTTCTTCTCGTCCTTCGGGGCGTCTTTCGGCTCGTCCGTCGGGCCGTCCGCGATCTCGGGCGCCTTCATGCGCCGCACGAGCATGACGATGCCCGCGAGCACCACGGCGATCACGATCCAGTTGCCGTCGAACGGCTGCGGCGGCGGAGCCGTGCGTACGTACGACGGCACGTACGCCTTCAGCGCGTCGGCGTTCGAGAACACGGCGAACTCCGCCACGCTGTACAGCCCGTCGCCGCCCTTCGCCGTCAGCCGCAGGTACCGCCCGCGGCCGCGCGCGTTCGGGGCCTGCCGCGTCTGCACGCCGGCCGCGTCGACGGTCTGCGACTCCCACGCGACGGTGAAGTTCACGCCGTCTTCCGAGGTCGACACGACGTAGACGTCGTTGTTGTCGGCCTCGATCCACACGCCCTCGAAGTCGCGCGAGGCGCCGAGATCCCAGGTGACGCTGCCTTCCTTGTCGATCACCGACGTGAGAATCGTCTGCCACGCGTCGCCCGGGTCGGCGGCCTTGCCGTCGGTCATGCGCTCCGGGTTCGCCGTCTTCTCGGCCTTGAACGAGAGGCCCTGCAGGATGTTGCCCGCCGGAGGGGGACCGGGGACGAAGCTCGCGTCGAGCTGGGCGAGGACGAGGAAGGCGAGTGTAGGGAACATCGGAACTCCCAAGAAAAAGCAGGGAAAATCGGCCAACGCAAGCGTTTGAAAGCACAGGCGATACCTGTTTTCGAAAACGGGGTGTCAAAGGCTCCTGTGACGCCCGCCCCGTCTGCACCGTCGTGCGAGGAGCTGTACGCGCAGTACGGGGCGATGGTGCTCCGCCGCGCCCGCGCGATGCTGGGCGACGAGCACGCGGCGCGCGACGCCACGCAGGAGATCTTCCTGCGCGTGCTCGGCGCCTGGGCGGCGTTCCGCGCCGACAGCTCGCCGGTCACCTGGCTCTACCGCGCGACCACGAACCACTGCCTGAACCTCTTGCGCAACGGAGCGCGCCACAGCGCCGCGCTCGATCTGCTGACGAACGCCGCGGTCGCTCACGCGGAGGCCGGCCTCGACGAGCGCCTCACGCTGCGCGCGGTGCTCGATCGCGTGCCCGCCGCCCTGCGCGAGATCGCCGTCTACTACTACCTCGATCAGCTGAGCCACGACGAGATCGCCAAGATCACCGGCGTCTCGCGCCGCACCATCGGCAACCGGCTCGTCGAGTTCCACGCCGCCGCGCGCGACGCCGCCGGCCAGCTGAAGACGGTGACCCGGTGACCGCCGCGCTCGCCCGCCGCGACGAGGGCTGCGCCTCGGACCTCCTGATGGATCGGTGGCTCCTCGGCGAGATCCCCGGCTCCGACGAGGGCCGCCGCCTCGAGCGCCACGTGAAGCAGTGCACCGGCTGCGCCGCCCGCTTCCAGGCGCTGCGCAGCCTCTACGGCAACAGGCCGCTGCCGAAGGCCGAGGCTCCGCTGCCTCCGCTCTCGGCGCCGGCGCCCGTGCTGCCGCCCGAGCACGCGGCCGTGCTCCAGGTCGTGATCTTGCGCGACGGGCTGCTGGTCGGCACCGAGGTCTTCACCGCCGGGCGCTACACCGTGGGCAGCGACCCCAGCTGCGCGCTGAGGCTCGAAGATCTCGTCTCGCTGCACGCCGCCGTCTCGCTGAGCGGTGAGCGCGTCGCGCTCGAGGCCGCCGGCGGGCCGGTCTTCGTGAACGGCTTCCGCGCCACGAGCTGCGAGCTGCGGCCGATCGACGAGGTGGCGGTCGGGCCGTACGTGCTGCGGGCGCGCGTCATCAACGAGCGGTGGCGCCGGCCGAAGCTCGAGGTCGTGCGGGCGGAGGAGCCCGTGCGCGCCGCTCCGGCTGTGGTCTCGATGGCGCTCAAGCTCGAGCTGTTCTGGGGCGACAGGCGGGTGAACGTGCAGGTCGTCGACCGGCCCGGCGATCTGAGCGACTTCGGCATCACGAGCGTGGTCGAGATCGACGGCGGCTGGGTGCTCGACGGCCTGCGCGTCGCGCACGGCGAGGCGGCGCGCTTCCACGTCGGTCACCTGGTGTGCGTCGCGACCAGCGTGCGCCGCGAGCCGCCGGTCGCGCCGCGGCCGCTCGGCGAGTGGCCGTGGCTGGTGATGTCGATCGCCGCGGGCCTGAGCGCCGCGGTGGTCGCGTTCGGCGTCTACGGAGCGAACCTCGAGCTCCCCGACTTCACCCCGAAGCCGATCGACCCGGCGATCGTGCACGTCGTGATGAAGCCGAGGCCGAAGCCGAAGCCGGTCGAGATCGCGAAGCTGGCGCCGAAGGTGGCGCCGGTGAAGACCCCGCCCGTGAAGGGGCCGCCGCGTGGCCTCCGGCCGCTCGACAAGCTGATCCGCGGGCCCGCGCTGAAAGACCTCTTCGCCGCCGTCGATCGGCTGCCCGCTGCGGGCTCGGGCAAGAAGCAGCCGCTCATCGCCGGCATCGGTGGCCTCCCGCGCGCGACGCCCGGCGGCCCCGGGCTGGGCTTCCACAGCGACTCGCTCGGCACCGGCATCGGCGCGAAGGGCTTCGCGGGCGCCGGTGGCCTGAAGACCCGCGACGTCGGCCGCGGGGCCGTCGCCGGGGTGGTGCGCTCGAGCGGCCGCCAGGCGGCGGTGCCGAAGAGCTCGGCGCTGAGCCGCGACGAGATCGCGAAGGTCATCAACGCGCACATCGGCGAGATCTCCGCCTGCTACGAGCGCGTGATGATGCAGGCGGGCCCGTTCGCCGGGAGCATGCTGCTCGAGTGGACGATCTCTGCGCCCGGCACCGTCACGAAGTGCGGCGTGAAGCGCACCGACATTCGCGAGGCGGCGTTCGGCACCTGCGTGCTGTCGAAGCTCAAGTCCTGGCGGTTCCCCGCCGCGCCCGGCCCGTCTGAAGTCACGTTCCCGTTGCACCTCGGCCACCAGGGCTACTGATCGCGCGCGAAGGGAGTCAGACTCCTGGAGCGCGATGAACAGCAGGGTCTTCGCCAGCCTCCTGGGGGTCCTCGTCGCGGGCGGCTGCTCCAGCAGCGCCCCACCGCCCATCGACAGCGGTGTGGCGGACGCAGGCGCGACGGACGGCGGCGCGACGGATGCAGGCGCCCCGGACGCCGGCGCCACCGACGCAGGCGTGACGGATGCCGGCCGCGACGGTGGAGCCGGCGGCTGTGCCGCGCCGGTGAGGGCGGTGCCGCTGCCCGCGACGCTGCAGCTGCCCGGCGAGCCGGGGGCGATCAAGGTCGGCGACGTCGACTGCGACTCGTACCTCGACCTCGTCACGCTGGTCGCGCGCCCGGCGAGCGTCGAGCCCGGCCGCGTCGATCTCGTGGTGCTCTGGGGCGACGACGCCGGCACCTTCGCCGCGCGGGCGGGCGTGCGGCTGCCCGGAGTGATGGGCATCACCCCGAGCGGCACCGGCACGAGCCGTGACAGCTCGACCGACGTCGCGGAGATCATCGACTGGAACGGCGACGGCAAGAGCGACGTCGCCACGGCTGCGGGCGTCGCGCTCGCCGACGGCGCCCGGGGCTTCGTCTGGAGCCCCTTCCCGCAAGGCGACGAGCAGCACTTCATGCCCGCGACCGTCGCGGCGCTGAACGGGGCGGTGCACGTCGTCCGCGGCACGAAGGGGGGCCGCATCGAGCGGTGCAGCCAGGCCGGCTGCGTGCCGCTGCCCGGTCAGACCAGCGTCTGCCCGCCCAACACCAACTGTGAGGCGATCGACGTGGCGGTGGCCGACTTCGACCTCGACGGAGCACCGGACATTCTCGCCGGCGTCGAGCCGTTGACCCCGCCGTTTCTCCGCCAGGCCATGCTGTGGCGCAGCTCGGTGGGCTTCAGCGCTCCTCTCACCTTCGACATCGACCCAGAGGACTGGGAGATCGGCGATCTCGACGGCGACGGCCTTCCCGACGTGGTCGCGCAGCTGGCCGAATACATCTCCGACTTCCCCAGCCAGACCGAGGTGTGGATCAACGCCGACGCGGGCACGGCCTTCACGCGGGTGCAGTACTTCGGCAACTACGACAACCACAACGACCCGGCCGAGCTCGCCGACGTCGACGGCGACGGGTGCCTCGACTGGAGCATGATCGGTGTCGACATCGGCGGCGCCGGAGTCTATCGGGGCGTCAAGAGCGGTCAGCGGTGCGCGGGCACCTTCGGCCCCCTCGAGCACTACCTCGGCGTCGCCTCGCTCGGGCTGCAGCAGCTCGACGTCAACGGCGACGGCACCGCCGAGTGGGTGTTCCGCCACGCCACCGACGGCACGCTGCGCATCATGGTCCCGACCCGGCAGTAGCCCGGCTACTGATCGGGCATCAGCGTCGCGTCGTGCAGCGCGAGCTTGTCGCCGATGAACTCGAGCGTCATCACCTTGCCGACCCGCACCTTCGAGCCCGGGCGAATCGGCGCCTCGCCGCCCTTCGGCACCGCGACCCCGTCGACGTCGGTCAGCGAGTTCGACACCGAGCGCAGCGTGAAGCCCGTCGAGCTGCGGTGCAGCTCGAACTGCCAGCGGCTGATGCGGTTCGCCTCGGCGGGATCTCTCGGCTCGAGGATGATGTCGTTCGCGGCCTCGCCGTCCTGCTCGCGCAGCCGCCCGAAGCGGATCACGTCGCGCGCCGGCAGCTTCACCTCGCCGTGCCCTTCGATCTGCACGCTCGCGGGGAAGATCGACGGGTCGAGCCAGTCGAGCACCACCAGCTCGACGGGCTGTTCGAGCCCCTTGAGCGCCACCGCCTTCAGCTTGCGGCAGCGCAGCCGGTGCGCGACGTCGGTCAGCTCGTTGTACGCCTGCACGCTCAAGCGGAGCTCCGACAGCCCCGCCGACGACGCGATGCGCGCGCTGAAGTTCACCGAGTCGCCCGACACCAGCGTGCCGTCGGTGAGCGCCGGCCCGAAGTGAAGGCCGATGCGCACGTGCAGCCGGTGCTCCGCCGGGCGGCTGTCGTTGTCGATCGAGATCTGCCGCTGCAGCTCGATCATCGCCTTCACCGCGCCGTTGAGCGTGGGGAAGCAGAGGAACGCGCCGTCGCCCGCCGTGTCGACGATGCGACCCTGGGCCGCCGGCAGCACCCGCCCGATCAGATCGGTGTGCCGCTGCTGCAGCTTGCGGCCCGCCTCGTCGCCGTGCTTCGAGAAGTAGGCGGTCGAGCCCGCGACGTCGCTGAACGCGAGCGCGAGCTTCTTCTCGAACCTCCGCACGAGCGCCTTCGAGAGCGTGTCCTGAAGGCGGATGATCTCCGTCATCGACAGGGTGTCGCCGAGCTCGTCGTATTTCTCTGCCACGTCGTGGCCGACTCTAGCGGGCCGCGCTCAACACGCGCACGCGTTCTGCGAGGTTCAGGGTGAACAGCCGGTAGATGGCGAGCGCCGCGCCGGGGTTTCCGTACAGGTACTTCTCGAACGCGTCACGCGCCACGAACAGCGCCTTCACCGCGGTGCGTGCCGTCACCCGCGCCGTCGTCGGCGAGTCGCGCACGAGCGAGATCTCGCCCACGTACGAGCCCGGCCCGAGCGTGTTGAGCAGCCGCGAGCTCACGTCCGGCCCGCCGAACACCTCGAGCTGGCCGTCGATCACCACGTACAGGCCGCGCCCCGGCTGCCCCGGCTCGATCAGGTTCTGCCCCGCGGTGAACGAGACGCCGCTGCAGATGCGGTACAGCGCCTTCATCTCGGGCAGCGACAGCCCCTCGAACATCGGCAGCGCCTTCAGGAACCCGTAGCCGTCCGGCGGAGGCGGCCTCGCCTCGGCTCCCGCCGCCATCGTCCCGGTCGCGGTCGGCTTGCCGAGCGCCTTCAGCCGCTGGCGCACCTTCTCGGCCGCGCCGTGCGAGCCGATGCCCTCGAGCAGCCGCGCGAGGTAGTCGAGCAGCTTCGGGTCGGAGCGCGCCGAGGGCGATCTCCGCGCCGTCTCCATCAAGAGGTCGGCGGCCTGCCGCGCGTGCCCGTAGAGCACCATGATCTCGACGAGCCGGCACGCCGACAGCACGTTGCCCGGCCGCTCGCGCAGCGACGCGCGCAGCACCTCGACCTCGGCGTGCGTGTTGTTCAGCGAGCGGAAGACCTCGGCGGCCTCTTCGTAGCGGAGCTGGCGGGCGAGGCACTCGGCGAGCGCCTCCTTGGCGCCGGCCCTCTTGTAGAAGTCGACGGCCTCGGCGCCCTTGCCGGCGCGCTCGTAGCTCGCCGCGGCTTTCAGCAGCTCGCCGGCGCGCGCGTAGGCGGCGCCCGCGGCCGCGAAGTCCTGACCCTGCTCGTGGCACGCGGCGGCGTCGTGCTCGAGCTTCGCCATCTCGTAGACGCTGCCGGCCGCTCCGAAGTCGCGCGCGCGCTTGAGCACGCTGGCCCACGCCTTCTTGGTCTCGAACGACGCGTCCTTCGCCTCCTCGAGGATCGAGTCGCGCGCCACGCCGCCCGTCTCTTCGTAGAGCTTGACCGCGGTGTCGGTGTCTCCCGCGTGCACCAGGTTGCGCAGGTGCACCAGCGGGCCGCCGATCGGCACGAACTTGCCGCCAGACTCGTCGTCGATGAAGTCGTACTCGTCTGCCATGACGGCGCGAGATTAGACGGTCACTGACGAAAGGTGCGGCGTTTCCTCCGGCCGGAGCTGCAGCCTCAGCTTCTCGCCGAGCGCCTTGAGCTTCTTGCCCACGGTCTTGCGCGACTGCCGCGTCACCTCGGCGATCTCGTCCTGGGTCAGGCCGTCGCGGTACGCGTGCGCGACGAGCTCGAGCTCCTCGAGCGTCAGCTGCTCGAGCGTGCGCAGCAGATCGCCGCGGGCCTCGTCGATCACGAACGTCCCCGGCTCCACCAGCAGCACGGCCTTCAGCTCGTGCACCGACCGGTTGCGCAGGGCTTGCAGGCAGTGCCGCGTCGCGATCGCGTAGAGCCAGGTGAGCGGCGCCGCGTGGAGCCGGAACCGCCCGAGGCCGGCGATCGCCTTCTCGAACACGTCTTGCACGGCCTCCGCGGCGTCGTCGCTGTTGCGAAGCAGTGCCAGGCAGCGCCGGTAGACGGTGCCGTGGTACCGCTCGAACAGCTCGCCGGGATCGAGCATCAGAACGTGAAGGGGAAGGTGACGGTCGTGGGCTGGGTGGAGACGGGGAACTTCCAGCTGCGGATGAGCCTGATGAGGCAGCCGGAGAGCTCGGGGCTGCCGGCGGTGTCGGTCTGCGTGGCGACCGCCGTGACCGTGCCGTCCGGCTGCACGACCCACCGCAGCACGAGCTTGCCGGTGAGGGCCGGGTTCTTGAGCTTCTGCCGCTCGACGCACGCCTTCACCTCGCCGAGGTGCGCCTGCACGACCTTCATGATCTGAGGCGAGCTGACACCGCCGGGCCCGCCGGCGCTGCCGGGCGCGGCCGGGATGAAGACGCTCGAGCGCTTCTCGGTGCCGCCGTGCCGCGTGCCGCCCCTGTTCTCGTAGGTGCCGAACGTCTCAGTGAACTCGTCGCTGGTGCCCTTCGGGGCCGTCGCAGGCTGTAGCGGCGGCGGGGCCTTCGCGACCCTCGGCGGAGCCGGCTTCGGCGCGTCGGGCACGTCGAGCACGCCGTCGCCGTCGTGGTCGAGCTCCTCGCCCGTCTTCTTGCCGTCGAGCGCGCCGAGCCAGCCGTTCGTGGGCGGCTTGCCGGTCACGATCGTGCGCGTGCCGTCGGCCGGCTCGTTCGCGACGTTCATCACGCGGAAGCCCGGCGGCGCGACGCGCTCCGAGTCGACCGCGACGAACGACGTGTACTTCGTGACGAGGTGGTGCTCGAGGCCGAGCGTCTCGATCTGCCGGACGATCTCGGGCAGCTCGACCGCGTGCTGCATCATGTCGAGCTCCTCGATGCGCGCGCGCGCCCACAGCGACTGAAGTCCCGGCGCCGCGCCGCCGCGGGCCGGCAGCTCGAAGGCGACTTGAAGCTCCTCGGGCCCGTCGTTGCGCATGCCGCGCAGCGTGACGGTACCCTTGCCGGGCTCCTTGTAGCGGCCGACCAGCACGACCGGCTGCGCGTCGAACAGGTCGGGCACCTTGCGCGGCAGAACGTCGAAGACCTCGACGCCGCTCCACTCGACCGAGAGGTCCGTCAGCATTGGCCTCTCGATGCGGCGCACGAAGCGCTCGACGGCGAGCTCCGCGTCTTCGTCGGGCCGCACGTACTGGTAGAAGCCGCGCCCGACCTGCGAGAGCCGCGAGAGCAGGTAGTGGTTCACGCTCGACCCGATGCCGAACCCGAAGATCCGCGCGTGCCCCAGGTTCTGCTCCGCCGCCGCGAAGATCTGGGTCTCGTTGCCGATGAAACCGTCGGTCATCAGCAGCACCTCGCGCAGGCGCTTCTGGTCCCTCGGCAGCTGCAGCGCGCGCAGCAGCCCCTGGAGCTGGTTCGTGCCGCCCGACGCCGGCAGCGCCGCGAGGTACGCGATCGCGCGGCCCACGTGCTGCGGCGTGTTCGGCAGCGGCGTGTCGTGGAACGACGACGCGCGGTCCGCGAAGTCGATCAGCATGAAGGTGTCGTCGGGGTTCATCTGCTCCATCGCCGAGCGCATCGCGCGCTTCGCGGCGTCGAGCGGCGGGCCCGCCATCGAGCACGACGTGTCGATGACGAACACCATCTCTTTCGGCACCGGAGCGGCCTGCACCTCCCGCGCCTGCGGCATCACCATCAGCGCGAACGTGCCGCCGCTGCCTCCCGTCGCGAGCACCGCCGCGCGCTTCGCGGGCCCCGCCACGCGCCACCGCAAGATGAAGTCCTTGTTCGGTACGCGGTCGGCCGGGTCGAGCGTGATGTCGTGCACGCCGTCACCGCGCGTGACCTGCATCCGGTGCGAGATCGAGCTCAGCTCCTCGACCTGCGCGCCCGCGAAGAGGTGCACCGCCACCGCGACGTCGCGGCCCGAGCGCTCGATCGGGGGGCTCACCTTGTCGGCGTCCGCGACGGCGCCCGGCACGAAGCGCGGGCCCACCGTCATCGGGAAGTTGAAGGTGTAGAGGCCGTCGTCGTACTTCAGCGGAGCCACGTACCTTAAGGACACCTTCACGCGCTCGCCGGGCAGCAGGTTCGCGACGGTCTGCGTGAAGATGTTCGGGCGCTCCTGGTCGAGCAGGGCGGCGCGGCGGCCCTCGGCCTTCGCCTGCTCGTACATGCGTCGCGCCTCGCCGCGCTTCTGGATGCTGGCGCGGATCACGCGCGCGCCGACCGTCAGCGTCATCTCGTCGACCGCGGCGTCTTCGGGCAGCGGGAAGGCGTAGATCGCCTCGACGGCTTCCGAGAACGGGTTCTCGAACTCCTGCGTGACGGCGACCGACGACACGAAGCCGGTGACGTCCGCCCGCACGTCGGTGTGCTTCAGCACGAATGGCTGGGTCGGCCCGTTCGCCGTCGAGGCGCCCTCGAGCACGCCGCTGCCGAACGCGATCGGCTTGCCGCGCAGCGACAGCTCTCGCAGCCGCGACGGAGGCGGAGCGCCGCGCGGCTCCAGCACGTCTGGCGGCGTGACGCGGCCCTGCACCTGCGTGGCCGGTGGCTGCACGCTCGCCACGACGGGAGGAGCCTTCTGGACCTGCGAGGGCAGGGCGGCGGCGATCAACGCGGCGGCGGCGGCGACGGGGACGAACGCGGCGAACATGGCTCTCCTCTTCCATCGGGTGTCCGCGCGCCGGAACGCCGAGCGCGCCGCGTAAGAGGAGGACGACTGGGAGAAGTCCTGGTACTGCTTCCACATCTCGTCGAGCCGCGCGGTGCACTTCGCGCACGACCCGACGTGGGCCTTGAGGTCGGCACGCGAGACCTCGCCGGCGGCGAGGCGCTCGAGCGCCAGTGTGGACGGACAGGACGAGGCCACCAGGTATCGATCTCTCACGACAGACGTTGGTTCCCCGAACCGGAATTCGTGGGAACCGCACGCGCGTTCAGGCTAGCGTCGGGGCCCATGTGGGACGCCGACGCCTACAAGCGGGCGCTCGATTTCGCCGCCAGGGCGCACGCGAAGCAGACCATGCAGGGCAGCGATCTGCCGTACGTCGTGCACCTCACGAAGGTCGCTCAAGAGGTGATGCGCGCGAGCGCCGAGGAGCCGTCGATCGACGCCACGCTCGCCGTGACCTGCGCCCTGCTGCACGACTGCATCGAAGACGCGGGCGTCACGAAGGAGCAGCTCGCCGCGCAGTTCGGCCCGAAGGTCGCCGACGGCGTGGAGGCGCTGACGAAGCGCGAGTCGGTGCCGAAAGGTGAGCGCATGCGCGACAGCCTGGAACGGATCGCGGCGCAGCCGCGTGAGATCGCGATGGTGAAGCTGGCGGACCGCATCACGAACCTCGAGCCGGCGCCCGCGCACTGGAGCCCCGAGAAGCGCGCGGCGTACCGGGAAGAGGCGAAGCAGATCCTCGCGGCGCTGCAGGGCCGCTGCGCGTGGCTCGAGGCGCGGCTGGCGCAGAAGATCGCGGAGTACGCGGTTTGATCGCGGTGGCCGTGCTGCTGGCGGCCTCTGCTGACGCCGGCGTCATCGCGACGTTCCCCGACGCGAAGCGCGCGTTCGCGGAGGTGATCTCGTCGCAGCCCGAGGTGCTGGCGGTGGGCGAGTACCACGAGATCGAGGGCGCGGCGCCGAAGGTGAAGAGCGCGCTGAAGCGGTTCACGACCGAGCTGTTGCCGGCGCTCAAAGGGCGCACGGGAGCGCTGATCGTGGAGACGTGGATGACGACGGGGAAGTGCGGGGAGGTCGAGAAGGCCGCGGTCGCGGCGGTGGCGAAGACGACGAAGCGGCCGAAGGAGACCGAGAACGAGCTCGAGACGCTGATGACGAAGTCCTACGAGCTGGGCTTGAAGAACCACATCCTGTTGCTCACGTGCGACGAGTACAAGTCGATGCTCGGCGACGACGGCGAGCTCGACGGCGAGAAGAGCCTGACCCTGGTGAAGAACAAGCTGCAGGAGAAGACGCTCGAGGCGCGCGAGAAGGAAGAGGGCAACGTCGTCATCTACGGCGGGGCGCTGCACAACGATCTGCTGCCGGCCGAAGGGTTCGAGGGCGTGACGTTCGGGCCGGCGCTGCGCCGCGAGACGAAGGGGCGCTACGTGGAGCTCGACCTCCTGGTGCCGGAGTACGTGGAGAAAGACGAGGACCTGGCGAAGGAGCCCTGGTTCGCGGAGGCGCTGAAGCTGGCGGGGAAGGGGAAGACGGTGCTGGTCTCGACGGGGCCCGACTCGCGCGTGCTGATGTTCGCGCGCACTGCGAAGGCGAGCGCAGCCGGGCTTCCAACACGACCTCGGTAAAGCCGGGTGTCACCGGTGCGAAAATCGCCGGGGGCGCTCGGGCCCGAGAATGCTGGGCATGAGAGTCCCCTCCGCAAGCCTCCGCCCGTTCGCCGTTCACCCCGGCGCGGCTCAGCCCGTCTGGACGCCGGTTCCGCGAGAGCTGAAGGCGCAGCTGCAGCGCCAGGTCGAGGAGCTGCGCGCTCTGATGCCCTACGCCGGAGCGGCCCGGCCCGCGCTGCAGGCGGAGCTCGAGCGGCTCGAGCGTTTCCAGCAGCAGCTCGCCCGCACCGGGAACCTGGTGGAGCTGCCGGCGGGCACCGACGTGCGCTCCATCACGCGGCCGTCGCCGGCGCTGCAGGGTCAGCTCGGCAAGGTGCGCGACGCGGCGCTCGAGGGCCTGCGCAAGACGCTCGGCGACCGGAACAACTGGGTGGGTGGCGTGCTGCCTGAGCTCGTCGCCAAGGCGCTCGCGAGCGCCGGCGGCCCGAGAGCCATGGCGGCGCTGCTGGAGCGCGCCGACGTGCGTGCGGCGATGCGGTCGATGACCGACTTCGGGTACGACCCGGTGAGCGACTTCGACGGCCTGCGCCGCGCGCTGAACACGGTGAACGGCCTGTTCGGCCTGTCGGTCTGAGCGCCCGAAGGAGCGGGGCTACCCAGCCGCGAACCAGCGCTACCTCGCTGCCGCGCGGCTCCTCGGCGGGCGGCGCGCGCCACCAGGGCCGGAGCCGTAGAACGCGTCGAGCAGCAGCTCCACCTTCGCGCGCTGCGGGTGCGTGTCGGGCGCGTACTTGAGGAACAGCTCGTACTCCTTCGCTCCGCCGAGACCGTCGCCGAGCTGGCCCAGCGTGGCGCCGAGGAGCTTGTGGCATTCGGCGTGCGAGACGTCGATCGTCAGGCAGTCTTCGAAGGCCGCCCTGGCCGCGGGGTAATCGCGTCGCCTGAAGTGGTCGCGCCCTGCTTCGAGGCGCTCGTTCGGCGTCGCGGTGGAGCTCGGCGCTTGCTGCCGGCGAGGCTCCGTCGCCACCCACGCGGCGCCGAGGAGCAGCGCCGCCGCGACGAGAGCGAGCCCCTTCACGAGGGAGAACCGGGCGCGTGACACGGGCCTCATCTCACCGGGTGCGCAGGCTCGAGGTCAACCGGCGTCGAGCGCTGTGCCTCGAGGGCCCTGAAACGAAAGCGGCGGATGGGATTCGAACCCACGACCCCGAGCTTGGGAAGCTCGTGCTCTACCAACTGAGCTACCACCGCGACTGCGCTGACCGTTCTGCCTCGCATCGTCGCACGGCGTCAAGCGCTCCTGACGCCGTGCGACGTCCCGGCTGCTGGTCAGAACCCGATCGGCCGCCGCGGAGGCGTTCTCGGGGGCACGGCGATCTCGGCCAGCGCGTCGAACACCAGCTTGAAGCGCCCGTCGGTCTCGCGTTTCAGCTCCGCCACCTGCCGCGCCAGCTCCTCGTTGTCGATCACGAACTGCCGCATCTTCACGAACACGCGCATGATCCCGATGTTCACCTGCCGCGCGCGCCGGCTCTTCAGCACGCTCGACAGCATCGCCACGCCTTGCTCCGTGAAGGCACAAGGCGCGTAGCGTGCGCCGCCTCGCCCCGCGTTTGAGATCACAATTTGTGATCTCAAAGACTGCACCTCGCCCGGGTTGAGGCGGAACATGAAGTCGCGCGGGAAGCTGCCGCGGTTGCGCTTCACCGCCTGCAGCAGCGCGCGATGCTCCACACCGTAGAGCTCGGCGAGATCACCACTGAGCATCACCCGCTGGTCGCGCAGCAGCGCCACCCGCGCCCGGATCTTCTCGAAGAGAACGATGCGCATGGCCGTCACTCCGCCGCCGCCGTCAGCGTGAACGCCGCCGCCTCGCGCCCGTACACCCCGATCACCAGCGTGCCGGACCACGCCGGCACCACCCGCACCGCTTCATTCCCCGACCCGGAGACAGCTCGCGCGTCGAACACCGTGAGCGTCGGCGCCGCCCCCAGCCGCACGTACACATCCACGTTCCGCGACGACGCCGTCCGCACCGTCACCGCCCGCCCACCGCGCACCGGTACGCTGAACACCCGAAGCTGCCCGGCCGCCACCGAGCCGCCGCGCACGATCTCCAGCGTCACCGACGCTGCCTCCGCCGCGTGCACCGCCACGTACAGCGGCCCGGAAGACGCAGACACCGCGCACCGCTCCCGGCTCGTCGCCAGGTACGGCCTGCAGTCGAACACCGCCGCCGACGCCGGCCCGCCGGTACGCACGTACAGATCCGCGTCGCCCGTGCCGCTCAGCTCCACCGCCAGCGCCCCCGGCGCGAACGGCCCGAACGTCCGCCACGCGCCCTTCGCCAGCGTGAACGACTGCCGCCCGCCCGCCGGAGCCCCCGCCGCCGCCGATTCCAGCACCAGCGCCTTCACCCGCTCGTACTCGATCTTCCCGAGCGCCACCGTCGCGTCTTTCGGCCCCAGCGGCAGCCACAGAAAGTCCGGGTGCGCGCCCACGCTCGCGCCCGTCCACTCGCCGCCGATGATCTTCCCCGCCGCGTCGAGCTCCAGCACGTACTCGTAGCGATCCGTCGCCGTGTACGCGTCGGGCGCTCCGACGAAGCCGACCCCCGGCTCCGTCTCGGTGATGAACCGCACGTCAGTCACCACCTTCACCAGCCGCTTCGCCTTCGCGTTGAACGGCCAGGCCGCCACCTCGGCCGCGGTCAGCTCGCGCCGCGACACCACGCGATACGAGCGCAGCGGCTGGTTCCACACCTCGTCGTCGATCGTCCGGTCCTCCACGAACGACTGCCGCATGCGGCCCAGGTAGTTCGCCAGCAGCACGTGAAACGTGCCCGCGTTCGTGTCGCGGCACGCCCCGTCGAGCGGCCGCCCGTAGTGATCCGTCGCGAAGTCCGCCGAGTCCGAGTCACAGCGCAGCGCCGCGAACCGCGTCTGCGTTCGATCGTGCACCAGCGACGCCAGCGCCTTCAGATCCTGCACCTCGAACCGCACTCCGTTCTTCGTCACCGGCCCGCGCGGCTGCGGCCAGAGAATCGCCGCCGGCGCCCACGCGTGGCAGATGCCCCACCACGAGGGGATGCACCGCCCGCTCGAACGGCCCGCCCGCTTCCCGCACACCTCGCCGCGCGCCGCAGTGCAGTCGGAGTCGCGAGTGCACGCCCGCTGCCCCGCCGCTCCGTCGATGCCGTGATCCCGCGACACCGCGTCTTCCACGCCGCTCAGCCCGAACGCCCGCTCGTACTTCTTCGCCGGCGACTCGCTCGACGCTCCCGCCCAGCGCGCGTTGATCGTGTCGTTCATCACCGGCCAGTAGCTGCCCGCCCACGGCACCTGCGCCGCCTCGCCCGACGCCGGCAGCGCGTCGAGCCTCAGCTCCAGCCCCGCGCCGAAGAGGGAAGGGGAGTCGGCCGCCGACCACTCCTCTTTCTGTCTCGCTTCCTCCTGCTCGCCCGCCTCGTCCAACACCGTCACGTCCGCGACGCCGCAGCCCATCACCACCACCAGCACGGACCACCTCATGACCTTCTCCTTGGAAAATGAGAGACCTGAATTGGCCCCTCGAGGTGGCGATGCAGGAGCCGTTGCCTTCGCAACCGCCTTGAGGGACACGGCCTGGACCCATGCGCCCCGTCTCGCTGGCCGGACTCGCAGTCCTCTGCGCGTGCACGTGCAAGTCGCCCGCGTCCGCGCCGCCCGCGCCGCCTGCGCCGGCGCCTCCCATGAAGCTCGAGAAGGTCGACGTGCACACGCACCTGAGCCCCGCCTCGCTCGGCCACGTGCTGCCGCTGCTCGAGGCCCAGGGCATTCGCACCGTCGTCAACCTCTCGGGCGGCAGCGGCGAGCAGCTCGACGTCCAGCTCGAGGCCGCGCGCCGCTACCCCGGCCGCGTCGTCGTGTTCTGCACGCCCGACTTCGAGAGCCCCGACCCCGCCGAGCTCGAGCTCATGCAGCTGCGCGGCTGCCGCGGCATCAAGATCTACAAGTCGCTCGGCCTCGGCATCACGCGCGCCGACGGCACGCTGCTCCCCGCCGACGACCCGTCGCTCGACGCCCTGTTCGAGAAGGCCGGCGCGCTGAAATTGCCCGTCGCGATCCACACCGGCGACCCCAAGGCGTTCTGGCTCCCCGTCACGCCCCAGAACGAGCGCTACGACGAGCTCACCGTCCACCCCGACTGGGCGCTCGCCGGCAAGAAGGTGCCGTCGTTCGACGAGCTGCTCGCCCAGTTCGAGCGCCGCGTCGCGCGCCACAAGAACACCACGTTCATCGGCCTGCACTTCGGCAACGACGCCGAAGACCCCGCCGCCGTCGACGCGATGCTCGAGCGCAACCCGAACCTCTTCGTCGACACCGCCGCGCGCATCCCCGAGCTCGGGCGCGCGCCCAGCGCGAAGCTCCGCGAGATCTTCGTGCGCCGGCAAGACCGCATCCTCTTCGGCACCGACCTCGCCGCCGGCGATTTGCCCGGGCAGCTCGTGCTCGGCTCTCCGGATCGCCGCCTCCCCTCGCAGGCCGACGTCGCCCGCTTCTGGTCCGCGACGTGGCGCTTCTTCGAGACGAACGACGAGAGCTTCCCGCACCCGACGCCGATTCAGGGCAGGTGGACGATCGACGGCATCGGGCTCCCCGAAGGCGTGCTGAAGAAGATCTACCGCGACAACGCCGTGCGCGTGCTCGGGCTCTAGGACTACCTGGTCACTTCGGCGCCGTAGCGAGAGCGCCGAGACCGACGCGAGACGGGCACACGAGGAGCGAGCACCGGAGCTGTGCTCGTTCGGCCCAGTGAGGA
>Ga0268299_1000840_pt1 | contig 75288 bp, 78 predicted proteins | sample NOBtaG_FD_193484 | JGI IMG/M metagenome (GOLD analysis project Ga0268299, IMG submission 193484) | Activated sludge microbial communities from bioreactor in Nijmegen, Gelderland, Netherland - NOB reactor | ecosystem: Engineered > Bioreactor > Aerobic > Activated sludge | place: Netherlands... | reverse complement strand
CTTCACCCCGGCGGCGAACTACACGGGGCCGGGGCCGGTCATTACCTATACCGTCTCCGACGGCAACGGGGGCACCAACACCTCGACGCTGACCTTATCGATGGTCCCGGTCAACGATGCGCCGGTGCTCTTTGCGCCCATCCTGGCTCCGAATGGGGAGCTCAACCAGTTCAGAGATGCGCAGTCTGGTTTCGGAATTTGGCGAGAGGAACCGAGGCGCGCGGAGGCAGATCGTTTCATCCCCGAGCGCAAGGATGCCTGGATCTACGACCGGTTGACGCGGGCGAAGTGGCCGCATATCGGTGGATTCTATATGCCTACTACGATCGATGACCCCGATGGGGTGTGGGGTTATGACATGACCTCAGGTGTATGGGGTTACCCGATGGATCGGGGTCTCCTCAACATGGAACTCCAGCAGGGCAACTCATCGGGCGTGCACCAGGACTCGTTGCACAAGCCATCGGCAGCCGAGGCGCAGCAGGGGACAGAAGTGTCGGAGCAGGATCGAGCCATGCGGGAAGTGGAGACGAGATCGGATGTCACCCCACAGGCAGAAGAATTACAGGCGGCGCCAAATGTGCATGAACACCTGGCCATGTCTGCAGGAGACCAGGGGATTGTGATGGAGCGAGTCGTTACCACGCTTCAGCCGGAAAGGTCCTCGGCAGAACGATTAAAGATCAACCCGACGGTGTCGTCTGTGGACGAGGCCCCAGCCGAGGCGAAAGAAGATACAAGTCCGGAGCTCGAGGCAAAGGAAGACCTGGCCGTTGTGACGGTCGCTGGGCTAGTGGCGGCGCTCAAGCGCTGGTGGTGGTCGTCATGAGGGAAGACCATCTGACCACTGCATCCCGCCGGTGGGAATCCGTCGTGCGCAGTAGTTGAGCAAGTGGCAGAACGTGGAGCGGGTCGATGCATTGTGGACAGGGGCAGCAACCCAGAAGTCACAGGAGGAGCTGATGTGTAGGAATGCGAGGCAGCAATTGACAACGGGGTCGGGGTGGCGACTGTGGAGCAGCCTGTGCATCGGGCTCATCGTGAGCCTAGCCGGTTGCAGTATCACGCCTGTGAAGCTCACCCCCGAAGAAATCGCCACACGGGCAGCGGCCGACCATCAGCACGTGAGCGATGGGCAAGAGCCGATTGCGAGCCCGATTGACCTGTATGAGGCGATGGCGCGGGCGTTGAAATACAACTTGGAGGCGCGCGTCGCGTTTACGCATAAGGCACTGACGGAGACCCAACTGAGCTTGGCGCACTACAATATGCTGCCGAGGTTGGCGGCCAACGCGGGGTTCGACGGTCGGAGTAATTTTTCCGGCGGCCTGGCCGAATCCCTGCTCACTCGCAGGCAAATCCTCGAACCCTTCACGTCGGCAGATAAGAATATCTTTTCGGCAGACCTGGCGCTGAGCTGGAACGTGCTGGACTTCGGGCTCTCTTACGTACGGGCCCAACAAGCTGCCGACGATGTCCTCATCGCCGAAGAAGAGCGGCGGCGCATCGCCAATCGCGTCGTTCAAGAGGTGCGGGTCGCCTATTGGAAAGCCGTGAGTGCCGAGCGGATCCTGCCCTCGCTCATCTTCCTGGATGAATGGGTCCAGGGAGCCATCGAGCAGGCCAAGTCCATCCAGACCGAGAAACTCAACAACCCGCTGGTGCCGCTTCAGTATCGCATGGATCTCCTGAATACTCAGCGCTACATTCAGCTGCTCTACCGTGAGCTCAATACGGCGAAGCTGGAACTCGCGGCACTGATGAACATCCTGCCTGGGGAGCGCTTCGTCTTGATGGTGCCGGAGCGGGAGCAGGACCTGCCGGTGTTGCCGACAAGTTTAGAGGCGATCGAGACGCAGGCGTTGGAGCATCGCCCCGAGCTCCAGGCGATCGACTACCGTCGCCGAATTAATGCGAAGGAGGCCAAGGTGGCCATCTTGGAGATGATGCCCAACCTGAATCTCTTGGCCGGAGGCAACTACAGCACCAACAGTTTCTTATTCAACAACCATTGGGCAGCCTACGCGGCCCGGGCCAGTTGGAATCTGCTGAGCCTTGTTCGCTATCCGGCGAAAAAACGGACGATAGAGGCGCAAGACGCATTTCTGCATACGCAAGGATTGGCTCTCACGATGGCCGTGCTCTCGCAAGTGCATGTGGGAATAGCCCAGGTGGGCTATGCGATGAAGGAGCGGGCTACAGCAACGGACTATGCCGAAACGCAAAGGCTGATTAAAGAGCAGACACATTTGGGCTGGAAGGCGGGGAAGTTGGGTGAGCAAGTGTTCTTGCGAGAGCGGGTGAACCAGGTCGCGGCGCAGCTGCGTTCGGACGTGGTGGAGGCGGAATTGCAGTCAGCTTGGGCGTCGTTGCTCCTGGCCATTGGACGGGATCTCGTGCCGGACAATCACGCGCGCAACCAGTCGGTTTCGGATTTAGCTCTGACCTTACGGAGTAACTGGCAGGCCAGCAAGGCCTTGGTATTCTAACCACAGAAGGGGTCTAACTTAAATAATTCATGATCGTGAGATTAAAAAGCCATAGAGGCTTGTAACTGTGCTATAGGAGCGGTGTTCAGGCTCTTCTACAGACAGGTGGGGGGAAGTTATCGATGCCGATTGTCGTGGTAAAGGGCACCGTCACGGGCGCCGCCAGGCAGTTACCGGCCACATCCGTCACGTCCGTCCCGATCGTGAGCTGATAGCTCCCATGCCTTAAACATCATCTGATAGCACACCACCTCCTTCCCCTTGTTCATCCCTGATCAATCTCACCGACCGATACGGCCTCTCCGACGACGACAGTCCCGCCGAACACGAGCGTTTTGCCTCCTATTGCAACGCGGCACTAGCGAATCTCATCGCTGTTGTCCTCTCAAGATAGGCGGCCGCATTGAGAAGATATGATCCCGTGTGCTTCCCGAAATCGAGAACGCCGCAATCTCCCCATTGCTCGTTTACCGTTGCTTGAGATTCTCTGGGCCGAGAGGTCTAGGAAGGTATGTGCAGTGGTGGTGAAAGAAGTAACGCTGTTCAGCTAAAACCGTGAGAACCCGGATGGTCTCTCGGTCTTCCTCGGCGATCAGCTCACCGTCATGGAATAATTGCCAGCAAGAACGCATGGTAGGTTGAGCGAACAGAGCGTCATGAAACGGACGAAGAAGAACCTCTCATCGTTCACGCTCTTTCCCTGAGTCCCTCTCCGTCGTCAAAGTGCGATCTCGATTCGTCAGATAGCGGACGAGATCGGCCGCCAGTTGCCGGTCGTCTGCTCGATCGGACCGAGCCAAGGCCTTCATGACCCGTTCATAGTTCTGCATCACGTCGCGGTAGACACGCGGGGCCTGCGTGGCTCGTGTGCGACGGTCCACCTGTGTGGCGTGAGTCGCATCATCCACACGATGCCGTACCGTCCACGCTCGTGGGTGGTGCGATGCAAGCGGCTGGTGGTGGTCGCCTCAATCCCATGCTCCCGCAGCGCCTCAGCAAATCCTTCCCGCCAACGTTGGAGATCGGGTTTTCTGGGATTCAGCCTGGTCCCATCAAATCCTGCAGTTTTGACGGTGAGATGCACATGCGGATGACGCGCCGCGTTGGGGTCCGGGTCGGTCTCGAACGTGTGCAACACCATCGCATACTGATGGTTGGCGAACTCCTGTTTTGCAAAGTCGCGAGGGCGCGTTGTACCGAGAGCGGGTCGGTCTGTGTCGGCATGGAGAGGATGAGATGAAAGGCATCGCGCTTGGTGGAATGCTGCGGGATCGGAAATTCTCCCTGTTGCCATTCCTGCTTGAGGTCTCTCACCGCCTCTTTGCCGGTGATGATCTGGCCGTCTTGATCTTCGAGATCGAGTTGCCCATCCCGTGAAATGTAGCTAAGGTTGTTCGAGATCCCGTGCATCCCCTTCGGAGCCTTGGCCTGTATGGCGGTTTCTGTCCATCTCCAGCGTACAGGCCTATTCGAAGAGTTCGCTATGCGAGCCAAGCCGCGCCAGTCGCAGCGTACCTGCATCGGGCTTACGGTAAATCAGCAAGAGGTCTGGTTTGAGGTGGCACTCACGGTACCCATTCCAGTTACCGCTTAACTCATGGTCACGGTTACGTGGCGGCAATGCGTGGTCAGTGAACAGTCTTTCCACGACAGCGGACAGAAGCGCATCAATATGTTTGCGGTGGCGAGGAGTGGCTTTGATGCGTTTGTAGTCGCGTTTAAAGGCGGAAGCTCGTTCAATCGTCCGCATTCAAATCGGCCATGAGCGCGTCTACGCTGGTCACACGTGTGCCCTGCCCTGCCTCTAGCTCGGTGATCGCTTTGCGGGTGCTTGCGTTAGGGGCTTTCACATCAAAAGGCAGCCGCCGCTCATCGGCGACGCGCAGCATCAAGAGGCGGATTGCGTCAGACGTAGACAGTCCCATCGCAGCCAGTGCGGCAGCCGCACGTTTCTTTGTGCGGGCATCAATGCGAGCGCGGACATAGGTATCAACGGTGGTCATGGTGGTGCTCCCAGAAAGTGGATGGTCACACCAAGTGTAGTCACAAGAGGACTACACGTCAAGCAATTTGAACTGGTGTGTCTGTTCTACAGAAGACCTTGATTTTTCAGATTGACACGAACTGACACGCATACGAGGCTCATCCAGAAGGATTTCGTACGTGGTAGTCACGACGCCAGCGTGGAATCCGGTGCTTGTCGGTCTCGAATTCGGGCTCACGTGCGAGGCTCACGCACACTGAATTACTCCCGTTCCGGCGAGCGCTCCGGTTCCTTCTTCCCCGTGCGGCTCCGTCCGGTGAAGTAGCCCACCAAATCTGCTGCCAGCCGGCGGTCCTCACCCTGATCAGACCCGGCCAAGGCCTTCATTACCCGTTCATAGTTCTGCATCACCTCACGCTGCACCGGCGGCACCGGCGTGGCGTGCAGGCGACGGTCGATCTGCTTGGCCTTGGTGATCGGATCCACACCACGTCGAATGGTCCACCGTTCATGCGTCGTGCGATGGAGGCGGCTAGTCGTCGTCGCGTCAATGCCTTGGTCACGAAGGGCTTCCGCAAAGCCTTCTCGCCAGCGTTGGATATCAGCCTTTCTGGGGTTCAGCCTGATCCCATCCAGCCCAGCGGTTTTGATGGTGAGATGCACATGCGGATGCCGCGAGGGGTTGGGGTCTGGGTCAGTCTCGAACGTATGCAACACCATGGCGTACTGGTACGAGGAAAACTCACGGGCCGCTAAGGCGCGCGCAGCGCGGTGCACCGCCAGCGGGTCGGTCTGGGCCGGCATCGAGAGGATGAGATGAAAGGCATCGCGCTTGGTGGACTGCTGTGGAATCGGCACGCCGCCGTTCTGCCACTCCGCTTTCAGATCGGCCACTGCCTCTTTCCCCTGAATCACCTGCCCATCTTGATCTTCAATATCCAACTTCCCATCCCGTGAAATGTAGCTCAGATTATTCGAGATGCCGCGCATGCCCTTCGGGGCCTTCGCGATCTTCACCATCACTTGCGGAGCACGGCGCACCATCTGCTGGAGCTTCTGCCGCACGAACTGCGCGCGCGCCTCCGGGGTGCCCAAGGGCCCAGCGGTGCGGGTCGGAGGGAGAGCCCGCCGTCGTGCCCCACCACCAGCCGCCCTCGGGGCTCCGATGTTAAAGAGCCGGCTGCCCCATTCATCTAAGGTCGCCGTGGTCTGACTGGGGCTCATCGGATCTGCCAGCGTTCGAGGGTGCGGCGGAGCACATCTGCAACCAATGTCGTATGCGTCTGAATGCGGCGTGAAAGTTCCGTGACCAGCTCCGCGCGAACCGCGCGCCGCTCATGCAGGGAGGTGTTGAGCGCTTTGGCAATCTGGTTGAGGTTCCGCCCCATGGCGAGCAACTGCTGGTTGGAGCGGGCGAGGGCGTCACGCTCCGGGGGCAAGAGGGTGGGCTGCTGGGTCAGCAGCGTGCGCAGCATGGCGACGACCCAGGTGCTCGGGTGCGAGCCATCGGCCTTCGCGCGGGCCACCAGTGCGGCATGCTCGGAAGGGGTCAAGCGCAGTTCCATTCGTTTCGTCACCCGTTCGGCGCGATGGGGTACGGTGGTGCGGACCACAGCACGACCCGGAGGGGTCTGATCGAGGACCGTGGTCAGGATCTGCCGCAGGGCGTCACTCGGCTTGATCTTCTGCTTGGCACACCAGGCCACCCAGGGGGCTTTGAGGGTCCCAAGGTCGGCGCTGATACTGGTTGGACGGGGAGGCATGGCGTCAGCTTCCTTTCGCACCCAAATCACAACCACAGACGAAGACCGAAGGACCCGGCCAGAACAACGGAAGCAGGGGGTCACGCCGGGGCGGGACCGGCCTCGGGAGACACCGAAACCGGGCCGATCGTCGTCACGCTGACGCGCAGCAGGGGGCCGGCCTGGCGCGTCCAGACGAGGGGAGGGCGCGACCAAAAGATAATAGCAAAACACCACACGTAATACAACACATGGCGAACGCCTATCCTGCAACTCTTAAAACTACTCACCATGGCCCAACCTGTTCGGCATGAGGAAGACCGCCAGGCTAACAATAGCTGGGAGAAATCCGGGTTGAGGTCGGAGCCGGATTCCTTCGTGCAGGGGCACTGGCGAATGGACAGCATGTCACGTCTGGGGCGGTTGGTGCTCAAGGACTGGATCGGTTGGCTGAGCCGCTTTCCCTGCTGATCCTGAATCACCACGGCGAGGGGCATTGTCACGTGGGTACAGGTCGGCCCACCTGGCTCAGCATCCACGGTACACGGCCCAACACAAGGCGTCTTGAACGGTGTCCCTGCACAGGGCGAAATCGTCCACTCCCTGCAGCCGCTGGTCACCAACACCAGGAGCACGGGCCTCCCACCCCGCTGGTTCAAAACCCAGAGGACGTGATGAAGCAGTGCACGGGGACGCGACGAGAGGGACGCATCGAGCAGGGCATCGGGGCCTCGCAGGGAGCTTCATGCTATAGGGGCAACGAATCACACGAGTGCACGGCCGAAACCCATGACCGGACGCCGCATCCCAGTCACCCTCGGGCCATGAGGAAGAACAGCCGGGCAACGCGATAGAGTGGGTACACCGCTAGCGCGCCAAAGCCTGCCACCAGCAGCAGGGTCCATTTCGACCAGAACAGTGGCGGATCCACGAGCGGCGTCGTGTAGATGGACAGGTTCGCATTCTGCTGCAGCCTCACTGGAAGGCCTGGAGCTAGGTAGTGGGCGACATACCGATACTCCGGATGGCCACTGACGATCTTTCCCAACTCACTCGACAATAGGGACACCCAGTCACGTCCGAAGCGGGGAATGCCGTGCGCGCCGAAAAACCGTGTGTCGACATGGCTCAAACTTAGCAGACGGTCGCTGTTCGCCTTATATGAAAGAAGATCCGATGCCGGGGCAAAGGCGATGATACCGCCCAGATGCTTGTAGACGAAATCGCCGGTGAAGATCTGGTTGCGTGCTCTGTCGATCAGGACAATCGATTCCGTGGTGTGTCCTGGTAGGTTCAGCACGTCGAGCGTGCGACTGCCGAGGTCAATCACGTCGCCATCGGCAATGAAACCGGCCACTCTCAGCGGCGGGGCTTCCGCATCAACCGATTCCAGCGCACTAATCGTGTAGAGCCCATTTTTGACCCCGACTCGGATTTCTGGCCGGTCGATCAGCGTCACCCCGTCTTCAAAACTCGAGGCGTCATAGATGTGGTCATAGTGGAAATGCGACAGGATCAGCGTGATCGGTGTATCGGTGTACAGAGCGGCCACCTGCCGCATGGACTTGGACCCTGCGGGGCGCTCACTGCTGCCCGCATCGAACATCACGGCCCGCTCGTTGCCGACGATCAAATAGGACGTATTGTACTGTGACGATTTCGGTTCATTGATCGCAAAGGTCTGGGCGTCGATGGCCTCTACCGCATACCAGCTGTCGATCATGGTCGATGCCGGACTGTAGGTGTCTCCACGCCGTATGGCGCCGAACACATCCTCCGGTTCGACCACTCGCTCGAAGCAGCCCAAAAAGCTGAGGCAGACCGTCACTGCAACCATGAGCGCCCACATGTTCATCTCCACTCGGTACGGGCTGCGCGTGACCGTGTCCACGCCTCAGAACCGTGCCGTCTTGAGGGTTTCCTTTTTGACTTAACACACCCGATTCGTAGCCCTTCATCGAACTCCGCGTCAAGTCACGGCCTATCTGACAAGCGCGGCTGGTCCTGGCGGCTCCAGGCGAGGCGGCTTCGAACGCCTCGACTGCCAAGCATACCGACTCCTCTACTCTTGGAAACAGACTCTTCACACACGGGTCCCTTGCGACAGAGGGCTCTCGGCCAAGAGCGGAAGTTCAGCACGAGATCGCACCATCATAAAGCGGTCCTCAGCCCTGTCGTGTTAACGACGAGCATCAGCCGCGTCGTATTTTGGGGTCGACTGGATGCGCTTGTTATGTGTATTTTTATCGAGTTCTCTATTTGGCACCTATGACATCCTGTTTTCTAACCTTGAGTTGATGTAGCGCTCAAGCCTAATTTTAGGCACCACTTCTACTGTGCCAATCTTTGTTGATTGATCAAATCGGACCAGTTTCCAGAGCCACTCTTGGCCAAAATCAATAAATACTTTTACTCGTGACTCACTCCAGTTTTGAAGAAGCCTACTTGACCCTTCCCACCTAATTTCGAATTCGAGTCGATCTTTTTCTAGCTGTCTTAATCCGGCTTTGAAATAGTAACTATCAGTTTCCGCTCTGTTCCCATCAACGATCCATATCATCTTTTTATAGAATTCTTCTCTTGAGGCACGTTCTTCAGGCTTTATCGGTGAGTGTTGAAACTCAATAACTAAACCAAACGGTGTCTTAACGTCCGCGATATGTTTCTCGCCAGTAACTAGATCGACATGTGACACTTCCTGCCATTCTCTTGGGAAACAGCTTTGCCAGTTTCTATGCCATTTCGTTTCCGCTTCCGACCATGGGTCACAGGGTGGGCTGCCCTTGTGCGCCCAATGCCATACCTTCACTCGCCCGCATCTCGCAATTAATTCAGAGCTGCAATTGGAGCATACACCCTTGGCTCTTGGCGTAGCCTCTACTTTCGTGGCATTAACAATGGCGAATCTCATTCTTGTTCACCAAACTGGGCCATACACATACCGGTAGAGGTAAGCCGCGCCGCGAAGCGACGTCGGCTTGACCGACTGATTATGTGTCATCGCATCAGTATCTTGGCAGTGATGATAGCAGGATCGTTCTCGTAGCCGCGCTCGGCAAGGGCCGTGACTTTTTCTTTGATGTCCTCGGGAGACCAAAAGTGCCATCCATTCTTCTTCATAAACTCACGGATTGGGTTGCTTTGCCCTTTGTAGATCTTTCCAGCCGCAAGACCCAGTGAAATCTTTGTCTTTGAATTCGCCATGCCGCGAGCCATGAGGTCTTGCAGCAACCTGGACAAAACGACTGAACGATACCGCCGTGAAGTGAACAGCTTGTAGCGCCCCTCTGGCACCTCGTGCTCCTCTTTCAGCTGCGCGAGTTTGACGCCTGGTGAATCGAGAAACGATTTTGCTTCGAAGGCAAGCACCTCGTTCTTGGAGAAATGAAGCGCAAGTAAAGAACCCCGCCCTTCCAGGCGGGGCTTTTGTAAACCAAGAGGGATTTTGCCTCCGCTTCGCTACGGGCTGCCATTCATCCCCGCTCTTCCGAGCGGGGCATTCTGGCAGACCTTGGTAAATCGATCTCCGGGCGCGGAATCGAGGGTTTCCCGACGTGGCGCTTTTCTTTCTTTGTCACGTTGACCTTGAACGATCGACGTACCCAGTAGCCCTCTGCTTCAAGCAGAGTGCACATAATGCTCTCGAAATGATCCATCAGCGACTCAATGACACATAACAATGTTTAGGCGGACCCATATAAGAACCAGATCTGCCATGTTCTATCCGCGTAGCACACCTTCAATGATCGTGGACAATATCCCATCATTGACGGTGGTGCAAATGGCCGCTTTTCAATTCGGTGATCGACCGGTTTGGGTCGGATGCCGACGGTCGCCGATCGGCCACAAGCCAATATCTGTGAGTGAGAGCCCACCCTCGAACCCCATCGTATGTAGCCTGATGGATCATTGTTTCAGGCGAAACTTCTTGGCGACCGGCCAGGACGTTGCGACAACAGAATCTAGACCCCTGATCCTGGATGTAACTATGTCGACGCTGGTAATCTATTCGCGTGGAACTAGCGATGTCCCTAGTTCCACACACCGGTACCTGATGGTATACATAGGACGAAGGAGGTCGCCGAGGAGCCGGGAGGCCCCCACGATGTCCAGCAGCACGAAGCAGCCGTGGGTTAATCTGGAGTTGTGCGTGCAGCAACTCTGCGCCAGACTCGGTACCAGTTTCACGCGGGGTGCGATCGTCTGAACGCTGCCTCAGACACGGTGATCACATGGGGTCGGACCACAGCATCGCCCACTCGACTGTGCGAAGTCCCGCCTTTGAATCAAGAGTCACACGATGGCCACCATTCTCCTGGTCGACGACCATCCCGATATTCGTGACGCCCTTCGGTCCATGCTCGAATCAGACCGTCACACGGTCGTCGAAGCCGAAGATGGACGCGACGCGCTCGCGGCGTGGCAGGCCCACAAGGCGGACCTGGTCCTCACCGACTTCTCCATGCCTGGATTGAATGGACTCGATGTCATTCAATCCATCGCCACCGAGCATCCAAACACGCCCATCATCCTGATGTCAGGTGCCTTCGGGAACGACGGCCCGCCGTCATGGCTCGCCCAATTTCCGTCGGCTCGGTTTCTGCAGAAACCGTTCACCAACGCCACGCTCCGGCAATCGATCAGCGATGCCTTTCACACAGAGCCCAAGACCTAACCTACGCACTACAGGGGCGGCCATCGTATTCGCTCCTCCCGACAGCCCTCGAACACCGAACTCGTCCGTCACCAGACCCAGCCGACGGACTCCTCCCTATCCATGCGCGTCCTCTCTCTGGTGACGTGAGACAGCTCGCACGCAAATCCTCTCTCCTGGCCTCCCTCGCCTGTAGTCGAGCCTCTCACGGCTGTGCTATACTCCGGCAGGCTGAGACGAGAGACGAAAGGACTCACCTTATGAAAGCGGTGAAGTACACCAAAGAGGGGATTGTCATCCCCTCAGCCTGGATGAAGGGCTGGGGAAAACCCGTAGTGGCGCATCGGGATGCACAGGTCTTGATCTTGGAGTCTCCGGCACGCGCCGCGAGTCGGAAACAGCTCGCTCGCATGGTGAGCAAGCTGCGGCGAGCCACACGCGAGCTAGGCATCACGCCCGAACAGATCACCGCTGAAGTTGAGGCGGTGCGGCGAAACCGTGCGCGTCGTTCTTGACACGAACATTTTCGTATCGGGCCTCTTGTCCGCCGTGGGACCTCCCGCACGGATTGTTCAGGCCGTCTTGCAGCGGCGGCTCATCCCGATCATGAGTCCTGCCACATTCGCCGAACTCGCCGCCGTCATGCATCGCCCCAAGCTCCAACCGGCCTTCGCCCGAGCGGGCATCAATCTGACGATCTTTCTAGCGACGGTCCGAGCCGAAGCACACTTCCTGGACCCACGCCCCACCCGCACTCCCCTGCGCGACGAGCACGATCGACCGTTTCTTGATCTCATGGCCACGACACCTTCACCCCAATATTTCGTCACCGGCGACAAGGATTTTGACGCCCCACAGTACAGCGGGGTCCCTGTCATCTCCGCCGCGGAATTCGCTGATCTGCTCAAACGGACCTGATCGATCCCTGTTCGTCTCTCATGCCACTAGAAAAAGCTCATCTGGCGAGATTGATGCCCTCAGGTTCTACTCGTACCGTGTTTCTAGTCGGTGCAGAACACGGAACCTTAGCTACCCAAGGCAGGAAACGAAAACCACTGACCCAATCTCAGTTCAGAGCCTAATCTATACATTCCAAACATCAAACGATCTTTACCCTAAATCCCACCCTCCTTACCGAACTCGTTTCCGGGAGACGTCTGATCTACTCCACCCTGCTAACCCTTGCCGCTGCCCTTCACGTTGAAACGCTGACACTAATGCCCGCGCACGGGTCGTACGAATCTGCCGACTCATGGCCAACTCTCGCACTTCTGCTATCACTCGACGACGAACAGGTGATGTGAAACTCCCCGCAACTTTTTTCCAAAATGGTTCAAAGGCATGATCATGATTTCCGACAAAATCATAGATTTCCTTCAATACGATCTGGGCATCCTCTGACAGCTCGATCGAAGACAGCAGTTCTGGCTCAACGGGCAACAGCATGTCTTCTCGACGACTCCCCTGCTCCACCGCGCGCAGCAGCTGTTGCTCTGTAGAATAGACCTGATGCCACGCCGGGCCCGCCTCCCATGTCACTGTAAACTCGCCACGCGTTGACGAAACACGCTCAATTTTCCACTGTCCAACAAATCCTAACGCCACCAGTTCCTCATGAGCCGGACCGAGCTGCCGAGAGACTTCTGAAAATGACGACAGCCGTTTGAGGCTCAAATTCACAGCCAATTCAGAGTACGCTTCTGACGCCGCCCCGCGGCCTACCCGAAATAGTCCATGTAAATGTTGATACAACAATTTCGTCAGATCACGTTGTAATGCGAGAAACAACTGTTGATCTTGGATATGACAGTGAAAATTATTGAGATTCGCCCAGTACCAATCCGCAAGACGAATTTCGTGCGCCCACCGCGGTTCATTGCGATCATCCGGCGATTCTTCCTGATCAAACCGCTCGAATATATGCACACCTTGGCGCACTCCCCGCTTCCCATTCTTGGCACTATGTGCGACTAGTTGTAATCCGCTCATCCGCTCAAAGAAGTCCCGAACTTCTTTTTGACGGTCCCCATTCGGAGCTTTCCCCGTTAACCGAATCATTTCTCGACCACTGATCCGTAATACATCCGGGACCATTCCATCTCGCTGCCAGGCCATCGTCAACGCGCGTTCGAACGCTCGAAAATATTCGAGATCCAATACCGTGGGATATCCCCACTCCGCACTAGGCGACACCTTAATGGGCACCTTGACGACCTGTCCGTTCATCTCTGTCATCCGAAACACAATCTTCGAGAGGGAATCGGGCGTTACCTTTCCTTTCCCTGGTAATTGCCACATTGGGATCTCAGATACCGAGAGCTCGGAATAAATCAATCCCTTGCGAGCTAGGGCCCGATCTTCTTTCTTTTGAAGAGATTGATCCATAGACGTACTCCGTAACGTATTCTTCTCTTTAACGTAACTCTTTACGTGGGAAGGAACGGAGCATTCAAAATGTTCATAGCAAATATTGGAAATACTTACACCTTTCTCAACAAACTCATTGTCTGAATCCTCTCACCTTGCGTCAACCCTCTCACCGCCTTGTCCCATCCCTCTCGCATATTCTTGTCTCAAACCTCTCACTTTTGTGCCAAGCCTCCCACTTTGTTTGTTTGAACCCTCCTGGCTGTGCATAACTCCAACACTAAATAACCAGAGCTGGAAGCTTACGGACCACCCCTGGACGACGCAATACCCTGGCAATTAAAGCTTTAGAAGATTTGCTGTCCGCCTCACAAGAACGATACATCGGTATCTATTCCGCTACATCTTTTGGCCGAAATGATTGAAAAGGTTCTCGCGTGGGAGGGTTGGAACAAACCTTTTTTCCTTTATCGAAAGGCACACCAACAGGTGTTTTCATACCATCTACAATCGAGCCCTGCGTTGTATCACCACTTAGACCGTCACGACGTCACCCACAAAACCCGTCAAGTTTGGCTAAGGCATCCTGCAGTCGTGATTTGATTTCAGGAAAGTCTTGTGGCCGATTACTCTGTAGGCGGATCGTCAGATGAAAGCCCTTATCGCCACGGTCTTCAAACTTGACCGGCTGATACCCGCGGTTCACCCGAATTTTGCGTTGAATCTCACTGCGTAAACGTTCAACAGACCATTTCTCCTCAAGAAGCTTCTTCACAATGACCTTCAGCCGAACTGGATTATCTCGAATCGCAAGAAGCTCTTCAGCATGATGAAGGCCGAGCCCGGACGAAGCACTCAGCACCTCCTCAAGAATCTCGGTTGGGAGGGCCAATACTCGTACGGCATGACGAATTTTGGAAACCGTCACCCCCAACAAGATCGACAATTCCTGATGTTCGAGCTTGAATGTCTTCAACATCCGATCGAATGCCCGCGCTAAGTCGAGGGGGCTGAGATCTTCACGCTGAAGATTCTCGACCAACGCATTCACTGCCGCTTGTTGATTGTTCGTTGGCCGCACAATGGCCTGAATCGAGGTCTTTCCAGCCTGCCGGCAGGCTCTCCAGCGTCGTTCACCCGCGACGAGTTCATATCGACCATCCGGCAGTGCACGGACAATAACCGGCTGTAGCAATCCCGACTCTCTCACGGAATCGGCCAATTCAAGGTCGGCGGCTTCATTCAGTTGCTGGCGAGGCTGATAGGGATTCGGGAGAATGTGATCGATCGGAATATCCTGGATATTGTCTGCACTAACCGCGGAGGCTGCTGGCTGTGCTGAAGGTTGCGGCGTCGGGGAAACCTCAGAGACTGTCATCGGGATCACTTTTGTCACAGCCGGTTGCTTCGCCTGTGAGGAAGGAGTCCCGAGAAATTCCTCTAAATCATCCTGCCCGCTAGTATCTTGAAAGGTGGCATTCACCCGGCGATTCACGAGGTCTTGCAGTCGTCGGCTTTCCTTACTCCCTGGCGGCTGCTGAGAAGCGCCCACTGGCTTACTTCCATCTCGATCCGCTGTCGTCGATTTGTGATCGCTCGCCATAGCTCACTCCTATGCCACGACCGCAGGTTCAGCCGTAGTCATCTGTGGTTGAGAACGAAGATCAGCCTCACGAGCGTCGACTCGCCTGATCACTTCTTCTGCCAGCTGCATATAGTCCCGTGCCGCCGTGCTCTTCCGATCATTCTGCATCAACGTTTGTCCTTCAATTTCCGCCTTTTTGACGGCCGCACTCATCGCGATCGTCGTGTGCATGACGTCATCCTTATACTTATTCAACAGTGAACTATGCACAGCCTTGCACAGCGTCTGTCGTTTATCATGCTTGGTCAACAACACCCCAAGGAGTTGAAGATCGGTATGATATGGGGGCTTAATATGTTTTAGTTGTTCCGATTTCACGAGCGTCACGATTTTGAGGAGGTCATCGATCCCATCGAATGAAAAGCCTGAGCCACTTTCCATGGGCGCAATCAATAAGTCACTCGCGCCCAATGCATTCATCATCAATGGCCCCATGGAAGGAGGCGTATCGATGATCACATAGCGAAATTCGGAAACCGCTTCAGGCGTGAGTTTTGAGTAGAGACGAAAAATTGGACTCTCAAATTCGCCTGGAATCATCAACATACTCTCGACCGGTGCCAGCTTTAGGCTCGATGGAATGATATAGAGCCGCGGGATTCTCGTTGCATGAATCACGTCTTGAACCCGCATATCATCGAGCATGAGCAAATCTCGGAGCCCTGGTGTGGTGCCATCCTGAATACCCAGTAACTTCGACGAGCTGCGTTGGGCGTCCATATCGATCAGAAGAATTTTCTCGCTGGATGGGGTCAGGCGTGCCAAGCAGTCCGCGAGATTGACGGAGGAGGTGGTCTTGCCTACTCCTCCTTTCTGGATCCCAACGCACAGTCGATTGAGTCGCGTATTCATAGGAACCTCCCTCTTACTTGGAGACAATATTCGTAATGACAATGGGGTGCGAAAGACATGAACGAGAGCCCAGAGGTTCCTTGAGTAGGCACACGTAGATGAGGTCAAATACCACGGTGGAACATACATGTCAACATGGTGTGGACTAACGCCGTGACATCACGGGTGAGATAGATGATAAGCCACCAGATTGTTTAGACTATTAACGGGTAGTTGTGGAGCACCATAGCAGGCGTATACAAGACATCTATACAGGTGGTCCAGATGGCGCTCTAGATCATCAGATTCGATATCGAATTCTGACAAAGAATATTCATTTCTTACATAATAATCATCAATCGGCACAGGCTAATCTCCAAAGTAATATGATTGAACTTCGCTCATTGGCTGCTCAGTACATATATAAAGAAAAAAACATACGAAACGTCTCAGATTTCAACATTGTATTTCATGAAATATTTACAATAAAATTGGCCATCAAGCCCATCAACGCAACATAAAAGCATTCATTTCCAAGCCGCAACAAGAATAGGCTGGAAGATTACCTATCTGGCTGCGTTCAGGATAGTGACATATTAATCAATTATTACAAGTACATATGACACAAATTCGATATCGAATTTATCAAGTTCGAAGCTATAACGTATAATGTTGCCTGACATCGATATCGATTTTATTGTAGGAAAAATGCGACAAAAAGATGAGAAAGAGAAGATAACGCATTAAATGACTAGATATCAGGAGACGTAAACCATTCAGGATATTTTTTCTCGAGCACGCGCCGATAGGGGGAACGGATCAAGAATTGCCACATGACACACTTCTTGATCAGGTCATAGCTCCAGGGGATGCCCAAGTCTCGTAAGCTCCACGCGATGTCACTCTGGAGTTGTTGGCGCTCTTCGCCCGTCAAGAGCCGCGCAAGTCGCTGATATTCCGCGCGGTCTTCCTTCGTGAACTGATCCACATAACAGGCAATCGTCTCTGGAGGCGTGCTCGAATCCAGAGCGACTGGGGGCGGGAGCCAATAGACCTCATACATGGCGGGGTGGATCGACGTGGCCGGGCGCACGAGCTGCACCAGGTGGTCCTCCACGAGCATTGGGATGTATTTCTTGATCGTATCCCACGCGAGCCCGGTCCAGAGACTCATCTGAACCCGAGACGCTTCCACCGCGTCGTGCCCGTCCCCATGACTCCACCGAAGCAACTGTAGATACAGCTGCTGCTTCCCCGGGGCCATCGCGCGATACGTCGGATGATCCAGTGTCTGCAGCAAGCGGGTGAGGAACTGCAGGGACCTCGCCTCGGGGCCTGCCTCAGGAGGCACAAACTCCGCGAGCTCCTGTTCCTCATCCCACGATGGCGACTCCGTCATCACAACCTCCCTGACAGGGCCAGCCTCGGGCGACCGACGACCCATCTGAAATACGTGAGCCGTGACAATGACATACGCACGGACGAGAAGAAGTGGTTTGCACGGGATAAAATAGACCCCAGTAGTGCCACGAAATCACCCCCCTGTCAAGAGTTCATAAATGCTTGAAGCATGATTAATAGGGCATTAGTCAATGTTCGGTTGATTGGGGGGTCGGTAGTGTGGTAGAAGAGGAAGCCGCGCCAAATAAGATTTTGGAGTGCGGAAAGGAAACAGGCTCATGGAGTCACATTTGGAGAGCGATCCACAGGTAGAGACAGCACAGTCGGCCGCCGGCGAGCAGGGGGAAATCACTCAGGCCCTGGCACCCTGGCGCACCGCGACCAAACGCAGGGTCCATCTCGACACCCTCGCGATCCTGACCTGGCCCCATGGGGTGGCGATCGACAGTCCCCAGTTTGAGCATTTTCTCGCGTCGGTGGTCGCTCCCTTCTGTGCTCGCTATCCCACCACAAGTACGCAAGTGCTCTATCGCCGCAGTCTCACCTATTTTTTTCGCTGGTGGGGCCAGGCCCGTAAGCAGGCCGACGAGTCGGACAGTTTTAATGAACAGCTCCTGCAGCGCTACCGAGTTTTCTTAACCACCACACAAGGGGAGGGAACCGGAGCCGGGTTGGCGGCGCGGACGATCAATACCTACCTCGCGAGCCTACGCGCCTTTTGTACCTGGCTCAAAAAAACCGGCCAGATTCCGTTCCATCCGATGCGGGAGGTGAAGGGGCTGAAAGTGGCGAAACGGTTTGTGCGGGATAGTCTCACGGAACCAGAAGTCACCAGGCTCATGGACACCTTCGAGCTGACGGGGACTGAACCGGTTTCCCAGGAGCGGCGCTGGCGGGATTATGCCATGACGCTCCTCTGGGTCAGTACCGGCACCCGGAGTATTGAACTGGCGCGGGCGCAGCGCCGGCATCTCGCGCAGCGGGACGGATATCCCATCCTCTATCTCCATCGTAAGGGGGGCGATGCGGCGGAACAGCCGGTCGTGTTGGCCCCCTGGGTGCTCGAAGCCCTCACGACCTACTTTCAGATCCATGATAACGTGCACCATCCGATCGCGGCCCCCTCTTCCCCCTTTCGTGGCCTCCTCCCGGAGCACCCGCTCTTCTGTTGGCTGCGCGGCCCGGGGAAGTACCATTCGAAGACGAACAATGTCGCCGAGCGTCGCGGCTGCCGTGGACTAGGCGTCGGGGCCATCCAGGCCATGATGCGGGACCATCTGCAGCAGGCCGGCCTCGCTCGGCTCCTCAATCCCGAGACGCAGAACCTCCGCCCAATCTCGCCCCATTCGCTGCGTCATACGGCCGCGACGTTGGCCTTGAACCACGGAGCGACCATTCGACAGGTCCAGGCCATGCTGGGCCATGCGGATATTCAGACGACGATGATTTATCTGCACGAGCAGGATCGGATTGTCCACGCGGCGGAACACCACATCCCGAACTTCTCCCGCCCCCGTGCGCCACGGGGGGACTGACGGGATTCTCGCGAAGAGGATGGGGGGTAGAAGACGTGTGGCCGTGTGATATATCAAGACATGAGGTTCTACCGGCACACGCACTCGGTCGGACGAGGTAGGAGCCACTGGACGTGAGGCGATGAAGAAGAACACCGGTGACAGGTCATCCAAGCCGACGCTGTCGTGCATGCAGGAAACGGTGCTCCGTCAGCTGGTGCGGATCGCCGGGCTCCAGGAGATGACAATTTGGCGGAAGAAGAACAAAGAGTGGCACCTGAGTGTGACGGTGACGTCTGGTCCGCACGTGCTGTATCTGAGCACACGCCGCGCGCCGCGCGTGCCCCGGGCCTTTACGCGCCTCGAGGCCGCGCTCGCCGCGGGCGAGCGGATCCGTGCCACCCGGCAGGTCACGCTCGTCCTCCGGTAAGTGAGGCCCTCGCCTTCGGGGCACGCAACTTTCTAGGTCGAGTCTTACAAGGGCTCCATTCCAACACGTTTTGTGGATATCCACATCAATCTAGCGTGGCGCTATGCCGCATCGCCACTTTCATTGATAGACCTCACTCGGTGGTTTTGAAGCCGGCAACAGCGCAACGCGAACCCATCATGGACACAACAAATTCGTAGTCAGGTAGATATGGTCATTCGGCTGGTTCCAGCAAATTTTTATAGCTCGCAATGCTATGTTTGATATTAGCGAGTGCAGGTCTCCACACTCCCTCACTATCCATAGCTAAGGCCGCCTGCTGGGCGACGATTTCTTCGAACAACCGTAGGGTTCTATCCCTGGATAGTCGAATCGAGAGCGTAGAGTCAAGCTTTTGTTTTTCCGCATTTGCAACATCTTCGTACACAGAGCCATCTTCTCCTGCTTGGTTTTGTCCGGTGCTTGATTTCCCAGAAGGGACACCGTAGGCACCAGCCAGGACCATGATTCCCTGATTTAGGCCTTTGAACAGAGCCTGGGTCATCTTGGACGCATCAAGACGCAACCCCTTGACAACAAAACTTCCTGCATCTTCCATCTTGATTGCGATATCAGAATTGCCAAAGTACCCGTGGCCGCTAGCCGTTCCAAATTCCGCCTTCCAGCACGACTCGGGGGCGTACAATACTCTTGAGGCGTATCGATCATCTAGGAGGCTTCGACCTGCTAGGGGGAGAGCGGTTTCAACCTTCTGCCCAAAATTTGTGTCATTTTCAATGTAGGTCTTCCAAATGGAGCCCGACGTCTTCAACTCATCGGTAAACTCTTCCGCGAACGTCTTTTGAGTACGGAGACCACCCAATGATTCTTTCAATTTCTGTTGAATATTGGGTTTGCTGAATGATTCCTCAAATTTTTCATAGTTGGGTAGAGAAGAAGAGGTGTTGCCCTTTGTCACAGCGTTATAAAGATCCTTAGGCACTTGGGACAAATCCTTAAGGCAGGAACTGTTATGCGTATCAAAAATATGCACCTCCGTACTTAGTCTTGCACAACTGGCGAGAAGCACTCCGAGTACTATAAGGAGAGTTACTTTCATGGAATGGCGCCTCCTAACTCGTAACAATTCTATTCGTTGAGGATCTTGTTCCTGTTGAAATTAAGCCAATTTGTTGCATCTTTCTCATCTTTGAATGGGACGGTGTTCCCTAGAACTGCAGCGATATCGTTTAGATATTGGAGGGTATTATGCCGGGCAACCTCCACCTTAGCATTGGAGTCGAGATCGGTGATCCATGACTTCCCCTTAGCTGCCAAGTCCTTCTGGCGCGAAGTGAGGAGCTTCGCATCTTGATCCAATTGACGAGCAGTTAAAAACTTGTCCTTGTTGATCATTCGATTTAGTGCCCTGCCCAGTTTTTCGTTGTCAGATATAGCTCCGATTTGAGTGGCGACCTCATCAGAGTTACTTGATAAGATTAGTATGAGCTGCCGGCCTTTCAAGTTTGGATCAAGTGGCTCGATTCCAGGGGCTGGAAACTTTCCCTTTTCTGGTTGAGCGAACTCACTAAAATAGGAGTCAACGGCCTTCTCATCGAAATATCCAGCAAGATAGCGCGCTGAAGATCCAAAAGTGAATCCACTAACATTGACCTTATAGAAGTTGTTGGGGAGACCGTCCTTGTCTTTGCTAGACTTGAAATAATGGTGCTCGTTGATATCGGCAACGCATCCGATGTTGATGCTGATGAGAAGAACTGCGCCAAGGATTGTTCGTACATTCGCCATGGGTCCCTCCAGACTAGATACACAAAATGGAACTGGGATCTTGCAATCATATATCCGCAGGCTTGAGGCCGAGACTCCCACGGGTTGACTTCAAAAATGAATACTGGCATCTCGGGTCGTCTACAACACTCCTTTCCCGACCGCTTCCATTAGCCTTAGCTCGACATCACCGTCTGGTTCTACTTTTTTTTGTGAAAGACGGCCCGGTTGATATCACCTAATCAGAGTCCCGCAAAGATTCGTGGCAACGTAGTTATTGCGGCTATGCAGGAGTGATCGAACCTTTCGATCTCTGCTTAATCTTCCGATGAAAGTTGGCTTTGCTGTGGGTTGTTGTTTGACAGAATGTTTCTGAGAAAGAGCCGACGGTGTGAAAGTGAACAGCTCAGCGGCATGTACAAGTAAAGTCATAGGTGCGGTGCAGTAGACGACAAGAATGGCTACTCCGAAGAAAATTCGTAACACCGCGATTGATGATCGCGTGGGAGGTGGAAAGATATTAAGAATCATTTCATTATCTATTGTGCGGGGGGACGGTATCATACGTAACAGTCTGGACGCAATTTTTTGATATAAAGGCGTTCGGTCCTATCGCAAAAGTTGTCCCCACGTCGGAGCTCATTTGGGGCGCCATTTCTTCGTATTAGGTTGGTAACGAACCAGCCGAACTTCGGCTCTTGGCCGATTCCCGTTTTCGATGGAACGAAATGCTCGGCCAAATCGGACTCCGGGTGTCAGATCAGGTCACAACTTCTGCAGCTGATTCGCTAAAGATAGCGAATCAGCTAGAGACGGCCCAGAGAGGGGAGGGGCTCAGGTGAGCCGCTCCCGGATGGCGGTATCGCCCAGAAAACCCTGATCCTTAAGGTTCTTGAACCATGTCTTGGCAAAGGACTTCAGCTCGGCCTTCAGGCGCGTCTTGACGTGGGTTTTCTTGCCGGACTCGTCATAGCGATATACGTCCTGAAACACGCCCATATAGTCATTCTGGAACGAGAGCGGCTCAGCTGCGGACACCTCGCCATGGGTGAAGAGTTCAAAAACCATTTCCGGGTCACGCATCAGATCGCCGTTCTGCTCGCCGTAGTGGCAGAGCGAAATGAGGCGGTTGCCGTCGGCGGATGTGCCGATAGACTCGATCGACAAGGGGATGTAGCCGTTCACGGTGAGGCGGACAGCGGTCTCGTTGCCAAGAAGTTGAGTAAGCACTGACGCGAAGTGTTGATAGCTGTTCATGGTAGTCATTCCTGTGTTGGTGGAAGCCCCCGGCGAAGAGTGCCAGAGGCTTCCGGTTGATGGCTATGGCCGTGAATGTCCACGCACCCAGTCCTTGGCCATTTCAGCGAGAGTGGACAGGGAATCCAGGTCGTTCAGGCCGTAGGAAGAGGAATTCTTTCAGTTGCCCTGCGCGTCCTTGTAGGGGCGTGAAAAGGTGATGGAGAAGAACGGTCCTGTCTCTCCGGTGTTCTCCCAGACGGCGGCGTTGATGCTGCCGGACCTGAACGCGGTTGCTGGTTTTTGATGTGGTGTAGCCATGTTGTTTCCCCCTGTAAAAAATGTTGGTTGGCTCTCTCACCGCACAAGAGAGCCAAGCGGCATTTTTAGGGGGACGAGCCCGGAAGCCGGCGGGCGTCCCGGCGCGGGATCAGCAGCGCACATGACAGCGGTTCGAGGCTGGCGTGGGTGATGCCTCGCGCAGGGGAAGAGCCCGCAGGCGGGAGGGCGGTAAATGGCTACAGCAGAAAACCGGGGAGCGCTTGAACCAGACATCGTGCTGCCATGTCAGAGGGACACGGGGCAGTGAGGCCTGTCGGAGTTCCCCTTGTTGGGCTCAATCGTGACGCTCAGCGAATGAGCGCTCTAGAGGGCGGGAGAGTGCGGCAAGTCGAGGGACTCCCTGGATGAACGGTCTCTCGGTTGACATGTACGGCCATATGCCGTACACTTGCATCCAGAGAAGAGGAGGACACCATGGTGACGACAGAGAAGGATACAGCGGAAAAGGCTTCCCGGTCGGAGCGGCTTGAGGCACGGATCAGCAAGGCGCAGAAGACACTCTTTGTGCGGGCGGCGACCGTGCAGGGCCGGTCGCTGACGGATTTCTTGATCGCGAGCGTGCAGGAAGCCGCGGAACGGGCGTTGCGCGCGCATGATGTGCTGACCCTGAGCGAACGTGACCGGAAGCTCTTTGTGGCGGCGCTGGTGAAGCCAGCCGTACCCGGAAAGGCACTTCGGCAGGCGGTGAGACTCTACAAGAAGAGGACGGGAATCTAGGTGCCTGGGGGACAGAGGGAGACGCCCTACCGCATTGAAACACTCGCCACACAGCATGACCGATCAGGGTTTACCTGCGGCAGCGAGCCACTTGATACATATCTAGGGACACAGGCGGGACAGGACGCGCGGAAACGCGTGGCCGCGACGTTTGTGCTCTGTGAGGGAAAAGACAATACTGTTTTGGGGTTCTATACTCTTTCGGCCATCAGCGTGGATATTGGTTCGTGGCCGGAGGAGGTGGCAAAGAAGCTCCCTCGGTATCCAGTCGTTCCGGCGACGCTCCTAGGGCGCCTGGCCATCGATAGACAGGTGCAGGGGAGAGGGGCCGGCGAGCATCTTCTGATGGATGCCCTGCGTCGCAGCTGGCAGGCTTCGCGCCAGGTTGCGTCGGTCGCGGTGGTGGTCGATGCGAAGGACAGTCAGGCTGTTGGGTTTTACACACACTACGATTTCACGCCTTTCGTAGACCTGCCGACCAGGCTGTTCCTCCCGATGCGTGTCATCGAACAGTTGTTTGCTTGAGGAGATGCCGGGTAAAAAAATCTTGCCCGTATGTCAGAGACACGGGGCAGTGACGGAGGTGAGCCGAGCATCTGTACTGTGGCTATTGCTCACGGTATAACGGACATAGCCGGGGATCTCGAAAACAGGGGCTGGCGGTTTCATTCGTGGCCAGTTTGGCCGTGTTGCTGGGTGTCATCAAATCACCGAAATTATTTGTGCATGACAACTGCTTGTCCGATCCAAGGTCGAGAAAGACGACTCGCACAGGTGCGGTTTTTTTGTTGACCTACCGACTCCATCGTCTCACTGACAATTATTTCTCCTGACGACAAGTTATCTCCAATAGCTACCCACTTGACACGGGCGTCTACATGGTGTTACCATATGGGTAACATTATGATTATTTATGGTGACAACTTATATGGTAATACATGGATATATTCGTTGCCGAGAATAACCTGCGCCGCGAGTTGGGGGATGAATCCCTATGCAAGCGGCGTTATGGAGCAGCCATGGCTGAAAAAATTAAGCTGAGACTAGCCGCTATTCAAGCGGCGGATTCGCTGGCAGATTTCTGGCCTCCCAAATCGGGACCTGAACGCTGCCATGAGCTACATGGAGATTACGACGGGATTTTTTCCATTGATTTGAAACAACCGTATCGACTGCTGTTCAAACCACATCCGGAAACGGCAACGGCGGATCGTTCCGATGAACAACAGCGATGGAAATCTGTCACGGCGATAAATATCTTGGAGATCAAGGACACCCATGAATAGTGGTCAAGAAAATGCTTTACAGCTGAGCGCTGTTCCGCACCCCGGCGAGACAGTCCTTGAATATCTCGGCTTCAATGGATGGTCACAGCGGGATCTTGCTCGCCGCACCGGTCTTGCGCCTAAGACAATTAGTGAGATTTGTAACGGGAAAGCGGCAATTTCACCCCCAACAGCCCTCGCCTTCGAAAAAGCCTTTCAGCGGCCAGCTCACCTATGGCTGAACCTACAGCGCATCTTTGATGAGGCTGAGGCGCGCAGTCGTGAATTTACTAAGTCTCTCCAATGGAGAGATTGGGTCCTCAAGTTTCCTCTGAAGGAGATGAAGGAGTTAGAATTTTCCCTGCCGGAAGGACGTTCCGATGTCGATATATTGCTCAATTTTTTTGGCGTATCCTCTCCTGAGAGTTGGGACTCGGTATGGAAAGCCTCTGCGGTGGCATATAGACAGACTCGCAGATTCAAGATTCGAGAAGAATCCGTTGCAGCATGGGTCCGTGAGGCCGAGATTGTTGCTGGACAACTAGAAGCTGCAGACTTCGACGAGCAGGGATTGCTTTCGTCGTTTGAGGAGCTGAGACGTTTAACACGGGAACCTGCCGACGAGATTATGGAGCCAGTTCAAAAGCTTTGTGCGAGATTTGGCGTTGCCGTCGTCTGGGTGCCGGAGCTTAGAAATACTAGTATTAGCGGGTGTGCACGGTGGCTAAGTGACAAGTTAGCTCTAATCGGCCTAACACTTCGGTACAAAACTGACGATCAACTCTGGTTCACTTTGTTTCATGAAATCGGACACGTTATTTTGCACCGGAACAAGCGTTCTTTCATTATCGATAATGCGGAGGAAGATTTGTCCGATCGCGTGGTCGATCCAGAGATGCAGCAGTACGAAACGGAGGCAAATCGTTTTTCAGCCGATACTCTCATTCCTCCGAGAGCTCTCGGTGACTTCATACGAAAACGAAAGAACAGTTTCACAAACGACTCTATTCACGATTTTGCCGAAATGATTGGTATTGGGCCGGGTATTGTAATCGGTCGATTGCAACATGATGGTGTCCTGGAGCGGCATCAGGGGAACGCACTAAAACAGAAGCTTGACTGGAAATTACGTTCAGAAGGTGACCACCATGACCGGAAAGATTTTCATAACGCGTAGCGGATACGATCCTCAACTCGGCAAGCACGTGAAGGATCCATATTTAGGCCCTTCTCCGACATTGGGCGCCTGCCGACCTGATATACGGCGTCAGCTGAAGATCGGCGATCACATCTTCGTGATTTCTGGCAAGATTCGACATACCAATCAATTCGTCATGGGTGGCTTTGAAATTGAATCAAAGATACACGCGCTCGAAGCCTTCGATTTGTTTCCGAAACTGCGGCTTCGTAATCTTCATGATGGGCAGCTCACCGGCAACATTATAGTCTCTGCCGATGGTAGCCAGCACGAACTGGACAATCATAGTGCATTTGATCGGCGCATCGAGAATTACGTCATAGGCACGAATCTTATTTCGCTCACGTCGCCAGAGGAAATCGCTGAGGGAAGAAAGCAAACCCTGGAGGCTCTTTGCGATATCCTTCACAAGAAGGGAGAGTCACCCATCGCTGTGGTAGGGCGGTTCGGCACCCAGCTGAGTGACATCCAGGTTTTTCAGTTACGAGAATGGTTGGCAACGGTTAAACGCGCTTCAAACCACACCGGAATGAGCGCGCTTCATGGTTTGAGGTGCTAAAATGAAGAAATTTAAAAATGTCAGCAATCAAAAGCCGAATGTAGGTCGGCACACGCTTCAGGAGCCTTTTTTCCCTTGGAATGAGGAGGTGGACCTACAATCAACTGCTTCGTCAGAGGAGTGCCAAGTGATGGGGGTTGGCAAACGGAGAGATGGTGGCACGCGGTATTGGTGTCTCCAGCACAAGGCCGACGCAACGGCAAAGTATGGAAGGCCAGCGAAGGTGTGTCGCGCTTGGAACGTACCGCCGATTCGTCCTGAGGAAAGTCACATTCTTGACATCGATAAGTATGAAGGCGGGATCGCTTTGTGGGGTGCAGTTCCGGCCGTGTACGACACAACTAGACTACCAATGGATCGCGGCATACACGTTCACGCACGCACGGCGGCTAATGCCGAGAAGGAAACGGACGGTACCTTTCGTGCCGTGCGAATCATGAGTGAGCGTCTCTTCAAGGAGGGCATTTTAGTTTCTGAACTCGACGCCATCTACTACATGGTTTCGTCTGTATTTAAATATGAAATGAAGCACGTTACGTGCTCTTACTGCGGTTACCCGCACTTGGATAAAGACTGGTTCAGTGTCCATCCGCATAGGCGGCATCTCTGTGCAGGATGCGGGAAGCATTTTCAAGACACAGAGAGGGCTATCGGGAATCCGATTCTCGGCATTCGCCAGGCTTGTGGGATCAAGAATCATTCGTCGAGACTATCCAATAAGAAACTTGATCTTAAACAGGTCGACTTTCCGTTCGGGATTCAGATATGGGGCTCAAATCCGGCGTTCTTCTGGACTAGTGACCGAACTGAAGAGGAAGGTATCCATGTCCACGCATTCGGTAAACGTGAGGATCATCCCGATCATGATGACACGTATAGCGAAGTGACCATCGACGGGGTTGAATTAGACCCCGCAATGGTCCGTGTTCTCATGGCGCAGAGAGCATTACCATCGCTGAAAAACCGAGTCTTACCAATCAATTGCCCATCTTGCCAGAAAGATCACTTCAGTTTGGGGGAACTGGCATTCACTACAGTGACGAAACACACATGCAGGCACTGTGGTCGTGAATTTGTGGCTAGAGGCAGGTTCCGTAAAACAGTCGCTAACCCGCTTTCTGGTATCCTATTGCGTCTAGCGGAAAAAGCCGTAAGAAGACCCCAACAGCATGACCTCAACTTGATGCCAGAGACTCTATAGTTCCGCCTTCAGGTCTCAACGAACAAACCAAAATGGTTTGATCAGATCCAAAACTACGGGACAGGTAGATCTGTCAGAACACTCCTATTCCTGGTGAGCGCGCACAGTGGGAAACATTGTGCGAAAAGCGTTCTCTACGTGTCAGTCCCAGCAGGTCTGTATGCAAGTGACCGGAATGAATGGTCCCATTTCCAGGGCCATTCCCTTCCAAGTCAGCGTGCTTTCCAACGTGGAAAGGGGTATTCTGGCTCCGCCATAGCCTCTAGCTGACGGGTGTTTTCGTACATGCCGGGACTCGATAAGAAGTCGCTCAGCGAACGTGACATCTGCACCAAGTTCATCACGCCCGCCGTTAAGCAGGCGGGATGGGATGAGATGTCACAAATTCGGGAAGAGGTCTATTTTACGAAGGGCCGGATCATTGTTCGGGGCAAGCTGGTCACTCGCGGCAAAGCGAAACGCGCCGATTACATCCTCTACTACAAGCCGAACATCCCCATCGCTCTGATCGAGGCCAAGGACAACAGCTACGCCGTCGGCGCTGGGATGCAGCAAGCCTTGGAGTATGCCTCGACGCTGGATATCCCCTTCGTCTTCTCATCCAACGGCGACGGGTTTCTGTTCCACGATCGAACTGGCCAGAGCGGCAAGTTGGAAACCGACGTATCCCTCGACGCCTTCCCAGCCCCGGATAAACTCTGGCAAAAGTACCGCGCGTGGAAAGGCTTGGCGCCCTGGCAAGAAGAAGTCGTCCTCCAGAATTACCATGACGATGCGAGCGGCAAGGAGCCGCGTTACTACCAACGCATCGCGATCAACAAGACCATCGAAGCCATCTCCAAGGGCCAGGATCGCATCCTCCTCGTCATGGCGACGGGCACGGGCAAGACCTACACCGCCTTTCAGATCATCTGGCGTTTGTGGAAGGCCAAACGTAAGAAACGCATCCTCTACCTCGCGGATCGCAATGTCCTAATCGATCAGACCATGGTCAACGACTTCCGTCCCTTTGGGAAGACGATGGCCAAGCTCAGCACAGGCTCCAAGACCATCGAGCACGAAGACGGCAACGTGGTCGATCTGCCGACCGCTGTCGACAAGAAGCATCGGCGCATCGACACCTCCTACGAGGTTTACCTCGGACTCTATCAGGCCATCACAGGCCCGGAGGAATCCCACAAGCTCTTCCGGGAACTCTCGCCCAACTTCTTCGACCTCATCGTGATCGACGAATGTCACCGCGGCAGCGCGGCGGAGGATTCTGCCTGGCGAGAGATTCTCGACTACTTCACCAGCGCCACCCAGATCGGTCTCACCGCCACGCCGAAGGAAACCGAATACGTCTCGAACATCCACTACTTCGGCAAACCCGTCTACACCTACTCGCTGAAGGAAGGCATCCGCGACGGCTTTCTGGCTCCCTATAAAGTGGTGAAAGTTCATTTGGACGTGGATGTGGAAGGCTACCGCCCGGCCAAGGGAGAAATCGATAAATATGGCCAGGAGATAGAAGATCGAATCTATAACCAGAAGGATTACGATCGGAACTTGGTCATCGACGAGCGCACCAAGCGTGTGGCCCGCAGGGTCAGTGAATTCTTAAAGGAAAGCGGCGACCGCTTTCAGAAGACCATCGTCTTCTGCGTAGACGTCCAGCACGCCGCTCGCATGCGCCAGGCTCTGATTAACGAGAATTCCGATCTGGTCCAGCAGAATGAGCGCTATGTGATGCGGATCACCGGCGATGATGCCGAAGGTTGCGCCCAGATTGGCAATTTCATTGACCCGGAGGCGAAATACCCCGTGATCGTGACGACCTCACGCCTGCTCTCCACTGGGGTCGATGCCCAAACCTGCCGCCTGATCGTGCTCGACCGTGAGGTCGGCTCGATGACCGAGTTCAAGCAGATCGTCGGCCGTGGAACCCGCGTCCATGAGGACACCAAGAAGTACTATTTCACGCTCATCGACTTCCGCAAGGCCACCAACCATTTCGCCGACCCAGACTTCGACGGCGAACCGGTACAGATCTACGAACCGGGGGAGAACGATCCGGTGGTCCCGCCGGACAATGTGCTTCCATCGGTTGATGTGGAAGACCCTATCCCGCCGAAACCAGGCGAGGATGAACGAGTCGTCGTTGATCCTGCCAAGCCGGACATCACCATCCCACCCGGCGGGACTCAGCCGCGCAAGTACTACATTCATGGCGACGAAGTCAGCGTGATTGCCGAGCGCATCGAATATCTTGACGAATACGGCAAGCTTGTGACTGAAAGTCTGCGTGACTACTCCAAGAAGACGCTGCGGACTCGCTATGCCAGCCTCGACGCATTTCTCAAGCGGTGGAACAACACCGAGCGCAAGCAGGCCATCATCGAGGAGCTGGAAAGCGAAGGCCTGTTGCTCGACCCATTGGCCGAGGAAGTGGGAAAGGATCTCGACCCCTTCGACCTCATCTGCCATGTAGCGTTCGACCAGCCGCCTCTCACCCGACGAGAGCGTGTGGAGAATGTCCGCAAGCGGGATGTCTTCACCAAATACGGCAAGCAAGCTCGCGGGGTGCTGGAAGCCCTGCTTCAGAAGTACCAGGACGAAGGTGTCACCAGTCTGGACGATCCGCAGATCCTGAAGATTTCGCCGTTCGATACCATGGGGACCCCCTTCGAACTGCTGAAAACATTCGGCGGACGGCCAGGCTTTGAAAAGGCCGTACACGACCTCCAGTCCGCACTATATCAAGGAGCTGCCTAATCTATGTCCGTTCGCAACACCGTCAAATCCATTCAAGACATCATGCGCCAGGACAGCGGCGTCGATGGCGATGCCCAGCGCATCTCCCAACTCTGCTGGATGTTCTTTCTGAAGATCATCGACGACCAGGACCTAGAACTCGAAGCGATGCAGAAGGACTACCGATCGCCCATCCCGAAGAAGTTCCAGTGGCGCACCTGGGCGGCCGATCCCGAAGGGATCACCGGCGAACCGCTCATGGCCTTCGTCAACGATGAGCTCTTTCCCTCGCTCAAAGAACTAACCGGCACGGCCAAGGACGGTCGCCGTCGTGTCGTGCGGGATGTCTTCGAAGATGCCTACAACTATATGAAGTCCGGCCAGCTCATGCGCCAGGTGATCAACAAGATCAACGGCATCGACTTTAACAACTTAACCCAGCGCCAGCACTTTGGAGATATTTACGAACAGATCTTGACTGATCTCCAAAGCGCCGGCAACGCGGGCGAGTACTACACGCCCCGCGCCGTCACCGCTTTTATGGCTGATCGTATAGACTCACACCCAGGCGAGATTCTCTTCGACCCAGCCTGCGGCACCGGCGGCTTTCTCACATGCGCCATCCGTCACATGCGCGAGCATTACGTGAAGAAACCAGCCGACGAACAAAAAATGCAGCAGGGGCTTCGCGCCTGTGAGAAAAAGCAACTCCCGCACATGCTCTGCGTCACGAATATGTTGCTGCACGGCATCGACGACCCCTCCTTCGTTCGCCACGACAACACTCTGGCCCGTCCCTATATCAGCTACGGCCAGGCCGACCGCGTGGACATCGTTCTTACCAATCCGCCCTTTGGGGGCAAGGAAGAGGATGGGATCGAAAGTAACTTCCCTAAACATTTTCAAACACGCGAGACAGCGGATCTCTTCCTCGCCCTTATCGTCCGTCTGCTAAAATCCGGTGGCCGGGCCGCCGTGGTGTTGCCAGATGGCTCGTTGTTTGGCGAAGGCGTCAAGACTCGGTTGAAGGAGCATCTCATGGAGGAGTGCAACCTCCACACGATCGTCCGCCTGCCCAACAGCGTCTTCAAACCCTACGCCAGCATCGGCACGAATCTCTTGTTCTTTGAGAAGGGCGAGCCGACTAAGGAGATCTGGTTCTACGAGCATCGCATCCCCGATGGACAGAAGACCTATTCGATGACCAAGCCGATCCGCTTCGAGCATCTGAAGCCCTGCATCGACTGGTGGGGCGGAGCAAAACGCAAGGGGCGCAAGGAAACTGAAGTCGCTTGGAAGGTGACCGACGACGAGGTCAAAGCCCGAGGCTACAACCTCGATATCAAGAACCCGCACATCGTCGCCGACGACCACGGCGACCCGGAAGAACTGCTGCAAAAACTCGACGCGGCAGAAAAGGAAGCCGCCAGCCTACGCGACCAGCTCAAGGCTATTCTGGAGAAGGCCCTCCTGCGATGAACCTGACGCAACTCCTCGCCCATTTCGATCGCATCAGCGACGCACCCGACGCCGTCCCACGTCTGCGCCGTTTTATTCTCGACCTTGCGGTGCGAGGGAAGTTGGTTGAGCAGGACCCGAGGGACGAACCTGCATTGGAGTTGCTCGGTCGGATCGAAACGGAGAAGCTTAAACTTATCAAAGAAGGGAAGCTCAAAAGACAGGAACCACTTTTCCCAGTCAACGAGGATGAACTACCATTCCCTGTCCCGCATGGATGGCAGCCTGCCAGATTAGCTGTAGTTGCAGCGTGTTTGGATTACATGCGCGAGCCAATCAATAGCACTGAACGAGACCAACGTATCGCGGGAAAGAATCCATCAGAGCTGTTCCCATATTTCGGCGCGACTCAGCAGCAGGGCTGGATTGATAACTACATCTTTGATGAAGAACTGGTCTTGCTTGGCGAAGATGGCGTTCCGTTCTTCGACGAGTTACGCTCAAAGGCGTATCTGATTTCTGGAAAGACTTGGGTCAATAACCATGCACATGTCTTCCGAGGCATTTTGGTATCTCATGCTTTCCTCGCGCATTACCTCAACACTTTTGACTACAAAGGGCGAGTTGCCGGGGCTACACGCTCCAAGTTAAATCAGGCCAAGGCAGTTGATATCCCAATTATTCTCCCACCCCTCGACGAACAACAGCGCATCGTCGCTATGGTGGATGAATTGATGGTGCTGTGTGATCGGTTAGAGGCGGCGCAGGTGGAGCGGGAGAGCCGGCGGGATCGGTTGACAACTGCGTCCCTGTATCGCTTGAACAATGGCGCGGCCGCCGACGCCTTCCGCGACCACGGACGCTTCTATTTCAGCCATCTCCCGCGCCTCACCACGCGCCAAGTACACATTCAGCAACTCCGGCAGACCATCCTCAACCTTGGCGTCCGGGGAAAACTCGTCCACCAAGACCACAACGACGAACCCGCCTTCGAACTATTGGAAAGGGTTGCAGTTCAAAAAATGAAAGCTGGCAACGCAAAAACGGGCCGTAATTGGATAGGTGACATTGCAAAGCCGGTAGATGAGGCCTTTGTCATACCCAAAGGTTGGGTTTGGACGCGAATCGCTAACACGGTTGAGCGTGTGACAGTCGGATATGTTGGCCCGATGAAAGACCAATACGTCCAAGATGGGATTCCATTCCTTCGGAGCCAGAATGTGCGCGCCAATCGGTTTCGAGAAGATGGGCTAATCAGTATTTCGCCGAAATTCCACCAAGCCATTTCAAAGTCTGCGCTGGCCCCTGGGGATGTGGTAGTAGTTCGCTCTGGAAATGTTGGCACGGCATGCGTCATTCCACCATCGCTATTGAAAGCAAACTGTTCGGATCTAGTTGTGGTGAAACATCCTATCGCCGTGCATCCTGCCTATCTCTGCTTCTACCTCAATTCGCTAGCGTCAACCCATATTGAGGCCGGTACTGTCGGGGTTGCACTCACACATTTCAATACGAAATCGGTTGCAACCATGCCGCTCCCTCTTCCTCCACTCCCTGAGCAACATCGCATCGTCGCTAGGGTGGATGAACTGATGGCTCTGTGCGACCGGCTGGAAGCTCAGCTCACCATCACCCAAACCGAAAGCCGCCGCCTTTTCGAAGCCATTCTCCACGAAGCGCTGTCCCTGAGATCGGAACCTGAGCAAGCGGTGGCCATGTGAAGCGGAGGATGAGCCGGAGTTAGATGAACGCCAATTAATTCGGCCTCTTCGTCCCGTTACGGTAGTTCGTGTACGTGGGAGAAAAGCATGTCAATTCTTCAAGAGATTTTGAATTGGTCTCAGGGATTGCCCGCTTGGCAAAGTGATGCGATCGCACGACTTTTCGCGAAGCAGGCACTATCCACCCAAGATTTGGAAGATCTCTTCGCCCTAGTCAAGACTGAGCACGGCATTCCCGATTCAAAAGGTAGAACCGTGAAGAAGCTGACTGCGCAGCAAATCCCAGCGGCGACTCAGTCGAACATCCATGTCGAGGTGTTGGCCATGAAGAACCTGCGCCATGTAAACGCCATTGCTGAGAATCAGCGATTGGTATTCGGCGCAAAAGGCCTTACGATCATCTATGGCGATAATGGGTCCGGCAAATCTGGGTACTCACGTGTTTTGAAGCGCGCTTGCCGCGCTCGCGATCAAAGGGAGCTGATTCACCCCAATGCTAAGTTGCCGGCAGGAAAATTCGAACAAGCAGAAGCTGTCTTCGAATTGTCCGTGAATGGTGTTCCACAGGAGGTCAATTGGGTCAACGACAAGCCCGCTCCCGAAGTGCTTTCGTCTCTGGCGATCTTTGACGCACGGTGTGCCAGAGCCTATCTGGATACCCAGGACGATTTCGCATATGTGCCATATGGTCTCGACATTCTCGAAGAACTCGCGCGAGTGTGCAAACAGCTCGAAGACCTAATCAAGACCGAGCTTTCACAAAACAATGTCGATTTAATCATTTTCGATGGTATCGGTGGTCCAACCACGCAAGTTGCCACTCTCATTAGTAGCCTCTCCGCAAAGACAAAACCAACGAAAGTGGAGGAGTTGGCAACTGTCAATGATATAGAGGCAGCACGACGAGACCATTTGTACAAGAACCTCACGGCGGACAATCCAAAGGAAAAGGCAGCTCAGCTACGAATCCGTGCCGCCCGAATAGGCAAGATTGCAAAATCTTCCACGGAAAAACTTGCCCTGGTCGATGGAGCTGCAGAAACCAAGTTGCGTGGGCTGGTTAATGCTGACCGTAAAGCGAAAGCTGCAGTTGAGTTGGCCTCGCAGGTTTTCAAAGAAGATGCCACGCTTCTGCCTGGAACTGGTAGTGATGCTTGGAAGGAGCTATTCGAGGCTGCCCGTAGGTTTTGCACAGAGGCTCACCCCTCTAAAGAGTTCCCGAATCTTGGCGTCGGCGCACAGTGTCCCCTTTGTCAACAACCCTTGAAAGAGGGGGCTGACCGCCTGCTGCGTTTTGAGAAGTTTGTTCAGGATGAAGCGGAGAAAAATGCGCAAGCCTGCAAGAAGGCGTTTGAAGACGAATATAAGACTATCATCGTGCAAAGCCTTGCATTGGGACTTGATGACGAGCTATTCGCGGAAATCGAGGACATAGACAAGGCACTTGCCGACGCAACACGCAATTTTGAAAATGTGTTAACTGATCGGCGGGGAGCGATAAAGGCGGCGTGCATTTCAAACGAGTGGGAAAAGATCGTTCCTGAGTTAGTTTGCCCAGCGGCTCAACTGCAGGCTTTGGCTGAAAAACTCACGCAAGAAGCGATAAATCTCGACAATGTTTCGGATGTAAAATCTCGAGCTGCTATGCAGGCTGAGTTCGATGAGCTTGATGCAAGAATGAAGCTTGCCAAGGTAAAGCTCGCCGTTCTAGCCGCAATCGGAAAGCTCGTTTTGCAGGCTAATTTAAAGGATTGCCTTGGTGCGGTAAAAACCAATGCCATCTCCAATAAATCCAAAGAGCTTGCCGAGAAAGTGATTTCCAAAGAGCTTGCTGACGCGCTGAACAAGGAGTTCAAGTCTTTGGGCGCCGGAAACCTTCAGGTGTCTTTGCAGAGCATATCGACGAAAGGAAAGGCTCTCCACAAACTCAAGTTAGAACTTCCTCAGGCAAAGAGTCTCGGCGACATCCTTAGCGAGGGCGAACAGCGTGCAATAGCCATCGGATCATTTTTAGCTGAGGTCAACATCGGCGGTGGGAAAGGCGGCATCATTTTCGATGATCCTGTTTCTTCCCTTGACCATAAACGTCGAGAACAGGTAGCCACGCGTCTTGTAAAAGAGGCTGCTGTCCGTCAGGTCATCATCTTTACGCACGACATCTATTTTGTCTGCCTCCTGATGGAGGAAGCTGATCGAGTGAGAGTTGCCCGTGCCACACAGAGTCTCTCGAAGAAGCCTGAGGGATATGGAGTTGCCGATCCAAACCTTCCCTTTGAAGGCATGAGCACTAAATTGCGTGTAGGCGCACTTCGGAACAGGCAGCAAGAAATCGCCAAGCTTGATAGGGATGGAGATGAGGCTGAACATCGAAAGCAAACGGTTGAAGTCTATCGCCAATTGCGTATTACCTGGGAGCGCGCCGTCGAGGAGGTTTTGTTCCAAAAAGTCGTCCTCCGCTTTCGTAAAGGCATTTCGACCCAGCCTTTAGCGGGAGTGGTTGTTGATGACACCGACTACGCCTGCATCGAACAATGGATGACCAAGTGTTCAAACTATTCACATGACCAAGCGCTATTGGGCGGAACGGCGATTCCAAGCCCAGATGAACTATTAATAGACATCAATGCTTTGGATGCTTGGCGTCTCCATGTGGAAAAGCGTAGCAGTGATGTTGCCAAGAAACGTAAGGCCGGTTCAGTAGCAACTGCGTGACTTTAACCACGATGAGTTCACGTAATCTATGGACAGCCTAAACGACCTGGATTGAGCCTTTTATGCGATTTATTCACGCCTCAGATCTGCATATCGATAGCCCACTATGTGGCCTTGACCGCTATGAGGGCGCGCCTGTCGAGAGGCTGCGAACCGCGACTCGTAGCTCGCTTGAACGGCTAGTCGATAAATCTGTCAGCGAGCGTGTCGACTTCGTTCTTTTTGCAGGAGATATTTACGATCGAGACTGGCAGGACTTCCACACCGGCTTGTTCTTCCGTGAGCAAATGGTTCGTCTGGGACGAGCGAACATCCGTGTGTTCATCGTCCAGGGCAATCATGATGCGCAGGGTGTGATCTCCAAGCAATTGACTCTGCCGTCGAACGTCACCGTCTTCTCCAGCCGTAGCGCTCACACCATTCGACTTGATGAACTTTCCGTAGCAATTCATGGGCGCAGTTTCCCAGAACGTGCGGTCGATGAAGACCTTGTCCCTTCCTACCCCGCTCCTGTACCAGGCTTCTTCAATATCGGGATGCTGCACACGAGCCTGACCGGGCGTGTCGGACACGATACCTACGCGCCGACCGATCTCCCAACGCTGATCGCCAAAGGGTACGACTACTGGGCCTTGGGACATGTCCACGCACGGGAGGTGGCCTGCGAACAGCCTAGGATCGTGTTTCCCGGCAATCTTCAGGGGCGACATGCAAAAGAAACAGGAGCGAAGGGCTGCGAATTGGTCACGGTCGAAGCAGGCTGGATCGAAGCTGAATTCGTGGCGTTAGACGTGGTGCGTTGGAGTCAGGTGTCCCTCTCACTCAATGGTGTTGATCGGCTTGAAGCGCTCAGCGACATCTTCCATGACGTGATGGAGCCGCTGCTTATCAGGACAACGGATCGACTACATGCGGTACGTGTCACGCTGACGGGATCGACTGCGTTACACCGATTGGAGGCAAACCAGCCGGGTACACTCGCCGCTGCGCTGCAAGCTGCCGCTCAAGATGTGAGCGAGGCAGAGATTTGGATCGAGCAGGTACGGCTTGAACTGTCCACCCCGCTTGATCGTGCCCAGGCCGCGTTACGTCAGGATGCCGTGGGCGAACTGGTGCGCCTTGTTGATTCGATTGCAGGAGATCCTGCAGAGCTGATGCGTAGGGCTCAGGCCGATCTCGGCGACCTGCTTGGCGCCATGCCACAAGAAGTGGCTGCTGGCGATGTGCCTAGACTTGATGATGTCGAGGAGTTGACTAGGCTGCTCATGGATGCAGAAGCGACGGTACTGGCTCGCCTCGCTGTATCCGGAGAGGGCGCATGAAGCTTGTCCGGCTGTTGCTACTGGCCTTTGGTCCTTTCACAAATAAGGTCGTGGACTTTTCCACCGGCCCAACCAATCTGCATCTGATCTATGGTCCGAATGAAGCGGGAAAGTCGTCTGCGTTGCGTGCCATGACGGATCTGCGCTTCGGGATTCCCGTGCGAAGCCCAGATGCTTTTGTCCACGCTGCCGGTGACCTGCGCATCGGAGGTGTCTTTCTCACTCAGGCTGGCCAGCGGATTGGCTTGGTCCGACGCAAGGGCAGAGGTGCGACACTTGCTCGGCTCAATGCTGACACGGAACAGCCAGACCCTTCACTTGCGGTAGATAGTACGCTTGAACGGGAATTAACCGGAGGACTAGAGCGCGGCGAGTTTGAAGCGATGTTCGGACTGAATCATGCGCGTCTGCGCGAAGGCGGCAAATTGCTTCTCGCAGGCGAAGGGGATCTGGGTTCTGCCCTGTTCGAAGCCAGCGCGGGGACACGTGGCATTACCGCACTCCTGGCAGCCTTGGATGCCGATGCCAAAAAGCTATATAGCCCCCACGGTCGAGCACAGAACGCAGTAATCAACGAGGCGCGTCGGCAGCTTGAGGAACAGCGGCAAGCCCTGCGACAAGTGCAGACGAAGCCAGCCGATTGGCAAGCTCTGAATCGTGCCCATGAAACCGCAAAGGCTGCCCTCGACGATGTGACCAAGGCGCTTGAAACGTTACGTCGACGCGAGAACGAACTGACTGAATTGCGTACGGTTGAACCCTTGTTACGAGAGCATGATCGTCTCGCAACTGAATTTCAGTCGCTGGCCGATATTCCCGACCTCGCTGAGAACGCGCGCGAAGAGCGACTAGCGGCAGAACAAGCCATGGCTCACGCGCAGCAGGATTTGAGAGAAGCCGAGAGTGAACTCCACCGTTGTTCCACTGCGATTGCAGCGCTGGTTCTTGAACCGTTGGTCCTCGAACATGCCGATGCGATTGAGCGATTAGTGTCAGGCGTTGCGGCAGCGGCTCACCACCGCGTTGAGGTGCAACAGCAGCTTGCGGTTATTGAACGGATCACGGCCAGCATTGAGATGCTTCTTGGTCGACTAGCACCCGGACGACAACTTGGCGAGCTCTTACGATCTGTTCCTTCGGACGCTGATCGAGTGATGTTGGATACTCATCTGGATCAGGTCAGTCGGCTTAGGGAACGCCTTCAGGGATACCAGCACCGTGCAGACACGCTCGATGAGGCCATGAAGCCAGAAACGGACGCATTGCCTGTCGTGGCCGACCAGGCAGCTCGCCAGGCGCTCGCTGCCGCAATACGGCAGGCTCAGTCACTCGGTGATGTGACCCGGCAGAAGACTGACTCTGATCGCCAGATTCGAGAACTCGAGAGTCAGTTAGAGCAAGTGCTGTCGGATTTATCAGCCGAGTCCGAACAGGCCCTGCGCCGTACCCATCCAATCCTCGACGCTCAGATCACTCTCACCAAGCAGGACCTGTCGGAGGTCGACGAGCAACTGAGAACAGCGCGTGATGAATACCAGCTGGTAGGACGGGATCTTGATGAGCAACGACTCCGGCACCGCCAGCTTGCCGCTGAGGGAGAAGTCGTTACATCCGATACCCTCCGTCTCGCCCGTGTACGACGGGACGAAGGTTGGGCGTTCATCCGTCAGGCCTACATTGAGCGCACGCAGTATGCCGAGGAACTCGCTCGCAGCTTCGATGCCAATCGGGCATTGCCTGACGCTTTCCAAGCAGCCGAGAGTGAGGCAGATCGGCAGGCTGACCTGTTGCGTGCCGATGCAAAGCGCGCAGCCGGCTTCGAGGAATGCTCAATGCGGATTGAACAGATGGAGGCGCGCCGGAGAGAGATTGATCGCCAGTCGGAAGCTCTTGCCACACGACGCGGAGACGTGCTCGCAACTTGGGGTCAGCGGCTTAGTCAGGCGGGACTCCCCAGTCTCGATCCTGAGACGCTTCATGAATGGCAAGGGCGGCGACATGACGCGTTGAAGTTGGCTGAACGAGTGGCATCCTTACGGGCAGATCGTGAGCGGCTGCTTACGCAGGCAGCAGAAGCTGCATCGAGCATTGCAGACGGACTACGGGCACTTGGTCAGCCGGTTGAGGAGAAGAGTGTACGAGATGCGCATAAGTTGCCATCGCTGATCGAGCAAGGAATCAGATGGGAGAAGCAGACTGTTCAGTCGGAAGCGGATCACATCGCCCATACCAAGGCCGCTAAGCTTCAGCGGGTCGAGCGAGACAAACTGGATCGCCATCTCACCGAGACCAAGACGGAATTAGAGCATCACCTGTCCGCGTTACAGAAGTGGCACGCACGGTTGGTTCTTCCAGCTAGTAGTACCCCCGAGGCCGTGAAGGCACGGCTCAACGAACTCGATGAACTAGTCCGTCAGGGTTCGGCATTGACTGAGGCGCAACAACGGAAGGCTCATCTTCAGGCTGTGGTTGATGACCTCCTCGCTCAAGCCAGTCAAGTGGCGGCATTGCTCGGCGAGTCGGCTCCTACGGCCTTGGATAACTTTACGGATCATATGCGCAAACGCCTTGTTGTGGCGCGGGAGAGGGACCAAGAGCGATCAGTCTTGATCCGCGACCAAACCAGAGCCCAGGAAAAGAAGCGGCTGGCAGAGTCGGAGCAAAGCGCCCAGGCGGTGGTCTATACGCGATTGTGTACGGTGGCACATGTTGCGACGATCGATACACTTCCTGAGTTGGAAGAGGCAGCAACGCGTAAGCGTCAGGCACAGAGGAATCTAGCACTGCTGCAAGATCAACTTACCAGGGCCTCGTCTCATTCGGAGGAAGAGCTTCGCGCAAGACTCGCTGGCCATGATGCCTTTGCCCTCGATAGCGAGCGTGACCAGTGCCGTACAGAGATTCAGCGCCGTGAACAAGAACAGTCTTCCGCCCGACAGGCCGAGGAACAAGCTCGATTAGCCCTAGAAATGATCGACACATCTGACCGCGCGGCCATCGCACGTGAGGCCATGGAATCAGCAGCAGCGCGGTACCGTTCGGCCATACGACCGTGGGCGAGGCTGAAGCTCGCACAGGGGCTGTTGCAGGAGGCGCTAAACCGGTTTCGCGAACAGGCGCAAGCCCCAATGGTCGGTTCTGCTTCTTCGTATTTTTCACTCATGACGGGCGGCGCGTACGAACGGCTTGTGACGGACGAGTCGGAAGATAGGCTAGTGTTGTGTGCGCAACGAGCAGGAGGATCTCGAATTGGAATCGAGGAAATGAGTGAAGGCACTGCTGATCAGCTCTATTTGGCCTTGCGACTTGCGGCACTGGAATTAAGGCGGTCTTCACACCCACAGATGCCCCTCATTCTCGATGATGCTCTCATCACTTCCGATGACGAACGAGCGGCAAATATTCTGCGGGCACTTGCGCAATTTTCAGAGGGTGGGCAGGTCATGATCTTCACACACCACCGCCATCTGCTCGATGTGGCACACAAGGCTCTGGGCGATCAAACATTTGTCACTCACACACTGTGAGGTCTAATAGTACCCATCCTAAACCACAAGATGTTTCGGTTGTGACCATGGCCTAGTCCGACCGACTAGTACCTTCGAGCCGCACCGCTCGCACCAGTAAAGCTGTCACTGCCTCCGCTTGTTCCTCTCCCTACGCCGACGCCGTCCCCTGCCTCACATGTCAACAAGGGAGGAAACAATAAACCCGCGAACCAGCTGCGATGCGGCAACATCAAAACGACGACTTGGCAGAATATCAGCGAGAAGCGTCTGTTCTTCGCAGCGACCTTTTCTCGGCCATTCACGGATCAATCCTGAGAGTGGCGCAATGGGACCTCCTTTGACCTCAATGACCTTGAGGCCCTTCTCACTGTAGCGCGTGAGGCTAAGGGTTGGATTTCCGCTTGAAGCATTGAGCCGCTTCAAAGGGAAGCCTCCGGCCATCCGGGGGCTTCCCTTTGAATTGACACGCAGGGTTCCAAGGGTAGGAGAGGGTTTGTATTGACTGAAAGCGTGAGAACTCCGAAGCGGGAAGTAAGAAAAAGTAGATGCCAACGTAATCTGCGGAGTGTATTGGGGTTTTGTCTTTCTTCACTGCATATTTTGGCCCACGAACCACGATCGCGGGGTTGGTGGGCACGACCTGACCAAGGACGAGCCAATCGAAGAGCATGCGGATGGCGGCGAGCTGTACCTTGACCGAAGGCGCCGCTATCCGTTGCTGTAATTCTTCGATATAGGCCGCTACGTGGACAGGCTGCACATCGCGGAGACAATCGAGGCCACGGCCTTCGCACCATGTGGCGAAGTCGCCAGCGGCCCGGGCGTAGGCTTTCCTTGTATTGGGGTTCCTGATATTGGCGGTGAAGAATTCAATGACACGTTTCGCGGTCGCTGGAATCGGTGCTAATAACATCGGCACGAAGACTGCTGTTGTATGGTGGACTAATTGGTTCTGTCTTGGTGTTGGCAGAAGTGTATTCATGATCGAAGTTCTCCGAAAAGCGCCTTAAGAACGTCGTCGATGGTCTGTAACGGCTTTAATGCACCGGTCGGAATAAGGCGATGGTTGTGCCGGGGAGGTCGGATACCGGCCTTCGTGTGGGTTGCTCGCCGTGGGATGGCGCACCCGTCGATCAGTGGCAATGGTTTTCCTGGGAGGTTGCCAAACCAGAAAAAAGGACCCATATCGAGTTCGTCTGTAATGTGTATCCACAACAGACAGCCACTGGGCTTCTCGGCTAAAGCTCGCGGGACGGATACGAGACGGGGCTTCTTTTGTGTTCCCGTTTTAAGCTGGATATGGCGAACGATAGGACCGCGCTGCATGACGAGGTCGAAACCATGAGCATCGAATTCTGGACGGAGCACTTCGACATTGACGATGCCGAGTTGCCACAGCCTGCGAAGGGTATCAGCGACGAAGGTATGCTCGACGATGCGCTCGCGGAGTGTCGAATGGGAAAAATGGGAATTGCTGTTTGTTGCCATATGATCGGGATACCGCGCCTCCATTCTTCTGCATGATAACGGCCGTTATCATGCAGAACAAGAATCCTTTTGTGGAGCCCCTTCACCCCGGACTGGTGCGAAGGGAACATCCGGTTCCCACCACAATGTGGAGTGAGCGGTCGCCGTCGCGGACAGCGACCGCTGTTACAGTCCGGCGTCCGCCAGCTCAGCGAGAACGTCACCGTGACAGGCGGCGGGTGAGCACCAGCAACCGAGCGTTCTGCCTTTCAGCTCCGGCAGTGCCGCGAGGAGCGAAGGCTGCGTCATGAACCAATTCCGGTACTTCTGAATGACTTGCTCGCGCGTTCCGTCTTTGCCGATGACGAACGGATTGCCCCATTGTGAGGGCCGTCCGATATAGACATCGTGCGTACCGCGCGTGCAATGCACGACCTTCGTTTTCTTGGTCTGAGTTTCTCTAGCAGCCATATTGTTCTCCTTCAAAAAATGTGAGGTGACTTTCTCACAGGAACCGGGGAAGTCACCGCGGCATTTTACGGAGAGACGCCCTGAAAGCCGGAGCGCGTACCGGAGCGGGAACAGCAGCGGACATGACAGCAGTGCTTGGCTGGCGTGGGCGTTGTCGCGCGGAGGGGAAATGCTGGAAGGCGAGAGGGAGGGAGGGCTGCTAGAGACAACGGTGAGGGAGGATTGCCTCACGATGGCCACCCTGGTCTGCAACACTGACCGTGTGACCGTCGCCGAGAATAATATGGTCGAGGATAGTGATGCGGATGAGGTCGCCGGTCCGGCGGAGCCGGGTATCCCTGGGGGTCACGAGTTGGCGGGAGGGTGGCCGAGTGTGAGGCCGATGACTCCTCAGACCGAGCCACTGAACACGACTACTCCACAGTCACGCGCCTGGTCCCTCGCACCCTTTCGTCGGGCGGCAGGCGGGGCTGCCTCTGGCCCGAAGACCAGAGGCAGCAGTGAGCCGGGGGTTAGACCCCGTGCTCACGGACCCACTGCTCGGCTTGCGCGACGACGGTCGCCACGGCCGAGAGGTCGTGCCTGCCGAACGAGCCTGCGCTCTTCGGATGCCCCTCGGCATCCATGAAGGTGCGGGACAGCGTGATGGCGTGAAACGCGCCGCGCGTGCCCTCGTTCCTCCAGATCGAGGCGCGCACGGTGGCGCAATAAAACGATTGGACGGGGCGTGCTACGTGAGTGGCCATGGTGAAACCTCCGGTGTGAGTGTGAATGTGGCTCTCTCACACACGGGAGGAGAGCCCAGACACACGGCAGGAGGGAGGCGGAGCGGGGCCGGCTCCCTGCGGCAGGCTCTGCAAGGGGCAGCGGGCATGCCCGCGCTTTCAGGCGGGCGGGCCAGATGCGGCAGGGCCCAGACCGCGGAGACCGGCCGAGCGGACCAGGCCACGGAAGGACCACACCGAGTCGCGAACAGTGTGCCAGCGGACGGCAAGTGGGACGAGGCAGGACAGCACAGGCGACTGGACCGGCACGGGGCTCGTGACAAGCACGGAGAGAGCGTGACCTCGAGACTCGGACCCTGTCGTACATCGGTCTCAGGCAGACGGAACGCGCGGGCACACAGAGGACGACGATCGTCCTGCACGCTTCGCAACGGCGGGCTATCGATCGGCAACCTCGGGCACCTACCGGATCCGCCACTGTGGCGTGTGGAAGAATGGCGCAAACGGCGTGATATTTCCCTACCAGGGGACGACTCCATTGGACTGAGTGAGCCTAACGTCGAGTGCCGCCGCTGGGATTGTAGAAGCGCTCGATGCAATCCACTACGGAGGCTTTGGTTTGGGTCACGTCCATCCCATGTTGGGCTAAGCTCGGCATGAGCCTCCTGTAGTCGAATGCAGCTCTTGGGGGTAACGAAGCATGCTTGACAATGTATATACATTTGTGTAGTATCAAATCATGGATGGAGGCGTTGAAGGATTCGATTGGGATCAAGGCAACCGGGCAAAATGTCACAAGCATGGTGTATCGGTCGCGGAGATTGAGGGGTTGTTCAGCCGTCCGTTGCTCATCGTCCCAGACGCGCTGCATTCAGAGACCGAACAGCGTCTGTGGGGGATTGGCAAGACTGCGAGCGGTCGATCCGTGTTCCTGGTCTTCACGATCCGTGAGCGTGGCGGGAAACGGTTGATCCGTCCGGTCAGCGCACGGTACATGCACAGAAAGGAAGTGAGAAACTATGAAGAAGACAATCCCGACGTTTAAGAGCGATGCGGAAGCCGAGCGCTTTGTCGCGACGGCCGATCTGTCGAAATACGATCTGTCCGGGCTGAAGCCAGTACGGTTTGAGTTCGAGAAAAAGAGCGCACAACTGAACATGCGCGTACCACAGGGGCTGCTCGACGCCGTGAAACAGCGTTCTGCCGTGCGCGGGATTCCGTACACGCGGTTTATTCGCGAAGCCGTCGAGTCCGCGCTCTCTCGTCCTCAGAAAACACGATGAGCACGCGTGGAAGCGGACACGTCGATCGGGATTTTCATGTGCCGGATGCAGATGTCCGGCAGTTGAAGGCGGTTCTGGCCGCTGCAATCATGAAGACGCTTGATAAGAAGGGTCTGAGTGTCCGGAAGGCGCAACGCCTGATAGGTGTTCCGGCTGGTGATGTATCCCGGATCAGACATGCGGATCTGGAACGATTCACGTCTGACCGGATGATGATGATCATCAATAAGCTTGGCTCGCGCGTCGAAGTCTCCGTGAGAGTGAAAGAGCGGAAACGAGAGGCGGTTCACGCCTGATCACGGTTACGTGATCGGTGATCGTTTTTTCTTCCGGGCGAGAGTCGGCGGCTGTGGATACAACATCCACCCGTTGACAAGGTCAGGACGCTTCAACACATCTTCTGTGTCGGCCCACCACCATTGTCCCTTTGAAAAATAGAAGTTGGCGGTCGTGTCCTGAAATCCCTTCTGGCTGGACACCCAGAAGATCAGTTCGGTCCCATCCTTGGGTGCGGTCTCAAACGGTTGCCATTCTGCGGTCTTGTTCCGGCTCATGGTGAATCTCCTTCAGTTTCGTAGCAGGTAGGATGAACAGGTTGTATCGTCAAGGCAACAGTGATGAGAGGCAAAGAACAACCAGCGCGGGGAGGCCTCGCGCCAGTCGGCTATTGTTCGCTCGGAGAGCCGGATGGTGCCGTGGGCTGCAAGCCCTGGAGGAAATCGGCAGCGCGTTGCGCATGTGCCGCAGCCTGAAAGATGGCGTGCTTGTCTTCGGCAAGGACTTTGAGCCAGTGGCCGATGTAGTCGGCATGGTCTTCCCGGATCTCCGGCGTGATGTCGAGGTCGGCACACAGGAACGCGGAGCCCAGTTCTGCGACCAGCTCTTCGCGGGCATAGCCCGCGTCGCCGAACCGCTGGCGGCCGAAGTCACGATCGAGACGTGTTTCATGGCGAGTCCAGTGTGACAATTCATGAAGGGCAGTGGCATAAAAACTTTCCTTATCCTTGAAAGCCTCATAAGGCGGAAGTTGGATGCGGTCGGCGGCCGGTGAGTAATAAGCCTGATTGCCGCCCAGGTGGATAGCTGCGCCGGTAGCGGTGACAAACTGGTCAGCGTGCGCAAGACGGTCGGAGAGAGGAAGAGGATTGGAAGGCTGCGCATAGTAGTGGGCGGGGAGCCCTTCGACTTGTTCGACGTTGAATACGGTATAGCCCTTCATGAAGGGTATTTCACGCTCAACGTCCTGGCCGGCACTGTCGGTTTCCCTCTTGGTGAAACGATCAGCAAAGACGACAAGAGAACCATGCTCGCCCTTGCGGACCTGCGCACCCATCTCCTGTGACTGTTTATAGGTCATCCAGAGCGGGGCGTCGTAGCCCTTCGCAAGAGCCTCGGACCAGAGCAGCAGCACGTTGACGCCACGGTAGGGGATGGCGTTGTGACGGAGAGGACGCGTGATACGCCCGGCGGTATGTTCGACGCTCCACGGCTTGATCCAGGGGCGTATGCCTTTCTCAAGCTGAAGCGTGATCTGGTTCGTGACGCGGGTGTAGATATCCTGTCTGGTGGGTTGGTTTGCCATTTCGGCACCTCCTTGTTGTTGGACTCACTGGCTCTCTCGCTGGACAGGAGAGCCGGTGCAGGACAACTGGAGGTGACGGGGACGTGCCTGCCGGAGAAGCGCAGGCGGACGAGAACAAGCAGCGGGCGTGACAGCGTTTCACTGGCGCGGCCATTGCGCTCGGGAGCCGGAGCGCGGTAGGCCACGGCCTGACATGGCGAAGCAACCCCACTCAAAATAGGATAGGGAGGCAGTCTGTCTGACAAACGGCGCGGAGAATTGGCGTAGGATCGGCGATCGTGGCGCAGCGCGGGCTAGAGGTCGGAGTGAATAATGCGGAGTTATTGCCTCACTCCGGCCAGCCCTGATCCGCAAAGCTGTAGGTACGATCGTCGCCGAGAATAATATGGTCGAGGATGGTGATGCCGATGAGGTCACCGGCCTGACGGAGTCTGGCGGTGAGCACACGATCTTCTGCACTGGGTGCCGGATCCCCGGATGGATGATTGTGCGAACAAATGATCGCGGCGCTATTCAGGAGGATCGCGGGTTTGAAGACTTCGCGCGGATGGACGATGCTGAACGACAGTGAGCCGATAGACACGACGTTCACGCCGATGATCGCGTGTTTGGCGTCGAGACAGGCGACCAGGAACTGTTCACGATCGAGACCCTGAAAGAGGGGGCGAAGGATGCTGGCCGCGCGCGCAGAATCGCGGATGAGCACCGGCGGGTCTGGCCGGGTATTGCCAGGCACGAGCTGGAGCGTGTAACGCGGAATGAACAGCGGGTTCGTCACGTCCGTACCGTTGACAATGGAGACCGTGGGATTCTTCGGAATGTATCGCGTGGCCATGATGGAACCTCCCTGTTGTTGGACTGACTGGCTCTCTCGATCAAACCGGAGAGCCGGTGCAGGACAACGGGAGGTGGAAGGGCCGTGCTGGCCGATGACGCGCAGGCGGACGGGACATGAGCAGCGGACGTGACAGAGTGCTGGCGCGGCCAGTGCGCCCGGGAGCCGGAGCGCGACCAGCAACGGCTCGGCATGGCAGCGCAATTGTTTCGAGAACCCCCACCTCCTGGGGTATATCTACGCCACCCGCTCTTCACTATTATGCGCACCCTTAGGATGGCTCATGAAACACAACGGACGTGGTGGGAGAGTCAGAAATGTACGATCGACGCTGTCTATGCGGGTTCTAACAGGTCGCGTGGAGCAGAGGAGTGTGTCCTTGAACGCGCAATGCGTTCATATTTGTAAAAGCCAAATGTGCATATTTGGCATCCATACTGCAACCTATGGATGTGACGGTCAGTGAGTCACCTTTCACGATCAAGGGAGGAGTCGCGATGAAGACGAGCATGGTTGGCAGGGCGGCAGTGGAAAGAAACCAATCACCGAGTGGCCGTGTGACCCTGATGAAGGCGGCATGCTTCCTCTTCAGCCTGGCGCTGCTGTTGGAAGCGCATCCGGCCTGGGCGCAGATCTCGAAGGTCAACCAGGTGATGACCAACGTGCAAACGGTGCTCGTCGGGGTGGCCGTGACGCTCTTCACCGTGGCCATCATGTGGGCCGGGTTCAAGATGGCCTTTCAACAGGCCCAATGGTCCGAGATCAGCAACGTCGTGATCGGCGGCATCCTGGTTGGAGGAGCGGCGGGGATCGCGGCCTGGCTTGTCAACTAACCATGAGTGACGGCTTTCGCGATCCCATCTTCAAGGGCTGCACCAGACCCGCCATGTTGGGCGGGGTACCGACGGTCCCGCTGATTCTCATCTGCGGCCTCACCCTCCTCTGTGCGGTGTGGTCGTTCTACCTCGTGAGCGGCTACCTGTCGTTGTTCATCGTCTTAGTAACGATTCCGGTGCTGGTGGCGATGCGAGAGATGACGAAGAAGGACGATCAGCGTCTGCGACAAGTCATGATGCGGGCGCGGATGCGCCTGCGGCACCAGGCCAGCCGGCGCACGTGGGGGGCGATTTCCTACGGGCCGCTCACATTCACCAGGCGACGGAACTAAGAAGCATCATGAGAACGCGCGCAGCAGTCACCAATGCGGCCTCGGCGCACATTTCCGCCAGCGACTATATTCCCTTGGGGACTCCCATCACACCCCACGTCATCAAACTGTCGGGAACAGGCGATTATCTCGCCATCTGGCGGTTGGACGGGATCACGTTTGAAACGGCGGATCGAGCCGAGATTCTGGTGCGGAAAGAGGCGCTCCATCATTTCATTCGTGCGTTAGGGGGTGGGGCCTATGCGCTCTGGTCCCATAAGATTCGCCGGGTGGTCAGAGAACGGTTGTCGGGCCGGTCCCCGAATGCGTTTTGTCAGGAGTTGCACGAGCGCTATGAGCAGTCCTTCGACCAGCACCGGCAGATGGCCACAGAGTTGTACCTCTCGGTGATCTACCGTCCCTCTCCTTCCAAAGTGAAGAATTTCTTCACCCGCATGGGCACCCGCAGCCTTCAACAGCTGCGCGATCAGGAGACGGAATCACTCACCATCCTTGAAGAGACGGCCCAACAGCTCGAAGCCAGCCTGCGGCGCTACGAGCCTCAGCGGCTCGGCACCTATACGAAAAACGACATCGTCTATTCCGACATGCTCGCCTTTCTGGGGTATCTCATCAACGGCGTGTGGGAAGAGATTCCATTCCGCCGGGCTCCCTTATCCTCCTACCTCCCGACCTCGCGCCTCCACTTCGGCGAACGAAACGGGATGGTGGAAATCTGGCATCCGAAAGAACGGAAGTTCGCGGGGTTTCTGGACATGCAGGAGTACCCACAATGTTCCGAGCCCGGCATGAATAACGGCATCCTCTATGGCGACGATGAGTACATCGAGACGCAAAGCTATTCGATCTCCAACAAACGAGACGCCCTCAAATCACTCGCGAAACAAAAAGGCCACTTGATCGCGTCCGAAGATGTAGCAACCAGCGAAATCGAGCAAATGGATCAGGCGGCGGAAGACATCCAACGGGGTCTGATCGATCTGGGGGAATATCATTACACCCTCGCCATCTTTGGACCGACGATGCAATCGGTGGCGAAATCCATGGCGGACACCAGGGCCCTGTTCCAAGAGGGATCAGGCTTTAAAATGGCTCCCGTCGATGTGATTCCTGAGTGCGCCTGGTTCGCCCAGATCCCGGGAAATTGGCCACTCCGGCCGCGAGAGGCGACGATTTCCAGCCGGAATTTTGTCTGTCTGAGTCCCTTGCATAACTTCGCGCGTGGGAAACAATCCGGCAATCCCTGGGGCGAGGCCTTGGCCTTGTTCAAAACCCCCAGCGGCCAACCCTATTATTTCAACTTTCATGCGTCCCCAGAGGACAAAGATTCACGGGACGAGAAGTATCCCGGCAACACCTTTATCTGCGGCAGTACCGGGGTGGGAAAGACCGCGCTGGAACTGAGCCTGCTCGCGTTTGCGACAAAATACCAAGGCCTGCGTTCGGTGTTCTTCGATAAGGATCGCGGCGCAGAGATCGGGATTCGGGCGATGGGCGGGACCTATTGCTCGCTCACGCGAGGCGTGCCGACCGGCTTCAATCCCTTTCAGCTCGAGCCGACGGCCCCAAATCTAACGTTTTGCGAAACGCTCATCGCCCAATTGGTCAAGCATGCGGGAGACGCCATGCCGATGCTGTCGGCCAAGGAACAAGACGAGATCAGTCATGCGGTGCGCACGGTGATGAGCGAAGCGGCCTCCCGCGAGCTGCGTAGTCTCTCATTAATCGTCCAGAACCTCCCGGCCACCGGGGACCACAGTGTGAAGGCGCGGCTGAAGAAATGGACGAGGGGGCAGCCGCTCGGATGGGTCTTCGACAATCCGACCGATACCCACGATTTCACGGGCGCGAGCCTGTTTGGGTACGACTATACGGAATTTCTCGACGATCCTGAGATCCGGACGCCGATCATGGCCTATCTGCTCCACAGGACCGAGAGCCTGATTACCGGCGCACCCTTCATCTACTTCATGGAGGAGTTCTGGAAGCCCCTGCAAGACCCGATGTTCTCGGAGTTTGCCCTCAACAAACAAAAGACGATCAGGAAGCAATCAGGTCTGGGTGTGTTCGTGACGCAATCGCCCTCCGACGTCCTGGGGCATCCGATCGGCAAAACCATGGTGGAGCAGAGCGTGACACAAATTTTTCTCCCGAATCCCCGAGCGGACCACGACGATTATGTCCAGGGGTTCAAAGTGACCGAATCGGAGTATCGCATCATCAAGAATCTGGGAGAGGCCAGCCGCATGTTTCTGGTGAAACAAGGGCACGGGTCCGCAATCGTCACCTTTGACCTGGGCAGCATGCCGGACCTGCTCAATATCCTTTCGGGCACCACGGAAAACGTCGCGTTACTCGATCGGATCCGTGAAGAAGTCGGCGATGCGCCGGAAGCCTGGATGCCATTACTGCATGAACGGATCGCGGCGCGGCGTGCACTCATTCAATGACGAGACGACGAGGGTGACATGGGCATCGGGACGTTCGTCGAAAGCGCGATCGAGACCTCACTGACTCACTATGTGACGACCTACAGTACTGCGGTCATTGGCGTGCTCCAGCCTGTCGCGGTCACGGCCGTGACCAGTTATGTCCTCTGGACTGGCTTCCAAGTGATGCGAGGGGAGGCACAGGATCCGGTGTCCTCCCTGGTGTGGAAGTGGTTTCGGGTCGCGATGATTACCGGTCTGGCCTTACACGGACCCACATACCAATCCATCGTGACCGATGGATTAGAGGGCATCCAAGGCGCCTTCGCCTCTGCGTTCGGAGGAGGCCCCACGGTGGGGGCGACCGTCGATCACATGGCCGCGCCCTTCTACAGTTTGATGGAACAGCTCTTTACCGATGGCAGCGTCGGTCTCGTGCCAAAATTTTCTCTGTATATCGCGGGCACGTTAGCCGCCGTCGCGGCGTTGGCCATGGGGTTCATTGCCATGGGCATGTATCTCGTGGCCAAGGTCTCGCTGGCCATTCTGCTGGCCATCGGCCCCGCCTTTATCTTCTGCGCCATGTTTCCCGTCACGCAACGCTATGCAGAAAGTTGGCTCTCGGCCGCGCTGGCTTCCGTCTTTGTCAATGTGCTCATCATGGCCACCGTCAGCTTCATGACGAGCATCCTGTATACGGCCTGTACGCAGATCCTGGCCGGCTACTCCACCACCTCTATTGTCGTCGATTGCTGTGGACTCCTGCTTCTCTCCCTCACCTGTGCCTATGTCTTGATCCACTTGCAATCGTTGGGAGCGACGTTAGCCGGATCGATGTCGTTTGGAAACGCTGGGGGAGCGCTCGCCTCCATGGCGACAGGAGTGGGCCTGCGAAACCTTGCTCGGACGCTCGCGAACGTCGGCAGTACGAAATCGCCTGCCGGCACCTTGACCAACACATCAGGCGGCAACAACGGGAAAGGCCACGCGGGGCCGAGACTCGGGCTTCCGGCCCCGACGACGCCGTCAGGCGCAGATCTCTATCAACGAGGCGTGCTGGATCGAGTCCAGCGCTCGACTTAAGGAAGGGAGTCACGGATGCGTCTCTTGAAACAACTGATCGCCATTGGCGCATTGATCACGATGCTGTTCGTCGGTGCGGTCCCCCAGGCAGATGCGGGGATCCCCGTCATCGATTCGGCCAACCTGGTGCAGTCTGTGATCCAGGCCATCTCCTGGATTCAACAACTGCAGCAGATGCAGCAGCAAATTCTCCAAGCCCAGTCACAAATCGACGCCATCACGGGGTCGCGGAACATGGCGAGCCTGTTCAACAACCTCGCCTTAGCCGGTGTCGTGCCCTCCGATGTCAACGCGGTCTACGGCGCGATTCGTTCTGGTGGGATCGACGGCTTGACGCAGGCGGCGCGCATCATCCGCAACAATCGCATGATCTATAACTGCGAAGGGAGAACCGGCGACGCCCTCCGCATCTGCCAGAACATCCTGAACCAGACGCCGCAATCCCAAGCCTACTACGCCAATACCTTTCAGATGTTGGAAGGTCGCATGCAGCAAATCCGGGCCCTCACGAACAGTATCGACAGCACCCCTGACGAGAAGGCCTCGCTCGATCTACAAGCGAGAATTGCCGGCGAACAAGCTCAGGTCCAGAACGATACCAACCGCATTATGACGATGAAAGCGATGGCGGAAGCAGAAGAAAAGGCGGCGGAACAGGAGCAGCATGAACGCACCTTGCGCATGCTGGCGCCCGGCACGCCTCGGGGCATCGACCGCCTCACCTATCCATAATAGACACAGCGAGAAGGATATTGAGAAGGATGGGAACAACCATGGCAGACAGAGGCCTCGTGCACAGTAGCGACGAACGACAATTTTACGATCAGGGCCGTGATTGGGAGATGGACCGCCGTCTTCGTCTTGAGCAATCCGAACGGAAGGCCTGGTGGGTCGCTGGGATCGCCTGCGTTTTAGCTCTTGGGTTGGGCATCGGACTGGCCTGTCTCGCACCACTCAAATCCACCGTGCCCTATGTCTTTTCGGTCGATCGGGCGACCGGGAATGTCGAGTTCGTCAGCGCGGCGGATGATCGGACCGTGATGGGCTATCAAGAATTGCTCGATAAACATTGGACTCAGAAGTACGTCATTGCGCGGGAGTCCTACTATTTTCGCCTGCTCCAAACCGATTACGACCAGGTCTTGTCGATGAGCGCCGATGCGGTGGGGCGGGACTACGCGAGGATCTACGACGGACCCCAGGCGCGCGACAAGACACTCGGTCCCGGCATGGAATGGAAGGTCAAGGTCTTGAGCGTGACGTTGAACGCCGATGCCGTCGGGTTCAAGGCCACCGTGCGGTTTGAGAAGACCCCTAAGCGGACGGAGGCCGAGGCCTCAGACCCACCCCAATATTTCATTGCCACCCTCGCCTATGAATACCGACTGTCGATGAGGGGGCAGGAAAAGGATCTCATTCAAAATCCATTGGGCTACAAAGTGACGAGTTACCGGGTAGACGCGGAAATCGGCACGGTCAGCCCAGCGGTCCCGATGGCCATGCTGGAACGGTCATAGAAAGGTCATCATGAGCGGAATCAAAATGCGGGTGATCTGGCGCGTCATCGTTGTGTTCATCTTGCCGATTGTCTCGGCCTCCGCGGCGGAGCTCCCAGCGCCAGGCTCACTCGATCAACGGGTCCGCTACGTGACCTACAAACAGGATGACGTCACCATCATTCACGTGAGCCGTGGGGTGATCACCCGCATCGTCCTCGGTGAAGACGAGAAAATTATCATCGCCGCGACGGGCTTCCAGGGTGATTGTGCCAAGCCGGAGGCGGAATGGTGCATCAGGGCGGATGTCGGCACAAATCACGTCTGGGTGAAGCCGAAGGACCATGCCACCCATAATAATCTCGAAATCCGCACCGATAAGCGGGACTACAGCCTGGAGTTTCAGGTCCTGGCGGATCATAAGCTGCCACGCTCGCGCAAGCCATCCGAGGGGCAGGGCCCAGAAGAGGCCATGTATCGGGTGATCTTCCGCCATCCGCTCCCACTCCCGAACCCCCAGACCGTCATGGCGATCAACGCCAGTCTGGATCACAGCAAGCAGGTTCGCGAGGATCAACAGACCCTAGCGGAGCGGCTCGCATCCTTTACGCCGGAGCCGAAGAATTGGGCCTATTCGATGGAAGTCGTATCCGGCTCAGATGAGATCGCGCCGGCGCTGGTCTTCGATGATGGGCGGTTCACCTACTTTTCGTTTCCACCCAATCGTGACATTCCCGCGATCTTCTACCTCTCTCCGGTCGGAGAAGAAACCAGACTCAATGTGCATATGGAGAAGGAGTTCGCCGTGGTCGAGCGGATGGGTCGGCGCTTTGTCTTGCGGCTGGGACAGGCGGTTGTCGGTGTCTGGAACGACGCCTACGAGAGGGACGGTGTCCCTCCCGCCAACGGCGTGACCGTGTCCGGTGTCAGTCGCCTGCTGCGCTGAGGGAGGCATGATGGAACAGAAGCAAACGACAGAAGGGAACGACGAGCTCGGGATCGTCTCCGTCAATTTGAGAACCGGCACACCAGGACAGATGGCGGGGAAGCTCGTCTTTCTGGTGGTGGTCGGGTCGGTGATGGTGATCGGCCTCCTGATGGGCATGAACACCTGGCGCGCCTCTCGAACAGCGGAAGCCGCACAGGAGGAACAGGCGGCGAAGGTCGAGAACAAACCGGCGCAAGTCGGGCCAAAACGGGTCTTCGATCAGGACCCTGTCTATCAACATCACAGAGGTTCCTCCGCATCTGGCAAGGGAAAATCTCACGCGGCCTCCCTCCAACCTGGGATGATCGTGCCAGGGGCGGAGCATGGAGCGAATGAGATGGGGAGACCGATGTCTCTTGGCAACGGAACAGGAGGAGGAAGGCAAGCGGGAAGCGCACGAGCGAGCCGATTCGGAGGGGAGGCGATCCTCGCTGGTACCAATCAGCCTGCCGGTCCAGCAACCCAGCATCCACAGGCCGCGGGAGCCGAGGCTGCCATTACATTGGTGCGTGATCTGCTCGGTACCCCTCGTGGCTCTGAGTCGATGGATCAAGCCGGCTCCATGCTCGGGGGAGCGAACGCGATCCCGGTGGGAGACCAGTCCAGTTCGGCGTTTGATCCGGGACAGGCGGGAGCAGGAGGTGTCTATGGAATGCCACCCTTGGGCGCGAGGGGAATTGGCATGCCGCTCCCACCTGGCCCAGCGCCAAGCGGAGCCGGATCCATCGGCGGCTTACTCACTCCCTCCTCCACGCCAAAAGTTGAGGCCGGCATGATCGGGGATCGGAATATGATCCTGCCGAAAGGCAAGAGTATCGATTGCGCCTTGACTGTCCGGGTCGTGAATGAGGTGGCCGGCATGGCGACCTGTGTGCTCACGGCCGATGTCTATAGCGATAACGGCCGGGTGGTGCTCCTCGATCGTGGCTCTGAAGCGGTGGGCGAATATGCCGCGACGATGGCACAGGGGCAACGGCGGCTCTTCCTCCTCTGGACGAGGGTGAAGACCCCGCAGGGGGTGGTCATCAATCTCAACTCCCCGGCCGCCGATGCCTTAGGGACATCAGGCCTGGCGGGAGACGTGGACAATCACTGGTGGGACCGGCTCGGGGCCGGCTTTCTCCTCTCGATCGTGCAAGACGCGATTGGATTTGCGACGGCGCAAGCGGCGGGCGGCGGCGCACAAGGGCAACTCTCGATCTATCAGAACTCGGCCACCACGGGTAATCGGATGGCTGAGGTCGTGTTGCAATCAACGATCAACATCAAACCGACGCTCTATAAGAACCAGGGAGATCGGGCGACGATTTTCGTGGCTCGTGATTTGGACTTTGGAACGGTCTATGCCCTCCATGCCGAGTAAGGTCCTGGCGCAGGATACGATGGTGCGCGAACTCTTGCGGCCGTTGTTCAGATTTCTGTCGCAGCCGGGAGCGACAGAAATTGTGATCAATCGCCCTGGAGAGGTTTACGTCGAAGTGGGGGCAGCGTGGAAACAGTTCGACGCGCCGGACCTGACCTATGTCCAACTCATGGCCCTCGCGACCGCCATTGCCACCTACACGGAACAAGAAATCGGCCCACAGAAACCGATTCTGTCGGCCATGCTGCCAGATGGGGAACGAGTCCAGATCGTGCTCCCGCCTGCTGTCGAAGTGGGGACCGTCTCCTTCTCGATCCGCCGACCAGGCGCCTGGATCAAATCGCTGGACGAGTACGACAAAGAAGGAGCCTTCTCTCGCTATGTCTGGGCGCGATCGAACGATCTGGATGCTCGAATGGCCGATCTCGATCTGGTGGAACGGGGGTTGGTCGAGTGCCTCGATTCAAAACGCCTGGGGGATTTTCTCCACCAGGCGGTGTTGGCGAAAAAGAACATTGCCGTCGTGGGAGAGACCGGCTCAGGCAAGACCACGCTCATGAAATCCCTCTGCCAGTCCATCCCCGCCGACGAACGGCTCCTGACGATCGAGGATGTGCGCGAACTGTTTCTGCCGAACCATGGGAATCGCGTCCATCTGTTGTACTCGAAAGGCGGGCAAGGGGTGGCCAAAGTCACCCCCTCGGATCTCATCGCCTCGAATATGCGGATGAAGCCGGATCGCGTGTTGCTAGCCGAATTACGAGGAGGAGAAGCCTTCGATTTCTTGAAGTTATTGACGACGGGACACAGCGGCTCGATCACCTCCTACCATGCGGAATCCTGTTCCTTGGCATCAGAGCGCTATGTCTTCATGTGCAAGGAGCATGAGCAAGCCGCCATCTATGATGCGCCGACCCTCAAGCGACTGGTGTCTCTCACGATCGATGTGTTCGTCCACGTCGTTGCGCGCAACCAATATGACGCACAGGGACACCCGACGTACAAAGATCGCTACGTCGCCGAAGTCCATTACGACCCGATCGCCAAACTCGTGACGCGGTTCGGCGCCGCCACCCTGGTTCGGGCGTGAGGGTCCGATGCGACGGAAGATGATCGCCACAGTGCTGGGAGTACTCCTCTACATCCCGGTGGGCCTCGTGGGGGCTGATTGCCTCGCCGGGGTGCTGTTCGATGTCACGAACAAACGGGTCCCAGCATCGCTGTCCTTGGACCGGTGGCCGGAAGCCTGGCAGGCCTATCGCGAGGATGCGACCCAACGGAAGCGGCTGCAATTCTCAGCCGGGCTCGGCCTCTTCACCCTGTTCGGTCTTCCGGTCTTGCTGGGCTTGTCTCTGACCCACCGAACCACGCCGTTACATGGCGCCGCACGATTTGCCAACCCAGCGGAAATCGCAGAGGCAGGCTTGTATGGAGAGCAGGGGATCATTGTCGGCAAGGTCGGACATCGGTACTTGATCTACGGCGGACAAGAATTTGTGCTCCTGGCCGCGCCCACCAGATCGGGAAAGGGGGTCAGTCTCGTCCTACCGAATTTGCTCCACTATCACGATTCGGTCGTCGTGCTCGATATCAAGCTGGAAAACTTTGCCTACAGCTCAAAGTTTCGCCAGCAGCATGGGCAGGAGGTCTATCTCTTTAACCCCTTCGGCCAGGACCAACGCAGCCATCGATGGAATCCCCTCGATGCGGTGCCGCGCGACCCCCATCTCCGAGTAGGGGAGATCCAGGCGATCGGGCAGGTGCTCTATCCGACCGAACACGTGAAAGATGCGTTCTGGAATGAGTCCGCGAGAAATCTGTTCCTGGGTCTCTGTCTCTACCTCATGGACACACCGACACTGCCCTGCACATTAGGGGAACTCCTCCGACAAGCCTCCGGGAAGGGCCAACCCATCAAGGATTATCTCAATGGGCTGATGACCCAACGTGGGATTGGCGAGCCGCCCTTGAGCGAGGACTGTACCGGCGCGTTGCACCGGTTCTGTACGACGAGCGACAACACGATGGCCGGCATCCTGGCAACCTTCACGGCGCCCCTCACCATCTTCAGCAACCCCATCGTCGATGCGGCGACCAGCGCGACGGAGATCGATCTGGGTGCGGTGCGAAAGCGCCGCATGTCCATCTATGTCGGGATTCCGGCGAATCGGCTGAGCGATGCCTCGTTATTGGTCAATCTCTTTTTCTCGCGACTGATCCATCACAACACGGTCGAGCTCCCCGCCACGAATCCCGCCTTGAAGTACCACTGTGTCTTGTTCCTCGATGAGTTTCCGGCCATCGGGCGCGTCGAGATTCTGGCCAAGGCGGTGGGCTTTATCGCAGGCTATAACATCCGAATTGTTCCGATCATTCAAAGCCTGTCCCAACTGGCATCGATATACGGAGAGAAGGATGCACGGACCTTCGTCACCAATCACGCCTGCCAAGTCATCTTTGCGCCTCGTGAGCAGCAAGACGCGAACGAGTATTCGCAGATGCTCGGCACCTACACGGCAAAAGCCCTGTCGACGGGCATGAGCCAACCGAGAGGCTGGGGCCAGGCCAAGCAGGCCTCAACCAGCTCCAATGTCTCCGACCACGCGCGGCCCCTCCTGTTGCCACAAGAATTGAAGGAGTTGGGGCCGACGCGCCAGATCGTCACCCTCGGCAATACAAAACCCATTCTCTGCGACAAGGCCTTTTTCTACCTCGATCCCATCTTGGTGAATCGCTTGAAAGATGTGAGCCCCACTCTCGCATCGTTAGGCAACAGGCTCCCGACGCAGCGCGAGTTCGAAAACGCCGCCTTTGTGCGGAAGGATCTCTCGGTGGAGATTCCCCTCCTCGACCTGCATCTCCACCGGGCCAAGGTGGAACGGCGCATGCGTCCCTTGACTTCCCATGAACCGATCAATCTCGCCACACTCGCGATCGACCCAGGGTTGTTGCCGCCGGTGGTCCCAGGTGACCCACCGAAGGTCGAAGATGTCACCCAGCTGGTCGATGCGTTCTTCGCGCAGTTGCAGTGGGCAGAGCCGAGTGATCCCATCGGCAGTGATGAGGTGACGGGTGCGAAGGGCCGTCAATCTCTGACCCATGAGGGAGAGGAGGGCCTTCCCATGAGTGAGGGCCCTCTCGCGGAGACAGCGCCTCCGCGCAGCGCAGATGATCTATCTGTAGAACGAGACTGTTAACCAGGAGAACCCTATGAAGACGTGGCACGGTCGAGCTGTGATCCTGTCCCTCGCGACGGTCCTGTGCGTCGCCTGTGCACCGATGCCTCTGGTGCCATCGGGTAAGTCTCGCATTCCGGTCAATTCCGAAGAGGGCATCAGCCAATTTCGCGAACGGGTGAAGATCGATCAGCGGGACCGACTGGAGCGCAATGGGCTCGTACGTCAAATAGACGCGCTTACAAAACAGATTCAGGAGTTGAAGGCCTATGTGACCCTCTTGCAACTGCAGCAACAGGAATCGGAGAAAGGAGCCGTGCGCCAGGTGCAGCCTATCGGCGCCGTGAGTCCTCCGCCCCTCAGTCGAGCCCCTCACAAGACTCTGGGGAAAGACAAGGAGACGACGAGAGCCCAGGCCAAACCTCCAATCGTAGCGGTGCCACCCATGATCCCGATCAACGAGGGACCCACGGATCTCTGCGGACAGAAGATAGGGGACCCGAGTGCCTACGGGTGGGTCGATCCCACATCCAACTCCCTGACTCATAGAGCCGGCATCGGTGCAGAACATGGACTCTGCCGGCATATTGCCAGCAGCCAGGAGGACTCCCGATGAATGAATTGCTGGAGCGTGAGGGGCGAGACAAGGACAGTGCGAAGGAGACGCTGCTTCCTCGGGAGCATCCACGGGGAACGAGCAAGCCCGAACCCTTGTTGAATCAGCACGAAGCCGCCGCTGAATCATTGCGGCATCGTTTTCTCGAAGCAAACAACCAGTTCTATTTTCGTGGTGGCCCTGGTGCAGCTGACTCAGTGGCATTTGCCAATCATGGGACCAGCCTGACCACCGAGCATGAGGATCCCGCATGAGGATCCCGCCGTGATCCACGGCATGTTGCTCTTGGCTCAGGCCAAAGGTTGGACGAGCCTGCATGTCAAAGGGTCGGACACCTTCAAAGCCGAGGCCTGGATCCAAGCCACCATGGTTGGCATCGAGGTGCAGGGATACCACCCGCGTGAGATCGATCGAGTGCGACTACAGGAACGCAGGGGAGAGACCTCCACAAAACAACCGGAGCATCGCGGTGAACAAGTTGGCCCTCGTGACCGTGCGACCAGTCGTGGGGACCAAGAGCCGGACTCCTTGACGGCGGCACAGAACATAGCGATCAACACGCTTCATACCATCTTGCGCGAACGTGGCGACTCGGCCGCGATGATCGCGGCAGCGGTGGAGGAAGCCAAAGCGCGGCTCCAGGGCGAACGACTCGTGGTCGGCACGCTCATAGAACATGGACAGGCTCGGTACGGCCATGACGAGAAGGCCGAGCAGAGCTATGCCGTCAAAATAGCGACGGCGAAAGGGCAGAAGGAAGTCTGGGGCGTGGATCTGGCTCGCGCGATGGAGCGAAGCGGGGCGAACACCGGGGACGCGGTCGCGCTCATCCAACGAGCGCATGAGCGCGTGACTGTTCAGTCGCCGGTCAAGAATGAGGCTGGGGAGGTCGTGGGCATGGCACCCCAACCAGCCAAACGCAATCAATGGGAAGTCCTCAATTTACAGACCATCGGAGTTGCAGAGCGCGACCGCCTCACCACCGCCGCCAGGGTGGCGACCCATGAGCCAGTGGTCCAGGTCTTTGATCCAGCCGCGGCCCGCACCGATCAAGCCCCAAATACGGCGCGAATCCGTGAACAAGAACGCACGAGAGCAGGACGGTAACCGATGAGCCAGGTCTGGACGTGGCCGCGTATCGAGTTGTCAGACGGCGCGGTCGAAGCCATGAAGTGGCTGGGACTCATCCTCATGACGGCGGACCATGCCCAGAAATACGGCCTGATGCCCACCGTGCCTGGAGTCTATGAGGCGGGACGAGTGGCCTTCCCGCTCTTTGGCATCGTGCTGGCCTACAACCTCGCGCGCGCCAAAAGTCACGATCATGCGGTGTACGTCCGAGTGCTGACGCGGCTGCTCGTCTGTGGTGCGATCGCCTCGATCCCCTTTATCGCATTAGGAGGGCTCGGGTTTGGCTGGTGGCCGCTTAACTGCATGGGGACGCTCGCCGTCGCGGTCTGCATCATGTATCTGATCGAAGTACGTCGGCCCTTCTGGAAGACCAGCGCGGCATCGGTCTTTCTCGTGGGTGGAGCCATGGTTGAATTTTGGTGGCCGGGTGTCGCGCTCTGTGTTGGCGCCTGGCTGTATATGAAACAACCGACAGGGGGCGCGCTGCTCTTATGGTTAGCCGGAACAGCCGGCCTCACGCTGATCAACGGCAATGGGTGGGCCTGCGCGTCGTTTGTGGTCCTCGTTGGGATGGCCTCGCTCGTCACGATCGAGATTCCACGAGCTTCACGGTGGTTCTATCTCTATTACCCCGCACACCTGGCGGTGCTCCTAGTGCTGGGGTTCAGGATTCAGAGCCCGTCATGAAACAGTACTGGATCACACGCGATCACGACACACAGAACGTGCGACGGCTGCTGAGGATTGGGTCAGTGACGGAACAGAGACCCCTGGTACAGACCAGAGAGGATGTTCCAAGCAAACCCGATCGTAAAAATCAAAAACAACAGGCCGATGAGAAACAGCGGCACGTTGATAAACACGAACCAGAGCCATGCGAGCGCGATCCTGTACAGGCATCGAATGCCCTGGACCACGCCGACTCCCGCACCCACGAGCATCCTGCACAACTGCGTGACGGCACGCACCAGCACGCGGCTGGTCTGGACTACACCATGCCCAGTTCTGGTCAGCGTCTCGGCCATGTACGGCCGTACACGATACACACGCGAGGGCCGTCTCGGTGCGACATAGGGGATCACATCCTGTGGCTCAAGGACGTGAATGGTAAATCGGTTGGCTGGCGTCTTCATATTCCCTCCAAAAGCATATGGTGTGGGCTCTCTCGCAAGAGGTGGAGAGCCCACGCCACCATGCAGAGAGGGTGCGAGCCAATGGACGACGTAGCGACTGCACGCCGTGACGAGCCGAGCACGTGCCGGGCTCTGCGGGCACAGCGGAGGCCACGGGGTGCTGCGCGCACGCGAGGCCATGGCGCACAGACGCCAGCCAACCGATTCGCCATCGCCGTTGCCACAGACTGCACCAGTATTGGTGTTCAGACGGAGCCGAGGGAGATCCTGGTCTTGGTCATGACCACGACGAGGGCCGCAGACCGGATGAGCAGGAGTGAGAACTGAAAGGGGGTGAGAACATGAGAAGAACCAAGATGATGTGGTGTGCGCTGGCGCTGATGGTGTCGGCGCAGACCGTGAACGCACAGGCGCAAATCTTGACCGGCGATGCCCGCCTCGCATGCGAAGCGCTGCTGTGTTTGTCCGCTGTGGGCAATGCCCCAGGGGAGTGCAGCAAGGCGTTGGCCAAGTATGAGGCGATGAAAGCCCAACTGTGGTTCAATCCGATGGCCGTATACAACTTCTTGAAAGGTTGTCCGAAGAGGTAAGGGTCTCAGAGGAGGGGAAATGGCACGACGCGGGCGTGTGCTCCTGGCACGTCGGCGTCGCACGGATCGGGTTATGGGTCCCCCAGTCACAAAGACCTAACACCCAGTAGACTTCGCGTCTGATCGGGGTGGGAAGTGTGTCAAATTCTGGAGGCCCCTGGAAGCCTCATCATTCACTATAGGAAACTTTTGCGTTTTCACATGGCTTCGAGTCAAAACGGACACTCGGTCAGTAGGCGCGCCACGCACGATGCCGCTATTGTGAATCGGTTGCGGACAAGAAAGGGTTTGGCGATCACAGCTCAACGATCAAGCCGCCTCCCTCGTCCGCGTATACGGCCTCGTAATCGAAGTCCTTCTTGAGCATTGGCGTATTCCACACCGCGTTGAGGGTGATGTTGTAATTAGAATTGTTCCCAAGTCCAGGTGAGGGGCGTAGTCACCAACCCACCGATGGTCAGGCTCCATTCCGCCAGGGAGACTTCAGGCTTTAATCCCACATCCAATACAGGTTAGGTCTCCACGAGATGTTGTCCGGGCGGCAGGAGGGCATCTCCTTCGCAAAACACTTCCCGCTGTTCACCGCCACGCCGGGCCTTGGCCCACTGTTCTTTTGTCTTCCTTAAGCGACTCGATTCGTCATATGTCTACCTCCGTGTACAGAGTAGGACAGGAGATGGAGAGCTTACAAGCAGGAAAAGCCGGATAGCCCGCATTATCCATGACGGTTCGTCGCGCAATCCCATAGAGGCCAGGCGAGGGGCGAGGGGCACGAGGCGAGAGGAAAGACAATTCTTCTGGTCGCCCTGGCCTCATGCCTCTCGCCTGAAGTTCGACGATTGCAGCAGAAGCGTTCATGAATAATGCGGATTATGAAAGGGGGTGTTGTTTGAGAAGCCTGTCGATGACAGCCTGAAACTCAGCAAGCGGTCTAGCGCCAACCAAGAGGCTGCCGTTAATGAAAAACGTTGGCCTTCCCAAGTACCTCCCTTGTAAGCGAGTTCCCCTCCGTCCTTGGTATAGGCAGAAGAGCCATCCCGTTCTAGGCTAAGTCTTGCACACCGCCGAGGAAAAATAACCGCACAAATCAAGGCCCTAGCAAGAGAGAGGATTGCCGATCAACGGCGCGGCATTTCGGTTAGCAGCAGAAATTATGGCGATCGGTTGCTGCGGTGTGAAGTCTCATAAATCAGAGCAGGTAAGCGAGCGAGACGAGTCACAAGAGGGAGCCTCACAAAGGATACGCCTATGACATGGCTCGATGATTTTTATGGGTCTCGCGGGTCACAGTGGATCTTTTTCTGCACTCCGTGTTAACGGAGGCAGGCAGGCCGCGATGATTTTGAGGTTGAGGTAGTCCTCGTCACGGTAGCCGTAGGCCCGCCGCTGGAGGACACGGATCTTATTGTTGAGCCCCTCCACCAGGCCGAGGCTGACCTTGTTCTCCGGATGACAGTACGACGCGATGCCGTCCCCGTGGCGGTCGATCATCGCCGCGAACGTCTCATAGGACGTGAGCCGTTGCCACGTGAGGCTCTGTTTCCAGCGTGTGAAGAAGGCGCGGGCCCCGCTCTCGGTCTGGTAACCCCAGAGCTGGCCAACGGACTCGTTGAGGAGGTAGGCGGTGTTCAGGCGCGTGTGAGCCTTGAGCAATGTGGTGAGGGACCCCGGCGGCCGTCGAGGGAGAGGTGCTCGCGGTGGGAGAGCAGCGTATCGCGCGGTCCTTGGCGGCGAGCGCCTCGCCGAGGTGGCGCACGATGTGGAACGTGTCGAAGAGGACACGCGTTTGTGGCGCATGGCGCCTAAGCGAGGCGCGAAAGGGCTTCCACCTGTCCCTTGCAGCGAGTGGGATGCGTGCCGTCTTGTTGGCACCCAACGCGGCAAAGACGAGGTCCATGTCGGCCTCGGTGCGGCCCTTGCCGCCGACCCAGATGGGCCGCCTGCGGTCGAGGTCGCTGACACCGATGCGGTAGTCGTGGCCCTTCCGGATGGCGATCTCGTCCACCCCGATCGCCCGCGGTGCGGGCAGGCCGGCACGATCTACCTGCTGCAGCAGGTAGATCGTGTCGAGGATCCTTGACCGTGCTGTCGTGGAGGCGCTCCGCCTGGGCCACGGCCGTGTGGGTCCTCGCGCGGCAGAGTGCCCCCACCTGCCTCGCGAAGCGCTGCGTGAAGCGTGGATTCTTCGCCAGCCAATCGAGGCGCTCTACGCACACGCTACGGCACCGCGGACCGTGGACCCGAACCCGCTCGAACTGGACAGAGATCCGGAATCCGCCCGCCGAACGGTCGCGGGCACGGCAGGTGCGTGTATCATAGCGCCCGCGACACCGGTGGCCACACGGCGAGCAGATCGCTGTTTTTTTCGGCGCCGTAACACCAGCACTCTGGCGGAGCGGGCCCCGAAGACGCCGAGGAGCCGGGAGGCGGCGACGAAGCCCGGCAGCAAGAAGAGGGCGCGGAGTGATGTGGGGTTGTGCATGCGGTGACTCTGTGCCAGAACCTGCACCAGTTTCAAGTGGTGGATCACGCCCGGAACATGGCCTCAGCCAAGGCGTTCAGCAGGACCGGATCACCGAATGACCAACTCAAAGGTGAAAAGATCCATTTTTATAACTCCTCGGTGGCCATATACCGCTGTCGCTCGTTGTGCTGGCAGTCATCAGCCTCCTGAGCTGGAGGAAACGAGGGCATCAGATCATCTTGGCGCTGACCCTGTTCTTGTATGCACGCTATCTGTTGTGGCGAGGCCTCTACACCCTGAACACCAGCGATTGGGCGAGCCTTCCGATGAGTTGGACGGTCTATACGGCAGAAGCCTACGCGTTTGTGCAAATCCTCTTGCTTGCCTACCACGCCTGGTCGCCGCCCGAACGCCAACCGGTTCCATTGAACCGCTATCCGATCGTGGATATCTTCGTCACGGTTGTCGATGAGCCTCTGAGCATTCTTCGCCGCACGCTGATCGGCTGTGTCAACCAGGACTATCCCAACGCCATACGTCCCTCCAAGAAACGCCCATTCGTCATCACCCCAAAGGGTGTGGTTCAAGAGGAGCGGCGCAGGGTATCATCATGGGGCTGCTCATTGCAGGACTCGTGACGGGCATTCGCCTGTGGATGGAAAACGTCCCTCCCCCGGGATTGGAGGTCAGCTTCTGGGGGGCGGTCAATCTCATTTTGATCGGCGTAGTTATTTTGGCTGCTGCGGAGCTGCCGGAGTGGCGGAAAACATTTCGTATCAGGCACCGGCTGTCCTGTGAATTGATCACAGTAGGTGAACGGTTCACCGGCACCGTGAAAGACATAAATGAAACTGGCGCTCTTATTCACATGAATAGGCAGCTGTTGGAAGGAAACGACCAGTTGCTCTTCAGCGTCACAAGCCTGGCGGGTGACTGTCTCACCATCGAAAGCCAAATGTGCCGCCAGCGGCGGGTGTCATCGGATGCCATAGAGATCGGACTTAAATTCATCGATGTGGACGAGAAGACCGGCGATTCATTGATTGCCACCGTGTTTTCGGACTCCAGTGCCTGGAATCACCCCGAAGCCGAGCCGGGGATATTTCAGAGCCTATGGTCCTTGCTGCGGGTCTTTAAAAAAAGTCGTCAAGCCATCGAGAAAGTCACATCGGAGCGACCTTCGCCTCCCGTATCGGGAGAATTGTCGCTTAGTGTTGCCAGACCGTACATTGGAAAATACAGTTGAGCAGATTTAACCGACTGGTCTTTCAGTGAATATGCTGGGAACGGTCGATCTTGTCGGAGAGAATGGTACGCTGTATATCGAGTCCGTTGCATTGAAAGTTCGCCGGCGCTGGGCGATGCAGGCCGAAGGAAGGGTGGTGGCAGGCTTTGCGATCGAGCAGGTGGAGAAGGGGGCGGACCCATGGCGAGAACTTACGTCGCTTGCTGCATAGCGTTGTGTGTGGCGTTGTTGTGGCCCGGCGCCGGGATCGCTGGGGACGTCTTTACCGGCTATCAAATCGACCATCAGGGCCAGTACTATACGTATTTGGGTGTCAGAAAGCCTCACATCGGGAGAGTCGAATCTCCAACCGTTCATTCAAGTCATGGGAGCTGGGCTTGGTTACACGTTTAAAGATAACGGAGCGAAGCGTGATGCCGAGGTTCAGTTTGCGTCCCCATCCTTGGGAATCAGGTTTATTCAGGGGCCATGGAACTTCATTGGGTTCGCCGGTCCTCAGTTTCGGTGGAAACAGGAGGATCGTCCAACTGGGGGCAGAACCAACGAGAACGATGTCGGCGTGCTGCTTCAAGGAGAGGCCTTCCACTGGCATGAGAAAGGAACCTTTCATGCCAGTGTGTCGTACACGGATCTGGATAGTTTTGTCTGGAGCCGCCTCAGAGCCACCAGGCTGGTCCATAAGAGCGACCAGGGCTGCTGCTCCACCTACCTCGGCTGGGACCTCGCAGGCATGGGGAACAATCAATTCTATGCGGTCCAAACCGGCCCGCTGGTTCAACTGCCGGTCGAACGCTTTTATCTTACGCTCAAAGGCGGTTATCAATACACACAAACGTTTCATAATGGGGTATATGGGGGAGTTGAACTTTATTTTCCGTTTTAAGAGAGACACGCCGTGGAGTAGCTGCGTTCCTCACAGTAGGGACACTAGCGGAAATCCAAAATGATCGTATTCGCGAGGATCTGGTGACCAGCAGTTCTTGGACTGTAGACCGAGTATTTGCATTTCAACACAAAGACATCGAACATTGATTTAACGCATTGAGAGATCATGCATTTGTTGCCGTGACGGTCGGACAGTCGATTGCGGTAGCCAAAAAAGCAAAAGAGCAGGCTCCGGTCGTCGCGGCTAAGCTAGCCAAACAGCAATCCGAGCAAGGGCAAAACCCATCGATCCAGCGTGCCAAGAAAAACTCATTACCCGTTGTCACGGAACGCTGGCCGGAGGCTATTGAGAAGCAGGCCAAGCCGGCACAGGCGGAGCGTAAGTCCATAAGCCCGGTGAGTCCAAAACGCCATCGACGCACGAAAGTCCATAGGAAGAAGACGTCGAATGCCGTCGTGCAACCGAGAACCGATCTGATGTACCACGGCATGCTGGAAACAAGATGATTCAGGGTTGTGATTCCCCCCCTTATACGCCGACACTAGTTTTGCGACAATGTCGACGTCAATGCATAAACGACAAGAAGGGACACCACGACCATCACAATTGTCTTGACGCCCGTTCGGCTGAAATACGCCAAAAACACACGCCAGTTGAAGATCAAGACTCCGAACGGTACGCTCAGCAGGAAGAGTGCGATTAGAGATGGCGAGTTGAAGGATTCATCATCGTGGCTCCTGTTCAGAGCGTATGGGTGTGGTCCACCCAACATCCTCATGAGACTCACTCTGCCATGCTGGACCATACTGATGGAGAAATGTGCCCGAAGTGGAAAAATGATGACAAACCATGGGAATGGAGTACTCTCATCGAAAGATACGTAAAACAACCTCCTCTGGTTATCGAGAACGACGGCCGACCATGGACAAAAAGCAAAGAGCTGTTCAATTGAAGCGTTACCGTGTGCCTTTGATCGTCGGGTTTGTGCTGGGAGTATGGCTAATAAGCCCTCTCATGTCGGCCATGGCGGGCACCGTAGACTCCAAACCGGCTAGCAGTGCCGCGGAACTCAGCACCATTCGCGGAGTCGTGAAGGCGACGGCGCAAGCCACCTTGGCCAGCCAGGTCCAAGGCCGAATCAGTCAACTGCCGTTCAAAGAAGGCCAGCGGTTCAAAAAAGGAGCGCTGCTGCTTGCTCTCGACTGTGCAAAGTACGAGGCCGAACTGGCCAGCGCGCAGGCGGAATACCGTGGCAAGACGAAAACGTATGAGAACAATCTCCGCCTATCCGAACATCAGGCTGTCGGACAGTTAGAGCTCGAGGTGTCCCAGGCGGAGGCCGAAAAAGCCTTGGCTGCCGCGAAAGTGGCGCAGGTCAATGTGAACGGCTGTACCGTCCTCGCACCGTTTCCCGGCCGAGTGGTGAAGACCATCGTCAACGAACACGAGAACGTCTTTCCCAATGATCAACTGATCAGTCTCCTGGACGACAGTTTGTTGGAGATCGAGCTGATTCTCCCGTCGAAATCGCTGACGTGGTTGAAAGCCGGCACGCCGTTCGAATACGCCGTTGATGAGACAGGGCTCCGATATGCAGCCGTGGTTCAAGATATCGGTGCGAACGTCGATCCAGCCAGCCAGACAGTCAAAGTCAAAGGTCGCTTCCGCACCAAGCCCAACAATGTCCTTGCGGGAATGAGCGGTGCGGCGTCGTTTGCTGAATCCCTACGGTGACCGCGCCGACATGATGTCTGTAGAAGCCAGAGAAGCTACACCCAAACCTTCGCTCCCGAAAAACACCTCATTGGCCGCGCTCCTTCAGCTGGAGGGAATGGTGCGTGCCGCCCGGACTCGGCAGGAACTCCAATTTCTTATCGTCAACAAAACACGTCGGCTCATTCCCTATCGACAGGCAGTCTTGCTGATCCCGCCAACCCCTTCTTCCCAGCAATATGAAGTGCGAGCGGTGTCCAGTGTTCCTATCGTGGATCGCGCTGCGCCCCTCCTACAATGGACGGAACGATTGATTCAAGGCCTGCGTAAAGTGCCGATTGATCAGGAAATCCGTCATGTCACGGAAACGGATTCTCTTCCTGAACTCCAACATGATTGGAAGGAATTCACCGCCGGTCATGGCCTCTGGTGTCCGCTGAAGCATCCGGACGGGCAGATCCTCGGCGGCCTCTGGCTAACAAGGGATCAGCCCTGGTCGGGTCATGAGGTCACCATCATGCAACGGCTGAGTGAGGCCTATGCCTATGCCTGGCGTGCCGTCGGTCCATCAAAGAATCACCGATGGCGATGGGGGTTGAGCCGGACCACGACGTGGCTACTTGCCGCAACGGTGGCGGGCGCACTCGCCATCCCAGTGCCCATGTCGACATTGGCGCCCGCGAAGATCGTCGCAAAGGACCCAATGATCGTGAGCGCGCCTATCGACGGAGTCATTGCCGAAATCGTCGTGCCGCCCAATTCCGCTGTATCCAAAGGCGACGTGCTCTTTCGGTACGAGGATACGACGTTCAGAAGCGACTATCAGGTCGCTGAGCGGAACCTTGACATCGCCATGGCCCAGTATCGACGCGCGGCGCAGGGGGCTTTCGTGCAAGCCGATCAAAAGGCCGATGTGCCGCTCTTAAAAGCCGAAGTGGAGTTGCGAGAAACGGAACGAAACTATGCCTATGAACGATTGGTCAAGGTCGAGGTCAAGGCTGAACAAGCCGGGCTTCTCCTCTACACGGATAAATCCGATTGGATAGGAAAACCGGTCGTGGTCGGCCAGCGCATCATGGAACTGGCGAACCCGCAGCAGCTGGAAGTACGGATCGATCTGCCGGTGGAGGATGCGATTGTGCTGCGGGAAGGAGCCTCGGTGGCGCTGTTTCTGAATGCCGATCCGTTTTCCAGGGTTCCTGCCACGGTGAGTCATGCGAGCTATCACGCCGAAGTCCTGCCGAACAATACGCTCGCCTATCGTGTGACGTCGCAGCTTACGCAGGGGGCGTCGGAATTTCGGATTGGTTGGCAAGGGAGCGCCAAGATCTACGGGCAACAAGTGTCGTTGTTCACCTATCTGTTCCGTCGTCCGATTTCCGCGATCAGGCCATGGATCGGCCTATGAAACCGATGACGAATCAAGAGCGTGAAGTCGCCCTGCCGCCGCTGCGGGAGGATCTTCGGCTCATCTCGGGGGCTCCAGCGCCCGATGGCTCACCGACCTGGCTTCTCGTCGATCCAGTCCGTGGAAAATATTTTCAGATCGGATGGGCTGCTTACCAGATGCTGTCACGCTGGAACGGCCGATCAGCGGAGACGCTCCTGTCGCACATCCACGCAGAGACGACCTGTCGTGTCACCTCACAGGACATCGATAATTTTCTGAGATTCTTGTACGCAAGCCATCTCATGCGCGATCCGCCACAGGGAGGCTACCAAGCCTATGTCGCGCAAGCCGAAGCGGCCAAGCCGCAGTGGCTGATGTGGCTGGTTCACCATTATCTATTCTTCCAGATTCCGTTGTTTCGGCCGGATCGATTTCTTCGGACGACCCTTCCCTTCGTCGAATGGCTCTTCGCAAGATCGACGGCCTGGATCATCGGGCTCATCGGGTTGATGGGGATCTATCTCATCTCGCGTCAGTGGGAGACCTTTACAGCCACCATGCTGCATTTCTTCACGCTACGCGGCATGGCGCTATATGTCCTGGGCTTGACCATCGTCAAGATCTTTCATGAGCTCGGGCATGCCTATACAGCAACCCGCTACGGGTGTCGTGTTCCCACGATGGGTATCGCCATGATCTTGATGGTGCCGATGCTCTATTCCGACACCTCCGATGCCTGGAAATTAACCTCTCGTCGTCAGCGCGCTGCCATCGGCGCAGCGGGCATGGTGGTCGAATGTTCATTAGCCGCCTTGGCGATGTTTGCGTGGAACTTTCTCGATAACGGTGTGGCGAGAAGCCTGGCGTTCATTGTGGCCACAACGAGCTTGGCGCTGGGGTTGGCGATCAACCTCAATCCGTTCATGCGTTTCGACGGGTACTACGTCCTCTCAGACATGCTGGGCATTCCCAACTTGCATGATCGCGCGTGTGTGTTTGGCCAGTGGCAGCTCAGGCGGTTCTTGTTCGGTCTGGACACACCGATGCCTGAAGCGGTCTCTGATGCCCGCCGCCGCTTCTTGACCAGCTTCGCCTGGGCAACGTGGGCATACCGTTTCCTGGTGTTTCTCGGGATCGCGTTCCTCGTCTATCACTACTTCTTCAAATTACTGGGGCTCATCTTGTTTGCGGTCGAAATCGGATGGTTCATTGTCCTTCCCATTATGCGTGAGCTGAAAGCCTGGTGGACGCTACGGACAGCGGTTCGGGAACAAGGGCGAGCATGGGTCTCAGCTGGAGTTTTGGTTTCCGTGCTGGCCGCTTTCTTCATTCCTTGGTCGGATCGGATCAGTCTCCCGGCGGTGTTGGAATCGACGCCACATGCCACGATCTATGCGCCGGTGCCGGGAAGAATCGTCGAACTGGCGTTGAACGAAGGGCGGCAGGTGGAGAGGGGCGACAGGTTGGTCACCTTGGAGTCACCGACGCTTGAGAAAGATGTGGCGTTGACGCATAAGCGGATCGAGGTCGAACAGTTGAGAGGCCGTCGCCAGTTTGCGGACCAACAAGAACTGGCGAAACACCAAGTGACGCTAGAAACTCTGAAGGCTCGTCTTTCACAGCTTGAGGGTCTCATGCAGCAACAGGAGAATCTGTCGCTCACAGCGCCGATCGCGGGGGTGGTAACCGATCGCGCAGAAGCCCTACATGTGGGGCGATGGATCAATAGGGAATTACCGCTTGCGTACATGGTCGATCCATTGGGTGAGGAGCTCCATGCGTTGGCTCCCGAAATCGACGTCGGCTATCTCCGATCGGGCCAGTCAGCCCGCTTCATTCCCGAAGGTCCGGAGCGACCGAGTGTGAAGGCACAGGTGGTCGAGATTCGGGCCATCGACGAAAGCAGCTTCACCGTTCCCTACCTTGCCTCTCTATACGGTGGAGAAGTGCCGGTTCGAGAAGATGTTACTCACAAGCTGAGACCCGAAACCTCTGTGTACCGGATCACGCTGCGACTTACCGAGTCGCCTCCCCGGTGGAACCAAGCCGTGCGAGGAACGGTGCTGGTAGAAGGCCCTCGCATCAGCCTTGCCCAACGGGTCTGGGAAAAAGGCATGCGCATCCTTATTCGCGAAAGCGGCGTCTAGGACAAGCCCGGCCAGTTGGGACCCGCTTTCTCTTTCCAACCGTATCAGTCCCGAAGCGGTGTTCTGGCTGGCATTGCGTAACTCTACGAGAATTACGTTATGTCAAAAAGCCTACGGGGTCTGGCAAAAAAAAATATTTGCTTTGTGAAATGTCACTCTCCTGCTAGGTTCGTCGTAGGTCAATCGAGGAGTCACAGATGCGAATACTGCGCAGACGCAAAAAGACTAGGGTTCCATCATTCGACAAGCGCCAGGCTCCCTCCTCGAGCGTCCAGCCGACGCTCTCGTCGATCGTCGACGCCTCCTGGCTCACCCTCGAACCACGGATCATGTTCGACGGCGCGGCGGCGGCCACCGCCGACACCGTCGCCACCCAGCAACTCGCGCAACACCACGCAGAGTCGTCCGTCTCGCCCGATGATGCGACAACCAATGATACGCCGCCCCCTGCGCCGACCGGCGAGCCGCAGTTCAACTCCAGCGACCAAGCGCTGTTCGATGCGCTGGCAGCCTACGATACGTCAACGGCTCGTCAAGAGATCGTGTTCCTCTCGCCCAGTCTGCGCGACTACCACAAACTGCTCGATGGCATCAGCCCCAATGTCGAAGTGTTCATCCTCGATCCAGCCCGCGACGGCGTGGAGCAGATGTCGGAGATCCTCGCCGGCCGCACCGGGGTCGATGCCGTGCATGTGATCTCGCACGGCAATTCCGGAGAACTGCAGCTCGGAACCGGTACCCTCAACGTCGCTTCCATGTCATCGGAATATGTCGATGAGTTAGCCACGATCAGACAGGCGCTGTCTGCGCAGGCCGACATCTTGTTGTATGGCTGCGATGTCGCGGCAGGCGAGTCGGGGCAGGCGTTTGTGCACGCATTGTCTCAGGCGACCGGTGCGGATATCGCGGCTTCGATCGACGCCACCGGCGCAGCGAATCTCGGCGGTGACTGGGATTTAGAAGCCAACGTTGGGCTGGTTGAGGCAACGGCCGTGGCCGCGACGGCATGGGAACATGTGCTTGCGGACACAGATGGCGATGGCCTCGACAATGCCATCGACGTTGATGACGACAACGACGGCGTGCTCGACGCGACGGAATTTCAAAGCGTGAACCTCAATGTGGTCTCCTCGCTGGCGGCCGGCACACATGCTAATCAGTCCGGGACTGGCCTCCGACTTGCCGATTCAACCGGCCAATATTTCGTGGATATCTACCGCCATACCACGTCATCGGCGGGTGCCACGAATTCATTCAACGCCACCACGGGCGGGATTGCCAGTACTTCTTCGGTTGAAAACAACGAATTTATCCGACTGGTCTACACGACCGCCCTGTCACCCGTGGCGTGGCAACTGTCAAGAGTTACCATCGCTGACATCGATAGTTTGACCGCGGGCGCAAATGCGACCTCAGTGCGCGATGGCTATGTCTGGAGCGAATCCGGCACCTGGACGCCGCTTGGAACCGGGGGTGCGTCGCCGGCCGGTGCCGTGGTCAGCGTCGACACAGCGACCGCCGACGACGTCGGAATCTTCGTTCGCAACGATCCGGATGGCGGCAACGTCATCGCAAATATCGGTCAATTCACCACGGTGACGGCCCAAGACCCGACACTCTCGGATGTCCTGGTGAACATGGCAGGCGGTATAGACAATCACAACGTGCAGTTTGACCCCAATCAGCCCGTCACGACCATGAGCCTGTTCGTCTTTAACTCAGGCGGCAGCGGTATGGCATGGGCGTTTCTCCCGCAAATGACCGTGCAGGTGCCGGTCGATACGGACGGCGATACCATTGCGAACCATCTGGATCTTGACTCGGACAACGACGGCATATCGGATCTCTATGAAAGTACCGGCGGCACCGGAGACGCCTTAGCCGATACCAACAACAACGGCACAGTCTCGTTGACTGAGGCCATCGCTGCCGGAGCAACCGGCGATGGCGACCTGGACAACGATGGCTTGCTGGATATCTTCGATGCCAACACGGCAGGTGTCGCAGGGTCCGTAGGCAATACCCCCATCAACACCGACGGTGACAGCCGCGCCGATTTTCTTGATCTCGATAGCGATAACGACGGCATTCCCGACACGGTCGAAGCACGGCCGACACCGGCTTATGTTGCCAATGACGGCGATGTGCGTAACGATGACGCCGACGGCGACGGCATCATCGGCTTGTTCGACAGCAGCGCAGGATTCGGCGGCAATTTTATTGCCCCGCGTAACACCGATCAGCTTATCGGGAACAACGCGGATGCCCTTGCCGACTACCGTGATACCGACAGCGATGGCGATGGCGTACTGGATTCAGCCGAGAGCGGGTTGTCTGCGGTTATGACCGACGCCAATGGTGACGGTATCCGCGATAGCGTCATCCCCATTGCCACGCCGGCCTATTCCGATCCGGATGGTATCGTCAATAATCCTCAGACGCTCCTGACCAACCAGGTGGGTGATACCAGCGAGGTCGGGTACCGCGAAGTCAATGTCGCGCCGTTGATCGACCTGAACTCGCCGGCGAGCCCGTCAGACCCCAATCGCAATAATGCCATTGTCTATACGGAAAATGGGCCTCCTGTTAATGTTGCCGCGCCTACGGCAGATGTCAGCGACTTAGGGCAGTTAGATATCATCAGCATGTCGATCGTCGTGGCAGGCCGGGCCGATGGAGCCAGCGAGATTGTGAACATCGGCGGCCAAAACGTCCCGCTCAATGCCAATGCGAACCTGACCAATGTCAATGTTGGCGGCACTTTGCTTAATATCACTTATAACGCGGTTAGTAATACCTTTTCGATCGTTAATGCCGCTGGTGCGACCACCCCGATCCCTCAAGCCGTCTTAGACACGCTCGTTCTCGGTGTTACCTATGTCAATGCCAGCGAAAATCCGACTGCTGGGAACCGCACCTTGACATTTACCGCTACAGATCTGGGAGGGCTCACCTCTCCACCTGCCGTTGCAACGATAAGCGTCACCCCGGTCAACGATGCGCCGGTCGACGGCGATGAGACCAACAGCGTCACCGAGGACACGACCCTCACCGTGCCGGCCGCGAGCGGCCTGCTCGCCAATGCCAGCGATGTGGAAGGCGATACCTT